>Ga0209121_10001359_pt1 | contig 25610 bp, 15 predicted proteins | sample Cruoilmetagenom3_FD_187292 | JGI IMG/M metagenome (GOLD analysis project Ga0209121, IMG submission 187292) | Oil polluted marine microbial communities from Coal Oil Point, Santa Barbara, California, USA - Sample 3 (SPAdes) (version 2) | ecosystem: Environmental > Aquatic > Marine > Oil seeps ... | reverse complement strand
GGGTTTTCCCAAAAATGAATTGGCCGTTCTAAATAAAAGAATAGTTTTCCACCTACAAATCCAGCAATAAATATGATGTAAAAAAAACTGTTTGGAAGGCTTTTAATTCCCAACTCTTTTTTTGCATGCCATTTTGTATAAAGTGCTGCAAATAAAGTACCTACAACTATACAAAATGCGTAGGTATAAATGGTAACTTGCTGTGAGCTAAATGGGAGATGAAAACTAAACAATTCTGGGTGCATGTGAGTTCGATATTGATATAATAGCAAACCTAAGAGATAGCGACCTTAAATAAAATAGTGATTAGATGAAGTGGTTGTTTGGTTTGATGAAGTAGTAATAGTTTTAATAATTTTCTAAAAGAAAAACGCTGTATATTTGGTAAATTATACAGCGTTTTAATCAAAACAAATTAAACAATATTTAATTAGTACTTACAATTGTACTTATTTTAGATTTTCCACCATCTTTTGTAACTGCTCTAACAGCGTAGCCAGTAGGTTTTCTATCAGCTTTTTCTTTAAAAGTTAATTCTTTTGTATTTGTATATTGAACTAAATTTCCTTTATTATTTTGTTTGTAAATAACAAACAATGTTTCTTCATTTTTTTTGGAATAGTTCCAAGTTAACATTATGTCATTTTTGTCTTTTCTGATTCTTAAATTTTCAACTGGCGGACGAACTCCTGTATCATAAGGCTTACCCATTACTGGTATTGCAAATTCAGATTTATTGTTGCTATCGTCAATAGCTTGCATCGAATAATAGTATTTTGTTCCTTTCTCAACTTTTTTATCAATGTATTCTTTTTGCTCGTTTTGTAAAATTGCTAATTGCTGCCATTCATCTTTTAAGTTTAGTTTTCGGTAAAGAGTTTGTTGTTTTACATCTCTACTTTTACTCAATGCAAATCCAAGCTGCACAAAATCTTCACCAACTTTAACTTTTTTAAATACAGGTGTAGTAGGTGGAATAATATCAGGTCTTTTTACTTTTAAAATTTCTGAAAATTCTGAAGTGTTATGATTAAAATCTAAAGCTTCAGTTCTATAATAAATATAAGGGGTTAATGATTTTAGCGTAACTGTATCTAGAAAAACTGTTTGTACCTTATTTTGAAGGCTATCTAAAGACAAGAAACCTTCTTTAATAACCGAAAATTCGTGCTCAGGACTGTTAGATCTATACAGTCTATACCCCATTAAATCAGTTTCTCTATTTTTTTGAATGTTTACTGTTACCACTCCCACAGAATCTATTTTTCCATCAATAAAGATTGGTTTTACTGGTGGAATTGAATCAATTAACGTAACTGCTATTGGAAAGGAAGAACTTACATTATTTGCTGTATCTAAAGCTTGAATTAGATAATAATTACTTTTCCCTGTAACAAAACTCTTATCAATAAATTTTCTAGCCGAGCTAGGAAGTAATTTGTCATTTATTAATGAAAAATAACCATTGCTTTTATCAGATCTTGAAATAGCAAAGCCTTTAAAATCAGATTCAATAGGAGCATGCATTTCCCATTCAACATGCACTTCATCTGGTTTTGCGTGTTTAGGCTGCTTTAAAAAAGGTTTTTGAGGAGGTGTTAAATCACGAGGCATACCAATTACTTCTGCAAACTTTACACGTTCACCAAAAATGGTTTGTGCGTAAAAACGATACGTGTATTTTTGATAATTTACCAAGCTATCTTCACTATAACCATTTCGTTTTACACCATCATAAGTTTTTCCTCTAACCGTATAAATAGGAGCATCATTTAATTTTTTATAAACACCGTTTATTTCTCTTTCAACATCTACACCTGATAAATTAGGATGATCTTCCCAAACAAAACCTAGTTGTGTATCTCCCGTTTTTATATAAACTTTGTTTTCATATTGATTACTATCTATCGTTGCTTGAACGGTAACAGGAATCGATTTAATTTCATAAACTTCGGAACTAGCAACTATTTTTACTCTGTAACTGTAACTTCTTCCAGTTTGAACAGAAGTATCTAAATATGATAGTCCCAAGCCTATTGCAGCTTCTGGATTTTTTATGGCTGTTAAAATTGAAACCATAAATTGAAAATCTTCATCTGCTTTTTGTTGCTTTAAGTCTGCAATTCCTTTAGTAAAATCTAATTCTCCACCACTTTTCTCTTTACTAGAAAGATAAAAATCTTGCGAAATTTCAATCTGAATTTTTTCTTCTTCTGTTTTGGCTCGTTCTAATGTTTGAGCCCAAGTTGCTTCAGAATAAGGCTTTGTTCTTGCAATTTCCTTAAAATTTCTTGTAGTTCCGTCTGCTCTTTCTAATATAAATCCAGATTGAAGTCCTAAATCTAACGTTTTTTTTCGATCTGGGAAGAATCTTAGTTCTACTCCTTGAGTTGTATAGCGTGCAGCGACTTTAATTTCGCTAGTTGGTTTTTCTTGTGCTTGTAATGGATTAACTCCTAGAATTAATACCATTACAATTAATATATATCTAATGTTTTTCATCATATTTTATTTTAAAATCCTACCATTGGAGCCGCAATACCACCTATTGGAGCAGGAGGTCCAGTTCTAAAATTCTTAACTATTGTTTGGTTTACAGGTGATCCGTTATTTTTAAGGGCATTTACCCAACTTGATCCATTCCATTCTTTTAAAGTGGCAATAACAGTAAATTTATAGTTTTTATTTATTGTAAGCGAGTTTATTATTGGATCCGGATCTGGCGGTAAATCATCATAATCATCTGATGGTGCTGGAGCTGGATATAACATTAATCCACTTGGAGCAGCCATCATAGGTCCTGGAGCTGGAGGAACAGCGGGTGAAAACCCTAACGGAGCTTTATAAGCGACACCTACAGGAGCAGGACTTGCTACTCCAAACCCTCCTGCACCGCCTCCAGGTGGCATAGGTGCAAAAATTGCAGGAGCAGCAGTAATTACAATAGGAGTTGATTTTGTATATAAAAATTCTCCTAAATTGTTTTCATCAGTTGTTAAACTAACTCCACTCCAAGCACCAGTATCGTCATTTTTAATTTGAAGTGTTTTAGTAACCACCATTTTAAATGTGCGCATTTCTACAGTACCATTTCCTTGTTGTTCTGAAACATCAAAAACTTCATCTGGATTTAAACCATATTTTACCGCAAGAGGTTTATCTATTGGGAAATTAAATGAATTATTAGGATGCACATATTGAATTAATGCATTTTCTTGTTCAGCAGCAGCATCACCTTGTGTTACTGGAGCACCTGTTCCAGCTCCACCATTTCCACAAGAAGTTCCTTTTTCAAAATCTTTATGAAAGCTAAATGAAATTAAATCAAAAATAGTAATATTTCCATCTATTGCACCTGCTACATAATATGGATTTGGAAATTCTCCTGTTATCCAAGCACCTGCAGCTAAACTAGCAATAGTTGTATTCCATTGTACATTACCATTTCGTCGATACTTTTTTACACCTGCAGCTGCCATACCATACATTCCTAAACTTCCTTTTGCTCTCCAACCATTAATTCCAATTGGTGTATAGCCTCCACAGCTACCAAGGTATTCCATATAAGAAAGATGTAATTCTGCACCAGCTGATAAATCAAAGTTTATCACATGTTTTTTATTATCATTACCATACTCCGTAAGTATTTTTTCTCCACTTTTATCAAACATAAAACCTATACCAAGAGCAAATCCTTTTCCTGAAGCAGTATTGCTTCCAATTCCTCCAGTAGCAGCACCTCCTGCACTTGGATATGTACCCACGGCGTTGTAATAATTTGTTTTAAACGTATTGGTAAAACCACCTGGATAAGGAATAGAGTTTCCAAACATTAAGTATTCATATAAGCTAATTCCAAACACATTTACTGTGTTTAAATTTGCAGGTTCTCCAAACTTAAAGTACCATAAATTTGTTTTTCCATTAATATCTAACACTAAACTCATTGGGCTAGGTGTTGTTATTGGCGGAGCATTTACATTAACACTTGCACTTAAATTAAAGTGTTTTTGAGGAAAATCATAATCAACAGTTAATGTTCCATCTACTTTTGCTTTATTTCTTGTAGCAAATCCAGCACCAACATAAAAATCTCCAGTAAAGCCAATATATGTCATTCCACCACTACCTGAAAAAGTTCCTAATAAGCCAACATCCGCATTAAAGGTTTCTTCTTTTGGAGTTGTAGCCATTACAGCTTTTGCTCTAAAACCTAAAGAAGAATGTTTTGGTGTAAATGTATAGGTAGAACCTGATAAGGTTGCTTCCATATTTTTGAAAGCTCCTCCACCAAATCCTCGGAATGCCATTCCGGGTAAAAATGTAATTCCTGGAGCAGGGAACGTAGCCTCAGCTTCAACTCTCCAATACCTGTATCTTGAACCGTGTAAGTAAGTTGTGTTCCCAAATTCTGCTAAAGCACCAACTTTTATTCCAGGCCCTTTAAACTCGGCACTTAGGGTGCCAATAAAACCATCACCAAAAACAGGATCATCATTTCTAAAACCAATGGCTCCTTTAATTTTTACGGCAGCCATATCTGCTTGAATAGCAATAGAATCTATTACTCCTCCTATAAATTCAGGAGCAAATTTCTTACCGCCACTTCCAGAATCATCATTTATGGCAACTTCAGCACCTAAAGTAGTCATTCCACCAATTTTTTCGGAAAGATTAAATATTACATCAAAGTTTAGCTTTCCATGTAATAGTTGATTACCTGAAGTTGTCATTTCATTGTATTCAATATTATCTATAGTAACTGGGAAATTTGCCATCATTTTTTGTGGACTAGCAAAAGACCAATCACCTGAATCAAAAGTTAGTTTATTAGCGGCTAAACTAGAGTCATAGTCAAAACCAACACCTTCAAACCCAATTTCTAAGTTTATTTGATCTACAGGACCTATTTCAGCATCTTCCCAAGTAAAATCACCATTTAAATCCATTGTGAACGTTTTTTTGTCTTTATCGAAATAACCAGATAGGTTTGAAGTTTCATCTAAATTCATAGTCCCATTTAATAGCTGAGCCTCTATAGGTTGATCAGGGGTTAGTGTAATTTGGAAATTTTTGTTTTCAGCAGGATCTAATGGAACATTAAATAAGGCTGAATATGCTAAAGAATCATCCATACTATTTCCATCGCTTACAGGAATTGCAATACGACCTTCAACACCAGCTTCTACAAAACTACTCGATAATATTTCTAAGTAAATTCGATCTATACTTGCTGCCATATCACCAACTTCAGCATCACCAAAAACAACTAGATTTTCAATTTCTGCTTCTAAGGTAATTCCAGTATCATCAATAATCATATCGTTGATACTTATTTCAATAGGATCTCCTTCTGGGGTATTCATCTTGTTTGGAGAGAACTTAACTGTCAACTCTTCCATATGAAAACCTCTAAATAAATTCGTGGTTTCACCTGTGTAAATTGTCGGAAATTCAATAGCTGGAGAATTTGCCAAATCAGACCAATCATAAGAAATATTATCTGCTAGTATGATAAAATCGTGCGCTCCAGAATCAGTTGGAACCCCAGAATCAGGATCTGGAATTGTACTTGAAATTACAGATTCGTCTAAATTACCAATGAGTACTAAATCTCCCCAGGCACTTCCTGTGGCGACCAGATTTGCTTTCGCTTTAGATGTTCCATCATCAGGTAATGGAATCAACCATTCACGAGTGAAATTAGCGTCTAATTCTACACCATAAGCTGAAAAACCAAGTTCATCCCATTCAATATAGCAACCCGGATTATCTACAGTAGGTGCTTTGAATGTAAAAGTTATTTTTCCATTAATATTCCCAATGGTGATATCTTCCAATAATTCCATTCTTTCTGGTGGAAACTCTGGTGAATCTGGATGAAACTCAATATTTATAGCCTTAAAACCAACCAATTGAATGTCTCCCCAATCTGGCGGCGTAGTTTTAGCAGCAACTAAGTTAAATTCGGATTTATCAGCTCTAAACACCATTTCGGTAATTGCTAATTGATCTCCACTAGGGAAATTTAATCCTAAAGGAACTTTTACGGGCATTACTGCACCTGTAGCAGGATCATAATCTATTTCTTGTTCAGTTTCACCTTCAATCCAATTAATTATGTTTTCAGTTTGCGCATGATTAATTGTAAGTCCACCACCCATACCAACTAACCAAGCAACTGGATATACGGGAGCAGTATCGTGAATTTGAGCAGTTATAAATCCTGAAACTAAATTATTGTCTTCATCAATAGTAATGTCAGTGAATTCTACCGTCATATCTGATTTTATCCAATCGATATACACAGTTCCTGTTCCAGAGTATGGACCAGGTGCAGCACCAGTTAAGGTGGTAGTTATTATTTCAAATTCTCCTTGGTCACCAACATGTTCACCTGCAAAAATACTATCACCTAAAGTTAATTCGCCCTCACCAGCACCCGTATTTAGTGCTAATAATTCAGGGGAAACAGGCACACATTTTATAGTTACACAGCTAACTTCTTCTTCACCCTCACCAGGGAATAGAGGTGAAATGGTAAACGTAGCGCAAATTTCTTCAGGTATTTCGTGATCTATAGCATATTCGTGAATAAAAGGGCCTCCGCTAACAATGGATTCTTCAGGATGATCTTCATCCCAATTTAGGGTAACAACCATACTATGGGTTTCCAAGCTATAATCTTCATTGCAGGCTAATAAATAATCGCGATAAGCAATGACACCAGCTAAAGTTAAATTACGAGGATGGTCTTCAGGTTCTGATTGGAAAATATTTAATTCTGGTTCTTCCAAAGCTAAATCTGTACATTGACAAGTTGTGTCTTCTACATCTTCAGTTCCATTAATAATTTCTTGGATATCTTCAGAAACCTCAAAACAATATACCTTTTCACAAGAGAAACTTTGGTCATTTGATGCAACAATAATGGTAATGCATATTTCCTCAGGAATGTTATGTAAGCCTTCTGGAAGCATATCAAAATAATTGTGTTCAGCAACGTTAGTTCCAGTAGGAACATCAAAAGGATGAACACTACCCCAGTTTATTAGGGTTTGTGTGGTATAATTTGAAAAATCTTCTAGTCCTAGGCATTGTAGCGTATAAATTGGTAATGTTTGAATACCTACAATTGATACTATATTTGGATTGTCTTCATATAGTTGTTGAACTTGTAATAATGGAACTTCAACATCATCATTTTCACATTCGCACTCAGATATATTATTTTTAAAATTAGGATTCTGATCATTTAAATCATTGTCATCAGAGTTATTATCAGCATTGTTTTTTAAGTTCTTTAGTGCATCCTTAGTTTTATCTGGTAAATCTAAACAATATGTTTTTTCACAAGTAATATTCTCACCTCTAACTTTTCTTGTTGTAGTATAAGTTAAGCATACTTTAGAAGGAATATTATTACCATCAATACAATTAATAGTGTATGTGTGATCTATGGTTGTATGTTTTCCATTACTATTATTTTGATCATATTCATGAATACCATTATCATATTTCACAGCTAATTCAGTGTTCACTATCATTTGGTCTCCAACAGATAATATTTTTTGTTCTAACTCTTCAGTAAATTCAGAAATGTCAGCTAGCAGTATTTTTAAAGGGTCAGAGGAATCAATAAAACTTACTGTTCTTTCAAAATCTCTTTGAGAAGGTAATTCACAACTTTTTGTTCCATCAATGTCTTCTAAATTCTCAGGTAATTCTTTAATTTTTATAGGAACTTCTATTTTACAAGTTTGCCCAGTTTTTAAAGAACGCAATTCCATATGAACAGTAACATTAGTTGGAGTTGAATTATTATTATCGTTAGCATTATTGTAATTATGTGTTTTATTGGTATCGGTAATAGTTATAAATTCCATTGAATGAGTACAACCCCAATCAATATATGTTGTTAATTGATATTGAGCAGGATTTATGGCTCCTGCTACTTGCACCCAAAATTTATTTTGAAGTACAACTAAACCATGTAGATCAACAGTATCTGTATTTCCAGTTTCGATAAAAAAGAGTTCATTGCTTAAATCAAGAGGGTTTATTCCGCAATTAAATATTTCTTGTGATTTAGTATTGTCATTATTTTGTTCATCGGTATGAGCTTGCCCTCTATTTTGATTGGTAACCGTAAATGTTCCCGTTTTCACAAAACTATTTTTTCCGGATTTGTACGGGTTGTCGTTAAAAGTAACTGGTTTTATGCTCCAAACATATTGCGTGTCTTCGTCGGGCATATCAATATCTGTTGGCCAGTTAAATTGTGTGCCTGCCATTATTTCTTCTTCAATAAGTGGGTAATTAACATCAAATGCTCTAGCAGGAGATTGTTTGTCTTTTACTTCAGTTATAGCAATAATATATTTTACACCTTCATCACCAGGTGGCGTAGGGGCAATAGGTGACCACGTAAATATGGTAGAAGGTAAATTTTGCGCTACTATTGTAGTATTATCAATAGGATGAACTAACTCAGGTAATTGATAATCTGTAATTACCATTGGTTTACAAGTACTTTCTTGTCGCGTTAATACATTTCCTTTTAAATCTACCAACGAAACACAAAACGAATACATACCCGCTGGTAACAACCCTGTTTGAATAACAGTTTTTTCAATATCGCCATAAAATTTTAAAGCATTGTATGGTACAATTTCATCAGCTAAAAAAGTTTCAGAGCCAAAAGGCAAATACATAACAGGCATTTGACTTGTGTTAGTTTCAACAACTAAATCACCGTCTTTATAAATCTTAGTTTGAATCTTGTATTCAAAATCTTCATATTTTTCATTAGAGTTTACAACAGTAAGAAGTGCTAATTCTGTACGATCAACCCATTCAGAAATTTGAGGGTTTGGATTTGGGTCAACATTTAAGCTAACTTTAATTTCTTGCGCATTTAGTTTTATAAATACACTTAAAATGAAAACGAATAATATATATAGTTTTTTCATAATCTTAGTTTTTAAAAATTTTGCAATAGGGCAAATTGCATTCTGTGTTCATTTGTAATCGCATTAGGCTTTGATGAACCGTATTTGTAATTATTTAATCTGTAAGAAGCATTAAATTGAAGCTTTTTAGTTATTTTATATTTAGCTTTTAAACGCATACTAAATCTATGGTCTGTAGTAAAGCTATCTCGGGTAATGTTTGCGAGGTTAAACCCTAAAGCTGGACTTAATTTTTTATCGAAAAATTTATAACTAACAGTTGTACCATAATTGCTCATTTTTATCGTGCTTGATGGCATTTCATTGTTAAAAAATAAGCCAATGAAATTCACATTTAAAGGCATTTCTTTAAACATTAAATTGTAGTTTAAACTAAAGTTTTTTGAAGAAGATGCTACAAATGTACCAAGAACACCATCAAATTGATCGAATAGGTTATAACTACCATTTGCATTTATTTGATGCATTATTTTTAAAGTTTCAAAATTATAAGAAGGGGCTAATGAAAAGGAATTGTTAATCATTTCAACCCTAATAATATTGTTTATTTCGTTGTTGTTAAATCCGAAATTAGAATAGTTTGCGTTTATTGAAAATGCTTCACTTATTTGAGAGAATACATTAACGTTACTAATAACTCGCTTTGTACTTTGTAAATTGGTATTTTGAACATTGTTGGTTCTAACACCAAACATACCATCAATAGATGTTTTGTTTTTAAATAATTTAAAGCTAGCGTTTACTTTATAATCTAAAATATCTTTTTCAATATTTCTATAACCAACTGGAACAAAGCCAGGCCCAATATATTGTATTTCGCCACCAATAGAGAATTTTTCAGAAACCCAGTCTAATGAAGAAACATGTGAAATATCGGCATTACTAGATGCATTAATGGTAATGATGTCACTAAAAGATTCAACAATATCATCATCAATTGTAAATGTGTTGTCTAAGTTACTTGTAAAAATAGAGGCGGCTGTTTCAGATTTAAAATATAGTTTTTCTTTAAAATCAAGTTCAATTAATGGAGCAATGGTGATTCCTTCAATAGGATCATCGTACAAAGGTTTATTAATTACTGAGTTAACATCGTCTTTTACTTTTACCAAATTTAATGTGAATTTAGGACCATCAATTTCTCCATAACCAATCCTTGTTGCAATTATTTTTTGTTTGTAAGCACCAACTAAATTAAAAGTAGCATCAGATTCAATAGCTCGTTGAGAAAGCCCATAATTTGCAGAAAAAATAAACTTTCCAGGATTTAAATCCATTCCAACACCAAAAATTGGTGTGTCTCCTGTTGTTAATGAAGAATAGTTAGGTGTTTGGGTGCCTAAATAACTTTTAATCCATTTATATTCTGGGTTAATGCTAATATCATTTTTAGGATTTTGAATAAAATCGATTAAGTTTTCTTCTGGTAGTGTAGGAAGGTTATACAATGTTTTTTGATTGCTAATACTTATTCCAAATGGAATTGAAAGATATTCTCCAATTTGAATTGAAGCGTAGGCATTAAGCCTTAACTCATTCTCTGGGTACTTTGCTCTAAAAGTTGGATAGTTTTCTTCTGAATAATTATAAGTGTCAAAAAAAAGCCCAATATTTCCATTAAACGTTACCTTTTTCTCTTTTTCTTGAGCATAAATATAACTACTAGTAAGAATGAAAATGAAGATAAATAGATTTTTTATAGGTTTCATTAATTAGTTTGTTTTAATGTAAATAAACTCTTACTTAAAATTGTTACCCTTTTTACTGAGCAATTTTATAAATAAGTAGATTTTACTTGTTAAAAATTCAAAATAATCAATTTGTTTAATTCAAAGAATGGCTATTCGATGAACTATCGACTTGGTTAGATAAATTGATTTTTTAGTAATAGTATAGTAGTGAATTTACTAACTATTTTTTAAATTCTGTAAAAAGGGAGTTTAGTATAAATAAAAAAAGAAAATATCTAGCATAAAAAATCTCCAGATAAATTTAAATTTATCTGGAGATTTTTAACCTTGTCTTTATGTTAAAAACTAATTCTTAACTAATAAATGAGACGGTTTAATTTTTAATTCATTCAGTACATTTAGGGCCTCTTCAATATACATATCTTTCTTTAAATTCTTATGCCAAGTTGCTCGTTTTTCACTTAAAGATTCATCATTAGCAAGTATTGGTTTTTCATATAAAGGAGAATAAAACGTAAGATTTGTTGTGAAATCTTTAAGTGATTTAAACTTTAAGGATTCTTTTTTATTATTTTCAATATCTGCCATATAATCATCTAAACTAAGATAAATTAAAGTATCGTCTTGAGACTTCTTTAACCATTTAGCATTTTCATCTATTAGTTTGAAATACTTATTATTACCAATTCTTTTTTTACTGTTATTAATAGTTTCATTTAAATTAGAGTAATTATCCCAAGATGTATAATTGGCCGAAGGAACTTTGTCGTACACTAACGGATTGTCTAAATCTCTTTCGCCTAATTCCATATAACTATACCTGCTTGGCAACATAACATCAGATTTTACACCTTCTAATTGGGTCGAGCCTCCGTTAATTCTATAATACTTTTGAATTGTCAATTTTACCGAACCTAAATCTTCACTAAGGTTGTGGTATCTGTTCAGGTCTAAGAGACTTTGTACAGTTCCTTTACCATATGTTTGTTTTCCACCAATAATTACGGCTCTTTTATAATCTTGCATTGCAGCTGCTAAAATTTCAGATGCGGATGCAGAAAACTCATTTAATAGAATCACCAATGGACCATCCCATTGAATTTTCGAATCTTTGTCTTTTTTTACGTCAGCTGGTCGGTCTCTATATTTAACTTGTACCATAGGGCCTTCTTCAATAAATAAACCAGATATATCAACAGCAGTTTGCAGCGATCCTCCAGGGTTACTTCTTAAATCTAAAACAATACCTTCAACTTTTTCTTTTTTCAAACGTTCAATTTCTTTCGCCATATCTTTGGTGGAATTTCGATAATTTTTATCATCAAAATTTATGTAAAATCTTGGTAAATCTATGATACCAAATTTGCGCCCATCTTTATCTACAACACTCGATTTTACAAAAGTCTCATCCAATTCAACTACATCTCTAATAATTGGAATTACTTTTATAGAGCCATCAATTTTTTTAACGGTTAACCTTACTTCTGTCCCTTTTTTACCTTTAATATATTCAATAGCATCATCTAAACGCATCCCAACAATATCCACAGGCTTCTCATCACCTTGAGCAACTTTAATAATTAAATCTTCAGCTTCTAATTCACCTTGTTTCCAAGCTGGACCTCCAGCAATTAACTCACTTACTTTTGTGTAATCGTTTTTCTTTTGTAATCGAGCGCCAATTCCTTCAAGTTTACCAGCCATTGAGATATCAAATCGTTTTTTATTTGAAGGATTTAAAAAAGTAGTATGCGGGTCAAATTCTTCAGTAATGCAATTAACAAATGTTGAAAACCAATCGGAATAATTAAGTTCATCAAAACGAATGTAAAAATCATCATAGTTGGTTAAAGTCGCTTCTCTAGATTCTTTTTCTAAAACTTCGTAGGTCTTTTTTACGTATGAATTATCTTCTTTAAATTTATCTTCTTCGTCATTAATTTTATCATAAAGTCTTGACAAGGTTGAAAATTTAAGTTGCTTTTTCCAAACATTCATGAGTTCTTTATGGTTTTTAGCGAAAGGCTTTTTGTTATAATCAACATCTAAAACCTCTTTTGTTTCAAAATCGAATTTTTGAGTTAAAATGTCTTTGTAAAACACTTTTGATTCTTCGCTTCTTTGTTTAAATCTTTCATAAACTGTTATGAAAAAAGTCAAATCTTCTTTTTTTATTTGATCGTCAATACTGGTTCTGTATTTTGAAAATTCATCAATATCGCTTTGTAGAAAATATCTTTTTGAAGGGTCTAAATCCTTTAAGAAATCGTCATAAACGTTTTTAGAAAAATTATCATCTATTTCATGTGGTTGATAATGCCATTGCGTTAAAACATGTTTTAAAATTGTAAGTAAAACTTTATCTTTTGGTTCTGACTTTGCATATTGCTGAAAGCTTGTAAATAAGCTAAAAACAAAAATTATTGGCAAAATTATTTTGAATTTTCTAATCATAATATAATGTGTCAATGTATTATTTCGAATAATCTTAATCAACTAAAATGATGCCATTATTCGAGTATGGCGACTAATTTAACTTTTTTTTATAAATTCTACGAAAAGCACAATAGATTTTATCGTTTTCTTCGTTAATAATTTTTAAAAATTGGGTTTTAGAGTTGTTTTTGTCTAAGAGTTATACCAACCCTAATTTCATATAAACAATATTACAGCTTTTAATGACTACTTAATCTTTACAAAATGTTAAAAATATATTTTCTTTAAACCAAATAAAATGTAGTAGTTTTGTTATTTAATTATTGAAAATAAATGAATACAAAACCTTTAATTTTAGTTACAAATGATGATGGTATTACTGCGCCGGGAATGCGAACCCTAATTTCGGTTATGAATGAAATTGGTGAGGTTGTTGTTGTTGCGCCAGATGGACCACAAAGTGGAATGGGACATGCCGTTACTATTGACGATACCCTGTATTGCAATGAAATTAAAATTGACGATGGCCCTCAACGTGAGTATAAATCATCAGGAACTCCTGCAGATTGCGTAAAATTGGCTGTAAGTGAAATTTTAGATAGAAGGCCTGATTTATGTGTTTCAGGAATTAATCATGGGTCAAATTCTTCCATTAATGTAATCTACTCTGGAACTATGAGTGCCGCTGTTGAAGCCGGTGTAGAAGGAATTCCGGCTATTGGGTTTTCATTATTAGACTATTCTTGGAATGCTAATTTTAAACCTTTAAAACCTTTTATTAAACAAATTACTGAAAGCGTACTAAAAAATGGATTGCCCGACGGTGTTGTTTTAAATGTAAATTTCCCTAATAAAACTAAATTTAAGGGAATAAAAATATGCCGACAAGCAAGAGCAAATTGGGTAGAGGAATTCGACAAAAGAAAAAATCCTCAAGGGAGAGTTTACTATTGGCTTACTGGGAAATTTGTAAATAAGGATGGTGGAGAAGATACCGATGAGTGGGCTTTAGCAAACAATTATATCTCAGTTGTTCCAGTACAATTCGATTTAACAGCGCACCATTTTATTCAAAAGTTGAATAACTGGGATTTATAAATAAGCAAATTTATATTTTGAAAAAAGAAATTTTGATAGGTTTTTTAACAGCAATTGTGTCGACAACTTTCGGCTGTATTATTTTCATCGAATTTTTTTCGAAATATAATTTTGAAAAAAGTTTACAATTAATTGTAGAAGGAAAACTTTATGGCAAAGTCTTAGTTTTAGGAGCGATTGCTAATTTTTTTGTTTTTTTTATTTTTCTAAAAAAGAAACAAATTTACAGGGCTAGAGGTGTTATTTTAGAGTCGTTTGTTATTGCTTTTATTGTGTTACTTTTAACCTTTTTTATGAAAAAATAGGATGAAATATTATATCATTTCAGGAGAGGCATCGGGAGATTTACATGGATCTAATTTAATGAAAGCACTTTTTCAGAAAGATGAAAAGGCTGAGATTAGATTTTGGGGAGGAGATTTAATGCAGCAAGTTGGTGGAACTTTGGTAAAGCATTATAGAGATTTAGCTTTTATGGGTTTTGCCGAAGTAATTTTAAATTTAAGAGTGATTTTAGGGAATATAAAATTCTGTAAAAAAGACATTTTAGAATTTAAACCCGACGTTTTAATATTGATCGATTATCCTGGTTTTAATATGCGAATTGCAGAATTTGCTAAGAAAAATGGTATAAAAGTTCATTATTATATTTCACCACAAATTTGGGCTTGGAAAGAAAATAGAATTCATAAAATAAAACGAGATGTAGATGAAATGTACGTTATTCTACCTTTCGAAAAAGATTTTTATGAGAAAAAACATAATTTTCCAGTTCATTTTGTTGGTCACCCTTTGATTGATGCTATTTCTAAACGAGAACAAGTTAAAGAACAGAAATTTAGAGAAAAACATGAATTAAGTTCAAGACCAATAATTGCTTTATTACCAGGCAGCAGAAAGCAAGAAATTACCAAGTTACTGTCCGTTATGCTTACGATGCCAGCTAAATTTCCCAATTATCAATTTGTAATTGCAGGAGCACCAAGTCAGGATTTTGATTTTTACAAGCCATTTATTTCAAATGAAAATGTAAAATTTATAAGTAATAAAACGTACGATTTATTATCTATTTCATACGCAGCTATAGTAACTTCTGGTACTGCAACTTTAGAAACGGCTTTGTTTAAAGTTCCTGAAATAGTGTGTTATAAAACAAGTTGGTTAAGTTTTCAAATTGGAAAAAGGTTGGTCGATTTAAAATATATTTCACTCGTAAATTTAATAATGGATCGAGAAGTAGTTACAGAACTTATTCAAGATGATTTTAACGAAAAGCGTTTAGAAATGGAATTGAATAAAATTCTAGATGAAAATAATAGAAAAGAAATGTTTTCTAATTATTTTGAATTGGAAACTATTCTAGGAGGAAAAGGCGCTTCTAATAAAGTAGCTACATTAATTACAAATAAAGGAGAGTGTCTATAAAGTGATGTTTCCGTCAACCTGAACTAGTTTTACTCATTTATTTCTTATTTTATAAGAGAATTCGTGAGTCTTCGAATTCAGGTTCGCCTCATAATTGATGAGCAACATGTTGAGATTCTGAAATAAATTCAGGATGACGTTTTTCGATACTTTTCAAACAGCTTTATTCTATATTATTAAATCGCCTTACACTTACTTTCTAACCAATCTTTTTCACTTGGTTTTAACTTTGGAGAAATTGTTTTAAATACTTTTTTATGATACCTATTTAACCAATCTATTTCGTGTTGTTGCAGCATACTTTTATCTATTAACTGTGTTTCAATAGGAAAAACAGTCAACGCTTCAAAACAGTAAAACTCTCCAAATTCAGTAGTTTCTTTAACTTTTGAAACCACCACATTCTCAGTTCTAATACCAAAAGTATCTTTTTTATAGCAACCAGGTTCTATAGTAGTAAACTGATTTGGTTTGTGAGCAACAGAACCTCTCGTTGTTGTCATACTAGCTGCAAAACCTTGGGTTGGTTCGTGTACCATTCCATAATTTCCAATTCCGTGCCCAGTTCCGTGTGGAAAATTCAGTCCTTGTTTCCACATATGCATACGTGCAAAAGCATCTAGTTGCATTCCTACTGTTCCTTTTGGAAACTGCATTTCATCTAATTCTATATAACTTTTTAAAACCGAGGTAAACGCTCTTTTAATTTCTTGTGTTGGTTCACCACCAAGCCAAACAGTTCGTGTAACATCGGTTGTTCCGTTTTCGTATTGTGCACCACTGTCAATTAGTAAAATCCCTTCGTTTTTTACCATTGCAGAACCTTCTTTTGGTGCTGTGTAATGAATTATGGCTCCGTTGCCTTTATAACCAACAATGGCTGCAAAGGAATCGTCTCTATACAAAGGCTGTTCTTTTCTAAATGAAGTTAGTTTTTGTCCAATTTCATATTCTGAAATTTTTCGTTCTTTCAATTCTTCTTCCAGCCAAATAAAGAATTTTGTCATTGCGATTCCATCCTTCAACATACATTTTTTTGAATTCTCAATTTCAACAGAATTCTTAATTGTTTTTAAACCTTGAGCTAATGATTGTTGAAATGTAATTTCACCTTTTACAGCATCAAAACAAGCATAATTAAGTGATGCTGCATCGGTTATAATTTTCTTATTTTTAGTTAACTCCGGTAACTTTTCAGCTATTAAATCATAATTCAAAATTTCAATTGAAAGCTTATTAAAAACGTCTATTGTTTTGGAATCGAATCGGTTCGTGTCACAAAAAATATAAGATTTATCTTTTCCAACCAATCCATAAGAAACTACCAAAGGTGTAAAATCTATATCGTTGGCTCTAATATTAAACAACCACGCAATATCATCTAAAGTTGAAAACAAATAATAGTCTGCTTTTTCCTTTTCAAGTTCTTCTTTAACCTTTTGAATTTTTGAAGAAGTACTTTCTCCACTATATTCCAATGGATGAATTTCTACCATTTCGGAAGGTAATGAAGGTCTACCTATCCAAATTTCATCAACCAAATGAGAAATGTTCTTTAAAACAATCTTTTTTGGTGAAGCCAAACTTAAAATATAATCGATTTGAGCTTTTGAAAACTGACGAAAATCTAATCCTATTACAGAATTCTCAGTTAATTCCTTACAAACCCAAGGAATGTGTTCAGGTGCATGAGGAATGGTTTGTTTAAACAGTGTTACAATTGAATTTTCGCATTGTTGTTCAACTTGTAAAAAATATCGAGAATCGGTCCATAAAGCAACATCCTTTTGAGTAACAACAAGTGTTCCAGCTGAACCATCAAAACCAGAAAAATATTCTCTTATTTTCCAATAGTCAGACACATATTCACTTTGATGAGGATCTGAAGATGGTATTATATAAGCATCTAACCCTAAAGTATTCATTTCATTTCTTAAGGATTGTATTCGGTCATTTATTGTATTCATGTGTTTATATTTATTGTTTTTTATAAGTCACATGCTGTTCGCTATTAATCATTTTTATAAGTGATACGCCTTTTAGCATGCTCGTTTCATAATTTGCAGACTTAAGTTAATTACCTAACAAATTTAACAATAAATACTAGCTTAAAATGCCATTTTAAGTTAAAAGAAACTAAAATTTTCTGTTTACATTGAATGGTTTAAGATTAAGGCTTGTTTTAGAGTTTGAAACAATTTCTGAAACCAATTTACCGGTTCCAGTCCCCATTGTCCATCCTAACATGGCATGACCTGTTGCAATGGTTAAATTCTCAAATTCATCAGGCCTTCCTATGTAAGGTAAACCATCAAATGAAAGTGGTCTAAAACCAAAGGAAGCCTGCTGCTTTTCTTCTTCTGTAATTCTAATATCTGGGTAGTATTTATTTACGGAGTTAGCGATAGCTTCAACCCTTACTTTGTTAATATTAGTATTTAAACCTGCAATTTCCATTGTTCCTGCGTAACGTGTAAACCCGTTCATTGGTGTAACTGCTGCCTTTGATTCTACTAATATCGCTGGCATTTTTATACCCGTTGGTTTTAAAGAATTTATTCTATATCCTTTTCCTGGCTGTAACAATAAATTAATACCTATTTTTTTTAGAAATTCACCTGTCCAAGTTCCAGTAGCCAATACAAATTCATCAGCTTTCAATGTTTGAGTTTTAGTTTTAACTTCTACAACTTTTCTATTCGTAACTTCAATATCAACAACCTCTTCATTCTTAAAAATAGTAATACCTGACTTAACTAAAAAAGCCTTCATTTCCTCCATAAATTCAGTTGGAGTACAATGCGAATCGTTTTTATAATGAGTTGCTCCAGATGCATTTATGGCTGTTTCTGGTTCTAAATTCTGAACTTCACTTTTACTTAAAATATCTACTTTTAAGCCCGCTTTTTGGGCTATTTTTGCAATTTTTACTTCAGAATCAAACCCTTCTTCAGAATTACAAAGCATTAAAAGCCCATTTTTATCATGATGAAATTTAAAACCTTCACTTACGGTAATTTCATCATACAATTCTTGACTTAATTCAGCAATATTTTTAATTACTGGAATGGAATTCTTAACATGTTTTTCGGAACACATTTTATTAAAAGCCCAAGACCATTTTAAAAAATCGATATCCAATCTTGGCTTAATGTACAATGGACTTGATTTATTAAACATCCACTTCAAGCCTTTTTTCATCATTCCTGGAGCTGACAATGGTATTATATGACTTGGTGAAACAAAGCCTGCGTTAACATAAGAAGCACCTTCAGTCATATCAGACTTATCAATAACAGTAACCTTATGCCCCTCTTTTAAAAGAAAATAGGCAGAACATAAACCAATTATTCCACCTCCAATTATAACAACTTCTTTTTTCATTTTTTAAAATACATTAAACTCAATTTTATTTATTCTTAGCTTTTTCAATATAATCTAATACTCTTTTTCCCAATATTGAAAGCGTCACAGTCCCCTCTTCCAAAATAATTTCGTGGAATTGACGAATATCAAATTTTGCTCCCAATTCTTTTTCTGCCAACTCTCTAAGTTCACGAATTTTAATTTCTCCCATTTTATAAGAAAGTGCTTGTCCTGGCCAAGAAATATATCGGTCTGTTTCTGTTGTAACTTCATGCATTGACAACGCCGTATTCGACGCCATATAATCTAACATTTGCTCGCGCGTCCACCCCAATGCGTGAACACCAGTATCGACAACCAACCTACAAGCACGCCACATTTCATAAGTTAATTGTCCAAATTTCTCATATGGAGTTGTATAAATATTCATCTCATCAACTAAATACTCTGAGTACAACCCCCAACCTTCTCCAAAAGCCGACAAGTATAAATTTCTTCTAAATTTTGGAATTGTTTTTGGTAATTCGTTGTTTAAAGACATTTGTAAATGATGCCCTGGAACCGCTTCGTGAGCAGTTAAGGCCGGAATTGTATACAATGTTCTACTTGGCAAATTGTAAGTGTTTACCCAATAAAATCCGGCAGTAGTTTCGCTTCTAGAACCCGAATATCTTCCGCCAGTATAATTTGGTGCAATCGCAGCTGGAACAGGAACTACGCCATAGGGTTTTCTTGGTAATGTGATAAAATATTTTGGCAATTCTGCATCAATTCTTTTGGCAATATCTCTAGCAAACATTAATAATTCTTTCGGCGTTTTTGCATAAAATTGAGTATCTGTTCTTAAGAATTCTAAGAAATCAGAAAAACTTCCTTCAAAACCTAAATCAGCAATAATTTGCAACATCTCTGATTTTATTCTTTCTACTTCTTTTAAACCAATTTGATGAATATCTTCAGCCCTATATTTTGTGCTTGTTGTGTAGTAATTAATTCTATTTTGATAAAATTCTTTACCATTTGGAATTGTTGAAACCCCTAAACCCTTTCTAGTATTCGGAAAGTATTCTTTTTCAAAAAAGGTTTTAATTTTTTTGTATTCATCTATCGCATTTTTTTGAATACTTATTTTTGCAACCTTAACAATAGAGTCTTTTAAAGTTGATGAAAATGATGATGGTAATTGATGAAATGGCTTGTAAAACTCACTCTCTGTTACATCGTTTACAATATGTTTATCATACGTGTTTTCATATTTATAAAAAACTGCTTTTGGTTGAGAAATTCCTTCTTCTACACCAGCTCTTAGTAAGTTTAAATTATAATCAACTCTTTTCGGTAAATCTTCTAATTGCTTTAAATACTCTAGAATCTCTTCCTTGTTTTTAAAACTTCGGTTTGCCATTTGACTTAAATTTAAATGAAAAGCAGATTCGTTTGTAATCGGGTTTAAATACATTTTAAAAGTGTTCGTATCTATTTTATCTTGTAAAACAAATAATAACAATTCTCCCGAAATTTCATCAGTTTCCGAAAGATTATCAGTAGAAACCAATGCCAATTTTTCTTTTAATTTTAATGCAAAATCAGATTCTGCCTGATAATATTTAATTGTGTTTTCTACAGATTCATAACGATCAAAATCATACTCTCTAGACGTTTCATATTCAGCGATAATCGATTCTAAATCATTCGAAGGAGAATTCTTTTTACATGCTGAAAGGGTTATTAAAAGTAAAAGCCCTAAAAGTTTGATTGTTTTCATGCGTTTATATTTATTTATTTTCAATGATCACATGTAGTTCGCTATTAATCACCCCCCTTTAAGTGATAAACTTTTTAACATGCTCGTTTCATTTCATTAAATTTTATTAGTTGTTTTTACACCGTCTATTAAACGTGTAATATTTAATGGATTCTCATTTTTTAGTTCATCTGGCAGCAAATCATTTGGCCAACTTTGAAAACTAAACGGACGCACCCAACGCTTAATCGATTCTATACCAACCGCCGTAAACCTACTATCGGTTGATGCTGGATAAGGGCCTCCGTGTACCATGGCGGCACAAACCTCAACACCCGTTGGAACACCATTAAAAATAATACGTCCTACCCTATTCTGAAGCGCTTTTACAATTTTAGAATAATTCTCTAGCTCATTTTCAGCTAAAATAGTCCCTGTTAATTGTCCTTCTAGTTTTGAAATAATTGCTTCTAGTTGTTCGGTATTTTCACATTGAACAACCATTGAAAAAGGTCCAAAAACTTCTTGATGTAAATCCGTATTCTCTAAAAAAGTAGCACCTTCAACCGTTGTAATTACTTGACGGCCATAATTTTTTGAAGTATCATTAGTATAAATTGCGGTTGTTTTTAAACCAGTTTGTTCTTGTATTTTAGCTTTATTACTCTCGTAAGCCCCAATAATATTTGGATGCAACATACACGAAGGTTTAATTTTTACAATTTCCTCCGATAAAACTTGAATAAAATTAGATAAATCGTTTCCTTTTATTCCTAAAATTAAACCTGGATTTGTACAAAATTGTCCCGAACCTAACGTAATTGAACCTGCATACGTTTTTGCCCAATCTGAACCTTTTGTTTTAACTGCATTTGGCAATAGTACTACTGGATTTATACTTCCCATTTCGGCAAAAACAGGAATTGGCTCTGGTCGCTGTGCTGCCATATCGTATAAGGCTCTTCCTCCGCGAATACTTCCAGTAAATCCAACGGCTTTAACAACTGGGTTTTTCACTAATGAAACCCCAACTTCAATACCACTACTATTTAAATTAGAAAACACTCCATTTGGCATTCCAGTTTTTTCAGCTGCTTTTATTATTGCAGAAGCCACCAATTCACCAGTTCCAGCGTGCATTGGGTGTGATTTTACAATTACTGAACAACCAGCCGCAAACGCTGCAGCAGTATCGCCTCCAGCTGTTGAATATGCCAACGGAAAATTACTGGCTCCAAAAACGACAACTGGGCCTAAAGGAATTAACATTTTACGAATATCAACTTTTGGAATTGGCTGCCTCTCAAAATCTGCTGTATCAATGACAGCTTCCACCCAAGAACCTTCTTTCACTAAATTGGCAAAAGTTCGTAATTGAAATACCGTTCTTCCTCTTTCTCCAATTGCTCGTCCTTCTGGAAGCCCTGTTTCAGAACAATAGGTTTGAACTAATTCGTCACCAAGTGCTTCAATTTGATTTGCAATTTCATTTAAAAATTCACTTTTTTTAATTCCTGATACTTTCTGAAATTCTTTAAAAGCATTTGTTGCTAAAAGTGTAGCTTGTTCAATTTCCACTTCTGAAGCTTCGGTGTAAACAACTTCATTTTCAGTATTTGTTTGAGGATTGAATGTTTTAAACGTTTTATTTCCTGTAGAAGATAATAGATTTCCTATATAGTTTTTTCCTGTAATCATTTTTTGAGAACTCTTTTTGATTTGAACAATTTTACCAACAATGTATAATTTCGCCCTAATTTAATGCTAAAATATAACTCTTACAATTGTAATTATCAAAACTCATTACACAAAAAAATTTTTTGATTTTTATAGTCAAATAATAGTATATTAACTTATTTCACTACTTTTGATTTAATATTGAGTAATATATACATAATTCTTTAAGATAAATGAAAGTTTTACCGTTTACAATTCCAAAGCCAGAAAACGTAACATTGTATACAGAACACTATAAAGATGAGAGTTTTTATGAAAAATTACATCAACATAAAGAAATTCAAATTAGTTTGGTTGTTACGGGCGAAGGAACTTTTGTAATTGGTGATTGTGTTGGCGATTTTAAACCTAACGATATTTTTGTAATTGGAGAAAATTTACCACACGTTTTTAAACGTGATCTTTCCTGTGAACAAGGTCCAGAAATGATTTCTATTTTTTTTACTAAAAACTCTTACGGAGAACACTTTTTTGAATTGCCTGAGTTTGATCATTTACAATCTTTTTTTAGCGATGTTTCACTTGGTGTAAGAATATTATCAAATAAAGAGGAGCTTATTTCATTAATTTCTACTATTAATAACGATTATAAGTTTAAACAGTTTTTAACTTTTATGAATATTTTAAATCTAATAGGCGAAGCAAAAAGAAAAAAACTTTCTTCGTTAATTAATTTAAAAAAGTATGCCGGTAATGAAGGAAAACGAATGAGTGATATTTTTCAATATACAATGGATAATTTTCATAAAGAAGTTACTTTACACGATGTTGCCGACATTGCTAATATGACTCCCAATGCTTTTTGTCGATATTTTAAACAACGTACAACAAAGACTTTTGTTAATTTTTTAATTGATATTAGAATTGGAAACGCTTGTAAATTATTAGCCAAAAACAATGATTTAAGTATAACCGAAATCTCATACAAATCAGGCTTTAATAATTTGGCGAATTTTAATAGAAAATTTAAAGCTATTAAAGGAATTACACCTTCGGAATATCGTAAAAAGCGTTAATTTTTAAATAAATCCTAACTCTTTTTGAAGTTTTTTAGTGAGCCCTTTTACAACTAAATTATACGAATGATCTATTAATTCTTCAATTAATTTATTTGGTAAATCACCTTCAATAGTTATCGTGTTCCAATGTTTTTTACTCATATGATAACCTTCAACAATATCGGAATATTCTTCACGTAATTGAATCGCCCTCTCTGGATCGCATTTTAAATTAGCTGTTTGTGGTTGATGATTTAAACTAGTTAACGCAAACATTTTATTCGCAACTTTAAAAACCAACGCAACTTCGTCGAAAGGAAAACTTTCGGTTACATATTTCTTTGCCAAACAGTAGTTTCTAAATTGCTCAATGTTCATATTTATTCGTTTAATCCTTTAAAAGCTTATTTAAATTGTGCTGAATCATAACCGTTTTTTAATCTCAAAACGCTGTTGCTTAATATTTACAACTAGTATCGTGAAAAATTTCATTGTTCTAACATCCAATTTATTAGGTCATCAACTGCTACTATTGCCCAACTATGCGGGTGTCTTTCTCCATTGGCACGATAGCCTTTATTTTTTGTTGCAATGTATTCAACTGATTCAAATTTCGAATCATTCAATTTTTCTGAAAGCATTTTTATATAATACGCATTCATTTGTTCGTAATTTGCCATTCTATTCGTCTTCCACCAAAGCGTATCTGGTTCAGTATAAAGTCTGATTTTAGTGTTTTTTAAATTTTTAATATTGTTAATATTCTTTGTTTTTGAAGTGAATACCGCGTTCTTTTCGTAAACAAAAATATCATTATGAGGATTTCCAAATTCCTTTCCAAGAGTTTCTAGTATCCAAGTACTTTCTTGTACAGATACGTTAGAAAAATTTCTGGCAATGTTTTTTTCGGAACTAAAATACAGTGCGGCTAAATCAATGGGAGAATCAACAATAAAAATACCATTTGGAGTAATTTGGTATTGGTCATTTTCATTCAAATAATCACCAATTAATAAAGCTACATTACCGCCACTTGAAAATCCGCCAAAATATATATTCTCTAATGGCAGTATATTTTCAAGAAGAATACTTTGCAGTTTCGCTGCAAGTTTTTGTTTTTCATTTTCATTAATCCATAATTTTTGATTGTAATTCATAAATACAATTGCAATACCATTTTTCATTGCAGCATCAAGTATTTTGAATTCTCGCTTAACATCCTCGGGTGTTTCTGGGTAACCGCCAAAAAGAACTAAAACGCTTTTTATTTTTTTAGTCGGTTTACTTAATTCATAGTCACCCTTTTTTACCTCCTTAAATTCAATTTTCACGATGTCATTAGCTTTCCCTTTCTCAGTCTTTTTACAAGAAATGGAAACAAAAAATACTACTATTAATACTAAAAATTTATTCATAAATTAAATATGGGTTACGGTTTAATATTTACACAACTTTGTTGTATGCTGGCTTTTTTATTCAGTTCTCGTTTTAAATTCTATTAGCATTTCCTTTTCCAAATTCAATTTGAGGATTAGGTGATGAAACTTCAAGTGTTTTCGTTGCAACAAATTCTGCAACACCTTCATAAAGAACTAAAGAAAGAATATTAAATACTCTTGGGTTTTGTTGTGTATGAACATACTCGTGAGTATTCAAAAAGATAAGATGTTTATTAGGGTTGGTATTAAAATAAGATTTTAAATGAACTAAATTTTCTGAAAATTCACTTGTCTCTGTTTTACTGTCAGCCATTGCGAGTTCAGAGCCTATAAGAACTAAACTGTCAATTGTAGTTCCTGGTGTTCTAAATGAGCCAATAGAAAAATAAATCTTTGCTGGTTCTAATTCAGGATAAAGAGTTTTTAATTTTTTTATCCCGTTTTCCAACTCAGAGCCAATTTTTTCAACTTGTAAAGTGTTTTCTCTAATTGATGCCCAAAAATTTAAAATATCAGTCGCTATAACATTATGATTTATTTGTTTTCCTTTTTTACAATTTGTAAAGGCTAATGCTAGCATAAGTAAAATCAAAATTTTTTTCATAGTTTTTTATATCAATTTATACATTTTAAATTTTACATTAATGTTATACATTTTTGCTAAAACAATTTGCTAGAATAGTATTAATTAAAATACTAAAACT
>Ga0209121_10001357_pt1 | contig 25631 bp, 21 predicted proteins | sample Cruoilmetagenom3_FD_187292 | JGI IMG/M metagenome (GOLD analysis project Ga0209121, IMG submission 187292) | Oil polluted marine microbial communities from Coal Oil Point, Santa Barbara, California, USA - Sample 3 (SPAdes) (version 2) | ecosystem: Environmental > Aquatic > Marine > Oil seeps ... | reverse complement strand
TTATTAGATTTTGAAGTTCTTTCTCAGCGATGGGTAGTTTTAATTTCAAACGGTAACAATGCCCTTACGCAAGGCATATTTAACCAAGTCAATACGATTATGGATATCAAGCTTGGCCATGAGGTTAGTTTTATGCCCTTCCACAGTTTTAGGGCTGATCACCAACATATCCGCTATTTCTTGAGTAGTATATCCTTCTGCCAACAGCTTAAATATTTCTCTTTCTCGATTTGTCAACTGTTTATAAGGGTCATGATTCTTCATCATGCTGGCTCCCTGCTGGTAATTTTCGACCAAGAACTTAGCTGCAGAGGGACACAAAAAGGAATTGCCACGGTGAACAGCCCGAATCCCCGAGGCAAGCTCTGAAGACGCTGCTGTCTTACTGATGAAGCCTTGGGCTCCCGCCTCGATAATGGAAAGGACGTAGTCCTTCTCATCGTATTGGGTTAGCACCAGCACTTTTGTGTTTGGGAATTCTTTATGTATTCTACGTGTTGCTTCCAGCCCATCCATAATAGGCATAGCTATATCCATAAGCACTACATCGGGATTAAGCTGTCTTACCTTTTCCAGTGCCTCTATCCCATTTGCTGCTTCGCCAGCTAACTCTATATCGCCAACCAAGGCAAGCAAAGCACAAATGCCATCCCGCATAATAGTATGATCATCCACTACCAGCACTCTTATCTTCTGCATGGGTTGTGCTCCTAACTATTGGAAGATTGGAGATAATTTTAGTCCCTTGCCCAGGCTGGGAATCAATAGTACACTCACCACCCATCGCTCTTATCCTTTCTTTCATGCCAAACAGACCAGCACCACGCCCCTTTTGGTCAATACTTGTGATCTCGTTGACATTGAATCCCTTTCCATCATCCTCAACACATAAAACACATCTATTGGCATCGCACTCTAAGTGAATAGCGGCATTTCTTGCTCCAGAATGTCTCACAATATTGCTCATAGCTTCTTGGGCAATGCGAAAAAGCAATAGCTCAATTTCTGGAGGCAAACGTTGATCCATTCCTTCAAATTCTATAGAAACATTAATGCCTTTGGAAGCAAGCTTAGTCTCAGCAAGATTACGAATAGCGGCAGGTAGTCCTAGTGTATCTAATAAGGTAGGGCGGAGTTCCCTTATAAGTCTGCCTACCTCGCTACCTGCATGAACTGCTATAGTGTGAGCCTTTTTCAACAGCGCTTTGATTTCAACATCTTCGACGTTGTCCATTCCTATCATTTCAATAACTGCCTGCAGGTTAAGCGCCAAGGCAGTGAGATCTTGGCTGGTTTCATCATGTAGCTCTCTGGCAATCCTTTTCCGCTCCTCTTCTTGAATAGTAAGCGCTTGCCTCAGTAGCATTTGGTATCTTTCTTTAGCATCGTTCAACCCTCTATACAGCTTTGCCTGCTCGATGGCTATGCCGAGTTGATCCCCAATCGAGTGCAAGAGATGCATGTCTTCTTTGGTGAAGCGATGCGGCGTATGACTAGCAACGTTCATCACTCCCAGAACATTATCTTTTGCTCGGAGGGGAACGCTGATGAACGCCTTTAAACCTTCTATGCTTACTAGATCAGGGCGGACAGCATCTGGCTCCGAAGAGACATCCTCTAGCAGTATCGACCTGCCATTTTGAGCCACCTTTCCTGCGATTCCTTCGCCAAGTCTAAGATGCATCCCCTCAGCATACTTGGCAGACAGACCGTGATAGACATGGTAGGACAATGTCTGAGTTGATTCATCTAGAAGCATAATTCCTCCGACAGTTCCGTCCATAATATTAAGCGTGCTATCCAAGCCAATCTTAAGGATAGCATCCAAGTCACGGAGACCGCTGATTGCCGCCGAGACTCGGCTCAAAGCTATAAGGTCATGATAATATTTTTTAACCTCGCTGCCTTGGTTAGATAGATTTAAATCAGAGCTAGATAAATCAACAGATTGGATAGCTCTTTTGTCCTTTTCCATCGCTGCTCACTTCACCGGAACAACTCTAAATTCTGTCCAACAAGGAAATCCAAAAGGTTTCTTGCCAACAATCAGAGGAATCCCTCGCTTAAAGTAAGATATACAAAACCTTGGATTTTTGCAACTTCCTGTGCTCGTTCACAATTAATGATGCACTGCACCCTTCCTTTAGGATGATGGAACCATCCTATGGCATCCCCAACCGATGCCCTCTACCCTCAAAAACTTCAGGAAGGTTTGCCTAAGTTCATCGCCGGCCACTTACCATTGCCATTTCTGATTTCAAAGTAATTAATTTAGCCATCAATTGATGCCTAACCTTAACTATGCTAACATAAACCTTGTTATCGGGCAAAGAAGTTTGGTAAGTGCAATAATTCCAAAAGAGTGAGCATGCTTAAATGGTTTAGTGAACATGGCGTAATTGATTGGCTTAGCACACATGGGCTTCGCGTTCTAGTTATTATCATCGTTGCGCCGCTTTATGTTTTTGATGCGTCACTTCATGCCCTTACTAGCCGAGAGGCTTGTGTCTCAGCAAACGAAGGGAAAACTTAAAGACGAGATAAAAAGGCGATATAATACCTCTATCCTCAGTTTTTGTTATACAGCATACTTATCAATTGTAGAAAATCAAATAAAAGGAGGATGCTTTAGTAAAAATGGTCGAGAAATTTGGCGACTTTCGCGATGATATTTTCAAGATAGAAGAATACGAAGGCAAGAGCAAAGTCTTAGACCTAAGAGAGGCTGTAAGGCGTTATATAAAGCCAGAAATGAAGCTACATATTGGTGAAAGAGCCAATGCTTTGGTTAGCGAGCTTATCAGGCAGTTTTATGGGAGTAAGCCTAATTTCACCTTGATTGTTATTCTTGCGACTGAGCAAGTTTTAAACCTCGTTCACTGTGGGCTGGTTAAAAGGATTATTACAAGCAGCTGTTCTGAGATTTACCCTACCTCAGGACCGAGCAAGGTAGTTCAAAGAGCTTTTAGGGATAAAGCTATTGAATTTGAGAACTGGACACTTTTATCCTTACCTCAAAGACTGATGGCAGGTGCCTTAGATTTGCCATTTATGCCTACCAAATCTCTTTTGGGCAGCAGTATAGCCGAAGAAAACCCAGATTCTTTTATTGAAATGTCAGATCCTTTTAAGAGTGGGGCTAAGATCGGGCTGGTAAAGGCTCTAAATCCTGACCTTTCATTAATCCATGGCTGGGCAGCTGACCCTCATGGCAATGTTATTGTAGCTCCTTACCCTCTTTCGGGAGAAGATGCGTGGGGGGCAAAAGCAAGCAAGCATGGTGTAGTAGCTACAGTAGAACACATAGTGTCTAGCCAGTTCATTAGAGAGCATTCAGCTTTAGTTACTATTCCCAGTTATATGGTGAACTCTGTTTCATTAGCGCCTTTGGGGGCACATCCTCAAAGCATGGCAACTAATTTTGGTATTCCGGAATTTGAGCCCTACGCCGAAGACCATGAATTCATTATGCAGCGTCGGCAAGCATCACGCAATGTTGAGAATTTAGATGCTTGGATTAAAAACTGGGTTTTAGACTGCGTTAACCAAGGTGATTATCTATCTAAATTAAGCAACAACCGGATTCTATCTCTTAGAAAGAAAGCAGTCATAGATTCATGGAAAGACAATTCTGCCCTTAATACCATTTCTCATAGCCCTAGTTATAACTCGCGAGAAATGATGATTATAGCCGCAGCAAGAAAAGTGGAAGAGTCTGTGCTAAATAACGGGTACAAAGGTATTCTACTTGGCATCGGCACCTCATGCTTAGCGGGATATCTTGCTTATCACAAATTGAAACAGAAAGACCATGACGTTGAGCTTTGGCTTGGAGGCACTGGATATTATGGATTCTCGCCACGTCCTAATAACTCAACATATCCTACATATGGGGACCCTCCTACAATGCTAACTTCCAAAATGATAAGCGACGTTGTAAATACTTATGGAATATTCATTGGTGGTAAGCAGGGAAATTCCATAAGCATTCTATCTGCTGCCCAAGTGGACAAATGTGGCAATCTTAATTCTACTAAGACATCTCCAGATTCATATGTTATAGGCTCGGGAGGAAGCAATGATGCTGTTAATGCTAAAGAGGCTCTACTGATAGTACCTCAGTCGCGTGACCGTTTGGTAGATAATGTATATTACATTACTTGCCCTGGAACTAAAGTAAAGGTTTTAGCAACCGACATGGGAATTTTCGAGAGGCTAGACGGCCAATTCATATTAACTGGCTATTTCCCTGAACCCTCACTTTCCTCTTCGGGAGAGGCAATAAACCGAATTCGCCAAAACTGCGGTTGGGAACTCCGAGTATCATCCCGGGTTACAGCGGTTTCACCTCCCTCTCTCGAGGAATTGCTGTTATTAAGGACTTTCGATCCTCAAGGGTACTTCACCAGAGAACGCTAAATGAAAATGAGAGCACAACATTTATTCTTCGGGGATAATACCTCCATACTCCTTAGCTAATGCTCTAACTAAAATTTTCCCTGCGGGACCTTTTGGTATCGGCTCCTTCCTGATTATCACATCTTTTATGAGATAACTAGGCGCAACCTTTGATGCCACCTCTATCACTCCATCCGCAGAGAGCTCTGCCCCTTCCTTAGGACGCACTATTATCTTATACTTGGCTTTATACTCAGGATCTGGAACGGCGATTAATGAAGCTTCTACCACATCCTCCATTCCAACAATCACATCCTGAATTGAGTAAGGTAAAACATACTTCCCATCTTCATCCACAGGACACATTCCTATATCTTCCTTCTTTGTCTCTATATAAAAGTAACCAGATTCATCCACCCTACACATGTCACCAGTAAAATACCAGCCCTCTTTATACTTCTCAGTCCAGCGTTCAGGTTCTCCTAAATAGCCATGAGCCATGGCAGGGCCTTTGACTATTAATTCGCCTACTTCACCAGGCTTTACATCATTTCCTTCGTTGTCAACCAATCTTACCATCATAGGGCCATAAGGATAGCCAAGGCTGGAAACCGATTCCTTCCCCTGCCTCAATAAGTTTAGCATTGAAGTGCTACTTAAGTGGAGACCACCAGAATATTCGCAGGCCCCGTAAACTTTGGGTCCAATAATCCCCCACTTTTCCCAATTTGTTTTCCATACCGAAAGAGGGACATTTATACCCCACACAACCGGAACAAGTGAGCTTAAGTTATATTTTTTACATTTTTCTTCAGGCCATGTGGCTATCTCTAAGAACCATATTGCAGGGATTATCCCCCACTTTATCTTCTCTTTGCTGACTGCTTCACAGAATAGCTCAAGTGCCTCAGTCTCCATCAAATTTTTCCCTCTAAAAAGTATAAGCTTGGCTCCTACCAATAGAGTAGACCATACGGAGAGTTGGAGAGCTGTTGATGCAAACATAGCATAGGGATAGCACCCAACCTCTTCAGTGCCCCTCTCATATCCGTCCACTCCATAAAGTGCTCCCCAATAATTCGCCTCATGTGTCCACATTGCAGCCTTGGGGATGCCTGTCGTGCCACCGCTCATATAAAGACACGCTAGACCATCAGGCTCTACCTCTACCTCTACTTCTTTAGGCTCATATTTTGAAATGAGTTCATGGTAGCTTAGGATCTTTCTTTCCTCTGACGGCCCATCAAAGCAAATATAGTGTTGGACCGATTTCAACTTGGGTATTAATTTTTTGACCTTATCCCGGCATTCATCGTCAAAGAATAGCACCTTGGCAGCCATCCTATCGTTTATTATCGTTACCAGCAAGTCGTCAGGAAGCTCAGGATTTTGGCATCCATATACGTATCCTATAAATGAACCACCTAAAATAGCTTCAAGCTGCTCTATGGAGTTGTATGATAGAGTAGCTGCCATATCACCCCTTTCCACCCCCAACTCCTCCAATGCCCAACATAACCTATAAACGTCTTCTGTAACTTGCTTGTAGCTAAGCCTTCTTTCGCCTTTGCCGGTTGCCCAATCTACCAAGAATTCGTGATTGGGGCGCAATTTCGTTTGCAGCTTAAGCTGCTCACCCATCAAGTATACTTCGCTATCTATCGGCATAACTTTCACCCCCTCTTTGCTGCATTGTTTACAATATATAAAGAAACTGAACTTGGCGAGCTAAGCTCAGCTACTAAAAGCTCAAGAGCTAACTGGTCGTTATATTTGCCAGTTTTAACGGCTAAATCAGTTTCTAAGAGCTTATCATAGGCCTGCTTTATATGGTCAAAGTCATACAATTTGGCTTGGCTGAGTGTTTTATCTAAGCTATAAGTTGATGTCAAGCCTAATTTATCCTGAAGTTCCCGGCGAGACAAGCCACTTAGCTCCTTAGCTAACGCTATCAAGCGAAATTGCCTCGTAATCATGACTAGAATATAAGTTGGTGAAGCACCTTCCTGATATAATCGTTGAAGCATTCTCTGTGCTGATTTAATTTGACCTTCAAGAATTGCGTCTACTAAAGGAAAGATAGTAGTCTCTCGGACATAGCTTACCAAGTGTCTAATATCGTCTTCGCTGATAAGGCGTCCTTGAGTATAAAGAAGCAGTTTTTGGATTTCATTATCCATCGCCCACAAATCTCCCCCTATAAGCTCACTGAGCAAATTCACAGCCTCAGAGGTGATAGTGCCACCTTCACTGATTACTCGTTGTTGTATCCAGGTTTTCAAGCTCCTACCTCGCAATAAAGGAAAGGTTTTCACTCTGGCCAATGGTGAAAGCTTCTTTAATAGCGGGTTATAGCCACTTATTTTCCCATCAATTAGCACCAACACAGTAGTTGACGGCATTCGCTTAATATAAGAGTCCAAATCCTGCCATTCTCCTAGTTCGTTTTCAAGTTTGGCAACCCCTTTGCCAGCTCGTGACTTGCTTTGTTTCGGCTCAAATCGCCCTAGTAAGCCTTTAACTGTAACCAAGCGATGGGGGGATAGGAAAGGAGCAATACCACAGTTGCCCTTAAGCTCGTTTAAAGTTAGATGCGGACCATCCAGGTCAGTAGTATTTACTGCTAGCATTTCTGAGTTGCCCAGGTCAGCTTTAATTTTTTCTAGAGTTTGATAAAGGGAGAAGTTATCTTGACCGTAAAGAATACAAAGCATTTCCTTGGTATTCTACCACAGCGCTAACTCCTTTGCGGGAGGTTAAGGTGTAAATGTGATAAAATACATATATGAAACTCGCCATTATCGGGTTACCTAAGAGTGGTAAAACTACGATTTTTAATGCCCTAACTAAAGGCAAAGCTGAAGTTGGCACTTATTCCCCATATTTAGCTCCAAATATCGGTCTGGCTAAAGTGCCCGATGCAAGGTTAGCAGCACTGGAAAACGTTTTCCACCCTAAAAAGACCGTCCCTGCCGAGGTAAACTATGTAGATATTGCGGGCTCGCCCAAAACTTTTGGCAAAGGGGAGGTAGGAGGAGAATTCTTGAACTATCTAACCACCGCTGATGCCCTGCTTCAAGTAGTTCGGGCTTTCGAAGATGAAAACCTTCCTCACCCTGAAGGGAGCATAGAGCCTAAACGAGATATAGCGACTTTGGATTTAGAGCTTGCTTTCTCCGATTTAGCTATTATCGAAAGAAGGCTTGGCAAACTAGAGACGACTTTGAAAAGCACTAAGGCATCAGAACGTGGGCTGTATTCAAAAGAACAACTTTTGTTACAAAAGATTAAGGTAGAGCTGGAGAAGGATATGCCAATAAGGCAGCAGGGCTTAGCTGACGATGAACTTAAAATGTTATCCAATTATCAGTTTCTCACCGCTAAACCCATGCTAGTTGTCCTTAACATTGGAGAGGAACAAATACCACAAGCTCCACAATTGGAAACTGAGATAAGGTCACTTTATCCCCAATTTGCTGTGGTAGCTTTATGTGGCAAGCTGGAGATGGAGTTAGGTCAGCTCAGCGAGAGTGAAGCTGAAGAATTTCGTGAAGCCATGGGGCTAACCGCACCAGCACTCGACCGAGTTATCGATCTTTCTTATCACCTCTTAGGACTAATTTCCTTCTTTACCACAGCTTCCGCAGAATTGAAAGCCTGGACTATCCCTGGTGGTACCAAGGCGCCAAGGGCAGCAGGAAAGGTTCATTCTGACATGGAAAGAGGATTCATACGAGCTGAGGTGATAAGCTATAGTGATTTGGAAAGATGTGGCAATTTAGCTGAGGCGCGGAAAAGAGGTTTAGTTAGAATGGAGGGTAAAGATCATACCATCCAGGGTGGAGATGTAGTTACCTTTTTATTTAATGTTTAAACAGCTTAAAATGCCTTTCCACGCGTTATAGTTATTTGTTTTCACCGCCATGCTTACCAGCAATTTTAAATAGGAGGGATTATGAACTGGACACCAATAATTGATTGGCTCACACTGCACGGCTGGAAAATACTGCTCATTATTGCCATCGCTGCAGCTCTCTATTTCCTATTACGCCATTTACTTCCTCCTGTCTTCAAGAGGACTATGTCAGTCCGAATGCGTGGTCACCCTGAAGAGGAGATAAAGCAGAGGACGGATACTCTCTCTCGGATATCGGTTAGCACCGGCTTGGTGGTTATTATCATTATTGCCTTGTTTACAATTCTTGATGAGGCAGGAGTACCTATCACTGCAGCTTTGGCTGGATTTGGAATCGCCGGCATCGCCGTTGGCTTCGGGGCTCAATCATTGGTTAGAGATATAATTTCAGGGATATTCATCCTTTTAGAGAATCAATACAGCGTAGGAGATGTAGTAAAAATTGCTGGCATATCGGGCGGCGTAGAAGAAATAACTTTGAGACGCACTGTTCTTCGGGATCTCGATGGAGCAGCGCATAGTATACTCAATGGTGAGGTAAGAGTAGCCAGCAATTATACTAAGGAATGGTCTAGAGCAAATATGATGGTTAGCGTCGCTTATAAAGAAGACTTAGACCAAGTTATGGAAATCTTGAGAAATGTCTGGAGGGGGATGAAAAACGACCCTCAATGGGGAGAGTTTATCCTTAAGGAAGAGCCTATGATAGTCAGGGTAGATGAATTTGGTGACTCTGGAATCTCGATTAGACTGACTGGGGAGACCAAGCCCATTAAGCAATGGGATGTGATGGGAGAAGTGAGGAGAAGGCTTAAGCGGATTTTTGATGATGAGGGTATCGAAATACCCTGGCCGCATACAAAGGTGTATTTTGGCAATACTCTGGAGCGAAGGACAGGAGAGGCAGAAGAACGCATATCTCGAGCTTCCTCTCGCACAGGGAAGACACCAAGAAAACCTTCTAAGGAGTGACCAATAAGATCACCAGAGCGGCATCATCCCCTACCTGCAATTTCGCCAGAGATCTTAGCATGATCGGCACCACCTAGGTTAAATAGCTTATTCTTCTGAATCTTTTAACATGGCCTGTGGATTATATTATAATAAACATAAAAATTTAAGGAGTTCTAAATATGGAGCTTTCACCACTGGCAAAACAGAGGTTAGCAAAAATTGGGGAGCCATCCAAGGAGGAAAGAGAAAAGTTAAGGCGCTCTGAAGAGCTTTCATCCTTGCTTTCCTCTTACTTTACGGGAAAACTATCTGCCGATGCTTTCTGGACAAGGTTAAAGGAATACAAGGATGAGGGTAAAGAATCTTTGATTAAAGAGGTTCAACTTAAACTTGCCGAGGCTATAAGTCTAGGGGCTGATGAACAGAGTCTTAAAGCATGCCGAGAGGGAATATTAGCTGCTGAGACGCTAAAGGATAGCAATAAATATAGTATTCTGGAGGTAAACTTAAGCTCCATTGAAAGCCTGTGTAAGCAATACAAGCAAGGAAGGGAGCAAGCCTTTAATGCCATAAAGAGCAACATAGAAAGGCAACTTGAGGCAGCAGCCCAGCAAATAGCGCAAAAGACTGGAAAGGGGGTTGCTGTAGATGTTAAAGGCTCAGCAGAAGTCAGTGTAACAAGTAGTCCACAATGGAAGGAATTTATTTCAAGGCATGACCAGGAATACCATTCCAGGTTCCAGTCTTACCTGGCTCAGTTACATGCCAACCTCTAAGACGCTGGGAAAGTAACTCTTCTGAATTTCTTAAAGGATTATTAAAGGATGAAAAAGCGTGATTATTACCAAATTTTAGGCATAAGAAGAAATGCCGACGAGGCGGAAATTAGGAAAGCTTATAAAAGGCTTGCCTTAAAGTATCACCCTGATAGGAATCCAAATGATCCCAAAGCTAATGAGAAGATGAAGGAAATAAACGAAGCTTATGCAGTATTGATGGATCCGGTAAAGAGGGAGAGGTATGATAGGTATGGTCATGCTGGGCTCGAGGGATATACTGCCCAGGATATTTTTGGTGGCATCGATTTTGGCAGTATCTTTAGAGACTTGGGCTTAAGAAACATATTTGATAGTTTTGGTTTTGGCAGAAGTCTGTTTGACGATCTATTTGAAAGTCCATTTGGGACTTTTGGTGGAACCAGGACAATGGTCAGGGAATTAAGAAGGGGAGCTGACCTTCAATATGATTTAGAGATTGACATAGAAGAGGCATTTTGGGGTGGAAAGAAGAAATTAACCATTCCCAAAACCGAAGCCTGCCCCGCTTGCCTAGGAACAGGAGCAGCTAAAGGAGGCTTGGTTAAATGTCCACAATGTAATGGAAAAGGGCAAATTGTTAGGGAGCAAAGAAGTGGCTGGAGTGTCTTTAGGCAAATTTCTACCTGCTCTAGATGTGGAGGAGCAGGAAGAACAATAACTCACCCTTGCGAAAAGTGCCAGGGAAGGGGGACTATAGAAATCCAAAAGGAGATTATGTTTCAAATCCCCAAGGGCGCAGATACTGGTGAAACTATCAGAATTGAAGGAGAGGGGAAGGCTAGCGAAGAAGGTGGTCCGGCCGGTGATTTATATATTAGATTGCAAGTAAAACCTCACCCTGTTTTCACAAGGAGAGGAAGCGATATTTACGTCGAAAAGGAAATAACCATAACTCAAGCGATGCTGGGCGGGAGGGTTGAGAATATACCAGGATTAAATGAAAAGTTCTCAATACAAATTCCGGAAGGAACCGAAGATGGGAGTAGCTTCAAAATTGAGGGAAGAGGAATGCCTAGGTTTGGTGAGGAAAGAGGCGATGAATATGTCGTGGTTAAAGTAAGCCTGCCCAAAAAACTAACCGAGGAGGAAAAGATACTCCTCAAGCAATTTGAAAGGCTAAGGATGCTTAACCTTGACCAAGCCTTTCTCTCTCAGCCCTCTTTTGGCTTTCCCGCTCTGCCTCGTCCTAAAAAACAGAAGGCAAAATAGTCAAAGTGCTTCTACCTCGTAAGACACACTGCCCTAGCGATGGGTAATGCTCTATTCTTATCAACTTTTCCCAGGCTTCACGAGGTGGATAATAGTGGGCACCGATTTAGAATTCTCTACAAGGGCTGATAAAACCCTTAGAGATTTAGCTTCAATGTAACTATCTCAAAAGGTTTCACATCCATAACCAACTTGTTATGCTCAAGCTTTAGCTCATATTCCTCTTGCTCCATTAGATTAACCACTGTCGCTCGCTCGATCCTCCGAAATAGCCTGACTTCAGCCATAGTGCTCTCTCCCCTGGTTTCGAAAAACCTCAGAATTACCTCATCGCTATCTTCAGCCTTTTTTAGTGCTGAGAGGATAAGATTACTTGGCTTTAATTCAAGGAAGGAAAACTCTTGGGGCAAATCTCCTTCAGAAGTGGTTTGAACTGCGAGGGACAAGTGATGGAATTCCTGACCATGGTTATATGCTTCAGATTGCTTCCAGTCGCCATCATGATGCTGCAAGGCATATTCAAAAGTATAATCTCTGTTAAGCTCCAAGGCATCTGGAGTTGGGATTAGAGCTCCGGCGTCTCCATCGGCAGAAAGAATGCCGACACTTCGCAAAAGCGTTAGGTAAACTTTGCTGCCCCTTATTTCAGTTGCCGGAATACCCTTGTTCATGAAGGTTATCCCTCTCGTTCCATCACCATAACAAAACCAGGACTGGAAGCTTGGAATTCCCGCCGGCGTTCCCGTCTTCTCTAAGGAGGCAAATAGCTCTGTGGGCTCAGGGACAACGCCAAATTGAGTTTCTCGAAAATAAACCATCCTTTCCTTAAAAGTGTCAAATTTAACCCTAAGCCTTGTATTTGGATACTTATTATTAACCTTGGTTATAAACTCTACTCTGGGAAGGTCTCGATAGACAATGACCTCTTTTGTAACATCCAAAACTTTATGCTTATAAAGTTTGGTCTCGAACTTCTCAAACAACCGGTAAGGCCATCTGAGGCAATAATATGCGTCCTTGAAAGTTACTTTCGACTTCAGAGGACCATTTTCTATCCTGAAACTCTCGGGCTTAAAGGTTCCGTAGTAAATCCCCTCTCCACTTTCATTTTTTATCAATTCAAAGAACGCATGTCGATGATGATACAAGTCGCCAATCTCGTTCTCTATGTTCAGTTCATTCCCCTTAACTAAAAGCTTCTCCCTTTCATCAAAAATCTCAATTATTCCTGTTTCAGGGTCGACCTTCAATTTAAAAAAGGAGTTTTGTATTACATTTTCACTAGTTTCAATAGCCCTTGCCGGTTCTCTACTTCGCTTAATGACCTTGTAAACCTTGTAGCCCATCGGGGGGAGAGTAGCGAAAAATCCAAGCTTTGCCTGCCCAATTTTCCCTTGACTATCTCTTTTAACATCTAAAACTTGGCTTTCTATCTCCTCGTCACCGTACTTGAGCCCAGGCTCTTTCTCCCAAGCTTTAAGCTCTAAATCAACCTCGCACCAGTTCTTCATTCTCCAAGCAAGGGGATTAAAAACTATAACTGCATCACCTTGAGTATTAATCTTGCTGGCAATGAATTTCAGAGAGTCATCCAAAATCTTAGAAAGACGCTCCTCAAGGAAGGAAAATATTTCTCTAACTTCATTATAAATCTCGTCTATTCCGCAGCCTGCAATGATATCGTGGAAGGCGACGAAGAGCATTTTTTCCCAGCATTCATTCAGTTCGGTGGCGGGATATTCTCTCCCTAGTAGCCAAGCGAGGGTAGCAAACCACTCAGCCGTAGTAAGCAATCCCTCGCATTTCCTTGCTCCAAGAACCACCCACATTCGACTGGAACATACCTGAGGGAAAACTTCAACTAGATCCTCATCATACAATTCTCCCTCATGGAGTTTAAATTTCTCTTCCTCCCGCTCCACAGCCTGGAAAAATTCCGATGGAGTAGCTATCTTCATTTCGGAACCGCCTCTATGGTCATCATTCCATTTCCTCACTGCTTCAACAGCTTCCTCCTGAGGAGGTACTGAGCCGCTTCCTGAGGGCATGAGAATATGGAAGGTAGTGGCATATTTGTTGAGTTCTATATAGCTTTCCTCTAACCTATCAAGGTAAAATCCAGCTCTATACCCTAGGGGCATCCAGTGAGCTAAAATAGTAGTTCCGTCAAGCCCCTTCCAGAGGAACTCGCTTTGCATCTCTTTCGCCCCTCGTCTGAAGGCAACCCATTTGTATCCTGACTTCTTATAAATTTGGGGGAGTTGGGCATTCATCCCAAAGCTATCGGCACACCAGGCTACGGGGACATCTACGCCAAATTTTCCCTTACAATACTTCTTGCCGAAGAATATCTCCCTTATTAACACTTCCCCAGTGGGAAGCATAGAATCTGGCATCAAGTATTGACCATCAACTATCTCCATCTTCCCCCTCTGGATCATCTCTTTTATATCTAGCCAAAGCTTGGGGTTCCTCTCCTCGAGCACTTTTAAGGGGAAAATTTGCTCCCAGGAGAACTTATATTCCTTGTATTTTTTCATAAGTTCAACTGCTTGTTGTAAGATATCTTCATTTATTTCGAGATAATCCTCTTTAGTGAACGCCCAAGCAACATCATAATGGGAATGAGGAACAAGATATATTGTTTGCATCTCAACCTCCAAATATCCCTTTAATTGCCCTGCTCCAACCTTCAGGGCCGACTCCGTGAACTTTGCGCAAGCGAGGTAAATTTATATTCTCCCAGCTATAATCCCTCTTTTGCACTAAGATAGGTATATCCACTGCGGAAAGCATAGGCAAATCATTGAGGCTGTCGCCAAGCCCAATAGTCTCTATTTCACCCCATAACTTGCGATATAAATTGCTCACAGCTAGCACAGCTTTACCTTTATCATTGTCTCCCATAATATCATAAAACCGCCCGCCGTGAGCATAATTGAGACCGGCTTCTTTAATCTTTTTCAAGAACTTCTCTACCTCCTCAGGGGTGATATGAGATTGCTTCGCTTCGCTCGCAATGACAACTGTTTCATCATATTCTCTTTGTTTAGTCAATTTAGCAGATTCTATATCCAAGCCAGTCACCTGGGCAATTTCTTCGATACTCATATCACCGAAGCCTCTAAAATGAAAGTTGCCATCTTTCCTAACTTTATCCAGCAATTTCCTGATCTCCTTGTAGGAAGTGCCTAATTCAATAACTAAAAAATCACCTGCAGTTTTGTGATGTTCAAAAGGGAACGGGAAATAACCCTGTGGTATAAAAATGGCGCCTCCGTTTTCCACTATGAAGGGATAAAAAACTCCTATTTTACGCCGATATACTTCCTGCTCTGCTCTGGTTTTTGCCGAGCAAAATATTAAGGGTATATCGCTCTCTTTAAGTCGGCTTATCCCATCAAGCGATTTCTCATAGGAATAAGTAACGGGGTCGAGAAGGGTGCCATCTAAGTCGGTAAATACTATATGCTTCATTTTAATCAAGCTGGCTTTAAAATGAAATCGCATTCGGCTCGATAGATTTATTCGGCCAAATCCTGATGCCCTGGGATAGCTTGTTGCCCTTCCCAATCCTTACGTTATCACCCAAAACGCAGTTATCTAAAACTTCAGTTTCTTCCCCAATACAACAATTAGAAGCTAATACGCAGTTTCTAAGCTTAGCCCTGCTGCCAACCTTACAGTTTTGCCACAATACTGCCCCTTCCACTACCGCGCCTTCTTTTATCTGACATCTCGGTCCCACAACAGCAGGCCCTCTTATCGTAGAATTTTTATCAATAAAGCAGCCCTTGCCAATTAGCACTGGCTTTTCAATTTGAGCTGAAGGATGAATAAAGCTCTCACATTCCAATTTTATTCCTTCATAGTGACAGAGTAAATCATGGTTCAACTTCAAGTACTTCTCTGGCGTACCTATGTCGATCCAATAAGCCTCAGAGGTATAAGCATATATGGCTTGCTCCCTTTCCAAAAGCGAGGGAAAGATGTCCCGCTCAAACATAGAAAAAACGTTGGGGGCAATATAATTCAGGATACTAGGCTTCATGATGTAAATGCCAGCATTAATCATATTGGTAGTTACTTCATCCCAAGATGGCTTTTCTACAAAGCGTCTAACCCTACCTTGGGCATCTGTCTCCACTACTCCATAAATAGTAGGATTATCTACAGACGTCAAGGCTATGCTTGCACTTGCTTTCTTCTCGTGGTGCAGGTTCATCATTGCGGTTAGGTCAATTTCAGTGAAAACATCTCCATTAAAAACGATAAAGGAACTGTCCAAGAACCTCTCGGCTTTTTTCACTGCCCCTGCTGTCCCCATGGGGGAATCTTCCATGGAGTAAATTATCTTCACACCAAAGTCGCTACCAGTGCCGAAATAGCTTTGAATCTGGTTAACTTGCCGACCTGAGGCAAGAATTACCTCAGTAACATTATGTTTTTTGAGATAAGCGATAAAATGCTCCAGGAAAGGATGGTTTAACACAGGCACCATTACTTTAGCTGTATTACATGTAAGTGGACGTAACCTAGTTGCCTCCCCACCAGCCAGAATAACAGCCTTCATTGCTCTCCAATTTACCTTACGCTAAGCACATGCGTCAACTTCTCCACTAGGTAGCATTTGCTGACGTAGCCGAATTTGTGGTATCCTACACGAGTTACTGTATTTTATAAAAAAGTTAATAACATGAGTCAAATAGCAGGGGTTTCCAGCGATGATGGTGACGTGGCAGATAAACTATCTGCCATGCTGGAAGCTTTCCATCCCCAAACTGCTGTCAAAGTTAATCCACCGAGCAAGGAATGCCAGTGGTCAGTTAGCTCAGTAGTGGAGGACATAGGCAGCAATAGAGCTCTGGCCGAGGTATCTTTGCCTATTGAAGGAAGGACTCCGGAATGTCCTCACTTAGATTGTGAGGGCGATTTGGTATTGATATACGATGGCGAGCTTTATAACTCCCAGGAAATAGCATCTAAGCTTGGTCAGAATCACTACCTGGGGGATAAAGCTAATACTGAGCTGCTGGTTTATCTAGTGGGAGAGCTTCCTGGCAGCCTTGAAGAAAGGGTGAGAAAAGCATTAAAGGATGTGGATGGCGATTATGCTCTCGTAGCTAGCAGCGCTGACCAAACAGTGGTGGTGCGAGATTCTCTAGGCACAAAACCTCTCTATCTTGCTGAGGGCGATGGGCTTGTAGCCTTTGCTTCAAATAAAAGGGCACTATGGCGAATAGGCTTGGACAATGTTAAGCCTCTTCGAGCTGGTACACTCGCTATATTTAATTCAGAAGGAGTAAAAATAAAGGAAGCTTTGCCCCTAAAAAGGGGAGAAGTCGAGCTAGAAAATATGAGTCAGGCTGTAGATTGTTACCAGAAGGCAATTTACTCAGCGGTGGAAAAGAGGCTAAGCGACGTAGACAAGGTAGGAGTGTTGTTATCAGGTGGTGTAGATAGCTGTCTAATAGCTAAACTAGTGTATGACATTGCTTTCGCTGCTGGGATTAAGGTGATTGCCTATACTGCTGGTTTACCTGGCTCTTCAGATATAGGATTTGCTCAAGAGTTTGCACAGGAAATGGGGCTGGTGCACAAAGTGAATGTATTGAACATTAGTGAAGTCGAGGAATACATTCCCAAAATTATCGACACAGTTGAGGAAAGGGATTTTGTCCAGGTTGAAGCTGGCATCAGCGTTTATGCCGCAATGGACATAGCCAGTCAGGATGGCATTAAGGTTCTCTTTTCCGGGCAAGGGCCTGATGAGCTATGGGTAGGTTATACTTGGTACCCTGAGGTTTTAAGCCAAGAGGGGCGTCAAGGGCTCTCCCAAAGGAACTGGGAGGACCTCACTAGAGGCGACATAGAGACTTTAGACCGCGAGAATAAGATAGCCAGGGCACATGGCGCCGAGATGATGTTCCCCTATCTTGACCTTAAAGTGGTGAGGGTAGCGATGAGTGTAGCGCCCCAACTGAAAGTGTTATCTTCAGACGATCACCTGGGGAAACATCCGCATCGCCAACTTGCCCAAAGAATAGGTATTCCTGCTAAATATGCTAATAGAAGCAAAGATGCCGCCCAACATGGCACTGGCATTCATGGTGTGTTGGATGAAATAGCCGAGAAGAATGGTTTTGATGCCGATAGAGTAAAAAACATTGGTTATTCCAGCGATAAAATTACCCTTGAGAAATTGGGCAGCTCTGAACGATATGGCTATCGCTATGCAGAAAAATCCCTTTGGCAAGTGCCACAGAACGTGCAGCTCTTTCTGGATGCGCTAGCATATAAAGAGGGATTGCTCAATAAGCTTGAGAGGGATAAGATACGCTGCTTCATGGAGAAAATATAGAGCTTCTATTAGTCTTCAGGCAGCACACGATAGTTGCTAAGATGCTCTTGTATTACGCTTATGAATTTTCCGCTATCCACCTTTCGCATTGGGGGATATAGACGAGGAACAGGAAGCTTCTCACCCTTTTTCAAAGCGTTTTGGGTAATCAATTCTTTCAAAATTACCTCTTTGGTCTCCTTTCCACAGAGAGGTGAATGATAAATAGTACCTAACCCGGTAAGCAGCATATCTGTAAGATGCTCTACACCCTTCTCCTCATGTAAATGAGGGTTTCTGGTCTCAATCTGAAATATATCTATTCCTTGCTCTATCACTTCAGGGTCTTTTGTAGGCAGGATGCCGCCAAAATCTTCAAAGATAGAAACTAATTCCTGAGGCTCCACAGCATACCCCGAGGCATAAGGCAAAATCTCTGCTAGCTTCATGCTCATGGCATGCTCCCCAGCATTGCCTGTCTTTATGACTTCGGTTTCAAAACCTGTTTTAGAGGATATAAGGTCATTCAAGTGCTTATTGGTGATCTGTGATACCCTTCCATACTTTCTAAAGAATAGTCCCGCTGTAATTTTAGGCTTGGAATGCCATAGTATCCTCACCATGCTGTAAGGAGATTGGGCTAGGCTGAAGCCGGCGGCGTAATTTCTCCCGTATTCCAGCACTGCACCAGGAAAATAGTTATCAGCATCAACAAAACCGACATAATCCTTACCCATCACCTTGACCATAAGCAAGCCTATTACCATAGCTTCGCTCTTACCGTCACGCACTAATCCATCTTCACCTAAAAGGTCATCATATCCCGCCTGCTTGATAGCTTCAGCAATAACGGGGTCTTTTTGGTGGATAATTAAAGCATTGCGAGAGGTAAAACGGCAGAGGTGAGTTAGAGCATCTTTCTCCATTTTGAATCTGTCAACCTTTTCTCTCTGGCTATTAGAAACTGCTATGACCAAACAATCATGTGGTATTCCACTGACAACTCCCTCAAATAGCTTAAGCTTTTCATCTTTAACCGGTATAACAATCGCCATCTTATCCTCAAAAGAGCTGATAGTCTCCTCATCTATTTTTACCATCCCTATGGCACCATGGGAAGGCAACTCAGTTTTCAGCCCTGAGTCCAAAGCTATCACTCTCTGTACATGATTTATTCTAATTGCTCCGAAGCGCTCTGTATACCTCGGCCTCTCTATAAACATCTGCCACCCCCTCGCTAACAAAACTTAACAGTAAAATTATGATAGCAAAAATTTCTAGTCAATGGCAAAAAACGCCTGGTTTTCTTGTGCCAAGACATAGTGAGCAAGGACAGCCTCTTTACAGTGTATGATTTTGGGGCTAATATAAGCAAGTTTTGAGTCCTGCTAAATCCACTTGAGAAGTAGTAAATTTTTTATCTGAGGAAGCAAGCTAGAGAAAGGGAAGTAATATGGCTATTACAGATGCCATGTCGATGGCGAGAGCTGATATAAAATTAAAGGCTGAAGTACTAAGCAAAGTAGTTCATTTTGACCCAGATGCCTGTTTATCATGCATGAAATGCACAAGTGGCTGTCCTGCTTTCCGGTATTTAGAGTTTCGCCCTGATAGGGTAATAAGCATGGTAAAACTTGGCTTTATCGAGGAATTGCTTTCCTCTGAGATAATGTGGCAGTGTACACAATGCTTAAAGTGTACGGAGCGATGCCCACAAGATGTAGCCCCTTCAGATGTTGTGCTCATGCTCAGAAATTTTTGCTTGCGCAGAGGGCTTTCATTACCGGAAGCATTAAATGAGGCATTGGGCAATATTCTAGAGACTGGTTGGGCACAAAAGCCCACTCCAATAGTCTCAAGAAAGTATGAAACTCATACTCGCAAGGAGTTAGGGTTGCCTGAGGTTAAAATGGTTTCTGAGAAGTTTAAGGAAACATTGCTTAAAGTACTAGAATCTGGAGGTTAAGCGAGTGAAAATACCTGTATATTGGGGCTGTAAAATCTCCACCTCAGAGTACATCTACGAGATTTCACTTCGTTCAGTTGCGAAAAAACTTAGGGGCGAACTTACTGATATAGAAGACGTAGCCTGTTGTGGAATGCCTATCAGAAACATCAATACTCTAGCAGCCACCTATATGGCAATGCGAATAATGGCATTGGCAACGAGAACAGGTGTAAACGAAATGCTTGTGCCATGTAGCATGTGCCATTTTTGCCTAACTGAAGCATCATACAAATTACAAAGTGAGCCTGGTGTAAAAGAAAAAATTGTGAATTTATTAGCCGAGGAGGAATTAGATCTGCCACAGGGACTGAAGTTATGGCATACAGTGGACTTCTTATATGACCGCATAGGCTTAGAGAGCATCAAAAGGTGTGCAGTTCACCAATTTAAAGAGGTGAAATTAGCAATTCACCCAGGTTGTTACCTTATCAGGCCAAGCAAGTTGGGACGGATTGATGAGGCCGAAAATCCAAGGAAACTTGATGAATTGACTGAAGCCTTAGGAATAGAAACTGTAAATTATCCTCAAAAACTGGAATGTTGCGGAGGATTGAGTTTACAATCAACCGTTGCCTTGGCTATGGCTGGGGATAAGCTGAAAAGCGCGCAAGATTCCGGTGCTGATGGCTTAATATGCTCTTGCCCCCACTGCTTTGAAATGCTTGATTCAAAACAGGAGGATATAGCGGCGAGCACGGGGACAAAGCTAGAAATACCGGTGGTATACTATACTCAATTGTTAGGGCTTGCCCTCGGCCTCAGGGAAGAGGAATTGGGGTTAAATCTCAATAGGAGCCCCATAGATAAATTGCTTGCTTAGCAAATCAAGCCCCATCCTTATACCAATATCGATGTAACCATAGCTATTATCTGTTCATCTGTCCAACCGGTGATGCTTATACATCCTGCAGGACAAGCAGCAGCACATACCCCACATCCTTTGCATCTTGCTGCATCAACGGTGGCAACAACTTTGCTATCCCTTTCCACCATAGAAATGGCATTGTAGTTACATAGCCCTTCACACATCCTACATCCGCTGCATAAACTTTCGTTAACTGAAGCTACATAAGGCGAGGACTCTATAAATCCACGAGCCATCGAGCCTATTGCCTTGGATGCTGCAGCACCTGCCTGTGTAACCGTGCTCGGTATATCTTTAGGGCCCTGGGCTGTACCACATATGAATACACCATCCATCGGTGTTTCGACTGGTCGAAGTTTTGGGTGGAGCTCTAAGAAAAATTCATCCGGTCCGGTAACGATCTTCAACTTCTTACAGAGCTCATCAGAGGTGGGATCGGGGATAATACCTGTTTCCAGTACCACGAGGTCGGTTTTTACTTCCAAGAGCTTATCTGTATTTAAGTCAAAAACATTGAAATACAATGAGCTATCTTCATCCTCGTGAATCTCAGATGGGTTGCCATGGATAAAATTTACGTGACCTTGCATTCGCATGCGCCTATAAAATTCCTCATAGCCCTTGCCATAAGCACGAATATCCGTATAACATATATAAACCATCACATCAGGTATTTGGCTGGTAACATAATAAGCATGTTTTAAACCAGCTATACAGCCTATTTCACAACAATATTCGAGGTGCTTTTGATCCCGAGAGCCTACACATAGGATTATCGCTATTGATTCCGGTTGTTTACCATCGCTTGGCCTTACGATTTTTCCACCTGTTGGACCGGTGGCCGAGGCCATGCGCTCCAAGTGCATGCCAGTAAGTACATTCCTACACTTGCCAAGCCCGTATTCGGGGATGTATTTAGCCACATCGTATAATCCATATCCTGTAGCTACTATAACATTACCAACTTCCACCTCATTGATTTGATCTTGCTGCTCAAAATCAATTGCCTTTGCCCCACAGAACTTCTCACAAGCACGGCACTTCCCTGTCTTAAAGTAAGCGCAAACTTCAGGGTCAATGACTGGGATTTTGGGTACCGCTTGAGGAAAAGGGAGGTAAATAGCCTTTCTTTTCCCTAGTCCTTCTTCAAACTCACTATCAGTCTTCCAAGGGCACTTCGTAATACAGGTTTCACAGCCAGTGCACTTATCCTCATCTATATAGCGGGCTTTCTTTCTGATCTTAACCCTAAATGTTCCCGGACCCCCTTCAACATCCTCTACCTCAGAATAGGTTAGCAACTCTATATTAGGATGTCGGCTCACATCAACCATCAAAGGTGTGAGGATGCACTGAGAGCAATCAAGTGTGGGGAAGGTCTTGTCTAACTGAGCCATCCGCCCTCCTATGCTGGGATTCCTTTCCACAAGATATACCTTGAAGCCTGCGTCTGCTATATCGAGTGCGGCTCTTATACCAGCTATTCCTCCACCGATAACCAAGGCTGCTTTAGTCACCTCCAATTTTGTCGTTTCCAAAGGTATCAGCAGGGCTGCTTTGCTCACAGCGGCCCTAACCAGAGCTATAGCCTTAGCAGTTGCTAACTCAGGTTCATTTTCGTGGGGCCAAGAGCAATGCTCACGGATGTTTGCCATCTCGAGCAGATAGGGATTTAAGCCTGCAGAAGATAAAACCTTTTGAAATGTGGGCTCATGCATCTTGGGAGAACAAGAGGCCACTACAACCCTATTTACTCCCAGTTCCTTAATATCATCAAGGATCAACTTTTGCCCGGGATCAGAGCACATATAGACGTAATCCCTAGCCACGTGCACATAAGGCAACTTAGAAGTCTCTTCTCTGACTCTCCCTACATCGACTACACGAGCTATATTTTCCCCACAATGACACAAATACACCCCAACTTTAACCTGATCTTGCAACCTAGCGACCTCCAAAGAAGCAAATAAGAATTATTTTTTGCTCTTTTCTATTAGCGAGGGCAGCGATTGATATAGATCACCTACGATCCCATAGTCAGCTACCTCAAATAGTGGTGCTTTGGGGTCCTTGTTTATAGCAACTACGATCTTAGAATCCCTGATCCCTACTATATGTTGAGGCTGCCCTGAAACCCCTACACCGACATATAGCTTTGGTTTAATTGCCACTCCAGACATGCCTACCCACTCAGGCATCCATTTATAATCAGCCGCAAGGGGTCTGCTAACTCCCACTTTGCCACCCCACGCAGCAGCAAGCTGCCTGAGCATTTCCAGATCCTCCTTTCTTTCCACCCCTTTTCCACCAACTATAGCCACCTCAGCATCTTCAATTTTTTCCGCTACTGCTTCCTTAGGCTTAACACTGACCTGGACTATCCTCGATGGCTCCACCTTCACGCTCACCTCTTCTATTTCCCCTTCCCCTCTAGTTTCAGGTTTAGCCCAAGTCTTGGGCTTGACCGCAATCACCTTTGGCGACGAAGCTATTACCTCTCTTGCTATCGCCGTTGCATATATTGACCGGTAGAATGTCATCTCTGGTTCAAAGTCAATTTTAAAGACCTCTGTCACGCAGCCGGTGCCTAGCTTAGCTGCAAGACTAGCAGCAATGTCTCGCCCTCTCATAGTCGAGCCAAGTACAATCAACTCCGGGTTATAATTCATTGTGAGCTGTTCAAGTACTTCACCAGACCTTCCTGCATCGAACTCTTCAAGGTTCGCATTATCAACTGCAAGCACCTTTACGCCATATTTACTTATCCTTTTCGCTTCTTCCTCTATCTCGCTCCCGATAACTGCTGCTAGAACTTCGCCACCAAGCTTACTTGCTACCTCTTGTGCCCCCCCAATCAACTCTGGTAAAAAATCCAAATCTTCAGAGAACGTGATGATATTCTTATTCATCCCTTTATTCCATTACTCCTTCTCTACGCAATGCCTCGATTAATTTACTCGTAGCCTCTTCCAATTTCTCAGCTTCACTTCCATCGAAGATCACCTTCTTTCTTTTCACCTCTGGCATGGAGATGTCGCAAACCTTGGTAAGGGATTTGGCCTCCGCCATGCCTATCTCCTCAAGCGTCAATGTTTTAGCCTTTTTCCTTGATGCCCCTAAAACAGCCATTAGAGATGGAATCCTGGGCTCATTTATCTCTAGCGTTATTGTGATTACTGCTGGCATCTCTGCTTTAAGGGTGTATGTGCCCTTTTCGAGATCACACTCGGCAACTACCTCTTCCCCTTCTATATCCAATTTCTTAGCTGATGTTATCACGGGCACACCGAGCAATTCAGCTAGCCCGGGACCTACCTGCCAAGAGGAAACATCGCTAGAGGCAGCACCACAAAGGACTAGATCAAAATAGGGCAACTTTTTCATCACTGCAGCAAGCACTTTGATTTTGACATTGGTATCCAAATCACTCAACTCAGGTCCCGTCACCATATAACCTTCATCCACACCCATAGCATAAGCCCTGCGCATTACATCTTCAGCCTCCGAACCACCAATTGTTAAAGCAATCACCGAGCCTCCCATCCTTTCCTTGATCCTTAAAGCTTCCTCCACAGCCCGCCCATCCATTTGTCCTACTTTCTTTGGGGTGCCTGCCAAAATTGGCGATCTGGTGCTTGGATCGAACTTCAATTGCTCAATGTCTATAGATTGCTTTACGCAAACCACAATATCAGGCATTCTTGGTTACCACCTTACATATTCAAATCCTATAGTATCTCTGGCTATTATGTATCTCAGTATATTTTGAGCGCCTTCCGCTCCTATTTCATAGGAAAATACGCCGAGAAGAGCCCTATAGAGGGGGGATTCTTTACTATAGGCATATGCTCCATACCACTTCATGGTTTCTCTGAAAATATCTGTAGCAATTTCAGGACCATATATTTTAGCCATGGAAGCAGGTACGTTCAGGTCTACTGGCTTATACGCCGGATCCTTCTCTAAGTAGACTTTATCGGCAAGCCAGCCCGATTGATAAACAAAGTGTTTCGCTGCCTGGAGCTTAATGTATAGTTCAGCAAACTTGAAACTTACCCCCTCGAAAGAGGCAATATATTTGCCGAAGGCTTTTCTTTGCTTGAACCAATCGATTGCCTGATCTGCTCCCCATCTTGCTGCTCCTATGCAGGCTGCAGCTACTACCGTTCTGGCTAAATTAAAGCCTTCCATGGTAAGGTAGAATCCTCGATTTACATCCCCACATCTGTACTTGTCATCTAATTTATAGTTCTTCAGCGTGAATCCACCAGTTGTGAGGCCACCACGACCTATCTCGTCGAGGACCGTTGGTTCATATCCTTCAAGCACCTTTCCATCCTTCTTACCCAATAAAGCATAAGCGGTGAGAGCCCTGTGTCCCTCCTCCATTGTCCCCGTCCTGGCGGTCAACCACCAGCCACCTCCCCAGGGCAATTGCGATGTCTCTCCTACCCCGCTTATATACAATTTGTCGCCGTTGAATATCCACCCATTGCCATCCTTTGTTGCGATTAACTTATGGGAAGCAAGGTCAGATCCGGTGTGAGGCTCAGTAGTGGCGATACCAAAGAAAGCTTCGCCCTTTGCAACGTGCGGCAGAATTTCCTTTTTCGCCTCTTCAGTTCCATAGGCTTGCAATAACATTGGCCAACCGTTACACAGTAGACTATAAACAGCCACAGCCACACTGGGGTCAGCATAAGCAATTTCCTCTGTAGCTATGCAGGCTAAAACCATCGTGCCCCCAGGACCTCCATATTCAGCTTTTACAGGTATAGCAAAAAGTCCTTGCTGGCCCATTTTTTTGTAGAGATCCATGGGGATTTCCCTTTTTTCATCTATCTCTACCCACACTGGAGCAATGTTCTTCTGGCAAAACTCCTTAACAGTGTCCCTGAATAACTCTTCATCCTTGGTAAAGCTAAAATCCATCTAATGCCTCCTTAAATATTTTCGATGGAATATAACATACCCTCTAGGCTTAGTCAATAGCAAGTCTCTTCCATTGTTGATGTTCTACAATCTTGATTACTATATTGATGTCAATGCCTTGCCAGGGCAAATTGGCAATTCACCTCCCAGTTAGGATCAAAGGGAATACCCTTCTTCAGAATAGCATAGAG
>Ga0209121_10001356_pt1 | contig 25635 bp, 26 predicted proteins | sample Cruoilmetagenom3_FD_187292 | JGI IMG/M metagenome (GOLD analysis project Ga0209121, IMG submission 187292) | Oil polluted marine microbial communities from Coal Oil Point, Santa Barbara, California, USA - Sample 3 (SPAdes) (version 2) | ecosystem: Environmental > Aquatic > Marine > Oil seeps ... | reverse complement strand
TATACTTCTATTATTGATAGAACATTAATTGTTTTATGGAGAGCCTGTTTATTTGCCGCACCTGCTGGAGCTGTTATTTGGTTAATCTCGAATGTTACCATTGGAGATTCGAATATTGCAAATTGGATGATCTTACATTTAGACGGTTTTGGATTGCTATTAGGCTTAAACGGTGTTATTCTATTGGCTTATATTGTTGCCATTCCAGCGAACGAAATTGTAATTCCTACCATTTTAATGTTAACTGTTATGAGCGCATCTATTGCTGGTGTAGGTGAAGGAAATGGTGTTATGTTTGAATTGGAATCTGTTTCAGCTACTGGAGATATTTTAAAAGCAGGAGGATGGACATTACTTACAGCTGTTAATATTATGCTTTTTAGTTTATTACACAATCCGTGTAGCACAACAATTTATACTATTTATAAAGAAACAAAAAGTATTAAATGGACAACTGTTGCAAGTGTTTTACCAATAATTTTAGGATTTATTGTATGTTTTATTGTGGCACAGGTTTGGAGAATTTTGGCCTAAATTATGGCTAAAAGTTAACTTTTTAATTCTGAAACACTAAAATCGGCGAATAAAATTTTTTCGTCTTTAAGGCTTTCAGCATATACCAAGCTCCTATAAATTCCCCATTTTGGACGCATAAAATCTGCATTCGTTTTCCACATTCTAATGTCATTATTTGAATAAGAAAACAACGTGTTTTGTGTGCTAAATTCTTTCATTTCAATTTCGTAATTTCCTATTCCTTTTTCACCGTAAATAACAGTTTCAACAACCTCAACCCATAGACCTTTAAAAAGCGATAAATCAACCTCTTTTAAAGTTATTTGACTCGTTGTTTCGGAATATCTCAACTCTAATTTATCTGGTGTTCCTTTCCTAGCTGTTAACGTAATTAATGGCATTGAAGATTCGCTACCTCCAACTGCTTTTATTTGGTGAATATGCGTGAATTTTTTTGATGACTTAAAATCTGAAGGAAGTTTAAATTTCCAAGAATAAACCACTTTTTCATTTTTAACGCCTTTTAATTCTTCTGGAGATTTATCGTACGATTTTATCTCATTTCTTTGACGATCAAAATTTATACATCTATCATTATCTGGGGTTGTGTGAATATGAAACCTAAATACATCTTTGTTTAATTCACTGTCATACAACTGATCAATGTGTTTGCCAAAATCTTCATGGCTACAATCGGGCGCTTCAATAACATTATAACCAGGAGCTAAAACATTATTTATAAGCTCATACGTTTCCTCTTCAACATTTGCCTCTAAAACAACTTTAGAAAGCACATTGCTTATTTCTTCAATAGGATCATCTTCTATTATTTCTTCTTCTAAAACAATAGCATCCGATTCACCACCACAAGCAAACATTCCTAAAAAGAAAATAGTTGAGATAACTAAAAAAAGGTGTTTTTTCATCATAATTTAACTATAAACATTTAAAAATATTATCTTCAAAAGTAATACCAAATTAAAACTAATCTGAATTTAGCAATCACAATCGGTATTACAACTTCCTTTTTTCTTAGAAAAAAAATATTTCCAAATTAAAAAAGCAATTGCCAATCCAAGCGCTATGTAAACTAAAATATTTTGCATTAACTTAAAATATTAAATGCTGCAAATGCCGATATATAGGCCAATAAGCCCATCCCTACAAGTTGTAAAATTGGCCACTTCCAGCTTTTTGTTTCTCGTTTTACAATAGCAAGAGTTCCTACACATTGCATTGCAAAAGCATAAAAAAGTAAGAGAGAAATTCCAGTAGGAAAGTTAAATCGTTTTTCACCTTCACTATTTACTTCAGCTGCCATACGCTGTTTTATGGTGCCCACATTATCGCCTTCACTTTCAACGCTATAAATTGTTGCCAAAGCCCCAACAAATACTTCTCGAGCAGCAAAAGAACTAATCAATGCTATTCCTATTTTCCAATCATAACCTAACGGTTTTATAACCGGTTCAATAGATTTACCCATATATCCAATATAAGAATTCTCTAATTTATAGGAAGCTATTTTCTTTTGAAGCTCCTCTTTATTCAATCCGCTATTTTGATGTTGTAGTTTAACTTCAGTTTCTGCATTTTTAAAGGATGACGGTCCATTTGAAGCCAAAAACCACAATACAATAGAGAGTGCTAAAATAATTTTCCCAGCTCCAAAAATAAAGGCTTTTGTTTTTTCTACAACCTCGTAAAATACATTTTTAAAAGATGGTACTTTGTAATTTGGCATTTCAATTACAAACAAGCTCTTATTTTTAATTTTCAATACTTTATGAAGCAAAATAGCAGAAATTATGGCTGCTCCAAACCCTAATAAATACAAAGCCATTAATGTTAAACCTTGTAAATTAAAAATTCCTAAAACTCGTTTATCTGGAATTACCAATGCAATTAAAATAGCGTAAACTGGTAATCTTGCAGAGCAAGTCGTAAACGGCACTACTAAAATGGTAATTAATCTTTCTTTCCAACTACTAATATTTCTGGAAGCCATTACTGCCGGAATTGCACAAGCTGTACCTGAAATTAATGGAATAACACTTTTACCACTCATACCAAATTTGCGCATAATTTTATCCATTAAAAAAACCACGCGGCTCATATAACCGGTTTCTTCTAATATTGAAATGAATAAGAACAAAATGGCAATTTGAGGAATGAAAATAATTACGCCACCAATACCTGGTATAACACCTTCGGCAATTAAATTGGTGAATTTTCCTTCGGGTAAATTGGTTTTTACAAGTTCACTTAAGTTCGCAAATAAACCATCTATTAAATCCATTGGCAAACTTGCCCATTCAAAAATAGATTGAAAAATAGTAAACAAAACAACTGCAAAAATTACATAACCAAATATTTTATGAGTTAAAATTCTATCTAATTTAGAACGTAAATCTGTTGCTTGTAATTTATCTACTTTGTAAACTCTTTTTAAAATTTCGTTAATATTCTGGTATCTGAAAATAGTTTCCTTATGTTGATATTTTTTAATTTTTTCTCTATCAGAATTTAATTTCTCAATTTTACTTTTTTGCGCTGCTGAAAGAAAACTACAATATTTTTGCTGTGTAATTAACAACCAAGCTTTGTATAAAGAAAGTTCAGAGAAATCTTTTTTAATAGCGTCAAAAAAATCTTTATCTATTCTGTCGGCAATAGAAGCAATTGGCTCGGTATTCCAATTTTTATAATTCACTAGCTCTTTTTTCAGCGTATCAATACCCGTATTTTTACGAGAACTAATAAGAATTATTTCAGATTTTAAATCTTTTTTTAGCTGTTCAATATCAATTGAAATTCCTTTTCGCTCCATTTGATCGGCCATATTGATAACCAAAATGGTAGGAATTTGCAAATCTTTAATTTGTGAAAATAGAAGCAAATTACGCTTTAAATTTTCTACTTCAGCAACAACAATAACTAAATTTGGGTGAGATTCATTGTCCTCGTTTAAAAGCGTTTCTAAAACAATGGTTTCGTCTAGCGTTGTAGGATTTATACTATATGTTCCCGGTAAATCAATAATTTCAGCAGTGAAATTTTCTGAAATTTTACAAACACCAACTTTTTTATCAACCGTAATTCCAGGGTAATTACCAACTTTTTGCTTTAAACCAGTTAATTGATTAAATAATGAAGTTTTACCTGTATTGGGATTTCCAACCAAAGCTATGTTAGTAGTAACACTGCCCTCCATTTGTTATATTTTGGTAATATTAATTTGGTCTGCCATTTCTTTTCTAATTGCTAAATGGCTTCCGTTTACTTTAATATACAATGGATCTAAAAATGGAGCTATTTGAATTAATCTTACCTCTTTACCCGGTAAACAACCCATTTCAAGCAAACTTAAAGGAATCGCATCAAGACTAAAGTCCTCAATAACACCTTTTTCCCCAATTTTTAAACTTGCAATAGTGTCTCCCATTATTAAGAATAATTATAAATAACAGGGCAAATATACTAAATTAGAATCATTCTAAACAATGATATATATCATTTAGTTCGATTGTTTTTGTAATAATTTTATGTCGGAAATAAGCCTTTTTATATCTTCATCATCAGTACCATCGTAATAGCCTCTAATTTGTTTTTTCTTATCGACCAGTACAAAATTTTCGGTATGAATAAAGTCTTGCAAACCTCCATCTCCCTCATCTAAAACTGCAAAATAACTTTTTCGGGCTAGTTCGTAAATGTGTTTTTTAGGTCCAGTTGTAATGTTCCATTTAGTATCAATCACGCCTTTTGTTTCGGCATAAGCTTTTAAAACAGAAACGCTATCGATAACTGGAGTTACCGAGTGTGATAAAAACTTCACATCATCATCATTTAAAAATTCTTCTTGCAAAACACCTATATTATTGGTCATCACTGGGCAAATAGTCATACAACGCGTAAAAAAGAAATCGGCTACATAAATTTTATCTTCATAATCTTGTTGCGTAATAGTTTCGCCATTTTGGTTAATTAGGCTAAAATCTAATACTTTATGATTCCTTCTAATATGAATCAAAGATTGATCTACTAATTTCGGGTTTACATCAGCAGGATTATAAATAGGTAATTTTTTTTCTGGAGTTAGCAATGAATAGATAGCGTATATCATTATCACTGAAAATATACCCATAATTGCCAAAGTTGGAATCGACTTCTTAAAAAAATTTAAATCCATTTTTATTTTCAAAGTTAAACTACAAATTTAGTACAAATAGCCATATTAGTTACCTAACTATTCTAAATGTTTGTTAAAAGAATATGTGAGTTACTAATCATTTTTTAAAACTGTATTTAAAAACGTACATTTGTGCGATTTTAGATTTTTGAAAAAGTATATATGGAGATATTAATAAAAGCTGCACAATTTATTTTAAGCTTATCATTTTTAATTGTTTTACACGAATTAGGGCATTTTATTCCTGCCAAAATATTTAAAACTCGTGTAGAAAAATTTTACTTATTTTTCGACTATAAATTTTCTTTATTCAAGAAAAAAATTGGTGATACCGTTTATGGAATTGGTTGGATTCCTTTAGGAGGTTATGTGAAAATCTCAGGGATGATTGATGAAAGTATGGATACCGAGCAAATGAAACAACCTGCTCAACCTTGGGAATTTAGATCTAAACCAGCTTGGCAACGCTTAATTATTATGCTTGGTGGAGTTATAGTAAACTTCATTTTAGGTATTGTAATTTATATAATGATCACCTTTGTTTGGGGTGTAGATTTTGTAAAACCAGAAGATATTAAAGATGGTTTTTCGGTTCATGAAACTTTTAAAGAATACGGTTTTCAAAATGGAGATAAAATAACCAAATTTAATGGCGAAGAACCTGAAGATGTAACCGACATTAACAAACATTTATTTTTAAGAGACCTTTCTACAGTTGATGTAACTCATTTAAATGGCGAAAGTGAAACTATTACTTTACCAGAAGATATTGGTGGAATTATGTGGGAAAAAGGTGTTATGAAACCTTTTGAAGTAAGATCACCTGCTAAAATCGATACTGTAATTGTTGATTCTCCTGCCGATAAAGCTGGATTATTAAAAAATGATAGAATAGTTGCTGTAAACAATACACCTGTATTTTTCTGGCAAGATTTTACATCACATTTAGATAATTCTGAAGATGAAATTATTATAATTCAAGTTGATAGAAATGGAGTTACCGAAACAATTAATGTAACTCCAGATGAAGATAAAACAATTGGAGTTTCAACATTGAATTCATTAAACTTCAATATCAGACATAAAGAATATACGTTTATGGAAAGCATTTCTAAAGGAAATTCTTTAGCCATTTGGACGCTGAAAGATTACATTACACAATTTAAATATGTATTCACAAAAAAAGGAGCCACTAGTATTGGTGGTTTTATAGCCATTGGAAATATTTTCCCTTCAACTTGGAGCTGGAAATCCTTTTGGGGAATTACCGCATTTTTATCAATTATGCTTGGTTTTATGAACTTATTGCCAATTCCAGCATTAGACGGTGGACACGTAGTTTTTACCTTGTATGAAATGATTACTGGTAGAAAACCAAACGATAAATTTTTAGAATACGCACAAATTACCGGTTTCATTTTACTAATTGCATTGTTGCTTTTAGCCAATGGAAACGATATTGTTAAATTATTCTCGTAAAATTTAACTTGTAAGATATTTAGCTTTCACTCGACTTAGAGTGAAAGCTTTTTTTATGCAGAAACATTTTTCGATTGTATTTCTTTTTGTTTCGTTAACACTTTTAAGTTGCAGTAAATCAGGCGATTCAGAATTATTAGATTCTAACCCAGATGAAACTTCAAAAACTTATGATTGGATCGTTTCTAAAAACAATTTAACAGGAAGTGATGATCCTTTTCCCTTTGCTGAAAATCCGAAGCTTGTTTCTTTAAATTCAGTTACAAATTTGAATGATAATGATATAGTTGTTTTGGTTAGTTTCAATAACCAAATAAGGGTGTATCCGTACAGGTTTATTGCTCCTTTTGAAGTGGTAAATGACCAAATTACAAGTATAAATTATGCTGTAAAATATTGTCCAGTTACCGAAAGTGGAGTTGTTGTAGAGAACAACTTTCAAGATGAGACATCTTCGTTCATAGCTTCTGGCTTTCGTTATAAACAGAATCTAATTTCTTTAGATAAAAATTCAAACACATATTGGTCACAAATGCTTTTAAAATGTGTGAAGGGAAAGTACGAAAATGAATATCACCATACACTTCCAATGGTTGAATTAAGCTGGAAATTAACCAAACAATTCTTTCCAAACGCAAAGGTCTTTACGTCAACAAGTATTTCTAATAAGCCTCAAAATTCAAAAAGAAAGACAACTAATGACATTGGAATTGACGAACGTGTATTTGGCAATATTAATCTTGATGAAATTAACGGCACTTCAGTTGAAATTTTTCGAAAATCAGATTTTAATTCTTCAATTTCTTTGTTTGAAAACATTCAAAATAATACTAAAACCGTTACTGTTGGAAGTTCAAGTTTAGATTTTATTGTTTCATTCATTGTTGAAATTGAAAATACTTTTACACCTATTCAAAACGCATTCCCTATTATAATGAAAGATGAAACTGGCAGTGAATGGACTATTTTTGGAAAAGCCGTAAGTGGACCACGAAAAGATGAACAATTACAAGCTGCAAAATCTTACAAAGCCTCTTGGTGGGCTTGGAAAGATTTCTACTTACAATTTGACTTTGTAGAATAAAATATTTATTAAAAATAACGTCATTACGAGGAGTGTGGCGGCGAAGTAATCTTCCTTTTTAAAGAACAGATTGCTTCAGTTTTTTCAAAACTTCGCAATGATAAACAAAACATTATTACTTTAAAAGTTAGGTAATTAGAGGACAACTCTGATTAAATAATTTAAAAATACTCTTTAATCGCTTTTGCAACTCCATCTTCTTTGTTGGTGTCTGTTATCGCATTTGCAACTTTTAAAACTTCGTAATTAGCATTTGCAACAGCTACGCCTAAACCAACAGCTTTTAACATTTCAATATCGTTATAATTGTCGCCAAAGGCGACAACATTGTCCATTGAAAGCGTTGGATAACATTCCTCTAAAACAACGTCAATAGCTGTTTTTTTAGAAATATCCTTATGAGAAATTTCAATATATGTTTCTTTAGAACGGTACAACATAATTTCATCTGAAAAAGATGCTTCTAACGACTTATATAAAGCATCAATTTCTTGTTCATCACCCATACACATAATTTTATGTGCGCCTTTTCCTTCTGTTGTCCAAGTATTTAACACCTCAGTATTGCATTTTATTTGAGGCGTTACTTTTGTGTTATTTTCTTCACGTTTAGCCCAATAATCCATTGAAGGCACATACCATTCATCTGCGTGAAACAAACTTACATGTATGGTTGTGTTTGTACACTTATTTATAATTTCAGCCAATACCGTATTTTTTATAAAAGTAGAATGTAAAACCTCATCATTATCTAAAATTAAACCTCCATTGTAAGCAATAATAGGTGTGTTTTCATTCCCAAATTTTTTTTGTAAATGACGTATTCCTTTCGGCATTCGTGATGAAATTAGTACCAAAGGAATGGATGAAACTCGCTTCACTTCTTCAATAGTAGTTTTAGATAATTCTCTATCCTTATTTAACAATGTTCCGTCAATATCGGTACAAATTAATTGGTAACTCATAGTACTTTTATAAATAAGTGGGCAAAAATAAGGAATCTCACACTTAAAAAAATTTATTCACTAAAGAATCAACGAAAACGATAGATACTTCACTGTGATTTAACTATTTATGACGAAAATTGCGATTAAAACTATTAGTGTACCTTTGCCGCACTTACAAAACGATACATTGCTAGAAGTTCAATACCCAAGGAAAAATGATTGTTTGAATGTACTTGTAATCGTTAAAAAGAATAGATAAACACATGAAATTTACAGAATTAGGAATTATAGAGCCCATTTTAAGAGCGCTCAAATTAGAAGGATACACGCACCCAACACCAATTCAAGAGAAAGCAATCCCGATTTTATTGGATAAAAAAAACTTGCTTGGAGTTGCACAAACGGGGACTGGAAAAACAGCCGCTTTTACCATTCCAATACTTCAACAGATTTATGAAAATAAACAAAACTTAAAAGGAAGACGTAAAATTCAAGCGTTAATCGTAACGCCTACTCGTGAATTAGCCATTCAAATTTCTGATAGTATTACTGCTTATGGAAAATTTACTGGTTTAAAAAACACTGTTATTTTTGGTGGCGTAAAACAAGGTGGACAAACAGACGCTTTAAGGCGTGGAGTTGATATTTTGGTTGCAACACCCGGAAGATTGCTCGATTTAATGTCGCAAGGTTTTATTAGCTTGAATGATATTCATTATTTTGTATTAGATGAAGCCGACCAAATGTTGGATATGGGTTTTATTCACGACATTAAAAAATTGATTGCAAAGCTCCCTCATAAAAGGCAATCGCTTTTCTTTTCTGCAACAATGCCAAATACAATTGTTGAATTATCAGGTAAAATTTTAGGTGGAAATCCTGCTAGAATTACGATAAAACCAAAACAAGCAACTGCTGAAAGAGTTGACCAAGCCATTTATTTTGTAAGTAAAAGTAACAAGTCTAAATTATTGATTCACATTTTACAAGAAAACCCTGAAGCATCTGTTTTGGTGTTTTCTAGAACAAAACATGGAGCCGATAAAGTTGTGCGAGTTTTAGGAAAAGCTGGAATAAAAGCCGCCGCTATTCATGGAAATAAATCGCAAGGCGCACGACAAAGAGCACTGGGGAATTTCAAAAAAGGACAAATAAATGTACTTATTGCAACTGATATAGCGGCTAGAGGAATTGACATAGACGATTTATCTTTGGTCATTAACTACGATTTGCCTAATATTTCTGAAACCTATGTTCACCGAATTGGAAGAACTGGTAGAGCAAAAGCAAGTGGAATTGCTTTGTCTTTTTGTAACGCAGAAGAAAAAGCCTATTTAAAGGACATTCAAAAACTAATAAATCAGCAAATACCAGTTATTGAAGAACATCCTTTTCAAGATGATGAAATTGAGCAAGCTCCTATTCCTAAGGTCACTAAAAATCAACGAAAAAAGACGAATAGGCATTCACAACAAAAACCAAAAGAAGGTGAAAACGCTGCTAAACCGAAAAGAAGAAATCACTATTCTAAAAGGCGTAGATAGCTTTGTTTACTTATCAGGTAAGTTAGTAACTGCATTTACAACGACTAACAAATCGTCATAACGAGGAGTATTAACGACGTGGTTATCTCTTTTTCGATAAAGAGATTGCCTCACTGCGTTCGCAATGATGAACGCAACGTCATAACGAAGAGCGGTAGCGACGTGGTTATCTTCTTTAAATAGCAGATTGCCTCACTTTGTTCACAATGACGGTTTTTTTCAAAACTTCGCAATGAAGCCGTTTAAGTAAAGTCACTTAAACTTTTCTTAAATAGTATCTCTTTTGTAATACTAAGTTCAATTTTGTTAACTTTGAATTTCTTAGTTAAAGACCTTATTATGATGAAAAATTACCTACGTAAAATTATCAAACTTGAACTTTTAGTTGTTCTATTATCTATTTCTTTTTTAGGCAATAGCCAAACTAAATCTGTACCTGTTTTTAAAGATGGTGAAGCTCAAATTGTTGAAGCATTTAGCGATGCAAGTCAGTGGATACGACACGATCTTTGGGTTGAAACAACTTTTGATACCGATGGCGATGGAAAATTAGATCGTATGCATGTTTCTATTACAAGGCCAAAACAAACAGAGACTGAAGGACTTAAATTACCTATTGTTTACGTTTCTAGTCCATATTTTGCCGGAGTAGCTCCTGATGTTGAAGGTGGTTTTTGGAATGTAAAACACGAATTGGGAGAGACTACTTACGAGCGTATTCACGCTCCAGTAAAAAGAACTGGAAAAAGACCAATTATTTCAAATTCTCACATTAAAACTTGGGTGCCAAGAGGTTATATTGTTGTGCATTCATCTTCACCTGGAACAGGGCTTTCTCAAGGTGCTCCAACCGTTGGAGGAGAGAATGAATCCTTAGCTCCAAAAGCAGTTATTGAATGGTTATGTGGTAACCAAAAAGGATTTAAATCTTTAACTGGAAATGAAAAAGTGGATGCCTTTTGGTCTACAGGAAAAGTGGGAATGACAGGAACTTCGTACAATGGAACCATTCCATTAGCAGCTGCAACAACAGGTGTTGAAGGATTGGAAGCTATTATTCCTATTGCACCTAATACTTCATATTATCACTATTACAGATCTAATGGATTGGTACGTTCACCTGGCGGTTATTTAGGTGAAGATATCGATGTTTTATACGATTTTATTCATAGTGGCGACGAATCTAAACGTGCTTACAATAATAAAACCATTAGAGATACTGAAATGAAAAATAGTATGGATAGGTTAACTGGTGATTATAACGAGTTTTGGGCAGGTAGAGATTATTTAAATGAAATGGAACCAATGAAAGCAGCACTTTTAATGTCGCACGGGTTTAATGATTGGAATGTAATGCCAGAACACAGTTATAGAATTTACAAAGCAGCGAAAGAAAAAGGAATTCCTTCACAAATTTATTACCATCAAAATGGTCATGGCGGACCTCCACCAATGAAAATGATGAACCGTTGGTTTACTAAATATTTACACGGCATTGATAATGGTGTTGAAAACGATTCAAAAGCTTGGATTGTACGTGAAAATGATGATAGACAAAAGCCAACCGCTTATTTAGATTATCCAAATCCTGAAGCCAAGCCAGTTACTTTATTTTTAACTGAAGGCGCTCCTAAAGCTGGTAGTTTAAACTTAGAGAAAAATACTTCTAACATAAAAGAAAATTTAATCGATAATTATTCATTTTCTGGTGATGCCTTAGCAAAAGCTGAAAACACCAATCATAGGTTATTATATGTGACTCCAAAATTTAAAGAAGATGTTCATATTTCTGGATTAGCAAGCGTTACGGTAGCTATTGCCAGTAGCAAACCCGCAGCGAACCTTTCAGTTTGGTTAGTTTCTTTACCTTGGAATGAAGGAAGAAGAACAAAAATAACCGATAATATCATAACTCGTGGTTGGGCCGATTTACAAAATCACAAATCCTTAACTGAAAGTAAACCATTAGAGTCTGGTAAATTTTATAAAATGACTTTTGATCTTCAGCCTGATGACCAAATCATTGAAAAAGGACAACAAATTGGTTTAATGATATTTTCGAGTGATAAAGAATATACATTACACCCTAAACCTGGAACAACGTTAACCGTAGATTTAAATACTACTTCTTTAACAATACCTGTTGTAGGGGGAATTGATGCGTTTGAAAAGGCTTTAAATAAATAAGTTTATTAATCCCTTTGTACTAATTGAAAGTAAGTGAATTTAAAATGTCAGTTCGAGACCTAGGAAAAGATTTTATCAAGGGGTTGAAATGACGTAAAAATTTAAATAGCCTTTCATTCCTGCCTTCGCAGGAATGACAATAATAAATTGTATCGAGAACTAATTTAGAGACTAAAATACTAAGTGAGTTTTAATTCTATAAATTTATTCAAAAATGGAATTTATTGAACTTTTAGAAGTTGAATTTCAAAAGAAATGTGAATCATCAAAGAAGTGTTGCCCAAGAAGCTTATATGCGCAATCAGTTTGAGTATTTTGGGCTGGATGCAAAAACGAGAAGACAAATTCAACAACCTTTTTTAATAACGAAATTCTTACCTTCAAAAAATGAAGCTAAAACACTTATAATTGAACTTTGGAAAAAACCACTTTAAGTAACTTAAGTAAAAAGGAATCTTTGTGTTTAATAAAATAAATTAAATCTTAAATTTATAGGCTCAAAAAAATTGAATTTGTTATTTTTATAAAAATAATTAACTAAAAATATGCTTAAACCAATACTTTCAACGAAATGGTTACACAAAAATTTAAAAAATTCTAATGTCATTATTTTAGATGCAAGTCCTGAAACAAATGTTTCTGGTTTAACAACCGAATTCCCTAATATTCAAATAAAAGGAGCTCGTAAATTTGATATAAAAAATACGTTTAGTGATCCTAAAAGCAGTTTGCCAAATACACTTCCTTCACCTTCTCATTTTGAAAATGAATGTAGAAAATTAGGAATTAATAATGAAAGTATCATTGTTGTTTATGACAATTTAGGAACCTATACCAGTCCAAGAGTTTGGTGGATGTTTAAAGTAATGGGGCATAAAAATGTTCATATTTTAAATGGTGGTTTACCTAATTGGATTGAAAAGCATTATGAAGTTGAACCTATTATTAAACACTTATACATTTCTGGAAATTTTAAGGCCTCGTTTAACTCAAGCTTATTTGCCGATAAGAATACAATTCTTAAAAATATAGGTCAAAAAAAAGCGCTTGTTATTGATGCACGCTCAACCGAACGATTTAGTGGTTTAAAACCTGAACCTAGAAAAGGGATTCGAAGTGGACATATTCCAAGTTCAAAAAATTTACCTTATCATAAAGTATTGAACGAAGGCAAATTTAAATCAAAAAGAAAACTTGCTAATCTATTTCATAATTTAAACATTGATGACCAACCGTTAATTTTTAGTTGCGGATCTGGAATTACGGCATGTATTTTATATGTTGCCCATGAACTTATTTCACACAAACCAAAAGCAGTTTATGATGGTTCTTGGACTGAATGGGGTTTAGATACAACACTCCCAATTGAAACATTTAATAAATAAATTTATTCTCAACAAAATGAAAAAATATTTACTTTCAATAGTATTAGCTATTTCAATAATTAGCACTAGTTTTTCTCAAACTGGCAAAGTTTACGATAATTTATCAATGCAAAGTTCCATTTTAAAAATGGAACGAAATTATGCTGTTTATTTACCGCCAGATTATGAAACTTCAGAAAGAAGTTATCCGGTACTTTATTTATTACACGGTATGGGAGATGACCAAACTGGTTGGATTCAATTTGGGGAAGTGCTTCGCATTACTAATGCAGCTATAAAAAACGGCTCAGCAACACCAATGATTATAATTATGCCAGATGCAAATACCGAAAACATTGGCTATTTTAATTCCATTAACAATAGTTGGCGATACGAAGATTTCTTTTTTGAAGAATTAATGCCTCACGTTGAAAAAAAATATAGAATAAAAGGAACAAAACGCTTTAGAGCAGTTGCTGGATTGTCTATGGGAGGCGGAGGATCATTTATGTATGCGTTGCATCGACCAGATTTGTTTTCATCTGCCTGTCCGTTAAGTGCTTATGTTGGTCCACTTTCAATTAATGAAGCGAAAGAAACGCTTACTAAATATTTTAATGAAACCAATTATGATGAAAGCAAATTAGCGTCTTATTACGAACAACATAATGCCATTTCGTTAATAGAAAATAGTGCTGCTGAAAAATTAAAATCGGTACGATGGTTTATAGATTGTGGCGATGATGATTTTTTATATGAAGGAAATAGCCTTGTTCATTTAGCAATGCGTAAAAAGAATATTCCGCACGAATATAGAGTTAGAGACGGTGGACATACATGGACTTATTGGAGAGATTCGCTTCCTGTTGTGCTAAAATTTGTTTCAGATGCTTTTCACCAATAATAAATGAGTGAATCCGTTTTTTTAAGTGCAATTTTAATTTTTGGTTATTTTTTAATATCTCCTTCTATTTTCATACTACTTTTGCATATAATTTTAGTGGTTGTATTTCACAAAATAATTTTAGAAAAAGAAGCTTATTTAATTAAAGTTCAAGGTGAAAAATACAACCAATACAAGAACAAAGTAAATAGGTATTTAACGCTAAAAAAGTAAATTTTGATTTTATTAGACAAACCTTACGTTTCTGATTTTTTACTACAAACTATTGTAGAAAATAAAATTCCTGTAGTGAAAACTGCGGTTGCAGAAGAATTAATTACTTCCGAAAATATTCATTGGATTTCCAAAAAAGATGCCATTGATAAGTACACAAATTCGAATAGTAAATTATATACGAATTCTGAAAACTCAATTGGTTGGATTTCTAAAAATTTAAATTCAACCAACTTGCCTCAACAAATTGGGGTTTTCAAAAATAAAATCCATTTTAGAGAGGCAATAAAAACCTACTTCCCAAACTATTTTTTTGAGGGAATTCCTTTTTCTGAGTTAAAAACCTACACCCCTGAAAAACTTCAATTTCCTATCATAATAAAACCTGCTGTTGGTTTTTTTAGCGTTGGTGTACATAAAATATTTTCGTTAAATGATTGGAATGCTACCGTTGAAAAGGTAATTCATGAAGTTGAAAATTTAAAAGAGATTTATCCAAAAGAAGTCATCGATACCACCGATTTTATTTTGGAAGAATGTATTGAAGGAGAAGAATTTGCCATTGATAGTTATATAGATGAAAATGGAAAACCTGTAATATTGAATATTTTACATCACTACTTTTCATCTGATGCCGATGTTAGTGATCGTGTTTATTCAACTTCAAAAGAGATTATTGAAAATAATTACGATAAAGTATTTGATTTTTTATCAATTTTAAGCAATGTAGCTAATTTGAAAAATTTTCCATTGCATATTGAAGTTCGGATAAATGAAAAAGGTGAATTAATCCCAATTGAAGTAAATCCGCAGCGTTTTGGAGGTTGGTGTACCACAGCAGATTTGGCTTGGTATGCTTATGGTTTTAACTGTTATCAATATTTTTTAGAAAACAAAAAACCCAATTGGAATTCTGTTTTTAAAAACAAAGAACACAAAGCATATAGTATCGTAATTTTAGACAATAATTCGGGTTACAAAGCTGAGGAAATTGACTCTTTTAATTATGAAAAAGTACTTTCTGAATTTAAAAATCCGTTAGTTTTGAGAAAAGTAGATTATACAAAATTTCCATTATTTGGGTTTGTATTTGTTGAAACTTCTGAAGAAAATAAAGAAGAATTAAGCTCTATATTAACTTCAAATTTAAGAAATTATATTACCTTAAAAAATTAAGGTTCAATAAATTAATTATCTTTGTTTTTCAATTTTTTTCATGCAAAAATACATTTTTATAGTTTGTCTGTTTATTCTTCAATTAGGCTTCTCACAAGAAGATAGTAGTCGCGGTTATCGTGTTAAAGTTGGTGATTTTCCTCCAACATTAGATTTTGAGTTACTCGACAGCACTAAAATTACTAATGAAAACCTAAAAGGAAAAGTTGTTGTTTTACAATTTACAGCTTCTTGGTGTGTTGTTTGTATAAAGGAAATGCCACATTTAGAAAAGCAAGTTTGGCAACGTTTTAAAAATGACGACTTTATTTTAATTGGTGTTGATTTAAAAGAAGAACGTGAAAAAGTAGATAAATTTATTAACAGAATGAAGGTTACCTACCCTTTTACCATTGATGCAGACGGAGCACTTTTTGAAAGTTTTACATTGCCAAAAGCGGGTGTAACTAGAAATATTGTACTCGACAAAACTGGAAAAATTGTTTTTCTTTCTAGGTTGTACGAAGAAAAAGAGTTTCAAGAAATGATTGATATCATTGCTGAAGAATTGAAAAAATAATCCTTCCTTTAAAATTGATTTATGGAAAATAATAGCCAACCAAACAATCCTTTACACGGCGTTAAACTAGCCGAAATTTTACAGTTCTTAGTATCTATGTATGGTTGGGAAGAATTAGGAAAACGTATTAAAATTAAATGCTTTAATATTAATCCGACGATTAAATCAAGTTTAAATTTTTTAAGAAAAACACCTTGGGCAAGAACTAAAGTTGAGAATTTATATTTAAGATCTATTTAAAAAATACTTTAGTTTTTCATTATATCTACACATTCTAATTTAGTGTACCTTTGGTGCATAAAGAATTATTTAATTTATGCAATTTAAAGACTTACAGCTTAACAAATCTATATTAAAGGCAATAACTAAAAAAGGTTATACGGAAGCGACACCTATTCAAGAAAAAACGATTCCATTAATTCTTGCTAAAAAAGATATCATTGCATCTGCTCAAACTGGAACGGGTAAAACTGCAGCTTTTGCATTGCCGATAATTCAAATGCTTTTTGACCGACAAGATTCTGGTAAAAAAGGGAAGAAAATTAAAGCTTTGGTTGTGAGTCCAACAAGAGAATTAGCGATTCAAATTCAAGAAAATTTCAAAACCTATGCGCAGTTTTCTAATTTAAGAAGCACTATTGTTTATGGAGGAACTTCCATAGAACCACAAAAAGACGTTCTTAATAAGGGTGTAGATATTCTCATTGCAACACCTGGTAGATTGTTAGATTTACACAAGCAAGAATGCGTAAACTTAAGTAAAATTGAAGTTTTAGTACTTGATGAAGCCGATTTAATGTTAGATATGGGTTTTATAGATGATGTTAAAAAAATTGAGCGATTATGTCCGAAAAACAAACAAATTCTGTTGTTTTCTGCTACTATGCCACAACCCATAGTAGAACTTGCAAATTCTATGCTGAATAAACCTGAAAAAATTGCCATTTCACCTAAAAAAACAACTGCTGAAACTGTAAGTCAGTTATTGTATTATGTTCCTGTACCTAAAAAAATTGAGCTGTGTTTACATCTTTTACGAAATACGGTAAAAGGTGATATTTTAATTTTTAGACGTACTAAATTTGGAGTAGATAAATTAGAACAATCTTTATTAAAAAACGGCTATAATGTTGCTAGTATTCACGGTGATAAAACACAAAAAGAACGAGAAACTGCACTTAATAAGTTTAAAAATAAACAAGTAAATATTTTAATTGCTACCGATGTTGCTTCGAGAGGAATTGATATTCATAATTTAGATGCGGTAATTAATTTCGATATACCAAATATTCCTGAAACCTATGTTCATAGAATTGGGAGGACTGGTAGAGCAGGAAAATCAGGAAAAGCCTATTCTTTCTGTGGAGCTGATGAAAAAAACTACATAACAACCATTCAAAAATTAATAAAAAATCAAATTCCGTTAGAAGAATCACACCCATATCCTTTAGATAAAAATGCCAAAGCTGAAGTTTACTTTAAAAAGGAAACTAAAAACAAAAAAGGAAGAAAATCGGCAGGTTCAAGAAAGAATAAAAAACGTTGGTATTAGCTAAGGATTATGTTTAATGCAAATAAAACATTACAGATAAATTGCTTAAATAAAAGATCCAATGCTTTTTAACTCCATTGACTTTGCAATATTTTTACCAATAGTTTTTTTTATTTATTGGTTCATAACTAATAAAAATCTTAAACTTCAGAATATATTAATTGTAATTTCTAGTTACATATTTTATGGCTGGTGGGATTGGCGGTTTTTATCGCTAATATTATTCAGCACAATTATAGATTACAATATTGGCTTATTACTCTCTAAGCTAGAAAATATTCGAAAAAGAAAAATTCTACTTTGGATAAGTTTATTAGCTAATCTAAGTTTTTTAGGTTTTTTTAAATATTACAATTTCTTTCTTGATAATTTCATAACTGCATTCTCTTTCTTTGGAACAGAAATAAAAGCAAATTCATTAAATATTATTTTACCTATCGGAATAAGTTTTTATACTTTTCAAACGTTGAGTTATACCATTGATATTTACAAAAGAAAGCTTAAGCCTACAAAAGATTTTATTGCTTTTTCCGCATTTGTTAGTTTCTTTCCTCAATTGGTTGCTGGCCCAATTGAACGTGCAACAAATTTACTGCCTCAATTCTATAAGAAACGAAAGTTTAAATACAACCAAGCTGTTGATGGAATGCAACAAATACTTTGGGGATTATTTAAGAAGATTGTTATAGCGGATAATTGTGCAGAATATGCGAATACGATTTTTAATAATTCATCGGAATATTCAGGAAGTACTTTAGCATTGGGGGCTTTCTTTTTTGCTTTTCAAATTTATGGAGATTTCTCCGGTTATTCCGATATTGCAATTGGAACCTCTCGCCTATTTGGTTTTAACCTGAAACAAAATTTTGCATCTCCTTACTTTTCCAGAAACATTGCAGAGTTTTGGAGGCGTTGGCACATTTCTCTTTCATCTTGGTTTAGGGATTATTTATATATACCTTTAGGTGGCAGTCGTGGAGGAAATGGGAATACTATTAGAAATATTTTTATTGTTTTTATTGTAAGCGGTTTTTGGCATGGTGCAAATTGGACATTTATTGTTTGGGGTGCTTTAAATGCTATATATTTCTTGCCTATTTTTTTAACTAACAATAATCGTAATTATTTAACTATTGTTGCTAAAGGAAAATATTTCCCTACTCTAAAAGAAATATTTTTAATGCTTTCTACTTTTATACTAACAACCTTTGCTTGGATATTTTTTAGGGCAGAAAACATACAACATGCTATTAATTATATTTTAAAAATAATGAGTTCTAGTTTGTTTAATATGCCTTATTTTATGGGAATAAGAAAAGCTGGAATGGTATTAATTTTAATCGTTTTTTTTTTAATAATTGAATGGTTAGGAAGAGAACAACAATATGCTATTAAAAAAATTGAATTTATAAATAGTAAATTATTTAAATGGGGGTTTTATTATTTTATTGCAATTCTTATATTTTTATATGGTGCTAAAAGTAATGATTTTATATATTTTCAATTCTAAAAAATATGAAAAAATTTATACTAAATACCATTCTTTTTTCATCAATACTTTTAATTTCTTGCTATATTATTTTGTTAAAAGCCGATGGATATTCCGATCCTTTCTACTTAAAATTTACAACACCAAAACAAAACAATTTAATACTTGGAACTTCAAAATCGGCTCAAGGTTTAAATCCATACGTATTTAATGAAATTTTAGATACAAAAGTTTACAATTATTCTTTTTCAATAGGTACTAGTCCATACGGCCCTAAATATTTAGAAAGTATTAAGCTAAAACTGAACAAAGAGAATTCAAACAACATTTTTATAATTACTATTGATTGTTGGAGTATTTCAAGTATATGCGATAATCCAAATGACATTTTAAACTTTAGAGAAAATAACTTAAGTGTAGGAACTTTAAAGGTTATAGATAAAAACCCAAATATTCCTTATTTACTTAAGTTTATGGCTGGCAATTATTACAAAATAATTCATAAACCTTCAGTAGCAAAATTACACCAAAACGGTTGGTTAGATGTTTCCTTAAATACGGATTCAATTTCGGTTAACAGAAGAACAAAAAGTAATTTAATAGAATATGAAAAAAAATTATCTACTTATAAATACTCACAAGTACGCTTTGATTATCTAATAAAAACAATCGAATTTTTAAATAATTATGGAAGTGTTTATTTAGTTAGACTTCCGATTTCTTCAAAATTAATGGAAATTGAAAACTTATTAATTCCTGATTTTGAAGAAAAGATAAAACCTGTTATAAAAATTACAGGTGGCTATTTAAATTTAACAGCTAAAAATAGTTATTTCAATTATACAGATGGAGTTCATCTTTCAAAACAATATAGAACACTTGCAAGTGAAGAAATCTCAAATTGGATTAAAAATAAACGAACTCAAAACTACAATATAAAATAGAATATTTCTATAAACCACTCTTTCGCCCTTAACTTATTCGATCCATTCTTTTTGCTCTTCTTTACTTAAAAAAGTCCAAGCAACGAATCGAGTAACTTTATTGCCTTGATGCATTGGAATTGTTTTAATTTCAGTTGCGCCTAATTTTTTTAATGAAGTGTACATACTTTTTAAATTATCCTTATTTGAAACCAGTGTTGTATACCAAAAACATTGCGTTTTAAACATAGAACTTTCATACAAATAGGTATGCACAAAGGCTTTTTCACCGCCTTCATACCAAAGCTCATTCGCATTTCCACTAAAATTACGTCCAACTGAAGATTTATTTCCTAAACCTTTTAATTTTCTTGCATTTGCTCCCATTGCTTCATCTTTTGATTTGTAAAAAGGAGGATTACACATTGTTGCCGTAAACTTTGAATCTGAAGTTAATATTCCTTTAAAAATCGATGATTCATTCAATTGGTATTTTAATTCAATTTGTTCACTAAGATTGTTTTTTTGAATTATTGTGTCTGCATTTTTCAATGATTGCTCATCAACATCGGTTCCAACAAAATTCCAGTTATAAATTTTAGTTCCAAGTAATGGATAAATACAAGTTGCCCCTGTACCAATATCGAGAATTTTTATATTTTCTATAATGTTCGATTCATTTAATAAATCGGCCAAATAATGAATATAATCTACGCGTCCGGGAATTGGTGGACATAAATTTTCATCAGGAAAATCCCAAAATTTAATATGGTAATACTTAAATAACAGCGCAGTGTTTATGGCTTTTACTGCCTGTGAATTTGCAAAATCTACAGTTTCTGTGTCGTATTTATTTGTAAATACATATTGTTTTAATACTGGGTAAAATTCAACCAACTCTTCAAAATTATAATTGTGAATGTTTTTAGGGTGAAGATTTTCTGTTTTTTTCTTTTTAGCTTTCATAATATTCAAGATTGTAAAAGTACTACAATTTAATTTTAACAAAATTTTATACTTACAAAAAGAATGAACGTTCATTTTGTAAATATGATACACTATATTTACACCATCTTAAACATGTATTTTGAACGCAAAAGCATCGAAAATCTGGAATATTTTAAAAATTATAATTGCATTATTTATGATATATGCAGGAATTCAACATTTTGTAAAACCAGATTTCTTTACACCTTTTGTACCTGAATTTTTACCATTAAAAACAACCATAGTATATGTCTCTGGCATTGCTGAAATTTTAGTAGGATTGCTTTTATTAATTAAAAAATATGCTAAAATTGGCGCTATTGGAATCCTTATTTTATTGTTCCTTTTTTTACCAATTCATGTTTGGGATGTTTTTGCGGAAACACCTGTAATTGGAAGTAGAAAAGCAGTTTTAATTCGATTGCCAATTCAATTTTCATTAATTTTTATAGTATGGAAAATAAAAGAAAATGTTTCAAATAACAATATAAAAAATGGCTAAAAGAGTTAAAAGCAACGAAAAAAGAATTGCTTTGTTAAAAGCAACTTTAAGTTTGGTTATCAACAATGGTTTTCACGATGCTCCCATGTCTAAAATTGCAAAAATGGCGGAAGTTTCCCCTGCAACTATTTATATTTATTTTGAAAATAAACAAGATTTAATCAATCAGTTATACTTAGAAATAAAAGAGTCGTTCAGTACGCAAGCTTTTAAAAATTATGATGAAAATCAACCTATAAAAGAAAGCTTTCAGCAAATATGGTTCAACATTGCAAATTTTAAATTGAATGAAATTGAAGAAGCTAATTTTTTATCGCAATGCGATAATACACCTATGATTGATGAAGAAAGCAGACAAAAAGGATTGAAACATTTACAACCATTACTCGATTTATGGGAACGCGGACAACAAAAAGGAATCATAAAATTAATTTCCCCTTATTTATTATATGCTTATAGTATTTATCCCTTGGCATTTTTAACAACAATGCAACAAAAAGACTCCTTTAAATTAACAGATAAAAATTTAAATGAATCATTTCTTGCAGCTTGGGACAGCATAAAAGTATGATTATGAAAAAAACAGCAATTATTTTAGGTGCAACAGGATTAACAGGTAGGCATCTTCTTCAAGAATTAATAAAAGATAATCATTATACAACTGTTAAATTATTTTCAAGAAGTCGTATTGAAAATTTACCTGTAAAAGCTGAACAATTTATTGGAAACCTTTTAGAGTTAGAAAACTTTAAAAAAGATTTTATTGCAGATGAGGTTTTTTGTTGTATTGGAACAACAGCGAAAAAAACACCAAATAAGGAAGCCTATAAAAAAATAGATTATGGAATTCCCGTAACTGCTGCAAAACTTGCAAAAGAAAATAACATCCCAACTTTTTTAGTAGTTTCTGCTATTGGTGCAAACGCAAAAAGCAGTATTTTTTATACAAAAACAAAAGGTGAAATGGAACAAGAAGTTTTACGACAAAACATTCCGAACACCTATATTTTACAACCCTCAATTATTGGAGGAAATAGAAATGAAATTAGAATTGGTAAAAAAATAGGCGTAGCAATTTTTAGAGTATTACAACCTTTATTTATTGGAAAATTAAAAAAATATAAAATTACCGAGGCTGAACATATTGTTCAAGCAATGATAAACTTGGCACATTCAAAAAAAGAAAAAACCAACATTATTACATCAGAAAAAATAGCATTATTAGCAAAATTAAATTAAAAACTATAAACTAAATAAAATGGAATTATTAGACAAATTAAACTGGAGATACGCGGCAAAAGCTATGAACGGCAAACAAGTATCAGAAGAAAAATTAAACAATATTATTGAAGCAGCGCGTTTAGCTCCAACTTCAAGCGGTTTACAACCTTTTGAAATAATTGTTGTAAAAAATCAAGCAATTAAAGAAGCTATTAGACCTGTAGCTTGGAATCAATCTATGATTACAGATTGTTCTCATTTATTGGTTTTTGCAGCTTGGGATACGTATACGGAGGACAGAATTAATAAAATGTTCGATTTAACCAACGAAATTCGTGGATTTAAAAACGAAGGTTGGGAAGCTTACCGTCAAAAATTATTAAGCTTTTACCCGCAACAAGATCCAGAAGTAAACTTTAATCACGCTGCAAAACAAGCATATATTGCATTTTCAGCAGCTATAATTGCAGCAGCTTACGAAGGTGTTGACACAACGCCAATTGAAGGTTTTGAACCTGATGCAGTTGACAAAATTTTAGGATTACGTGAAAAAGGATTACGCAGTTGTGTGTTATTGCCAATTGGTTATAGAGATACAGAAAACGATTGGCTAGTAAACCTAAAAAAAGTAAGGAAAAGTACCGAAGATTTAGTAACTGTAATAGAATAATTAAAATAAAACGTTCTCCCTTTGTAGTTAAATTGGTTTCTAGAATGTCACTTCGAGTGATTTTTTTATCAAGAAATTGTATCGAGAAGTTATTTAAAAGCTAAAATTCTAATTCTGGATACGAATTGACAACTTTTTATCAAAATGCACAACAAACAGATTTAAAAAAAACAATTAGTATGAATAACTTTCAATATAAAAATCCGACTAAAATTTTATTCGGAAAAGGACAAATAGAAAACATTGCTACTGAAATTCCAGAAAACGCAAAAGTATTGATGCTTTTTGGTGGCGGAAGTATAAAAAAGAACGGAGTTTACGAACAAGTTTCAAAAGCACTTTCAAAATTTGAAGTGATTGAATTTGGTGGAATTCCTGCAAATCCGGAATACGCCGTTTTAATGGAAGCTTTAGACATTATTAAAACTGAAAAAATCACATATTTATTAGCAGTTGGTGGCGGTTCTGTTATTGATGGAACAAAATTTTTAGCTGCAGCAGCATTATTTGAAGGCGAAACACCTTGGGATATTTTATCTGAAAACATAAGAACTTTAAAAGGAATACCTTTTGGGAGTGTGCTAACGCTACCTGCAACAGGTTCGGAAATGAATTCTGGAGCAGTAATTACACGTGCAGAAACAAAAGAAAAATTTGCTATGGGCGGGCCAGGTTTGTTTCCTCAATTTTCTGTGTTGGATCCTGAAGTTGTAAAATCCATTCCACAACGTCAAATTGCAAACGGATTGGCAGATGCGTTTACACACGTTTTAGAACAATATATGACGTATTCTGTTGATGCAAAAATTCAAGACAGATTTGCTGAAAGTATTTTACTAACCCTAATTGAAGTTGCTCCAGCAATTTTAAAAGATACATCAGACTACAAAGCTGCATCTAACTTTATGTGGAGTTGTACTATGGCGTTAAACGGATTAATTCAACAAGGAGTTCCTTCAGATTGGGCTGTTCACATGATGGGGCACGAATTAACTGCTTTATTTGGAATAGACCACGCCAGAACATTAGCGATTATTGCTGAAAGTCATTACAAAGTAAATTTTGATGACAAAAAAGATAAATTAGCTCAGTATGCTGAACGTGTTTGGAATGTTACCGAAGGAACTAAAGAAGAAAAAGCATTAGCAGGAATTGAGAAAACTACGGAGTTTTTCCAATCATTAGGAATAAAAACCAAGTTGTCTGAATATACGTCAGCTTACAAAGGAACGGCTCAACTAATTTCAAAACGTTTTGAAGAACGCGGTTGGAAAGGATTGGGTGAACACGGGAAAGTAACTCCTAAATCAGTTGAAAAAATTGTTGAAATGAGTTATTAAAAAACTTCATTATTCTGAAGATGTAACACTGAGCGGGGTCGAAGTGTTATTTCAGCATCAAATTATGCTGATAATCAATTTGTTTTATAGATCAAATTGATGAAAAATAAAAAAGAGGTCGTCTAAAAAATATTTAGGCGACCTCTTTTTTTTAATTGTAACTATTCTTTATTTAATAGAAATAGGCATTGAATATTGTTTGTATACTTTTCCTGGGTTTTCTAAAACTTTCCCATTTAATTTTTTACGGATAAATGCTAAAACTTTTTTATTAGTAGATCCTACTTTTAACACAACTATTTCTCCTTCTGTATTGAATGTAAAAGTTACTTTTACATCAACCTGTTCGCTAACTATGTCGTTAGAATCTTGAACTAATTCTATAATTTGTTTTCTAATTTCATCTTTAGATACATCTGGATTAACTATCGAATTTGCGAATAAACTTGTAGTTCCTAGAACTAGAGCAAGTACTAATATTTGTATTTTTTTCATAATATTTAAATTTAAAAATCTTTAATTTTCTTATTCAAATTTACACTAAAACAATACATTAATTTAATGCTTAAAATTTTTAATACAAATTTACATCGAAATGTATTTATTTACATATTTCATAGTTTTTTAACCATATATTTGTTTTATTTTAATTTTCATAACATTTTACAAGCTTTTTATTGCATTATATTAAATTTGGATTATAGTCATTTGGCGCAGTTTTCGGCGAATTTGGGTTAGAAATCAAATCATTTGAAGCTTTTGAAAACACTGTCCATTCACTGCTGT
>Ga0209121_10001355_pt1 | contig 25647 bp, 26 predicted proteins | sample Cruoilmetagenom3_FD_187292 | JGI IMG/M metagenome (GOLD analysis project Ga0209121, IMG submission 187292) | Oil polluted marine microbial communities from Coal Oil Point, Santa Barbara, California, USA - Sample 3 (SPAdes) (version 2) | ecosystem: Environmental > Aquatic > Marine > Oil seeps ... | reverse complement strand
GAGGCATTCATGCGGGGCGCCCGCCGCGGTGATCGTCTCGAGCCCGTTGTAACGCCCGACCCCGTGATCGAGGTGGACGACGAGGTCGCCGGCGCTGAGCGCGCCCGCTTCGGTGAGGAAGTTCTCCGCCTTGCGGCGTTTTTTCGGCGCGCGGATGAGACGGTCGCCGAGCACGTCCTGTTCGGAGATGACGGTGAGGCTTTGCGCCCCGACCGGACCCTCGAACCCGTGCTCGAGCGGCCAGACCGCGAGGTAGACGCCGCCCGTTGTCTTTGGGCCGGTCTCGCCGGTCTCGCCGGTGTCGGCTTCGGGCAGGTCGCGGAAATCGGCGATCTCGGCGGTGGCGGTGAGGTCTTCGTCGGCGAGCAGCCCCTTGAGACGCTCGCGCGCGCCGTCGGAATAGGAGGCGACGACGACCGCGCCCTGCTTTCGTTTGTCGCGCACGTGGGTCGCGAGGGCGCTGAAAAGGTTTACCTTTTCCGCCTGACGTTCGGGGGCGAAGTTACGCCCGATGCGTCCCCCCCCGTCGGTGACGCCGAGCCCGGTGGCGCGGGGAAGTGCCGCCAGTTCGATCACCCGCAGGCCCGTCGTGGCCGCAGTCCAGGCGGCGTCGTCGAGGTAGAGCAGCCCGGGCGGGCAGGGTTTGTAGACTGTGTCGAGCCGGTTCTTCGCCCCCATCGCCTCGCGGCGGCTGTCGTATTGGTCGGCGATGCCCTCCCAGCGCGAGAGCCGCGCCGGGGTCGCCTGGTCGTCGAGGAAAAAGCTGGCGTTCGCGAGGTAGTCGAACAGGGTCTCGAGCCGGTCGTGGAAGTACGGCAACCAGTGTTCGAGCCCCTGGTGCTTGCGGCCTGCGCTCACCGCCTCGTAGAGCGGGTCGTCCGAGGTGCCGGCGCCGAACTCGATCCGGTAGTTTTGACGGAACCGGGTGATCGCGGGGTCGTCAAGGATCACTTCCGAAACCGGGGCGAGGTCCACAACCTTGAGCTTTTCGGTGGTGCGCTGGGTCGCGGGGTCGAAACGGCGTGCGCCGTCGAGCGTGTCGCCGAACAGATCGAGCCGGACCGGGCCCGCCTCGCCCGGCGGGTAGATGTCGATGATGCCGCCGCGCACCGCGAAGTCGCCCGGTTCGGTGACGGTCGGCGCCTGGGAAAACCCCATCCGCACCAGGAAGCTGCGCAAACCCGCTTCGTCGATCCGGTCGCCGACGCGGGCCGAGAAGCTGGCCTCGGCGATCACCTCGCGGGCCGGCATGCGCTGGGTCGCGGCGCTGACCGTGGTCAGCAGGATGAAGCGGTCGGTCGGCATGCCGTGGGTGAGGGCCGCGAGCGTCGCCATCCGCGCCGCCGAGACGTCCGGGTTCGGCGAGACCCGGTCGAACGGCAGGCAATCCCAACCCGGCAGGGTGAGCCGCGGAACGCCGGGGGCGAAGAAGTCGAGCGCCGCTTCCATCGCCGCGAGGCGGCGGGCATCGCGCGCGATATGGACGACCGGGCGGTCGGTCTTTTCCAGCTCGCGGGCGATGAGCAAGGCGTCAAAGCCCTCGGGGGCTCCCGACAGGGTGATGGGGCGCGTTTCGGACATGGGGGGGGCGTACCCCCGGGGGGCGACGGGATCAACCGGGAATGGATATGCTTGCGGCCGTTCCCGGGGGCGGCAGGCCCGCGGTCCCCCGAGGTATTTGGCAACCAAAGACGAGGCGCGCACGGGCCAGCGGCCGACAGCGGTATGTCTCTATCCATCGGCCCCGCCACCGCAGGTCCGGGAGGCCGCGCCCCCCCGGGGTGCGCCGGCCCCGGACCGACCGACGGGGCTTGCTCAGGCGCGCCGATCCACTAGTTTGGCCGAAACGGTGGGCGAGGTGAGAGATGAGTGGACTTCTGGCGCTTCTGGACGATGTGGCGGGGATCGCCAAGGTGGCGGCGGCGAGCGTCGATGACGTGGCGGCGCAGGCGGCCAAGGCCGGCGCCAAGGCGGCGGGCGCGGTGATCGACGATGCGGCGGTGGCGCCGAAATACGTCACCGGCTTTGCCCCGGCGCGCGAACTGCCGATCGTCGGCAAGATCGCCTGGGGCTCGGTCCGCAACAAGCTCCTGATCCTGCTGCCGCTCGGGCTCTTGCTGTCGAACTTCGCGCCCTGGGCGATCACGCCGCTGTTGATGCTGGGGGGCAGTTATCTGTGTTTCGAGGGCGCCGAGAAGATCTGGCACGTTCTGTTCCCGCATGACCACGTGATCGACGCGGCCGAGCATGTCGAAGGCGACCCGACCCATCTCGAAGAGCAGAAGGTTGCGGGCGCGATCAAGACCGATTTCATTCTCTCGGCCGAGATCATGACGATTTCGCTCGCGGCGATCCCGGCGTCGAACTTCTGGATGGAGGCGGCGGTTCTGGCGGTCGTCGCCATCGGAATCACCGTGGTGGTCTACGGGTCGGTGGCGATCCTGGTGAAGATGGACGATCTCGGGCTGCGCATGGTCGAACGCGGCCGGCTCGGGCTGACCCGCGCGGTCGGGGGCGGGCTCGTCAAGGGCATGCCCAAGTTCATGAAGGGGCTGACGATCGTGGGCACCGCGGCGATGCTCTGGGTCGGCGGCAATATCGTCGTGCACGGGCTGAACGATCTCGGCTGGCACCCGATCTACGATTTCATCCACCACTTGTCGGAAGTGGTGGCGCATGGTGTCGGCGCGGCCTGGGCCGGGTTCGCGGGCTGGGCCACCACGGCGGCGCTGGACGGGGTGTTCGGCCTTGTCTGGGGGATCGTGCTGATCCCGCTCTCGACCCGGGTGATCGGACCGGCGGTGTCGGCGGTGATGGGCAAGAAGACCGCGGGACACTGAAAGGTGGGCCCCTTGGCGGCCATTGCGGCCGGTGCGGCCTTCGGTTTTCTCTACCTGGTGCCGCTTGCGCTCTTTTACCTGGGATTGGTTCAGTCGGAACGCCACTACCCATCCGGATTGGCTCTTCACGCGGCAGGGGGGGCCATTTTCGGCCGCACGCTGGCCACTGGCCCCGGTTTCACTGACGCACTCGTGGCGATGCACCTGTTGGCGATCCTTCCGCTTGCAGGTCTTGCTCTCGCGGCGCTTGGATTGAAGCTCGCGCTCAGGCGCCGGCCCGGGTTCCGCGACGGCGAGACCTTGGCCGAACGACTGTTGCCGCTCTTGATTGTCGGTGATTTGATTCTTGTGCTGCTGAGCTGGCCCACAATCGCCTCGGCGGTCTGACCGGGCACCCGGTGTCAACGCGAGCGCCACGCGGTTTCGAAACCGCGTGACACGGCGTTTCGAAACGCCGTCTCGCCGGTCGGCGCCTCGATGCACCCTTCGGCGCACCGCGTCAGCCGAAGGCCACGACCGTTCGTTCGCCCGCGCCCTTGTCGCGGGTGTATCGCATTTCGCCGGGTCGATATTCGATGATTTCGCAATCGAGGCCGAGGTCTTCGCCGTCGAGGCTGGCCGTCCGGCAGAAATAGCCGTCGCGCCAGTGCCAACGCCCGTCGAGCCGCGCGGCGCCAAACTGGCCGGTCAGGCGCCCGTCGGCGTGGATCGTGAATTGAAAGCCTTCGCCGGCAAAACGCTTGTCGGCGAAGGCCTCTCTGAAGGCGCGTTCGGTGTCTAACCGGACCCAGCGGGCGGTTGGATCATCCATGTCGTTCCTTGCCTTTTCCTGGGTACGTGCCGGTCGCGGTAGGCTCAGGCGAGGAGCGCCTTGACCTTGCCGGCCACGGCCTCGGCGGTGATGCCGAATTCCTCGTAGAGCCGTTCCGCGGGCGCCGAGGCGCCGAAGCCTTCCATGCCGACGAAGGCCTGCTTGGCTTCGCGGCCGCGCTCGCCGAGCAGCCAGCGGTCCCAGCCGCCGGCGCGCAGACCCGCTTCGACGGCGACCCGGACGGGGCCAGCCGGCAGCACCTTGCGGCGGTATTTTTCGTCCTGCGCGGCGAACAGCTCCATCGACGGCATCGACACCACGCGGGTGCCGATCCCGGCGTCTTCGAGCAGCACCTTGGCCTTCATCGCGATCTCGACCTCGGAGCCGGTGGCGATCAGGATCGCCCGGCGCTTGGCCTCGGCCTCGGCGAGCACGTAAGCCCCTTGGGCGGTGAGGTTCTTGACCTTGTTCTCGGTCCTGAGCGTCGGCAGGCCCTGGCGCGAGAGCGCCAGCACCGAGGGCGTGCGCTCGGACGTCAGAGCCAGTTCCCAGGCCTCGGCGGTCTCGATCGTGTCGCAGGGGCGCAAGGTCATGCAGTTTGGGGTCGCGCGGCAGATCGCCAGGTGCTCGACCGGCTGGTGGGTCGGGCCGTCTTCGCCGAGACCGATGCTGTCATGGGTCATCACGTAGGTGACCGGCACGCCCATCAGCGAGCTCAGCCGCATCGCGCCGCGGGCATAGTCGGTGAACACCAGGAAAGTGCCGCCGTAAGGCCGCAGACCGCCATGCAGCACCAGGCCGTTCATCACCGCCGCCATGCCGTGCTCGCGGATGCCGTAGTGCACGTAGCGGCCCTTGCGGTTCTCCGGCTCGAATATGCCGAGATCGCCGGTGTAGGTGTTGTTCGACCCGGTGAGGTCGGCCGAGCCGCCGATGGTCTCGGGCATGATCGGGTTGACCACTTCCAGCACCATCTCGGACGCCTTGCGGGTCGCGACCTTGGGCGCTTCCTCGGAGATCTGCTTCTTCAGCGCCTTGATCGTGGCGCTGAGCCGGCGTGGCGCGGCGCCGTCGAAGACCCGGGTGATTTCCTTCTGGCGCTGCTCGGTGAGCGCGTCGAAGCGGTTCTGCCAGGCGTCGCGCGCCTCGGCGCCGCGGGCGCCGACCTGCGTCCACCAGTCACGGATCTCGGCCGGGACCTCGAAGGCCGGATAGGGCCAGCCGTAGGTCTCGCGCAGGGCGGCGATATTGTCGGGGCCGAGCGGCGTGCCGTGGGCTTTGGCGGTGTCCTGCACCGCGGAGCCGAAGCCGATGTGGGTCTTGCAGGCGATGAGGGTCGGCTTGCCGGAGTTTTTCGCCTCGGTGAGCGCTGCGTCGATCGCGTCCGGGTCGTGGCCGTCGGCGTCGAGCACCTGCCAGCCGGCGGCGGAGAAGCGCTTGCGCTGGTCGGTGATGTCGGAGAGCGAGATGTTGCCGTCGATGGAGATGTCGTTGTCGTCCCAGAGCACGATCAGCTTCGACAGCTTCTGTTTGCCGGCAAGCCCGATGGCCTCGTGGCTGATGCCTTCCATCAGGCAACCGTCACCGGCGATGACGTAGGTGTAGTGGTCCTGCACGCGTTTGCCGAAGCGGGCGCGCAGCGCCTCCTCGGCCATCGCGAAGCCGACGGCGTTGGCGAGGCCCTGGCCGAGCGGGCCGGTGGTGGTCTCGATCCCCTGGGCGTGGCCGTATTCGGGGTGGCCGGCGGTCTTCGCGCCCCATTGGCGGAAGTTCTTCAGCTCGTCGAGCGTCATGTCGGCGTAGCCGGTGAGGTGGAGGAGCGCGTAGAGCAGCATCGAGCCATGGCCGGCGGACAGCACGAAGCGGTCGCGGTCGATCCAGTCCGGGGCTTTCGGGTCGAAGGTGAGGTGCTTGGAGAACAGCACGGTGGCGACGTCGGCCATGCCGAGCGGCATGCCGGGGTGGCCGGAATTGGCCGCCTGGACCGCATCGACGGCGAGCATCCGCACTGCGGCGGCGCGCATCCAGTGATCGGGGTGGGTTTGGCGCAGCGTCGAGGCATCCATGGCGGTCTCCTTGTTCAGTGCCGGCGAAACACCGGTGTCGGCACCCGAATACCACCCGTCGCCACAATATCAAGCCGAAGGGGCGCGAACCGGGGGCGGGACGGCGTGAAACGCCCCCGCTTTGGCTAGACTGGCGGGGGCAGCGGCGCGGGCGCGATTCGCCCCGTGTGGCGACCGAATATGCCCCGGATCTGCGCCGGACCTGCCCCGGAACTGGCCCGAAACCAGCGCCCGGCTCCCCGCCACTGCCGCCGGTGCTTTGGCGAAACTGCGTGCGTTCGCCCCGCGGGGCTGGACCTTGGGGCGCTGGTGACGGATAAATGTCGGTGACGGACCAATGTCGCCGGGACACGAGCAGAGAACGGGCAGAGAATGACAGAGATCACAGACCTTCAGGCGCGCATCACCGCGGCGCTCGACCGGATCGGGACCGGGCTGGAGGGGCTTGGCCCAGGCGGCGGAGCGGACGGCAGCGCCGAGGTCGCCCGCCTCACAGAGGCGCTCGAAGAGGAGCGGACCGCCAACGCCCAGCTCGAGGAGCGGGTGCGCACGATCAAGGAAAAGCAGGACGGGACCGTGCAAGTGCTGGCGGACGAGGTCGAACGGCTGCGCGCGCTGCTCGCGGCAGAGGAAGAGACCGTCGCCCGGCTGTCGCGGGTGAACGGCGAACTCAGGGCCAACAACACCGCGCTGCGCGAGGCGATCGCCCACGGCGTGGCCGAGCCGCACCTGGTGAACAAATCGATGATGGTCGAGCTTGAAGCCCTGCGCACGGCCCAGGAGGCCGACCGGGCCGAGCTCGACGCGGTGCTGGGCGAATTGAACGCGCTGGTGGCAGACGCCGCGCGCGGTGCGGATGAGGAGGAAGCGGCCCATGCCTGACGTGACGGTAAAGATCGGCGACCGCGAGTTCGACGTGGCCTGCCAGGAAGGCGAGGAGCACTACCTGCGCTCCGCCGCCGCCATGCTCGACGCCGAGGCGCAGACCCTGGTGACCCAGATCCGCCACCTGACCGAACCGAGGCTGCTGCTGATGTCCGGGTTGATGCTGGCGGACAAGACCGCCGGGATCGACGACAACCTGAAGCTCGCGGAACAGAAGATCGCCGAGCTCGAAAGCCGGCTTGCCGACGCCGGGTCGCGGCTTGCCGAGGCCGAGGCCCGCGTGGCGAGCGCCGGCGCCGCCGCGGCGCCGGCGGTCGAGGCGCTCACCGGGATCGCGGCCCAGGCCGAGGCGCTGGCCGCCGCGGTCGAGGCGAAGGCCGCGCGCTGAGCGGGCGGTGGTGACCGAGGCCAGGTCGGGTCTGGAAGAATTTGCTGCCGGGTCGGTGTGGGTGCATCCCTACCCGGTGCGCTACGCCGGATCGCGGTTCAACGCCCGCACCACAGTGATCCGTCTCGCCGACGGGCGGGTGATCCTGCATTCGCCGGGGCCGCTGGACGACGGGCTGAAACGCGCGGTCGACGGCATCGGGCCGGTCGGATGGATCGTCGCCCCGGGCACCTTTCACCACCTGCACGTCGCTGCGGCTGCCGACGTCTGGCCCGGCGCCCAGGTGCTGATCTGCCCCGGTGTCGAGAAGAAACAGCCGGGCCTGCGTTACGATGCGGTCCTCGGCGCGGACCCGCCCAAGGATTGGGGCGGCGAAATCGCTCTGCAACCGGTCACGGCCAACAGGATCATTCGCGAGGTGGTTTTCCTGCACATGCCCTCGCGCACGCTGATCGTCACCGATCTGATCGAACTCATCGGCGACGATACCCCGGGAGTCGACCGGGTTCTGAAATTCTGGTGGAAGGCGCTCACCTTCATGTGGAACAAACCGCGTCCAGCGCCGGAATACAGTCTCGGGTGGACCGACAAGCGCGAAGCCGCCGCCCAGCTTTCGACGATCCTCGCCTGGGAGTTCGACCGGATCGTGTTGTCTCACGGAGATCTTGTGCGCGCGGACGCCAAGGCGGTTGCCCACGAGGCCTGGGCGAAGGTCCTGCGAAAGGGCGGGGCCGGGGGCTAGATCAAAACCAATTGAGATTTGACCGATCTGAAGACGGATTTTGATCCTGATTTAGCAGTTTGAAAAAAGTCCCGGGACCAGAAGTTTCAGGCTGGTCCGTTTTCACGCTGGGACGTGCCGAGGATCTGCGGCAACAGCCGCACCGCCTCCTCCGCGGGGGCGGCGAGGCCGGAGCGGTCTTCGCTTGGGTGGAAGCGGGCCCGCATCGCGGTGGCGAGCGGCTTTGGTGCGGCGATCACGACGCGGGGGCCGATCCGTGCCGTCTCTTTCTGCCAGCTCTCCACAAGCGCCATCTGCCCCGCCTTGGTGGCGCCGTACCCGCCGAAGAACGGCTCGCCCGCGTGGCTGTCGCGGAAGAAGGCGGCGGTGCCGGTCTCGCCGAGCAGCGGTGCGACATAGGCGATGAGCCGCGCGGTCGCCTCGACATTGACCTTGAGGCTCTTTTCGAGGTCCTCCGGCTGGAGCGCGAGGTGGCTGGTCGGCGTGAGCTGCATCGCCTCGATGGCGGTATGCGCCCAGAGGTCGACCCGGCCCCACCGCTCGTGGATCGCGCGGCACAGCTGCGCCATGGCCTCGGGCAGGACGATGTCCATCGGTGCCAGCGTGGCCTCGCCGCCGACGGCGCGGATGCGATCGTCGAGCTCTTCGAGCGCGCCGGTGGTCCGGGCGACGGCAACGATGTGATGGCTGGGCGCGAGCGCCAGCGCCAGGGCGGCACCGAGCCCGCGCGAGGCGCCGGTGATGAGGGCGATCTTGTCGGGCATATGCGGTGTCCCCGTCGAATTGCAGGTGTGTGCCGGGCCGGTATCTCACCCGCGCGGGCGACTGTCCAGAGCCCCGGTGCGGCGTGTGCGGGGGGCGCAGGGGGAGGGCGGGCGCCGCGACCGGGGTCAGCCGATCTTGGCGCGGCGGGCGGCCACCATCTGTGCCACCAGCGCCGCCGGGATCGGGTGGTCGGGCGTGAACCGCACGGCGCCCTGGGCGATGGAGAACGCCGCGAGCCGGTCGGCGAACCGCCCGACCAGATCGCCTTCGAAGACATAGAAGCCGCAATGTTGCTTCATCGCCGCGTATCCGACCAGCACCTTGCCCTTTCCTGGGCGCTTTCCTGGGCCCTTGCCGGGGCCCACCCGGAAGGCGGGGATGCCGTAGGAAAACATCTCGTCCGCCTCCGGTGCGGCGGCCCGGATCTGCGCGCGCAGGGTTTCGAGGGCCGCACGCTGGTCGTCGGGCAGGGACGCGAGATAGGCGTCATGGGTGTCGAACCTGGCCATGGGGTCAGCCTGGCCGACGGCGGGACGTTGCGCAAGCGTGTCTCGCACCGGTCGGCGGACGGTGCGCGCGGACGCCGGTGTCCGGCCGCCCCGTGCGGGGCTGCGGCGGTGTCGCGCCGCCCGCCGGGCGGCGAGAAACCACACCCGGGAAGGACCCCATGCTGACAGTCAATCGGCTGGACCTGGCCGATGCACAGGCGATGATCGCCGCAGCCTGGGCCCGTGCGGAACATATGGGGGTGCCGACGTGCCTCGCCGTGACCGACGAGAGCGGCACCCTGATCGCTTTCGAGCGGATGGACGGGGCCAAGACCATCGGCGTGTCGATCGCCATCGACAAGGCCTTCACCGCGACCGGCACCCGCAAGGCGACCCATGAGCTGAGCCCGGCGGTGCAGCCCGGCGCGCCGGCTTTCGGGCTGACCTCGGCGCATGGCGGCCGGATGATGGTGCTCGCCGGCGGTGTGCCGGCGGTGTGCCGGTGTTGGTCGACGGCGTGGTGATCGGCGGGATCGGGGCCAGCACCGGGACCAGCACCGGGACCAGCACCGGGACGCCGGACCAGGACCGGGAGGTCGCGGAAGCCGGGGTCAAAGCCTTTACCGCCCCCGCCTGACCGGCCGGCGGGGCCGCGTTTTGTCCCGCCACAGTACATGGCCGCGTGTGCCCGGGGTGGGGCGCGCGGCTTTGCCGTGCCGATGCGGCGCAGGTGGGTGCGCGTCTCGTGCGTCGGGATGGGGTCGTGGTGCCGCAGGCCGGCGCCGGACCGAAACCGCCGGGCCCCCTTGCGTCGCCAAACGAAAATGGCCGCGCCCCCCGGCGGGGGCCCGCGGCCAATCCTGGCCATCGCGGCCCGCAGGCGGCGGGCTCAGGTCTCGAGTTTGGCGAAGTAGTCGAGGATCTCCGGCACGTTGCCATTGCCGAGGCCCGCGTCGACCGCGGCCTGGAGGTTGTGCGAGGTGCCTTCGGCGATCTCGGACCGGGTGCCCAGGTCTTCGACCATCTTGAGGAAGTAGCCCAGATCCTTGTTGGCGTTGTTGATCGAGAAGCCCAGATCGCTCACGCCATCCACCGCGTAGGTTTTGCAAAAGCCCATGAAGGGCGAGTTCGACGGGCCAGTCGACATGATCTCGTGGAGCTGCTTGCGGTCGACACCGGCGCGGCTGGCGACGTCGAAAGCCTGGCTCATGGCGCTGACGGTGGTCATGCCGATGAAGTTGTTGATGAGCTTGGTCGTGTGGCCGGCGCCGAGCGCGCCGAGGTGGAACACGTTTTCGCCCTGCTCGTCGAGCACCGGATTGACCTTGTCGAAGGTCTGCTTGTCGCCCGCGGCCATGATGTTGAGCAGCCCGTCCTTGGCGTGCGCCGGGGTGCGGCCGAGCGGGGCGTCGATCATGCCCGCGCCCTTGGCGGCGAGATCGGCGCCGATCTTGCGGGTGGAGGCGGGGATCGAAGTGCCGAAATCGATCAGCACGGCGCCGGCCTTGATGCCGGCGAGGATGCCGCTGTCGCCGTAGACGATCTTTTCGACAACTTCGGAGGTGGTGAGACAGAGCATCACGATGTCGCTGGCTTCGGCAAGGTCCTTGGGCGACGCGGCCTCCCTGGCGTTGCCGCGGTCGATCACGGTCGCGACGGCATCCTTGTTGAGGTCCATGACGACAAGTTCGAAACCTCGCGTCTGAAGGTTCTCGACCATGTTGCCGCCCATGAGGCCGAGGCCGATGAAACCGATGACGGGCTTTGGCATAGCTGACTCCAGGAGATTGCTGCGAAATTGCTGCGTGGGTTCACCCAAGCTGGCTACACCATTTTCGACTAGTATACCAGTCGAAAATTCCCGGGACCGGCGTTGGATTTGCCGGATCGTGGCGGCCAGTGCCGACCGGAGCCACCCGGCGTGCACAGATCGGGTTTGCGCCGTTTCGATGTGACAGCCGCGCCCGCGCTGCCTATATACGCCCAAACGGAGAGAACCATGCGCGATCTGAAGACCCCCGCAGGCCGTCACCCCGAGAAGGCCCACCGTCCCGACCAGGCCCAGCCGAAAAAGCCCGGCTGGATCCGGGTGCGTGCGCCCGGCGGCAAGGGCTATGCCGATACCCACCGGATCATGCGCGAGCACGGGCTGGCGACGGTCTGCGAGGAGGCGGGCTGCCCCAATGTCGGCGAATGCTGGAACGCCGGCCATGCGACGATGATGATCATGGGCGAGATCTGCACGCGCGGTTGCACCTTCTGCAACGTCGCGACCGGACGGCCCAATCCGCTCGATGCGTTCGAACCGGGCCGGGTGGGCGATGCGGTGGCCAAGCTCGGGCTCAACCACGTGGTGATCACCAGCGTTGACCGCGACGACGTGGCCGACGGCGGCGCCGAGCATTTCGCGATGACGATCCGGGCGATCCGGCGCAAGGCGCCGGAGACGACGATCGAGATCCTCACGCCCGACTTTCTCAAGTCCGAGCCCGCTGCGCTGGAGGTAGTGGTCAAGGCGCGCCCGGACGTGTTCAACCACAATCTCGAGACGGTGCCCGGGCTCTACCCGACGGTGCGCCCCGGCGCGCGGTATTTCCACTCGCTCAGGCTGTTGCAGCGGGTCAAGGAGCTGGATCCGGCGATGTTCACGAAGTCGGGCATCATGGTCGGGCTGGGCGAAGACCGGCAGGGGGTGATGCAGGTGATGGACGACATGCGCGCGGCCGACATCGATTTCATCACCATCGGCCAATATCTGCAGCCGACGCCGAAACACCACGCGGTCGACCGGTTTGTCACACCCGAGGAGTTCAAGGCCTACGAGGACGCGGCCTATGGCAAGGGATTCCACATGGTCTCTGCCACGCCGCTCACCCGGTCATCCTATCACGCCGGCGACGATTTCGCGCGGCTGCGCGCGGCAAGGCTGGAGAAACTCGGGCGGGCCTGAGGCCCTTGTGGGCGGGCGTGTAGCCCCGTGTATCGGCACCGCGGTTCGATCGCGACGCATGTCGGCAGGGAGGCGCCGACGATGTGCTTGGGCGCGCAGTCTGACGGTTCTGCAGAGATGACCTGACACGCGCGGGGCGCGAAATCCGAAGCGGATTTCGGATCGAATTCCGGGTCGGAATTCGTGTCGGTTTCCGCACGGAAACCGTGCCCGCCCGCGGCAGGCGATTGCGTTTGCCGGCCCGGGGCCTGCGGTGTCGCGGCGGCGGTGCCGGACCTCACTCGGTGAGCGGCAGGCGCTTGAGGTAGGCCGCGACGGCGGTGCGGTCGGTCTCCGGCAGAGCCGCGAGGTTGTCGACCACATGCGCCATATGACCGCCCGCGCTGTCGTATTCCGGGGTGAAACCGGAGGTGAAATACTCGACGAGATCTCCGGTCGACCAGTCGAGCTCTGGCGGCGTCAGGTCGGGGAAGGTGCCGCGGCCGGCGGGGTTGGGCGCGCCGGTGAGCCAGTCGGCCCCGGTCTTCGACCCGCCAAGCGGATCGCGCGGGCTGTGGCATTCGGCGCAATGGGCAAGCGCCTCGACGATGACGCGGCCGCGGGTCTCTTCGGGCGTCAGGTCGCCGTCCATGACCCAGCCCGCGCGCAGGTAAAGGAGTTTCCAGCCGCCGAGGCTCGCGCGGATGTTGAACGGAAAGCCGAGATCGTGCGGCGTGCTCGGCGTCGGGTCGGCGGGCAGGGTCCGGATATAGGCGTGGAGATCGACCACCTGCTGCGGCGTCATCCGCACATAGCTCGCATAGGGAAAGGCCGGGTAGAGATGCTGACCCTCGGGCGAGGTGCCGTGGTGCAGCGCGTTCCACAGATCGAGCGCGCGCCAGCCGCCGATCCCGTGCTCTGGGTCCATCGAGATGTTGGGCGCCGTGAAAGTGCCGAAAGGCGAGGGGAAGCGTTGGCCGCCGGTCAGCACCAGCTTGTCGTCGCCGGTTGCCCCTTCGGCCATGTGGCATGAGGCGCAGCCTGCGGCGGTGAACACCAACGCGCCCGCCGCCGCATCGCCGGTGAGCCCGTCGAGCACCTGCGGCCCGTCGAGGCGCGGGCGGGTGAGGTAGATGCCAAGCGCGGCCACCACGAGACCGATGAGGATGAGGGCGAAGAGGGTACGGCGCATCTGGATCTCCGTTGTCATCCCGGTTGCGCGCATGGCAACGCATGACCGTCGCGCCGGCAAGAGGCTTGGGCGCATGTTTCGGTGAAGAAACCGGCGCGGGATGTGCCGCGCCGGTTGGTCGTTCCGGGCCGTTTCAAACTCCCGAAAGGCTCACTCCGGGGCGCGGTAGGCCTTGTGGCAGGCGCTGCAGGCGCCGCCGAGCGGGCCCATGGCGGCTTGCAGGCTGGCGAGATCGGTGCCAGCGGCTGCAGCCATTCCCCCGGCTGCTTCGGCGAGGGCCGTACCCTTGGCCATGACGTCGGGGAAGTTGTCCCACATCGTCGCCAGGGTCCGCGTCCCGTCGATGCTCATGTCGTCGGTGCCGGGGGCCCACATCGGGCCGGCGGCGAGCGAGGTCAGCGCCACCAGGTTGTCGGCGGCACCCTGTGCTGCCTCGGCATCGTACTCGGCCTCGCCCTTGGCCATCGCGCCGAGGGTGCCGAGGTTGAACGCGTAGAGCTGCATCTGGCTTTGGCGGGCCTTGACGGCGGCGGGCACGTCCTGGGCGGCGCCGGGACCGGCGAAAACCGCGATGGCGACAGCGGCACCTGCGAGGCTGAGCAGAGGGGCGCGGAACTTGGGCATCATCGTCTCCTGTTGGGTTCATCGTAACTTGGTTGGGGCGCCTTGATTGGGGCGGTTTGGTTGGGTGTCACTCTTGGCAGAATATCTGTTATCAAACCGAAGGGAACTCACAGATTATGCGGAGGTTCTGTGCGAATATGAACAGGTTTGATTGGGATGACGTCCGGGTCATGCGGGCGGTGGCCGAGGCGGGCTCGTTGTCCGGAGCGGCGCGGGCTCTCGGTGTCAACCATGCCACCGTGCTGAGACGGGTGTCGAGTTTCGAGCAAGCGACCGGGATTACGGTCTTCGACCGCACCGCGCGCGGCTACCGGGTCGCGCCCGGCCGCGGTCGGATCATCGCCGCGATGCAGGCGATGGAAGAGGCCGCACTCGGGGTTGCCCGGGCGTTGGACGCCGCCCGCGCGCCGTTGGCGGGGACCGTACGGGTGACCTCGACCGACACGCTTTGCCTGACCGTTCTGGCGCCGATCGTGGCCCGGCTGATGAGCGCGGCCGAGGGGCTGACGATCGAGCTCAACGCCCAGAACCAGCCGGCCGACCTTGGCCGGCTCGATGCCGATATCGCGGTGCGCCCGGCGGTCGAGCTGCCGGCGGGACTGGTGGGCGCGCGGGCCGGGCGGCTGCGGTTTGCGGTTTACGCCGCGCCGGGGGGCGAGGCGGGATGGCTCGGCTTCGGTGGAACGCTGCACCGGTCGGCGCCGTCGGCGTGGTTGGACCGGAACGTCGGCAAGGCGGAGATCGCGGGTCGGGCGGACAGTTTCCCGGTGCTGCGGGAAATGGCGGCAGCCGGGCAAGGGCGTGCGATCCTGCCCTGCGTGCTCGGGGACGGCGACCGGCGGTTGGTCCGGATCGATGACATCCTGCCGCAGATGCATGTCGACGTCTGGGTGGCGAGCCACGCCGATTTCGCGCAAGTGCCCCGGATCAGGGCGGTGCGCGACATGCTCCTGCGCGCGCTTGCCAATGCGCTGGAGATGGCGGCCGTGCCGGGCGACGAAAGCGGGCAGACGAAGGCGGGCGGATGACGAGGCGATTCTGCGCGGCGGCGGTGCGGCCTTGCGGTGGTGGGTTTGCCGGGGGTGCGACCTCGGTGTTTTTCCGTTTGTGTGGCAAGGATACATGGGCGGGACGCGGGCGGCGGACTGCGGCGGACTGCGGCGGACTGCCAGGGGGGGCTCTAACAGCCGTGACACGTATGAAAAACAATGGGTTGGTGGCGATAGTTTAACCGTTCGCCGTTCCATGCAACTCACCGGTCACCGCGACAAACGGCCCGAGCGTTGGCCTTCGATCAGCATCCAGTCCGGCGTGCCGAAGAGCCGCTCCAGCCCCCAGATCGCCAGGGCAATCGCGATCACCGCGAGCACCAGTTTTACCCGCTTCTCTCCCGGAGGGTTGCGTGCCCAGCGGGCCATGCGCAAGAGCTGGCGCGGGTTGAAGTTCATACCGTAAGACACTGATTGAAATTCATTAATCAGGTTCCTTGTTCCTCGTCGCTGAACCGCACCTTGCCAATGTAGGGCAGGTTGCGGTTGCGTTGGGCGAAATCGATCCCATAGCCGACGACAAATTCGTCGGGGATCTCGAACCCGGTCCAATCGGCCTGGATATCGACCTCGCGGCGCGACGGTTTGTCGAGCAGGGCGATCGTCTTGAGCCGCGCGGGTCTGCGCGCTTTCAACAGCCCGACGACATGTTTGAGCGTGTAGCCGGTGTCGACGATGTCTTCCACAACGAGCACGTCGCGATGGTGAATTGCGCCCCGCAAGTCTTTGAGAATCCGCACTTCCCGGCTCGATTCGGTCGAGTCTCCATAGGAGCTCGCCTCGATGAAATCGACCTCGATCGGCAGATCGATCTCACGCACGAGGTCGGCGATGAAGACGAAGGACCCGCGCAGGAGCCCCACGACCACGAGCTTGTCGGTATCCGAGAAGGCGTCGTGGATGTCTTTCGACAGCGCCTCCACCCGGGCCGCGATGGTCTTTGCCGAGATCATCTCGTCTATGACATATGGCCGCGTTGGCATCGGCGCCCCCTTGCGCTGCTTGCATCCTGCCGTCAGCTTAGGCAAATCGCGAGCCAAAGCACAGGCCCAGTTGGGGTCAGATCACGCGTTGAAAGGGCGACATGCCGACACATGGCGAAACCAGGCGCATGCCGTACACGGCGCGGCAGATGTATGACCTCGTCGCTGATGTGATGCGCTACCCGGAATTCATCCCCTGGATCTCGGCGGCGCGGATCCGGTCGGTGGTGCCGCAGGGCGACGGGACCCAGAAGATGGAGGCCGACCTGGTGGTGAGTTTCAAGGTGTTCCGCGAGAAATTCGGCAGCCGGGTGCTGCTCGATGAGCCGAACCTGAAGCTCGATATCGAATACCTCCACGGGCCGTTCAAACACATGCGCTCGAGATGGCAATTCGCCGATGCCCCGGCACAGGACGGCGGCGGCTGCGAGGTATCGTTTTTTGTCGATTTCGAGTTCCGCAACGCGGTGCTGCAAAAGGTGATCGGCGTGGTCTTCCACGAGGCGATGCAGCGGATCGTGCGGGCTTTCGAGGAGCGCGCGAAGGTGCTCTATGCGAGCTAGACGCTCCGCAGCGCCGCGGCAGAACGCGGACGGTGGTGCCTGGGGTCAGGTTCCTGTGGGGATGGGTCATCGGGCCGGGCGGCCGGCCTGTCTTGCAGGTGCGGGCCTCAGAAACCATTACCGGGCAGGACGACGCAGGTTTCACGCCCAGATCGCACCAAGAAAGTGCCAGACCGAGCAAGCAGGGCACGTCTGAAACCAAACCGCCTGAACTTGCCGGTTTCCTAGGGAACCGGGGTCAGTTTCCTAGGAAACCGTTCCCCTATCGGAACGCAACAATGCTTTAAAAACAATCTGTTACCTAGAGTGCCGCATTATCCTTTCGTTAACCATTTCAACCTACCGGGGGCAGGGCGCGTGCGTAGCCGAGAGCATAGCAATCTGCGTCCGCGCGTCGTCCGGGCGCTTTGGTGAGCCCCACCGCGACCGTCACCGCTTGACCCCCTGCCGCCGCCGCCGCACTCTCGCCTGCATGAGTTTTGCCAGCCGTATCACCCGCTTGCCGGTCCCGTTCGAACGCGCACCCGCCGCAGAGATTGCCGCGCAGTTCGCCGATCTCGCGCCGGAGCTGCGCGATCTGGTTGCGCGCACGGCCGGATGCAGCCCCTATCTGCGCGATCTCGCGGTGCGCGAGGCCGACTGGCTACGCGCGGCCTTTGGACGGGCGCCGGAGACGGTATTGGACGCGGAACTGGCCGCGGCCACCGGCGAGACCGACAGCGCGCTGCGCCCCGCGCTCAGGACCGCCAAGCGCCGGATCGCGCTGATTGCAGGGCTTGCCGATCTTGGCGGGGTCTGGAGCCTCGAGGAAGTCACGACCGCGCTGACGCGCCTCGCCGACACCGCCACCGACCGGGCGCTGAAGCTCCATGTCGGCCAGGAGATCGCCCGCGGCAAACTCCCCGGCGCGACGATTGACGACATCGACACCGCCGCTGGCGCGGTGGCCTTGGCGATGGGCAAGATGGGGGCGTTCGAGCTCAATTATTCGTCCGATATCGACCTCATCATGCTGTTCGACGAAAGCCGCTTCGAGCGCGACGATTTCCATGACGCGCGCGCCAGTTTCATCCGTGCGACCCGCCGGATGAGCGCAACGCTGAGCGAGATGACCGCCGATGGCTACGTCTTTCGCACCGATCTGCGGCTGCGCCCCGACCCGTCGGTCACCCCGGTGATTCTCGCCATGGCGACGGCCGAAAGCTACTACGAAAGCCTCGGGCGCACCTGGGAGCGCGCCGCCCACATCAAGGCGCGCGCCTGTGCTGGCGACATCGCCGCCGGTGAGGCCTATCTCGACCGGCTCACGCCGTTCGTGTGGCGCAAGCACCTCGACTTCGCCGCGATCGAGGACGCCCATGCGATGCGGCTTCGCATTCGCGAGCACAAGCGGGTCGGCGGACCGATCACCCTTGAGGGCCACGACATCAAGCTCGGCCGCGGCGGCATTCGCGAGATCGAGTTTTTCACCCAGACCCGGCAGCTCATCTCCGGCGGGCGCGACCCCGATTTGCGCATTCGCGCGACCGTGCCCGGTCTGGCTATGCTGGCTCTGAAGGGTTGGGAACCGGCCGAGACGGCCGAGACCCTCACCGCGCATTACCGCCGCCACCGCGAGATCGAGCACCGGGTGCAGATGGTGCGCGACGCCCAGACCCACAAGCTGCCGGGCGACCCCGACGAGATGCGCCGGATCGTCAACATGATGGGGGAGGCGGACGTGCCGGCGTGGCGGGCGGCGCTGACGGAGGCGCTGACCGAGGTCCACAGGCTGACCGAGGGGTTCTTTGCGCCTGAGGAGAAAGCGGCCGTGCTGCCGGATTTTACCGATGAGGACGAAGAGATCATCACCCGCTGGCGCGCCTATCCGGCCTGCCGCTCGGCGCGGGCGAGCCAGGTTTTCGAACGCCTCAAGCCCGAGCTTCTTGCCCGTCTCGGCAAGGCGGCCCGGCCCCGCGAGGCGCTGGTGCAGTTCGACGCCTTCCTGCGCGGGTTGCCCGCGGGCGTACAGGTGTTTTCGCTGTTCGAAGCCAACCCGCCGCTCGTCGATCTGATCGTTGACATCGCCGCCACGGCGCCCGCGCTTTCGGCCTACCTGGGGCGCAATGCCCAGGTGTTCGACGCGGTGCTGGGGGGCGATTTCTTCAAACCCTGGCCGGGGGTCGAGGGGCTGACCAAGGATCTCGCGGAAAAGCTCTCGGAGGTCGGTGGCGACTACGAGGCGCAACTCGACACCGCCCGGCGCTGGAAGAAGGAATGGCACTTCCGCATCGGCGTGCATCACCTGCGGGGTCTGACCTCGGGGCGCGACGTCGGCGCGCAATATGCCGACCTTGCCGAAGCGGTGCTCGGCGCGCTTTGGCCGGTGGTCGTCGAGAGCTTCAGCGCCAAGCACGGGGGGGCGCCGGGTCGCGGGGCGGCGCTGATCGGCATGGGCAGCCTCGGCGCGCGGACCACCTCGGCGACTTCGGATCTCGACCTCATCGTCATCTACGACGCGGCTGGCGCGGAGGCCTCGGAGGGCCGGCGGCCGCTGGCCGCACGCGCCTATTACGCGCGGCTCACCCAGGCGATGGTGACGGCGCTGTCGGCGCCGATGTCGGAGGGCAAGCTCTACGAGGTCGACATGCGGCTCAGGCCCTCGGGGCGGCAGGGCCCGGTCGCCACCTCTCTGAGCAGTTTCCGGGCCTACCAGCAGACCGAAGCCTGGACCTGGGAGCACCTCGCGCTCAGCCGTGCGCGGGCCGTCGCGGGAGATGCGGGCATCGGCGCCGATGTCGAGGCGGTGCGCGCAACCGTGCTCGCCAGCCCGCGCGACGGCGCGAAGACGATCGGCGACGTGATCGACATGCGCGCGCGCATCGAGCAGGCCAAGGGCGGGGCCGGCAGCGTCTTTGACGCGAAGATCGGCCCCGGACGGATGCAGGACATCGAGCTCATCGGTCAATGCGCGACCCTGCTTGCCGGCGCCGGGCCACCTGATGTCGAGGGGCAGATCGCCCGGGGGGTGGAGATCGGCTGGATCTCGCAGGCCGAGGCCCTCGCGCTCACCGCCGCGTACGATCTGCTCTGGCGGCTGCAATCGGCGGCGAAGCTGCTGACCGACGGGCGGCTCGATCTCGACGCGGTCGGGCTCGGGGGCCGCGAATTTCTGTTACGCGAGACCGGGACCGAGAACACCGAGGATCTCGCGGGCGAAATCGAGCGGCGGGTGATGGCGGCGCAGGCCGCCGTCGAAGCCGCGCTCGCCCGGGTGCCGGAAGGGAGATGACCATGGCGCAAGAGACCCACCAGCACGATCCGCGCGGGCTGATCCGCGAGGCCTACCGGATCGAGGGGATCAGCGACGGGGAGGTCCGGGCGATCTTTCTCGACTGGGCCCTGACCCGGCCCGACTCTGCGAATGAGAAGGACCAGATCGCGGCTCTGCTTGCGGCCTACGGGGGCGACGCGCCCGATCACCCGATGAGTGTGGTTCTGCGCGAAGGGCTGGATGCCCCGCCGCCGCAGAAGGGACGGCGTGGCGGCAGCCGGGGGCGGCGCGGCTGACGTGGGTGCGCCGCGGCGCCAGGCCTGCGGCGCCCGGGAAACGGCCCGAGGTCCCTCTTTTTCCTGGCGGAAAAACCTCCGCGGGGTCCGGGGGCGTAACTCAGCCGTCGTTTGCAGTCGTCGGCCACTTTGCGCGCGATGAACCGAGCGGCCACTTTGCGCGCGATGAACCGAGCGGTCCCGCGTGATCGTGGCGACGCCCCCCATCCTTGTTGGCACCCCTCCGGGGGGGCCGGGGGCAGCGCCCCCGGCTGGCCCGCCGCAGGCGCCCGCGCGATAGCGCGGGACCCCCGCCCGCCGCAGGCGGCGCGTCAGCGCGGGAAAGCGGCCGCGTCCTTCGCGAGCGCTTCGATCCCGGCCCAGTCGCCCGCGGTGACCATGTCTTTGGGCGCCACCCAGGAGCCGCCGGCGCAGAGCACGTTGGCGAGCGACAGATAGGCGTTCGCGTTTTCCGGGCTCACCCCGCCGGTGGGGCAGAAGCGGATGCCGGGCAGCGGCGAGGCGAGGGAGCCGAGGAACTTGGCGCCGCCCGCGGCTTCGGCGGGGAAGAATTTCATCACCGAGTAGCCGCGCTCGAAGAGCCGCATCGCCTCCGACGCGGTCGCGGCACCCGGGAGCAGGGGCAGGCCCTCGGCCTCGGCGGCGTCGAGCAAGGCGTCGGTCGCCCCGGGCGACACCCCGAAGGTCGCGCCCGCGGCCTTCGCGGCCCGCACGTCGGCGCGCGTGAGCAGCGTACCCGCGCCGACCACGCCGCCCGGCACCTGCGCCATCGCGGCGATCACGTCGAGGGCGGCCGGGGTGCGCAGCGTGACTTCCAGCGCCGGCAAACCGCCGGCGACCAGCGCCTCGGCCAGCGGCCTCGCCGCGCTCACGTCATCGACGACCAGCACCGGCACGATCGGGGCGAGGCGGCAAACCTCCTCGGTGCGTTGGCTTGCGTCCTGTGGGGTCATAAACCGATCTCCTTTTCAGACGACTGTTTTCAAACCACGGTTTTCAAACCACGGTTTTCAAATCACTGTGGCGGCGCCGGTCGTGGCGGGCCCGGCATTCCTACGGAACACCTCGAACAATTCACGTCCCAGGCCGGAGGCGTTGCCGCTGAGATCGGCGGTCACGGGGGTCCGGTCTTCGAACCCGTCGCTGAGGACTTCCAGCGTTCCGGCGGTGGCGTCAAGGCGAACCACGTCGCCGTCGCGCAGTTTCGCGATCGGCCCGCCGTCCACCGCCTCGGGTGAGACATGGATCGCCGCCGGTACCTTGCCGGAGGCGCCGGACATCCGCCCGTCGGTCACCAGCGCCACCTTGAGACCGCGGTCCTGCAGCACCGAGAGCGTCGGGGTCAGCGCGTGGAGTTCCGGCATGCCGTTGGCCCGGGGTCCCTGGAAGCGCACGACCACGACCACGTCGCCGGTGAATTCCCCGGCCTTGAACGCCGCCTTGACCGCGTCCTGGGTGTGGAACACTCGCACCGGCGCCTCGATCAGGTGCCGGTCCTCTTTGACGGCGGAGACCTTGATGACCGCTTGGCCGAGATCGCCCCGGAGCTGGACGAGGCCGCCGGTGGCCTGGAACGGGTCCGAGGGCGGGCGCAGGATCTTGTCGTTGAGGCTTTCACGCGGCTCTTGCGCCCAGGCGAGCCCATCGGGCCCGAGCTTCGGCTCGCTTGTATAGGCCGCGAGCCCCTTGCCGATCACCGTTGTCGTGTCGTCGTGCAGGTAGCCGGCCTCGAGCAGCTCGCCGATCATGTAGCCCAGGCCCCCGGCGGCGTGGAAATGGTTCACATCCGCAAGACCGTTCGGATAGACCCGTGCCATCAGCGGCACCACCTTCGAGATATCGGCGAAATCCTCCAGCGTGATTTCAATGCCCGCCGCCCGGGCCATCGCGGGCAGGTGGAGGACGAGGTTGGTCGAGCCGCCGGTCGCCATCAGCCCGACCAGGCCGTTGACGATGGTTCTTTCGTCGAGCACCTGGGCGATCGGCGTGAAGTCCTTGCCGAGCCCGGTGATCGCCACCGCGCGGGTCGCGGCCGCCTCGGTGAGCGCGTCGCGCAAGGGGGTGCCGGGATTGACGAAGCTCGCGCCCGGCAGGTGCAACCCCATGAACTCCATCAGCATCTGGTTGGTGTTGGCGGTGCCGTAGAAAGTACAAGTGCCGGGGCCGTGGTAGGCCTTCATCTCGCTGTCCATGAGCGCGCGCCGGTCAACCTCGCCGGCGGCGTATTTCTTGCGCACCTCGGATTTCTCGTCATTGCCGATGCCGGTGGTCATCGGCCCGGCGGGTACGAAGATGCCGGGGATGTGGCCGAAGGTGGCGGCGGCGATCACCAGCCCCGGCACGATCTTGTCGCAGATGCCGAGATAGAGTGCGGCATCGTAACAATTGTGACTGAGCGCGATGCCGCTCGCGAGCGCGATCACGTCGCGCGAGAACAGGCTGAGCTCCATGCCGGTGAAGCCCTGGGTGACCCCGTCGCACATCGCCGGGATGCCGCCGGCGACCTGCGCGGTGGCACCCGCGCCGCGCGCGGCGGCCTTGATCCGGTCGGGGTAGTCCTTGTAGGGCGCATGGGCCGAAAGCATGTCGTTGTAGGTGGTGACGATGCCGATGTTGGGCGCGCGGCCCTCGGCCAGCGCCGCCTGGTCGGACCCGGCGCCGGCATAGGCATGGGCCAGGTTGGAACAGCTCAGATGTGCGCGGGCGGGGCCCTGGTCTGCGGCCCGCGCCACCTGGTCGAGATAGGCGGTGCGGCGGGCGCGGGAGCGGTCGATGATTCGGTCGGTGATGGCGGCGATGTCGGCGCGGACGGCCATGGCGGGTTCCTCGCGTTAGGCTGGGGCAGCACGCCGCGCGCGCAGGCCCTGGCGAGGCCGGGGCGGGGCTGCTGGTGCGGGGCTGCTGGTGCGGGGGTAGCACATCCTTTTAGCGCTAACAATACTGGACCGTTTCGGGTTTCGGGGCGTCCATTGGCGTCCATTGGCGGCCCTGGTGGCGGTCTGGTGGCGGCACTGGCGGCCACCGGGGCAGATCTGGGCGGGGATTGGCCGAGGCGCTGTGGTTTCACCGTCACATCTGGCGAGATCGGGTCTGAATCCTGAAATCGCGCCCCACTTTAGCCACATTTTGTGCACAATCAGTAACGCAAACGACGGAATGACCCGAAAATGGGCACAAACCCGTGAGGCAGAGCATGATTTCGATACGAACCGCATTGGTGGTGGCGGCCTTCGTCGCCATGGGGCTGACATCCGTGGCAGAACGCCTGGCCCGCACGGCCCATGCCGATCCCGAGACGTCGGTCACGGTCGGCACCCAGCAGGCCTTGCCGGGCAAGGTGTTGCGTCTGACCGAGAAAACACCGGCCGCCGCGCAGGCGCCGGACCTGTCGCCCTGGATCTGAGGGACATCCGCGCCTTGCAGCAAAGCGGTGCGGTATGAACGGGACTGGACAGGACAGGACAGGGCAGGGCGGTCCGGGTGCGGACCGGCCTGCCTTGGATGTTGCGCGGATGCGGTGAGGGGCTTTCGAAAACGCGGGGGCTGCTGTAGGTCGGGCGCATGACACAAGACCGCCCCACCATCCGCTTGCGCCCAAAAGCCAACCCGCGCGCCATTCGCCACGGGTTTCCCTGGGTCTATGACAACGAGATCGTGACCGATCGGCGCACCAAGGCGCTCGCACCCGGGATGATCGCCCGGCTGGAGGACGAGACCCGCCGCCCACTTGGGACGGTGGCGGTCAATCCCGGCAGCCGGATCTTCGCACGTTTGCTCGACCGCGACCCGGAGGCGGCGATCGACCGGGCCTGGCTCGCGGCCCGCATCGCCACCGCGCTCGCCCACCGCGACCGCCTTTACGATGTCCCCTATTACCGGCTGATCCATGCCGAGGCCGACGGGCTGCCGGGGGTGATCGTCGACCGGTTCGGCGACACCTGCGTGCTCCAGCCCAACGCCGCCTGGGCCGAGGTTCTGGCGGAAGAACTGGCCGCGGCGCTGGTGGAAGTGACGGGCGCGGCGAACGTGGTCAAGAACGCCTCCGGGCGCGCGCGTGGGCTCGAGGGGCTCGACGACGCGCATGGCGTGCTGGTGGGCGAGACCCCGGGAAAAGTCGAGGTGCCGATGAACGGCGCGCGCTACGTCGCCGATCTGGAAACCGGGCAAAAGACCGGGTTGTTCTACGACCAACGCCCGAACCACGCCTTCGCGGCCGGGCTCGCAAAGGACGCGCGGGTGTTGGATGTTTTTTCCCATGTCGGCGGGTTCGCGCTGGCGGCACTGGCCGGTGGCGCGCAAAGCGCGCTCGCGGTCGACGCCTCGGCGCCGGCGCTGGACCTCGCGCGCGAGGGGGCTGTGGCAAGCGGCACGGCGGACCGGTTCGACACCCGCCAGGGTGACGCTTTCGAGGTGCTGGAGGCGCTCGCGGCCGAGGGTGCGCGGTTCGATCTCGTGGTCTGCGACCCACCCGCTTTCGCGCCCTCGAAACCGGCGCTGGAGGCGGGGTTGCGCGCTTATGAAAAGCTCGCGCGGCTGGCAGCCCCCCTGGTGGCCGAGGGCGGGTATCTCGGGCTTTGTTCCTGCTCGCATGCGGCGGATCTTCAGAAGTTTCGCACCGCGTGCACGCGCGGGATCGGGCGCGCCGGGCGCCGGGCGCAGCTCATTCACACCGGGTTCGCGGGGCCGGACCACCCGCAGCACCCGCAATTGGCCGAAACCGGGTACCTCAAGGCGCTGTTCTACCGGATGCTCGGATGAAGGCGTTGCTCGACGCCTGCGTGCTTTACCCGACGGTGATGCGCGAGGTGTTGCTAGGGGTGGCGGCGGCGGGGCTTTACGAGCCGCTCTGGAGCCCGCGCATCCTTGAGGAATGGGCCCGCGCCGCCGCCAAGTTGGGGCCGGGGCAGGAGACCCTGGCGCGGGGCGAGATCGCGTTGGTGGAAACGAAGTTTCCTTCGGCCTCGGTCAATCCGCGCGCGGGCGACGAGGCGAGGTTGTGGCTGCCGGATGCGGCAGACGTGCACGTGCTGGCGGCCGCTATCGCCGGGTCGGCGGACGTGCTTGTCACGCTCAACATCAAGGATTTCCCGCGCCATACCCTCAGCGAAGAGGGGATCTTGCGGGAGGGGCCGGATCTGTTTCTGCGCGACCTCTGGGCGGCGCATCCGGCGGTGGTCGCCGGGGTTGCGCAGGCGGTGCGCGCCGAGGCGGAACGGCTTTCGGGAGAGACCTGGCCGATCCGAAGGCTGATGAAGAAAGCCCGCCTGCCGCGGCTCGGCAAGGCGCTGGAGGCGGCGGGCGGCTAGACCTTTCGTTGGCGCCTGCGCACCCACGATTTCGTGACCGGCCTGCCCCGCGGTTGCCAGACCCACAAGCGGCGCGCATGCTGATCCCTTTCACCCGAGGCGTTTCGCACAGGTTCAATACCGGGGCTTGCGCGAACAGCTGTGGAGCAAGTTGGTGTTGCGCGCGTTTCGAAATCAACTTGTGGCCCAAGACAATTTCGAAACGCCTTAGGGAGGTTTTCATGTTGTTGACGTTGGTTGACCACGAGACATTCGATTACAGGGACCCCAGCTACAGCACGCTGTCGGAGATGAGCAGCGACCACCTGCCGGCGGTCGGCGATTTCATCAAGGACGGCCACCAGCTGAGTTCATTCACGGTCTACCGCGTCGAGGGCCGGGTGTTCCGCTCACGACCGGCAAAGAACGGCGAGACGGCGGATTTCACGCGGGTCTATTTGGTCGTGTCGACCCAGGCCACGTATTAG
>Ga0209121_10001354_pt1 | contig 25648 bp, 27 predicted proteins | sample Cruoilmetagenom3_FD_187292 | JGI IMG/M metagenome (GOLD analysis project Ga0209121, IMG submission 187292) | Oil polluted marine microbial communities from Coal Oil Point, Santa Barbara, California, USA - Sample 3 (SPAdes) (version 2) | ecosystem: Environmental > Aquatic > Marine > Oil seeps ... | reverse complement strand
AGAAGACTTTTACAAGCATCTGCAGCTTCCTGACAAGCTTTCCTGTACTTTGGATTTAGCTACTGCCACGGGCAAAAGCTATGTGATATATGGTATCGCCCGCATAATGCTAGCTGAAGGTGTGGTAGACCAGGTACTTGTCCTTTGCCCTTCGAATACCATCGAGACAGGTCTCACTGAGAAGTTCCGTAGTTTGTCAGGAGATAGAGCATTGAAGGAAGTTCTACCAGGGTCAGCAGTAATTTCAAATCCTCGAATTATCAACGCCTCCCAGACAATCCAGAGGGGAGATGTTTGCATTGAGAATATTCACGCCACTTATGAAAGAACCAAATCTGCTATCGAGGATAGCCTAAGAGGTAAAGGTGAAAGAACTCTGGTGGTAAATGATGAAGTGCACCATATGGCTAATCCGCCAGCTCGTGATCAAGCTCTGAAGAAGTGGAAGGAGTTCTTATTAGACCCTAAATATAACTTCAAGTATATCGTGGGAGACTCAGGAACCTGCTATGTCGGGAATGATTACTTTAGCGATGTCATTAGTCGTTTTTCTTTAAGAGAATCTATAGAGGAAAGATTTGTGAAGACGATTGATTATGTCGCTGAAGATGTCTCGCATACCAAAGACGAGAAATTCCAAAAGATTTATGACAATCATACTCAAAATAAGGCGCTGAAATACCGCCTGATAAAGCCTCTTACCATACTGGTAACTAAGGACATCGCTGCCTGTAAAAGGCTCGCTGAGGACTTAATAGACTTTCTGGCTGCTAAGGAAAACATAAGCTTGGATGCTGCAGCCAGCAAGGTTTTGATTGTCACCTCGGCTAATGAGCATAAAAACAACATACCAAAGCTAAGAGATGTTGATGACAAGAATAATCCTATTGAATGGATTACTTCAGTCAGCATGCTATCTGAGGGATGGGATGTGCAGAATGTCTGCCAGATTGTTCCCCATGAGGAGCGAGCATTTAATTCCAAGCTCTTGATTGCTCAAGTGCTTGGGCGTGGCTTACGAATTCCCCCAGAATACAAAGGAGACCAGCCAACAGTAACGGTATTTAACCATGACAAATGGTCAAGCAGCATCAGAGGGCTGGTGAACGAGGTCCTCGAGATTGAAAAGAGAATTTATAGCTATCCCATACCGAAAGACAAAGACTATAACTTTGAACTTTACAATATCGACTATAAGAAATCCGAAGAGTTAGTTGAAACTCCGCAAGTTAAAGAATATGTGTTCAGCAAAGGCTTCATTTCACTCGACAGTCGAGCTGAAATGGAAGAGAAGACGACTACTTATGAGCGAGCGGTAACAGAAGAGCAATGGGTAAAGAAAACACCTATAGAATATAAAATGTATCCTGCTGAGGAGGTAGCCCATGATATCTTAAACAAATTCAAGGCGTTCGATTTAGAAGAAGGAACTGCATATGGCAAGAAATATCCTTATGAGAGGATTCTGGCAATTATAAAGAATTCGCTACAGAGAATAGGTGAGGATGAAAATTTAGTCCATGAGCAAAGCAGGCAAAATATCCTGCAGGGGTTTGGCGTAATAGGGAGGAAAAAGACTAAGAGTTTGAGATATAAGGTTGAGGCAGAAAATCTTTATACTATCGGTACCAAGAATATTAACAGGGATAGTCTTGGTATAGGAGCACTGAGAAGAGAACACAGCATATTCTTTGACGATTGTTCTCTTAAGGAAGGGGACGAAGAGGATAGAAAACTGTTAAGGGAACTCCTAGAGGATGAAACTTTACACGTGTATTCTCTGCAAAGAGTAGAAAACGTTTTCAACTTCAAAACTCCTGTCAATGTAGCTTTTGCTTCGTATAAGCCAGAGAGGGATTTTATCAAAAGGTTAGTTAGCGGAGAAAACGCTAAACTTATAGATGCCTGGATAAAGTCTCCTGACATTGGCTTTTATAGCACCGAATATTCATGGCGAAAGGGCGAGCACCCAAAACAGGGAAGCTTCAATCCCGACTTCTTTATCAAGTTAGGTAATGACATTTTAGTTATAGAAATCAAGCAGGACGGAGATATTTCTCCAGAAAATAAAGCCAAGCTAAAATATACTAGAGAGCATTTCGAGCGAGTTAATAGCTTGCAATCGGAGCAGCAATACCATTTCAAATTCGTATCTCCCGAAAGCTATGACCTATTCTTCCAAAGGTTAAGAGAAGGGAAATATCAGGATTTTACCTCTACGCTTGAGGCAGACTTAGGCGAAGAATAAAGCCATACTGAAATTCCTGGGGAAAGTATCTAAGGTACACGGAAACAAAAAAGTGCTTCTGGCAGGCAATGAAGGGCTTGCGATCATGGTTGCAACGAGTTTGACGGTTACCGTGGCAGATGCCAAAATTTGACAGGCTACAGCGGATTGGGCGAACTCAAAGTTCATCTATATGGCTGTCAGGCAACATCAGCTTTGGAAGCATAGCTCCAACACTCATAGTACACGGAAGAAAGAAATGATACGCCCGCTCGAACAGCAATTTGAGCCAGACAAGTTGCAAAGGATCAAGGAACTCGAGAGGTTGTTCGAATCCTTATCACATCAATCCGGGGCTGCTGGGTACTTCACAAGTGAGATTGTGAGGTGTCTTGATGCCGGATTGCTCCTCGCTGCACTCGAAGTAGCGACATCTTTGCTGGAACTGTTTGTTAAAGACCTGCTAATAGCAGCACGACTGGAAAGCAGTGCCTCTCAGCATCGTCTACCTTCATTCGAGTTGCCTGGGAATCAGATGGAACGGAAGATTGAAGATGTTGAGCGTTTGTATTTCAACGGAATGATAGACGAATTGGCAAATCGAAGGATCATCGAAGGGTCGGATGCTGAGGCAATCAAAGACTTTTACAAAAGTGTGCGAATTCCTGTTCATCATGGTCTCACTCGGCGATTTATCCGTCTGTCATCTGGGGTGCGTGAGGATGACTCTTTCGCCGCGCTATCTCTGGGGCGGCTAGGCAGATTCCATAAATTCGAAGAGGTAATCGAGGAAAATTCAATCAGGCACCTATCTACGATTGTCAATTTCATTGGGAGGTACTCCTAGAGTACCGACTGCGCAACACGTTGAGGTCGCATAAAGCAGTGTTATTCGAGGCTTCTGCCTTTAAACTCTGCCTGGGAAGCCAGAATACCGCAATAGCTGAACGCCGTAGTAGCAAAATATATGCCCGTGCAGTTACTATGGCACCTCTTGAGAATTGTTCTATCCGTTTGCCATAGCATTTAATAGTCAATCGTATTGTTCACTGTGCCACCCATGAAGGCGTCAAAGTTCCGCTTTCAAAAGCTATGACCTATTCTTCCAAAGGTTGGGAGAGGGGAAATACCAGGATTTCACTTCAGCAATTGAGGCAGGATTGGACGAGGAAAAACCACAGAGATGACCTAATCATTCGCAGGCCTATTTGACTACAACCTTAATCAGAATATCACCTGGCACGCCATCGGTTAGCTGACGGGCATTGTTTAACTTCACCACGCTGCCTGTCTTTACCCCCGCAGGGATTTTTACCTCCAAGCTCTTGCCCTTTCTCTTCAATATCTTCTTTGTCCCCTGCGAAGCTTCCTTTTGCCTGATGGCAAGCTCATAGCGAACATCCTGCCATTGTTGGGGTCTTCGAGTCCTGCCAAATATCTCATTCAGATTGACCTCCTGTCCCGGCCAGGCCTCGAATCTCATTCCCCCACGCTTACCAAAGTTTCTGAAAGAAGACGAAAAGCCTCTGCTTTTCAAGAAATCACCAAATATGCCGTCAAGAAAATCAGACCCCAGGCCAGCTCCACCAAGGTCACTCACCATATCTTCAAATGTGGTCCTGGTGTAAGGACTGCCAAAGATGTCGCCAATATTGCCCACCGTGCCAAATTGGTCGTATTGCTTTCTTTTCTCAGGGTCGCCAAGAACTCCGTAAGCTTCGTTTATCTCCTTGAATTTCTCATTAGCCCACTTTTCCTTCCCCTGATTGCGGTCTGGATGATATTGCATAGCCAGCTTTCTATAGGCCTTCTTGACCACCTCATCCGAGGCATCCCTCGGCACACCCAAAATCCCGTAGTAATCTTTAGCCATCTTTCTTACCTTGGAACAAGCTCAGGAACTAAAGCCCACCTTATTGACCAGTGTTCACCTTCCTTACTCAGGCAGACCACCCCACCCATTCTAAATTCTATTACCTGCTCGTTAAGTAAAGCCCCATGGGACCAATTATAGCAAAATAGCCTTCTTACCCTTAATCTAACCTAGCTGAGGTCGTTTAGCAACCCGACTGTCATTCTGAGCCTTCCGCTTCCTGTCATTCTGAGCCCTCCGCTTCCTATCATTCTGAGCGTAGCGAAGAATCTCATTAGCCGGCATAGGAATATCCCCCGCATTCAGCATATGTGCTCGATTCGGCATTTGATTATATTCCCTTTGACACAGTTTAAGGAGTAAACTTAAAGGCTGTTAATCTAGTCTAAAGGAGGTTTAGAAGAAATGGCTCTAAAAACGAAACAGGAATACTTCGACAGCATAAGGCAGCTAAATACCGAGGTGTATGCCGTCGGAGAAAGAGTGAAGGATATCACAGAGCACCCCTGCTTCAGGCCCCCAATGGAATCCATCGGCCTGGTCTATGAGTTGTCCGGGATGGAAGAGTACCAGGACCTTTTCACAGCTTACTCCCCTTTTATCAACGGAAAGGTGAACCGCTTTCTTCACATCCATCAGGAACAGGAAGACCTGAGAAAACGGCTCAGGATATCGAGATTATACGTATATAAGCATGGTGCATGTATTGGCGCAAGATGTGTGAGCAGTGGAACACTGAACTCCCTTTTTGCCCTGACATACGACATGGACCAGGAACTGGGCACCGAATACCACAATCGCTTCCTGGAATACTTGAAGTACGTTCAGAAAAATGACCTGGTGGTCGCTGGTGCCATGATGGATGTTAAGGGCGATAGAAGCCTGAGCCCTCACCAGCAAGCCGACCCCGATATGTACCTCAGGGTGGTGGAAAAGAAAGAAGATGGAATTGTTGTCAGAGGAGCCAAGGCAAGCATATCCGGAGCTGCCATCGCCCATGAAATTGTAGCCCTTCCCTGCACAGCTATGAGACCTGAAGAAGAAGCCTACGCCGTATGTTTTGCCATTCCCAGCGATACACCAGGAGTAATTCATATAGCTGAAGCTCCTGCGCCGAACCTGAGACGATATTTCGGAGAGGAGATGGACTTTGGCAACGCCAAATACGGAGTGCATGGCGCTACCCATATTGTCTTTGACGATGTCTTCGTTCCCTGGGAGAAAGTTTTCATGTGTGGAGAACACCAATTCACAGCAAAGCTGGTAAATTCTTTCGCCGACCTTCAGAGGCTGGCCACCACAAGTTGCAAGTCTGGGCATAGAGACCTTCTTATCGGAGCCGCTGCCATGATAGCCGATTACAATGGAGTGGGTAATGCCAGGCATATTCGTGAAAAGCTGACGGATTTGTATTTCCAGAGTGAGCTGTCCAGCGGATGTGCCTTAGCTTCTATCTATAATGGAGGAAAAACTGCGTCTGGAGTCTATATGCCGGATTCACTCTACATCAACATTGCCAAACTTCAAGGGGTCAACGCCATCTGGGATGGAAATTACAAAGTAGCTGACATTGCTGGGGGGCTCGTCTGCACCACACCCACCTCTAAAGATATGAAGGACGAAAAGATTGGCAAGCTAATAACAAAATATCTCGGAGGGAAAGCAGATGTCCCCACAGAAAACCGCCTCAGGATGATGAGGTTATTAGAATATCTTTCTGGGCAGGGCTCTGTTGTTCCCATTGAATCTACCCATGGTGCGGGCTCTCCACAGGCCCAGAGGATTATCATCCAACAGTCTCTTATGAGAAACATAGGACGCTTTAAAGAGGCTGCCAGGGTCTTGTCGGGTATAGAAGAGCAAGGTAAGTAGTCCGCCGAGTATTGAATTCTAGCTTAAGCTATTTCTCCTGTGCCAGCCGCTTGAGCTCATAAAGCTTGGTAATGGCTTCCAACGGAGATATGGAATCAACATCAAGCCTGGCAATCTCTTCGGCCAGCAAGGAATCGCCGGGGAAAAGTGCAATCTGCTGAGCTTGCGTTTTACGCCGAGCGACTTTGCCTTTCTTGAGAGCATGACTGGCTTCTAATTCGATTAACACCTCATTTGCTCGAACAATCACCGATTTTGGCAGGCCAGCTAGCTGAGCCACATGGATACCATAGCTTCTATCGGTGCCCCCAGGAATGACCTTATGTAAAAAGATAACCTTGTCTCCTTCCTCAGCCACCGCCACGTTAAAGTTCTTCACCCTGGGTAAAGTGCTAGCCAATTCCACCAGTTCATGATAGTGAGTAGCGAAAAGGGTCTTTGCTCCCAGATCGGGGTGATTATGGATAAACTCAGCTACGGCCCAGGCAATGGAAAGACCATCATAAGTGGAGGTGCCTCGCCCAATTTCGTCCAATATAATAAGAGAGCGAGGGCTAGCATTATGTAAAATATTTGCCGTCTCAGTCATCTCCACCATAAAGGTAGATTGTCCCGCAGCCAGGTCCTCCTGAGCGCCAATGCGGGTAAAAATACGGTCAACAATTCCAATCTTCGCTGAACCAGCAGGAACAAAACTGCCAATCTGAGCCAGGAGAACAATCAAGGCTACCTGCCTGAGATAAGTAGATTTCCCCGACATATTGGGGCCGGTGAGTATGACAAGTTGATTGTCCTTATTACATAAATAAACGTCGTTGGGAACGAAACTATCGCTGCCAATGCTCCTCTCCACAACGGGATGGCGTCCTGCCTTGATATCTATAACATCTTCCATGCTTAACGTTGGCCTGACATAGCCGTGGCGTGCTGCCACTTCAGCCAGGCTGGAGAAGGCATCAATCTGAGCAATGGCTCTAGCAGTGGCTAGAAGCTGCTCAGCAACAGCGCCTATCTGCTGGCAAACTTGCCGAAAAATAGCAGCCTCCAAATCGGCAATCTTCTCCTGCGCATTGAGAATCAACGATTCATATTCCTTGAGTTCGGGAGTGAAAAACCTCTCTGCCTCTGCCAGGGTCTGCTTGCGGATATAATCGGAGGGAACTAAATCAAGATTAGCCCGGGATACCTCGATATAATAACCAAATACCCGGTTATAGCCCACCTTTAAGGATTTAATCCCTGTGCGCTGTCTCTCCCTCTGCTCCAGGCTAGCCAGATATTGCTTGGCCTCCTTTGATTTGTGGCGAAGCTCGTCTAGCTCAGGAGAGAAACCCTCCCTTATCACACCGCCTTGCTCCAAGTATCCAGGCTCATCAGCAATAGCGTTGGCGATTAACTCCACAATATCAGGACAGGGCTTAAGTTCATAACTCAACCAACTTATGGAATCACCAGCTTCTATCACCGTTTTAAGCTCGGGTACTTTCTCCAAACTAAGACGAAGCGTTATCAGTTCTCTGGGCATAACTCTGCCACATCCCACTCGATTAACCAGCCGTTCCAGGTCAGCGATGTCAGACATCAGGGAGATAACCTTATGGCGAGCCAAACTATCCTGGTAAAACCAGGCAACCGCCTCCTGCCTCAGGCTCAACTCAGAAATATCAACCAGAGGATGTCCTAACCAGTTCCTGAGTAATCTGCCACCCATGGCTGTCTTGCTTAAGTCAATAATGGAAAGAAGAGAGTTACCACTTTCTCCCCACCTGCCACCCTGAAACAGCTCCAGGTTACGTTGGGTTTGGCCATCGAGAATCATGAAGGAATCTGTAGAGTAGGTGGCAAGCCTGCTTAGCTGGGACAAGGCTTCCTTTTGAGTTTCTGTGACATAATGAATCAATGAGCCCGCAGCCCTTATAGCCAAAGGCAAATGGGCACAGCCATAGCCTTCCAGGGTAGCCACAGCAAAATGCTCCAGCAAAGTGCGCTGGGCTGTCTCCAAATCAAACCAGTAGTCATCAAGCAATGTCGTTGCGAGCGAAGCGAAGCAATCTCTTACCCCGTAGTTATCGGTATCCTCAGGAACGAGAAGCTCGCTGGGCTGAAGTCGCTCCAACTCAGGGGAAATCCTGTCAGCAGGAAGCTGCGTGGTGGCAAACTCACTTGTGCTTATGTCAACATAGGCAATCCCAGCCTTCTCACCCTCGACAATCAAGCTGGCCAGATAGTTATTGCTCCTGGCCTCAAGCAAATTAGGCTCAACCACTGTCCCCGGCGTCACCACACGGATGACATCTCTTTCCACCAAGCCTTTGCCTGGAGGAGTAAGCTGCTCACAAATGGCTACCTTATAGCCACGGTTAATCAGCTTAGCCAGATAGTTATCCAGAGCATGAAAAGGAATCCCTGCCATAGGCACTTTGTGCCCTTTTCCCATCCCACGGGAGGTTAGGATGATGTCCAGCGCCTTAGAAGCAACCCTGGCATCCTCATCAAACGTTTCATAGAAATCCCCCAGCCGGAAGAAAACAATAGCTTCAGGATACCTATGCTTGACCCTGAGATATTGCCGCCTGAGAGGAGTTACGGTCATCAGATGTTATTTTACTAGCTCTTCAGAAACATATAAAGCCGAATTGGTAACCCTGCCCGTTATCGTGGTAAGCCAAAGCCATGAACCCTTCGCTCCGTGTCATTTCGAGGGAGTAGTTCTCTTCCCTGTCATTGCGATGAACGTCTCCTTTTGTCATTGCGAGCTTTTTTCTTGTCATTCTGAGCGAAGCGAAGAATCTCGAAGTGCTCAGGACAGGCTCGCGCAGCAATCTGGACACTCCTCACTGCGATTCAGGGATAATTAAACATATAGGGCTTCAACAAAAACAGCCAAAGCACTATAATGCCGATGGGCTTGTAGAATTAAAGGTAAGCACATTACCATAACAGTGAAGAGCAAATTTCACATACGCTGAAATCCTGCGACATTCGTAATATGCAATAGGGGGGAGAAGATGGCATATCCAAAGCAGAAAGAAATAGAGATCCCTTTGCTTATTGAGTTAAGTAACACAGGTGGCGAAGCACAACCGCGAGATGTTTATGACAAAGTGGCACAACATTTTCCTGACCTAACGGAAGATGATCTTGAACGTCGTATGGAAAGTTTCCCAAGCATCTATAAATGGCATAATAAAGTTCAATGGGCTCGTCAAGCACTGGTGACTAAGGGTGAAATCGACCGCTCTGTTCGTGGGGTGTGGAGGATTACTGAGCTTGGACGACAGCGTATCCAAGAGCAAGGTCGAGTAGCACCTCCAGCAATTGAAGAGTTCACCTTACAGGATCTATTAGAGGCTCATGAGACCGCTGTGAGGAGCCGCTTGTTGGATCGCCTAAACAATCTTAGGCCAACAGAATTTGAGCACTTTGCGAGGCAGCTCCTTGAAGCTCTAGGATTTGCTGAGGTACAAGTAACTCAACAATCCCGCGACGGTGGAATCGATGGATATGGCAAGCTCAGGCAAGGGATAGTTAAGATCAACGCCGCATTTCAGTGTAAAAGGTGGGAGGGACCAGTTCCTCGTCCAGAAATCGATCGTTTTCGCGGTGCAATCTCTGGTCGGTTTGACCAAGGAATATTTTTAGCTACATCAAGCTTTTCGCATGAAGCTTCTGAAGCATCTATTCGCCCGGGGGCAGTTCCCATCATAATGATCGACGGTGAAAGAATCGTGAATATTATGATCCAGCACGGGGTTGGGGTATCGCGGCGGCCTTTATATCTGCTTGACGTTGATGAGGAGTTCTTTGCATCGGAGGAATAACGATTATCAAATATGCTAGAAGAGATTGAAATTTCAGTTGAGGAAGAGTTTCGGGGCTTAGTCGACAAGGAGTGGGTAACGAAGATAGCTCAGCATGTCCTTAAGACCGAAGGCGTGGCTCCTCCCTATGAAGTGAGCCTGGTTTTCACCGACTCTGAAACGGTGCGAAGACTCAACCGAGACTACCGGGGGGTGGATGAACCCACCGATGTGCTGGCCTTTTACATGCTTCCCCAAGAAGCTGGCAAAAATAGCTTCTTTGCCCTCCCTGCTGATGGCGTAACTCGTCTAGGAGAGGTAATCATCTCCTACCCTCAAGCAGTGGAGCAAGCTGAGGAGCAGGGACATTCCGTTGAAAGAGAGCTGGCACTACTGATTATCCATGGTATACTCCACCTCTTGGGCTATGACCATGAAGAACCAGAGGATGAAAGCGAGATGAGTGCCAGGGAAAAGTGGCTTTTAGATGAAATTATCTGAGGAGCAGCATTATGAGCAAGCCCTTTCACATATACCAGGATATATACATCATCGGCAATAGTGAGATATCTCATCCCTATGACTGCTGTGTTTACCTAACGGACGTCGGGGAGCTAGTCCTGATTGATAGCGGTGCCGGGAGAAGTTTTAACAGGCTAGTGGAAAATATCCTCACCCTAGGGTTAAGCCCAGAGAAGATAAGCACAGTGCTTGTTACCCATTGTCACATTGACCATGTTGGCAGCCTGGCTAAGTTCAAGCAGAAATATGGCGCCAAAATAATAGCCCATGAATTAGATGCTGAAGCCATCGAGACAGGGAAAGGCACCGCCGCAGAAGTTTATGGAGTAGCCTATGAGCCTTGCCAGGTAGATGTTAAGCTGCAAGGAGAGGAGCAAAAACTGGTTTTCGGCGGGCAGGAGTTTACCACCCTCCATATCCCGGGACATACCAAGGGGAGCATTGCCTTATATACAGACATGGGCGGTAAAAGGATTCTCTTCGGCCAGGATATACACGGACCTTATGACGCTATGTGGGGAGGAGAACCAGAGAAGGCGATTATCTCTTTGCAAAAGCTCATTGACCTCAAAGCCGACATATTATGTGAAGGGCATTTCGGCATCTACCAACCAGCAGATGAGGTTAAAGATTATATAGAAGGCTACCTGCAGCAGCTAAAAAGAGCCATCTAAGCGCGGTAAGGCTCCGACCATAACCCCTGGAACCTTCAGCTATTACGGAAAAGACCTGTATAATAATACGCGACATGGATATTCTAGACGTCCTGAAGTGGGTTGGAATAGTTTTTGCCGCAGGTTTTATCGGCTACTTTGGTAGATACCTGGGCAAGATAATAATAGCGAGACTCCACAAGAGAGAAAGTGAAGGACTTCCTCTAGCACAGCCTGCTAAAGAAACAACAAGCGAGCTTAATCGCGAGATTGAGAAGGACAAGCTCAAACTCGAGAAAAAGAAAATGAAGCTAGAAAAGAAAAAACAGAAGGAACTGGAAAATCAAGAGGGGAAAAGAGATTAGGCCAGAGTAAGAGCAGGACGATTGAAAATGTAGCCTTTGTCAGGCTATTTGCCACAAAACTAAAGCTCCACAACCCTGGGCTTCGCACGGCATTTTTCCGCAGCCACAATAGCCTCAATCTGTGATACAACGTCGTCTAGTTTGCCCTGGTGACTGGTTATGACATAATCAAACAACGGCAGGCTTTCTGTTTCCTCCTTAGCCTTCTTCAGCCTTAGAGCCAAATCTGGCCTGGATTCGCTGCGGCGTTGCTTCAGCCTCCTTTCCAGTTCCTCCATTGAAGGATGTACCAGGAAAATGAACACTGCCTGGGGCAGGATTTTCTTAATGGTAGCGGCGCCCTGAACATCTACCTTGACTATCACATCTGTCCCTCGAGACAAAGCTCGGACTACTTCGTCTCTGGGCACACCATAGTGATTGCCATAGACCTCAGCCCATTCCAAAAATTGCCCCTCATCCAGCATCCGCTGGAATTCCTGGGAAGATATAAAGTGGTAATCCACACCATCTTTCTCACTGGCACGCTGAGGGCGTGTAGTGGCAGTAACAACATAGTGGAAGGGACACCCTAGTTCCCTCATCCTGGCAAGCACAGCATCTTTGCCCACCCCTGAAGGCCCAGAAAGGATAATGAGCAAAGGCTTTGCCCCTGGTCTTAGCAAGACAGGTAATTCAAATTTCAACCTTTTCCCCAGTTAGCTCGGAGAGCCCTTTCACTCCACTATGAGCTTCGGTTAATCTATGGGAGATGGTCTCCGCTGTGACGGCAGCCAGGGCTATATGACCAGTCTCGAAGAGAATGGCAGTCTTGGCCTTCCTACCATGAGTGGCATCAATCAACAGGCCCTTATCTCTTGCTTCCCGGACAAGGCGTTTGATTGGCTGCTGCTCTATAGAAAGAAAAGCAAGTGCTCTATTTACAGCTATAACACTGCCAAACCCTATATGAACTAGCTCGGTACTCATATTGCCCTCCTTAAAAGATTCTTCACTTTATCCAGAATGACATATTTAAGGGACCTGCAAGATTACTTTGCTCTACGCTTGCAACGAGAACAAATCTTGCCAAAAGCCAAGATATGAGATTTGTGCCACTTGAGCATGCCTGATGCTTGTCTCACCCCTGGCCACCAAACCAGCTATGGCTAAAGTCATCGCCAGTCGGTGGTCAAAATGACTGTCAAGCTCCGCACCCGATAAGGGCCTGCCACCGTAGATAACCATACCATCAGGCAATGGCTCAATCTCAGCACCTAATTTAGAAAGCTCGCTTGACACAGTAGCAATCCTATCGGATTCCTTCACTCGCAATTCAGCAGCATCCCTGATTACAGTTTTGCCCCTGGCTACACAACCAGCTAGAGCTAGCACGGGGACCTCATCAATGAGACGAGGGATTACATCACCACCGAGCTCAATCCCCGTTAACTCGCTAGATTGTATCACAATATCAGCCAATGGCTCACCAGCTTCCCACCTTTCATTTTCTATTTTTAGCTTAGCTCCCATAGCTGCCAGGGCATCAATAATCCCCGTCCTTGTGGGATTAATCCCGCAATCTTTTATGACTATCCTGGCATTGGAATGAATAGCTCCAGCCACCAAGAAGTAAGCTGCCGAACTGATGTCGCCAGGGACATGAAGGCTGAGAGAAGTCAAGGGACTGCTCAAAGGCGTCAAAGAAACCAAATTCCCACTGTTTTCCAATCGAACTCCCATCTGCTTGAGCATTCTCTCAGTGTGGTCTCGTGAAGGGACAGGCTGATGTAAAACTGTATCCCCCTGAGCAAAGAGTCCAGCCAGGAGAATCGCCGACTTTATCTGAGCGCTGGGGGTAGGCAAGGAAAGGTCTATACCATGTAGCTTTCTTCCCCTGATAACCAGAGGAGCAAAGGAGTCCTCCCCTCTTCCCCAGATTTCGGCACCCATGGACCTCAGCGGCTCAATCAATCTCCGCATAGGACGGGAGCGAAGCGAGGCATCACCACTAATGATAGATAGAAAAGGCTGGCTGGAAAGGAGACCACCGAGGAGACGCATGGTAGTAGCACTATTACCAGCATTGAGCACATCTGCAGGCTCTTTCAAACCATCCTGGGCAGCTCCACTGACTAATAAGCTGGCGGAATCCCTGGAGCCCTTCCTGCCAATTTTCACTCCCATGGCCTTTAAACAGTGAACCGTAGCCAGGCAATCCCTGCCCCAGGCAAAATTGCTGATTTCAGCCTTGCCCCTGGCCAAGCTGTTGAGAATGGCAGCCCTGTGAGAGATGGATTTGTCACCAGACAGAATTATCTCCCCTTCTAATCTTGGACAAGGTTTGACTTTCCTTATTTCATCTTGCTTAGCCACTCTTGCCTCACTTTGTTAGCTTCAGCTAAAGCCTCTTCCAAATGCGTATCACCCTCAGCTACTAAGTGACGATACTTCTCCAATTCCTCAATAAATCGGTCAACCCACTCAAGGATAGGTCCCTGGTTGCTAAGACAGATGTGAGTATTTACTTCAGGGTTTCCTGAAGCAAGACGGGTAAGGTCACGATAACCACTAGCTGCTAGCCTGGACGCCTTGCCCCAAGAGGAACCCTCGGCAGTTACCGATACCAGAGCCGCTGAAAGCAGCATCGGAAGATGACTGATGCCAGCGACCAAATTGTCATGCTCCTCAGCATCGATGAAAAAAGGCGTAGCCCCAAGATTCTTGACCATATCGGCTACTTTGTCCACTGAGTACGAAGAGGCACGGGACATTGGAGTAAGACAATAAATGCATCCCCGAAACAAGTCAGCTTCGGCAGCCTGAATTCCGTAAGTCTCCTTCCCCGCCATGGGATGCCCACCAATGAAATCTACTGTTGGTGGTAACAAATCTTCCGCCCAGTTCATGACTTGTACTTTAGTGCTCGCTGTATCAGTAACTACGCAGCCGGGAGAGAGACAACTCACTATTTGAGACAGAATACCCTCTATAGTCAAAACTGGGGTAGCGATAATGACCAGCTCAGCTTCCCTTACTGTTTCCTCAAGGCTGGTCCCTATTTTATCAACCACCCCTGAACTTAACGCCACAGATGCAACTTCGGGACGGCGAGCATAGCCTGCTATCTCCCATCCCGCTTCATTGGCTTGTTTCAGGGCAAGCCCTATAGAACCACCAATAAGCCCCAGGCCGATGATAGCAACCCGCACCCTTCCATTATAGCATGGATTTACGCCGTCCTAGCTTTGGGATAAGAAAGCTCACTCCAAAAAGAAGAAGCGCACTTGCAGCAAAACCTATGAGGCCAAGATCTTCTTTAAATGGAATATCAAGTCCTGGGATTCTTCCCAGCAACCCTATTACCCCACCACCTACAAGAGCCGCCAGGGCCCCTTGTGAGGTCACCTTTAGCTTTTCTTTGTAAAACCCGGCAATCACCGGAACGACCAGGCCGCAAGTGAAGATAGTATAAGCAAAGAGAAGAGAGGAGATTACTCCCTTCAAAGATATAGCCAGGCCCAATGCTATAAGGCCCAAAAAGATTAAGCTTAGACGAGTAACCAAGAGGGTCTTTCTTTCATCAAGCAAAGGATGAAATCTCTTAATTATGTCCTGGGTCAAAATGATGCTCTGGCTAAGAAGACAGGTGTCTGCTGAAGACATAAGCGCCGCAAGCAAGGCAGCAAGGACAAGCCCGCTTAGACCAAGAGGCAATACATCGCTTATCAGTTGAGGAAAGGCCTGCTCAGCAGCAATCGCAGGATGCAGGACTTGTGAGCACATCCCTATTAAAGCGATGGCAAAGGCAGCAAGGGAAACAAAAACAGCGGTGACAAACACTGACCTCTGAGCTGTTTTCCCTCCCTTAGCGCAGAAAAGCCGTGTGTATATGTCCGGCCCTACCACATAAGTGGCTCCAACAAGGATTAGAAAGGACAGAAGTTCCTTCCAACCAAACTTGGCACTCAAGGGAAAGGAAAAGTAATCCGGGCTAAGAGAAGTCTTTAATCCCCCCAAACCTCCCACAAGGGGAAAAACCAGAGCCAAAGCTACAAAAATGCCCAGGAAAAGAATTACTGCTTGCACAATATCGGTACGAATAACGGAATACTGGCCTCCCAGAATGGCATAAACTACAAAGACCAGAGTGAAGATAGTCATCCAGAAAATAGGGGAGCCCATTCCCAAAATGGATAAGACCTTCCCTGCAGCCACAATCTGCCCTGCTACTACTCCTGTCCAGGCAATTACAATGAGAATCGAAGCTGCTAAGCCTACGCGCCGGTCATATTCTCTTTCCACAAGCTCAGGGAGGGTATAAAGTGCCCAAGCCCTTACCTTTGGAGCAAAGAAGAAGCCCAAAATCAGTAGACCAATGCCCCCAACAAGAAGCCACCAGGCACCTGTTAAACCTTGCTCAAATCCCAAGCCCGCCAAACCTACGGTCGCTGAGCCCCCAATAACAGTGGCCAGAAGGGACCCGGTGATAAGAGGCGTAGTTCCCTTGCGGTCAGCAACAAAGAATCCATCCTGACTTCTCGCCCTTCCACTACTCCACACACCTATGCCAATCAGGGTTAGAAAGTAAAGAATAACAATAATCAAGACCAGCATTTTATCTTGTTAACCAAAAATAGATTTACGTTAACGCCCTGAGCAAATTTTTTTGGCCCATCTGCTACTGTAAGTGAAAACAATCACCGACAATGACACTCCTCAAAGAGCCATCATGACACTTCAATATGAGCGCTCCATTGCTTCCTATGTCTATAGCTTTTCCTTCTACCACCTCATCCGCCGTTACTATTTTCACATCCCTGTTTAGTGTGGCAGAGAGGCTTTTCCACTCCTCAATTAAATCCCCCCTGGGTAACAAGGCTTGCCCTTCCTTTATTTCTTGGAGCACTGAGCCTAGTAACTCCTTCCTGGAAACATCCTTCCCTACTTCCTCTTTCAATGAGGTCGCTGCTCCTTCACGCTCGGAGATAGGATTGTTTGCATTTATACCTATCCCTAGATTAACGAATTTCACCCTATCCACCTCTGCCTCCATTTCAGCTAATATGCCACAAACTTTTCTTCCCTCAATCAGAACATCGTTGGGCCATTTTAGCTCTGCCTTTAAACCAAAAAGCCTTCTAATCGCCTTCGCTACTGCGACTGAAGCCATTAAGTTTATCCTCGGAGCATACACCGGACTTATTTGGGGCCTCAGAATGATGGTAAAGTAAATCCCTCCCTCAGGTGAGCGCCACTCCCTCCCCAAACGTCCCTTGCCTTGAGTTTGAACTTCTGCAATTACAATTGTCCCCTCTTCCTCTCCCTTCTTAGCCAGCTCCCTGGCCACATCCATGGTCGAACCAATTTCCCCAAAATGATGAATCTTGTGTTCCAAGCCGGGGAATTCGCAAGGAAGCAATAAGTCTGGTGAGGAAATCAAACGATATCCTTTAGCTGAAGCCTCAACTGCATAGCCGTCTTGCTTTAGCTTACGAATGTGCTTCCACACGGAAACTCTGGAGACGCCAAAGTCCTTGCTCAGCACCTCGCCAGATACATAATCACCGCCACTCCGAAGGGCCTTTAGTATTCCACTATCAATCTCGTTAACCATTTCTCTGTAAATGTTAACCTTCGCCTAACTTTTGTCAAGGCCTTCCATTATTGCTTTATTTCGCCCTCCTACTTAAACTTGAGGATACCTTAGCCCACCAATCTCTCAGCTCAAGTGGTGAAGCAAATGAAGGGAAAGGGATATACGGCATATGCCCTGATAACGACCCTGCTGGAAGAAGTAGCCCTGGCAGCGGTTGTACTTTGGTTGCTACCAAGGTTTGGGATAAACATCCCCCTTTGGGGGCTAATCCTTATGATGGCTGCCTGGGGAGCGGTCTCCTATATCATCTACAGGCTGGGCAAGAGAGCACTGGATAAAAAGCCGATAATTTCGCCTATGGTTGGTAGCAAATGCACAGCGACAATGCCACTTACCCCTAAGGGTTATGTTCGAGTTGGCAGTGAACTATGGCAGGCATCGTCCACAGGTTCAACTATAGCAGCAGGGCAGGAGGTCACTATCGTCGGTACAAAGGGACTAACACTGCTTGTAGCTCCACTGGACGAGGATAATCCCAAGCTAAGTAAAACAGATGACCTCGATTAGCGACATAATCGCTCCTTACCCCCACAGTGCAGGCAGAGTAATCAGTTTTTTTAGCAGCGCTCTGCATTTCTTACCCTGAACTTAGCTAGTTGTAAGGTAAGGCAAATGTGGACAAGGCTAAAGGAAAAGATTATCCTATAGACTTAAAAAATGGAAATTAAGTGGCTAGGCCATTCATGTTTTGTCATTAAAGGGAAAGAGAAAACTCTCATCACCGATCCTTACTGTCCTGAGCTAGGCTACTCTCTAGGCGAGCCCCAGGCAGACATAGTAACTGTAAGCCACTTCCACCCCGGTCATAGCTATATTGAAGGCGTGGCCAACAATCCCCAAGAAATCAAAGGCCCTGGAGAGTATGAAATAGGAGGTGCATTCATCACGGGAATCTCTACTTTCCACGACAATGAGAGGGGAAGGACAAGAGGCAAAAATACCATCTACATCATAGAACTAGATAGTTTGACTTTATGTCACTTAGGAGACCTGGGACATCCATTGTCTCCACAAGTCGTAGAAGAAATAGGGGATGTTGATATTCTATTCCTGCCTGTGGGAGAGATATCCACCATCCCTGTTGATACAGCCATAGCGACTATAAGCCAGCTAACGCCTCATATCGTCATTCCCATGCATTACAAAACGGATGCGCTAGTCAAAAATCTCGAGCCAGTGGGTAAATTTCTCACAAAAGTTGGACTTCAAGAGGTGGAAACGAAATCAAAACTTTCCATTACCCACTCGTCTTTGCCTGCTGGCATGCATATTGTGATTCTCGACTATATGTGAAAAGTCTTTGACAAAGTTCGCGCCCTGCTTCTACAATAAGCTTCAGCATGAGTTTGCCAGGGCAACTTTATGAACTGCAACAGGTTGACCTCGAACTTCAAAAGAACCACGAGCTTATAGAAGAAATTATTCTTCAGCTTAGTGAAAACCAGGCTCTAATAGCAACTGAATCCAGACTCGCCTCCCAAAAAGAACAGCTAGCGGACACGGGTAAAAAACGGAAGGGTATTGAGTGGGAGCTGGAAGACCTGCAAGAGAAGGCCAAAGAAATCAACAATAAACTCTACGGTGGCACAGTTAAGAATCCTAAAGAACTGGTTAACCTTGAGAGCGAAGCCAAAAGCCTTAAGAAGAAAATTGAGAGAAAAGAGGACGAGCTATTGGAGCTGATGAGCCAGGGAGAAGACCTGGAAACCGAGATGAAAGATAGCACCAAGGAGCTTGAAAAGCTGGAGCAGGAATGGCAGCAGAAGCAAGGCATTCTCAACCAGGGGAAAACTAAAGCCGAAACCGAACTCGCCAGGCTCAAACAAAACCGTGGAGAGCTAGCGCATCAAATTGGCTCAGATACTCTCAGGCTTTATGAACAAATTAGGCTAACAAAGGTACAGGCCGTAGCTAAAATAGAGCAAGGGAGATGCCAGGGATGCCACATCACTCTGCCTACAAGCCACTGGCAAAGAGCTAAGGCCGGCGAATTGGTTCAATGCAATAGCTGTGGCAGGATATTATATTTAGAATAATCCCAAGAAATTTGACGTTTTTCTTCCTTAAGGATAAGCTCTAACTCAGGCAAGTAAACCGGGTGACCGCTCTGCATCTTGGATGCGGGGAGGAAAGTCCGAGCTCCACCGAGCAGGGTGCTGGGTAACACCCAGGAGGGGTGACCCTACGGAAAGTGCCACAGAAACATACCGCTCGTCCCCTGACAAGTAAAGGGTGGTAAGGGGAAGGCCTCCTCTTATCCGTCCCCTGACAAGTAAGGGGAGGAGTAAGGGTGAAATGGTGAGGTAAGAGCTCACCAGCAGCTAGGAGACTAGCTGGCTGGGTAAACCCCACCCGGAGCAAGACCAAATTAGAGGGCGTTTGAGGTGCTCGGCTGAAGCCCTTGGGTTGGTCGCTTGACCCTGATGGCAACATCAGGGCTAGATGGATGGTCACCACCCGTCCCCTGACAAGTAAAGGGTGGTAGGAGGAGGGCCTTCCCTCCTTCTACTTCGGGGTACAGAACTCGGCTTACAGGTTTACTTGCCTCTTCCCTTCGCACCCAGTACTTTAGAACCAGGACGAAAAAATTTATCAAAACTTTGTATCTGCTCAAGGACAGAACTGAGCCCCAACCCTTGACTCAGGGGTTATCCAAGGCAAAAACAAGGGGAAGATGAAAAGCTCAACGGCCATCAGCGAGTTTGTGTAAACTCTGGTCTCAGCCTAAACTAATAAATCGTGGATAGCTCTAAGTCCCAGCTTCGCGATTTCGTTCTCTTCTGCGCTCAGAGGCGGAGTCCAGAATGGCCAGCTATTTATGATGAGATGACTAAAGTAGCAGGACAAAGGCTGTTCCAAGGATTAGGCTACAAAGAGTTGAGACAACTGGGCTTATCCTTCTCCCTATCCAATGTGGACAAAACTATCCAACTGGTAAAAGAGGTCACCTCTCAAGACCACCATTAAGCACAATATCTTTCGAAATCCCTCTCCCTCCATTACAGAGTTTTGGCTCGCAAGCACAAAGCAATGACACAGGGAAATCAATGGGCTACAATCTAGTATGGCAATCTCAAATCAAGGAGGCCAGCTTTGAGGATAGGTGTGCTCTCTGATACTCATATAAGCTCAATCGAAAACCTTCCTAAAAAGATAATCAATTCCCTCTCTACGGTAGATTTGATAATCCATGCTGGAGATTTCACCAGCATGGAAGTACTTAACGGGCTAAAGGAGCTGGGTAGGCTGAAGGCGGTCCAGGGGAATATGGATTCGACTGAAATAAAAAGCACACTCCCTGTTAAGGAAATAATTAAAGTAGGAAACAAAACGATCGGCATCACTCATGGCTCAGGCAGTCCCTGGAGAATAGAGCACAGGGTGAGGAAAATATTTGACCCAGACAAAGTTGATATCATTATCTACGGCCACTCCCATGAATCCCAAAACAAAGTTATGGAAGGTATCCTTTTCTTCAATCCAGGAAAGGCATCTAGGTCCTTCGGCATTCTTACAATTGAGGAAGAGGTCAGGGGAGAAATAATAAGTTCCAGATAATAAGAACTCTCTATCGCCTTACCACGATAGAACCATAGCCAACCACCTGAGAGAAATCACCAGTTGTGTCTCCACTAGTAGCATATTTTAATAAGTTTGCCGTTTTGGCCCCCATTTCCTTAGCTGCTACGATGGCTGAAGCTACTGGCCCAAAGCCGCACATTGTGCTATTAAGAAGCTCACGCCGCTTATATAGCTCTTCTTCATCAAGGTTAAGTATCGCCTCAATCATAGCCTTATCCTTCTCTGTGGCTATGGAGTGAGGTTCATAATGAGTGAAATCGCTGCTGGCTATGACTATGATGTTGTTACTGGCTTTGGAAATAGCCTTGCCTACCTCTCTGGCTGTTTCTATATCCTGAGCCAGCATAGCTATGGGCACAATCTCTAACTTTTCATAAAGATGCTGAAGCCAGGGCAATTGCACTTCAATACTATGCTCATATCTATGGGCAGCCTTGTCTGCTTTGATTACCTTGCCCAGCAGGTTTTTAGCGAGTTTCTCATCAATTTTTACTTCTCCCAAAGGAGTCTTCCAGGAGTTCTCTGTCCACACGGAAACTAGAGAGCCATAACCAGTGTGATTAGGCCCGAGTATCACCGCCGTATCGAATATCCCGTCGCTAGCAAGCTCCTTATAAGCATGCGCTGCTACCGGTCCAGAGTAATAATAACCAGCATGAGGGACAACCACAGCCACGATTTCCCTCGGTCCTTCACCATTGACCTGAGGTATGCCCCCCGGGCCAAGCTCATGCTCATAACACCACTCAATTTGTTCTTTGAGTCCCTCAGGTGTACCGGCATAAAACATACCTGAAACAACTGGTTTCCTCATCTTCTTGAATACCTCCCTCCCTCAGCTTCGTTTTTGCTATGTGTAACCTTGACCCACAAGCGAACAATCTCCTCTTTCCGCACCAGCAGGATAACAGTCGGGACGCTCAGCAATGCTAATCTTCGGCCTCTGGGGTTTCTTCTTTCTCCTCCACCTTGGCATGGTCACGTAGCCAGCAATGGACCTCATCCAGCGCCGGTGGGAAAATATTGAATACCTCCATATCACCGGGAAATTGCAATCTGTGCCCCCCACTAACAAACAGCAGCCCGGCTTCCTTATCCTTCAACGTTTCATTTATCCTTTTAATCATAACTTCATACCTTTTACTCGAAGCCTCAACATAAAACTCGGAAACCTTACTTGCTACCGTCTCACTGGTAAAGCCAAGCAAAAGACATCTCTCCCAATCCATAGCCTCCTCAAGCAATTCTCTTTCCTCAATCGCCTCAAAGACAGCCCCTTTATCACATTTGCTCTTAGCAATTTGATAGCTACTAGGATTTATCCTTTCCACAATCGCCATGGCAGCTTCACCAGACAAGGAAATATACTCGTAATAAACCCGACCTACCTCCCCAATCTTCGCCTCCAAACTGCTTATCTGGTCTGCTACCTGTTGCCAATAACGATTGCATTTCTCTTTATATTCAGCTGGGTCATTCTCATTGAAATATATAACAGGAACAAGATAAAGCTTTCTGCCTTCCTTGAAACGCTCTGCAGGCGGCTTCTCTATCTTACCTATCGGCTCTGCCATAGCTACTTGACTGGCTCTTCTCCCTCTTTTCCCCAGTCCTGCATCATCTCTTTTATTCGCTGGGCCAGCCTGGGATTGTCCTTGAGGCGTTGAGTGAACACGGGGCAGCTTTGAAGAATCATATTCTGGCTGGTGGCCACCATGCCCTCCAGCATCTTCTCAATCTCGCTTCTACCCGGCTCAGGAAAACTTGTCCCTTGCATCATCTGCCTGAACTGCTGAATATCCTCCGCGCTAACCTGCATTGGAACTATGCAATTCTTATACCAGGGACATTCCTTACACTTGATAAGTGCCGCAGCTTCGTCTAAAACATCACCCATTTTTCTACACCCTCACAACCTTGTATTCTAATTTTAACAGCTTTCTCGACCACAGATAATATAAATCTTAGCCAACGAGAATGCAAAACAAACGATTTCAACCATAACCATTCACCCAGAATATTTATTCCGGCGATTCCACCGAGCCAAAACGGCGCTGACGCTCTCCATAAGCTTTGAGGGCCTTATCAATTTCATCACGATTGAATTCAGGCCACAAGACCTCTGTAAAGTAGAACTCGGCATAAGCTGCCTGCCACAATAGAAAGTTACTCAATCTCATTTCACCACCAGTGCGAATGACTAGATCAGGGTCAGGAAGGCCTGCAGTATGAAGATGTCGGGCAAGGGAAGCTTCATTTACATCTTCAACAGGAGCATTACTACGTATAAGACATCGTACCGCCTCTATAATTTCGCCCCTGCCTCCATAATTAAAAGCAAGGCCTACATTCATCACTGTGTTGTTCTTCGTTGACTCCACAGCCTGCTTCAGTTTCCCTTTTATCTGTGGCGGCAGCCCATTGAGGTCCCCTACGTGGTAAATCCTTATTCCTCTTTTTTGAGCAAACTCAATCTCCTCATCGAACCTCTCCTCCAAAATCTGGAAAATCCCGTCTATTTCCTCCTTCGGTCGATTCCAATTCTCCGTAGAGAAAACGTATAACGTCAGATACTTGATTCCATAATCAGCCAGAATTTCCACTACGCGATGAGCGTTAGCCGCCCCCTCTCGATGACCAGCCAAACGTGGTAGACCGCGCTGCCTCGCCCACTTGCCATTGCCATCCATAATAATGGCTATATGTTGGGGAAGAAAATCCATATTGGAGTAAGACATATCACTATTGAACCAAAATTGTCTCCAATAATGCAATTATAATACTGATTAGCAAATATACCACTCGCCAATCCCGCCGCACACTCAAAGACGAAGATGGAACAGGGCGTTACCACCTCCAAGTAGGCTGGTGCGATGATACTCTAAAACTCTATTTTGACGGCATCACAAGCAATGATAAAACCGTCGGTCATCCACTCAGATGGGGATGAGCTAACTGTATCATTAACGCATCTTTACGGGCAATTAGCGCTAGATTTTTTAAAAAGTAGTATCATTAAAATAACAGAATGACTTTCTGAAACTCTCAAAGGGAAACTAATATGAAGTGGAATTACTTGGCTTTGTTAGTTGTAAGCGTGCTGTTATTGTCTAGCTGCACTCAATTCCCAGCGGAGACAGCAAAGGAAATCAACCGTACAGTTGAAGTGGAAGCACAGGGGACAATGCTTCATTATCAAGGCGAGTCATATTGGAGTGAGGATGAATTCTCCATAATTTTAGAAAACAAAGACGAGTTTGGCTCCGGCCTGGTAGAAAATTTTAGCGCTGATTTATCAAGATACGGAAAGCATGCCATCAATCCTGCGGTCGAATTTAATGAGGTAAACAAAGCGACTACCTTAACGTGCGATATAGAAGGTGCAATGTATAGCACTAATTGCTATGATTTCCACTGGCTTTTAGGAGATTTGCCTTTCGATTTATATGCTTTTCAAGAGTCTGAGAAAGAGCTTAATTATCAAGGAGAAGTGAATGGTATTCCCACAACAATCAGGCTTATTTTCCCTTATGCCATAACCCACTGTCATGAGCATGTTTGGCCAGCAGGATAAAACTAAAAATAAATTTCAAAAGGAGGACCAAAATGAAACTCACGATTGTTTACGACAATGAAGCAAAGAAGCGAGGATTAAAAGCAGACTGGGGTTTTTCCTGTCTCATAGAAGCGCCAAACTTGCCTTCAATTCTGTTTGATGCCGGAGCCAATGGCTCTATATTGCTACACAATATGAGGGAATTAGAAATTGACCCAGCCACTATTGGAATTATAGTGATTTCACACTCACACTGGGATCATGCTGGTGGTCTCAAGGACATTTTGAACTTAAACAAGGCTGCTGAGATTTATCTTCCGGCATCTTTTATGATGGCGCTGCCGGGCAGAAAGGTAGTAAGTGTAAAAGATGCCACTCCAATCTGTGAGAATATCTTCAGCACTGGTGAGCTTGCTGGCATAGAGCAATCCCTGGCACTTAGCACAGATAAAGGGATACTTGTGGTGGTAGGATGTTCCCACCCCGGAGTGGGGCACATTTTAGATGCCGCCTCACAATTTGGAGAAGTTTATGGCATTATCGGGGGCTTTCATGGATTCAGAGATTTCAAGAGACTGGAAGACCTATCTTTGATAGTTCCTTGCCATTGCACCCAATACAAATCGGAGATAAAGCGCCTCTTCCCGCAAAACTGCCTGGATTGCGGGGCTGGGATGGTGTTCGAGCTATAAAAATACATTGGTTTACCACCACCGTCCTCTCTGCCGATAGGTCTCAATAAACCTCTCGATAGAGCGATCGTAGGTCTTCTCTACATCATCAGGGAAAAAGCAGGCTGGCAATTCACCCAGACTCCAATGATACCTGATGCATTCGCAGCAAATGCCTTTCCTCGAACAAGGTTCATAGGTGCAATTACATTCTGCCTTATTTTGCTCAATGCTGCACTCTCTCATAGCTTGTCTCCCTCAAGAATTTATGCTTTCGTCCCTTTCCTGAAAGGGGGTACGCCTTATATTACATCGCTGCGACAATCCCTGGAAGAGCCAGGATAAGAACTGCAAATTCCTAACCTCTTAGCCCCTATATCCAGGGGAGTTTTAACAAAGCAAGAGCTAGTTTTACAAACAGGGTTCTCTGGGCTAAAATAAATACAGTTTTGGGGCGGTTAGCTCAGTGGTGAGAGCGCTTGCTTCACACGCAAGAGGTCACTGGTTCAAGTCCAGTACCGCCCACCATAAGGTGGAGCTTGTAGTTTACATCTGAAGCTAGGGGTGGGTTGCTTACTGCGGTGGGCAATTAATTTTGCACCCTTAACGACGAGTGAATGTGGGGTTGGAGATTAGAAGCCGAAGTGGCGGAATGGAAGACGCGCTACGTTCAGGGCGTAGTGTCCGCAAGGGCGTGAGGGTTCAAATCCCTCCTTCGGCACCAGGCGCCTGTAGCTCAGCAGGATAGAGCGCAGCCCTGCGGAGGCTGAGGCCGCGGGTTCGAATCCCGCCAGGCGTACCATATAACTTTGGGGGATTTCCCATCCCTTATCTGGCGAGAGTCAGGGGAAAGGGAGGCCCACCTATCATCACCCTTTATCTGGGCGAG
>Ga0209121_10001353_pt1 | contig 25670 bp, 28 predicted proteins | sample Cruoilmetagenom3_FD_187292 | JGI IMG/M metagenome (GOLD analysis project Ga0209121, IMG submission 187292) | Oil polluted marine microbial communities from Coal Oil Point, Santa Barbara, California, USA - Sample 3 (SPAdes) (version 2) | ecosystem: Environmental > Aquatic > Marine > Oil seeps ... | reverse complement strand
TAGTTGTGAGGCAAGATGCCTCACCTGTTGTTTTAGTTGTGAGGCAAGATGCCTCACCTGTTGTTTTAGTTGTGAGGCAAGATGCCTCACCTGTTTTCTCATTTATTTTCTTAAATTCTATTTTCAGACTTTCCATCTGCATATTATTTCCTTTTTATTCTGCTTACTGCTTACTGCCTACTTCAATCTATCATATCGCTTAGTCAACGCAAGCACCCTTCTTGCTCGCTTCACCACCGGTGCATCGATCATCTTCCTGCCAAGCGAAGCAACCCCTTTTCCTTTCGTTTTAGCATCCTCAAATGCGGCTACAACCCTTTTTGCATAATCAACTTCTTCGCTTGTGGGTTTATATACATTATGAATATGTTCTATCTGCAAGGGATGTATAACACCCCTGCCATCAAAACCGAGCGACTTACTTAACTGGGTATCCTTTATGAGACCCTCAACATCTCCAAAATCAGAATAGACCGTATCCGATGCCTGAATCCCCGCAGCTTTCGCAGCAAGCACTATCTGAGTTCGTGCAAAAAACAGTTCCCTACCTTCTTTCGATTTCTCCACACCTATATCCGCAGTAAAATCCTCCGCACCGAATACAAGCATCACATTTCTTTCACTCGACCTTGCTATCGTATAAGCATTTATAACACCTTCAGCCGACTCAATAAGTGGAAATATTTTTGTTCTACCAAGAGGAATACTATTTTTTTCCTCTTCCTCATCGAGAAGATTTTCCAATCTTTTTATATCCTCTGCTCTATTGGTCTTCGGAAGCATAATAGCATCGGGTAACGATGGAAGCACTGTTTTTAAATCATCCTCTCCCCTATTTGTGAAAGGATTGAGCCTTACTATAACCTCGCTCTCTCCAAAATCAACGGTGCTGAGAGTATTCCTAACAAGAAACCTTGCATCAATCTTTTCGTTCTGACTAACTCCATCCTCAAGGTCGAGGATAACAACATCGGCTCCAAACAAACCAGCATTTTCTATCAGATGGGGATTGTTACCAGGAACATAAGAGCGGGTTCTTCTCAGTTTAATCTTTCCGTTTTTCTTTTTTCTCTTACCAGTCGAGAACCTTTCTAAAACCGTTTTATCCTGTTTATAGAGAGCAGCTTCCAGACGTGATTTAATCACAAAATCAAGTGCACCATCATCCAGGGCTTTTACCCCGCATTGGGCAACATCCATCTCAGAAAGAAATGCTTTTATAAATGCCCTTAAATGGTTTCCAAAAAGTTTCTCAACGGAACTCTCGAGTATGATTTCCGTGCCTCTTTTTGTCAGAGAACTAAGGGTTATCTCTATATCTCCCTTATCTTTTTTCCCAGCAATAACATCTTTGGTAATTTCCATGACTTTTATTTCTAACACTTATCAAAAAAGAAGTCAAGCAAAAAAATTGAAGAAAACAGGTAAACCATTTTGATTCATAATGATGTTTGAGCTCCTTTTTTCTGTGCCGATGCCCCATGAATGACTAATTGTGGAAAAGGAATCTCAATACCTACCCTATCGAATGCCGACTTAATCCTTTTTCTGAGTTCCCTTGTTATCCCCCATTGTTTTGAAGGAATAGTCTTTACAATGAGTCTAATAGTAATCCCCGATCCCCCCAATTTCTGAACACCAAGAACCTGGGGTTTCTCCAGTATGAGTTTCTTATATTTCTCCTCATTCTGAAGTTTCAAAGCAACCGTTTCTATTATTACCATAACCCTGTCTATATCCTCTTTATAAGCAATATCAATATCAACCACTGCCCTCGACCACTTATTGGTCATATTTACAACCGTTTTTATCTCTCCATTAGGAATAATATGCACATTCCCATCCAGATTTCTTAACCTTGTAGTCCTTAAGGTTATGTTTTCAACCGTTCCAGAATGCTCTCCTATTTTTACTACATCCCCAATCCTTAATTGGTCCTCGGCAAGTAAAAAGAAACCGGATAGGAAATCCTTTATAACGGATTGGGCACCAAAACCAATTGCTATACCCACTATACCTGCACCTGTCAGAAGAGGTGCAATATTCACATTGAATTCCCTCAGTATCATAAAGAAACAGATTAATCCAAGGAAAATCCTGGTAGTTGTGTTAACAATACCTGAAATGGTATCTGCCCTTTTCTCCCTTTCGCTTCTCGTGCTCCTATCTTCATCTTCCACAATGTGAACAAACTTCTTTGTAAGTAATTTCACAACAAAAATAACAACGAAGTAACCAATGAGCACAAAAATAATACGTAGGCCGCTTGTCAAAAACCATTGCTTCACTCCTATTTCCTTCGTCCCCTTTGGTGCAGATAACAAGAACAATAATAATTGTGTCACAAATTGCATTTACTACCTCCTTCCTATTTTTTAAGGTTTCTCTGAGTTTAAATATCTTGATAAAAATTCCATTGACCAGCTATCAAATCTTTCATCGACAATTGACTTCCTGATTCCCTTCATTAATTTCATAAAGAAGTGAATATTATGAATTGTTGCAAGAACAGGTCCGAGTATTTCCCCTACATTAAAAAGATGTCGTATATATGCCCTTGAAAAGTTCCTGCAGGTATAACAGTCACAATCTTCATCAAGAGGAAGATAATCCTCTCTATAGAGTGCATTCTTCACAACAACCTTCCCCCTACTTGTGAAAACCGTACCTGTCCGAGCATTCCTTGTAGGTAGCACACAGTCAAACATATCTATACCATTAGAGACAGCATCTATAATATCTTCGGGATAACCAACCCCCATCAGATAGCGCAGTTTCTCACTGGAAAGCATTTGCGCAGTATACTCTGTAATCTCCTGCTGAAGACTCTTTGGTTCACCTATTGCAAGCCCGCCAATGGCATATCCATCGAATCCAATAGAATTCAACTCCTCAATAGACCTCTTTCTCAATGCTCTGTATGTTCCTCCTTGAACGATACCAAACAAAGCTCTTTCCCCATCATTTTCCCTATCAAAAATAGATTTACCTCTTTTTGCCCATTCTGTAGTTCTCTGAACAGCAGTCTCACAATAATTATATGAAGAGGGATATTGAACAGGTTCATCAAAACTCATTATAATATCGGAACCAAGCGCAAGTTGAATCTCTATAACCTTTTCGGGTGTAAAAAATTCGTAACCTCCATCTATGTGTGATTGAAACCCTACACCTTCATCCGTAATCTTATTAAGATCGGCGAGACTTATCACCTGAAATCCCCCACTATCCGTCAGTATACCTTTATCCCAGCCCGTAAAATTATGAAGACCCCCGACTTGAGCAATTATGGATTCTCCTGGCCTCAGGTGTAGATGGTATGTGTTCATAACAATCATCTGAACATCTGCTTCGGTAAGAAAAGAGGGTGTCAATGTTTTTACGGTTCCCTGTGTTCCTACGGGCATAAAAATGGGGGTAGATAGATTACAATGTGGGAATGTTAATCTTCCAAGCCGTGCTCCCGTATTTTTATCCTTTTTAATCATTTCAAATTTCATTACTCTATTCTATATAATTTTTTCAATTTGTCAACAGGAATTTTCTTGACATCACAAAAGATTTTGATTATATTTGATTATGACCTTACGATGTGATAAATGTGGAAAGGTAATTCCTCCTGGTGGGGTTTCATATATTCTCAAGATAACAGCATTAAGCAATTTTGACGGAATAATAAAAGAGGAGGGATATAAAGACCTGAAAACTATCCTGAAAGAGATAGAGGAGGAAATAGCAGCCCTCCCAGAAGACCTGATTGAAGAGGAAATATTTAAGGAAAAACAGTTTATTTTATGTCAGCGGTGCAAAGAAATCTTTCTTGCAAATCCACTTGGTAAAGAACTCGATGATATGAAACCACCTGATTCTATTCCCCCACCTCAAAAGAAAATAGATTAGTTTTTACTTGACAAAATTTATAGAGGATGTTATAAATTTCCAAATATATTGATTGTAAACTGGTTTCGGATATATCTGACTGACATTGTAAATTGGTTAATGTTATAACACTAATAAGGAGGAAATATGTATTATGAGAGCGGCGCAAAATATTTCTGGATTTCCTTTGTCACTTCCCTTATAGTCTCCTCGATTATGAGCTTCGTCTTTATCGTATTCGTTTCCCCTTATATAACACAAAAAACAATAGAAGTAGAAGTACCTAACTTAAAAGGTATGAAGGAAGACCAGGCTTCTCTCGTAGCAAAAAATAAGGGACTTCTTCTTATGGTATCCCAGAAAAGAGATGACCCCAACTATGAAGACGGAGTAGTTCTCGACCAGGACCCCCTCCCTGGTTTTACTACTGGAAAAGGTAATCTTGTTAAGGTAACCCTCAACGAAAGAGCAGTAACTGAAACCACTGCCGATATGGTTCCGGACATCAGAGGTCAAGAACTTATGTTGGCAAAGAATCGAATAGAGCAAGCAGGATATGTTGTTGGTAAGATCGAATTTAAGGAATCAGAAACATATCTTAAAGACCTTGTAATAAATAGTACCCCACTACCAGGGACAGAGTTAAAAAAGGGTAATATAGTTAACATTGTAGTAAGCACAGGGGTGAGCAAAATCACCGTTCCCAATCTGTACAGGAAAACTAAATCAAAGGCAAGTAAGAGCCTCGAAAAATCAGGGCTCAAATTGGGAAGGGTGCGATATACGACAAATACAGAATTACCATTTGATATTATTGTCTCACAGGACCCAAGTTCAGGAACAAAGGTGAAATCAGGTAGTTCAGTCGACATTGTGATAAATCACGAAGGGATATATTAAATACTAAAACATCTATCAAATTTTTATTCTGTTTTTGCCTTTCTGCAAAAATGATTTTACAAAAATTAGATGAAAATTAGGAAAATACTCCTCTGGATTATTGTGGCATTTGTATCCATCATCGTAGGTATACTCCTTATGAATTTCGTTATAATGCCATTGATTGTGAGGCAGGGAAATACCGTAAAGGTTCCTGATGTAACAGAGATGCAACTCAATGAAGCAGAAAAAATCCTGAAATCCTTGAAACTCGAGCCATACATTGAATTATACGATTTTGACCCAACGGTTCCTGAAAACTTTGTGTTCAAGCAGGAGCCAACGCCTGGAACAGAGTTAAAGATTCAGAGAAGGGTTAGACTCTGGGTAAGTAAAGGTCAGAAAAAAATAGTCGTTCCTTATCTTGAAGGTCTTCCCCTTACCCAGGCAGAAAATATTATTCAAAGATTTGAATTAACAGTGGCTAAAGTAGAGAGTGTGGAAATAGATTCGCTTCCCCCTGGAAGGGTAATAGAAACCCAACCTGAAGCAAACACATCTGTTAGTAAACATTCTGGTATTAAAATTATTGTCAGCAAGGGCTCGGGGGAAGAAGGTTTTCCTATGCCAAACCTTTTTGGACGAAACCTCAAAGAGGTAAAAAAGCCACTCCTCGAGATAGGACTTGTAATAGGAAATATAAAATATATAGAGAGTGAAAGCTGCGACGAAGGGGAAATTATACTCCAATCTCCTCAACCAGAGGTTCTCGTCTCCACAGGGGATACAATTACATTCATCGTAGCCACCGCCGTCGCTGATACCGTGGAGAATAAATAATTACCTGTTTACTTAAGTCAAATCATACGGAGGTTATATGAAAAAATACTTATCTTTACTCTTTGTTTTAACCCTTATATTCAATGCATGTCAAGGAGGTGAGGAGAAAAAAATGGAAGAAAAGAAAGAATCTTCCCTTGTTGGGAAAAATATTCTTATGGTAATAGCACCAAAAAATTTCAGAGATGAGGAATTCAAAGAACCACATTCACTCTTTCTCGCAGAGGGAGCGAAGGTCATTGTTGCATCAACGGATACTAACGAAGCACAGGGAATGCTGGGAATGAAGGTAAAACCCGATAAACTTATAGAGGATGTAAACCCTCTCGATTTCGATGCAATCGTTCTGGTTGGTGGCTCCGGCTCAACGGTACTCTGGGATAATGAGAAACTTCACGAATATTTAAGGAAAGCATACGAAAGTAACAAAGTCGTTGGCGCTATCTGTATATCACCTGTAACGGTTGTAAAGTCCGGTATCCTCAAAGGTAAAAGTGCTACCTGTTATGAAACATCGGAAGTGGTAAATATATTTAATGAGAACGGGGTTGAATTTACAGGTAAACCCCTGTGTGTTACCGATAAGATTGTAACTGCAAATGGTCCTGCTGTTGCAAAGGATTACGCAGAAAAAATCATAGAACTTCTTAAATGAGGATTGTCATACAGAGAGTAGGTAAGGCTTCTGTATCAACAGATGGGAAAACAATAGGCACTATTGGTAAGGGTATAGTAATCCTCGTTGGTATTGCAAAGGATGATACAGAAAAAAATGCTGTTTTATTAGCCAGGAAATGCGCAAAATTAAGGCTCTTCGAGGATGAAAACGAGAAATTAAATCTCTCACTAAAGGATATTAATGGAGAGGCACTTGTAATCTCCCAGTTTACCCTTTATGCGGATACAAAAAAAGGAAGAAGACCAAGTTTTACAGAAGCGGCACAATATAGAGAAGCAAAACCTATCTACGAAAATTTTATAAACGTTCTAAGAAATGAATCGATTCATACGGAAACAGGAAATTTTGGAGCAAAAATGCTGGTTACTATTCAAAATGATGGTCCTGTTACCTTAATCCTCGAAGAATGAGATTATTATAAGGAGTATGTAAATTATGGTGAAAATATGCTCAAGAGTATGACGGGATTTGGAACATCAAGTGTTGAATTCCCTTCTGGAGTGATGCTTTGCTGCCATATAAAGACACTTAACCACAAATACCTCAATATATCCATAACACTACCAGATGAATTAAAATTATACGAATCCCAAATAATGAAGGTATTGAAGGATAGATTCAAAAGGGGAAGTATTGTGGTATCATTTTATATTGAATCGAACCATTCAAATAGAGGAGAATTAGATATAGATTACGAGAAGGCAAAAAATTATTATAACCTTCTTCTAAATTTGAAAAAGAAATACAATCTTAAAGGGGATGTGGATATTGCTCTTTTAAGTAGTTTTAAGGAAATCTTTATTAAAAATGATATAGAGCAATTTTCAGACAAGCAAATTCTTGAATTTCTAAAAACCGTGCTTGAATCTTCCATCGATAAGGTAGAGATTATGAGAGTGGAAGAAGGGAAGGCAATTTACAATGATTTCAAGATAAGGCTAAAAAAATTGAAGGAGTATCTAAAACTCATTGAGGAATCTGCAGAAAACAATACCCTCCTCGCAAGAGAAAAACTTAAGGAAAAACTAAATTCAATAAAAAAGGAGATTGATGTTGATAAAAACCGCCTTGAGCAAGAGGTTCTTCTTTTAGCCGTTAAAAGTGATATAACGGAAGAGTATACAAGGCTTGAAAGTCATATATCACAGCTTTTTGCCTCTCTTGAAATAGAAGAACCTGTGGGAAAAAGATTAAACTTCCTTCTTCAGGAAATGACAAGAGAGGTAAACACACTATGTGCAAAAGCCTCAGATAACAATATAGGGGAAAAGGGTATCCTAATAAAAGAGGAGATAGAACACCTCAAAGAACAGGGTTATAATATAGAATGAAAACAGGATTAAAAGGCGTACCTATAGTAGTATCTGCTCCTTCGGGGGCGGGAAAAACCACCCTTTGTAGACTCGTTACAGAGAAATGTAAAGATGTTATCTATTCCATCTCTGCAACAACAAGACTACCAAGAAGGAATGAAGAGGATGGTGAAAATTATCTCTTTCTCACAAAGGATAAATTTGAACAATGGATAGAGGAAAAGAAATTTATTGAGTGGGCTAAGGTCCACAATTATTATTATGGAACCCCTAAAAAAGGATTTGGAGAAAATCTAAAAAAGGGTTATAATATTATAATGGATATCGATGTCCAGGGTGGAATAAATATCAAAAAACTCTACCCTTCTGGTATCTACATCTTTCTTTTAACAAAAAATGCAAACATACTAAAACAGAGGCTTACGAGGAGAAAAACCGATACACGAGAGTCAATAAATGGGAGAATAATGAATGTAAAAAAGGAAATACGGTTTATTTACGAATACGATTACATTGTTATAAACGATACAATAAAGAAAACAGTTGATGCAATAATTGCAATCCTTAAGGCAGAAGCCTGCCTTACAAAAAGGAATGAATTAACAATAAAAAAATTCAAAAAAGATTTATAAGAAAGGAGTCTTAATGTTTAATGTCTCTACAGAAGAAGTTTTAGGTTTTTTTGAAAATAGGTATGAAGCAGTGATTGTAATTTCAAAGGAGGTGAGAAGGGTAAATCATTATGTCGGTGAAGAAATGAAAGAAAAGGGAGAAAAACCCATTATATGCACAATTACCAAATTACAGGAAGGGGAAATTCCTTTTACCTACACCACACAAGAAATCTCTGAAGAAAAGGAAGAGAAAGAGAAAGGAAAAGAGGAAAGGAAAAATAAAGGGAAGGTGAAGGTGAAGAAGGAATGAAAACCGTTATACTTGGTGTTACTGCGAGTATCGCTGCTTATAAATCACTTGAACTTACCAGAGAACTGGTTAGAAAAGATATTAAAGTAATTCCTGTTCTTACACCAGAAGCAAAACATTTTATAACCCCTCTCTCGTTGGAAAGTCTATCTGTCCATAAAACCTATTATGACTTTTTCCAGGAAAGCGAGAGTATAATTCATATATCCTTACTTAAGGAAGCGGATCTCATTGCCGTTGTTCCTGCAACGGCAAACTTTATCGGAAAACTTTCAAATGGTATAGTTGATAATCTATTACTGGGAATTGTCTTTGCAACAAACAAACCTGTATTAATTGCACCGGCAATGAATACACTGATGTGGGAAAATCCCATCCTTACTGAAAATGTAAAAAAACTAAAAAAACTCCATTATCACTTTGTGGGACCTGACTATGGCTCACTCGCCTGCAAGGCAGAAGGTATAGGTAGACTCGCAGATACAGATGTAATTTTGGAAGAAATCCTTTCCCTTCTTCAAGATAAAAAGGATATGAAGGGCAAGAAGATACTCATAACAATTGGAAGAACAAAGGAATATCTTGACCCTGTAAGGTATATCTCGAATGATGCATCAGGTAGGTTTGGAATAGAGATTGCAAAGGCAGTGAGAAGAAGAGGAGGGGAAATATCCATAATTGCAGGATATACGGATGTAAGGATTCCATCCTTTCTTAGTGTAAAAAGAGTAAAGCAAACATCAGAGATGGCGAAAGAGATATTGAAAAATATCAGTACTGTAGATGTTATAATAATGAACGCAGCCTGTTCAGATTTCGCACCCGAAAAAATAAAGAAAGAAAAAATCAAAAAAGAAAGAGGGGATATAACGGTTCAATTAAAAAGGACCGGGGACATACTCTCTCTTATCAGGTCTAAAAAAACCAAACAAACAATCATTGGATTTAGTCTCGACACAAAGGATATGGTTGCATCTGCTAAAAGGAAAATGAAAAAAAAGGGTGTAGATATTATGATTGTAAATCCCCTTGCCACATTAGGAAGCGATGCAGTTCAAATGACCATTCTCCTAAAAAATGGCAAGGCTGAAAGTTTTGAGAAAATGGCTAAATCCGTCGCCGCAGAGAAAATCATCGATACCATTGTATCTTTAATGTAAAGTAAGCAAATGTTGGGTAGTTTAGTAACTTCGGGGAATTTATTTATTCAAGGTCTGGAAGTTGAGGCTCACCATAGACTGAATCAACCTTTACAACGATAATCCTTCCCGTTCCTTCACCAAAACCTACATCAGAATCCTTCAAAAGATGGAGTATCTTATCTCCGATATTTTTATCCTCAGAAACTGCCAGTATCGTTTTTGAATAGATATTCTTGGACCCCAATTGGAGGCGAAGTCCTGCAAAGATAGGAATTCTATGTGCCAGTAATTCCCCCATGGATTGACTCTCAAGAATGGTTATATCGGTCGAACCAAGTTCTATAAGAATGGAAAGAAGGTCATCGAGTATCTCTTCCTTGTTAAGTATTATAATTAAAAGATACAAACTTCCTCCTCTCTTATCCATTTTCTGTCTCTTTTATATCCTATAAATCAATTTTTGTCAAGCAAAAAGATTCGATTAAAAAAAGAGTTGAGAAAATGCACACAATATGCTATACTGAAAATATGGAAACCGATAAACTCATCCAGAAACTTAGAAAAAAAAGGATGCTTTTAAAACTTAATAGCCTTCTTAAAACCCAAACCTCTGATATCTGGCTCGTAGGAGGTTGTATCAGGGATACATTTCTCGGAATCAAGACAAACGATTACGACATTGCAGTAACGAAAAACGCATATGATCTTTCGCGATTTCTGGCAAAAAAACTGAAGGGTAATCCTTTTCCCCTTGACAGAAAAATGGGAGAATTCAGAATTATGCTTCCAAGGAAAAGAACCATCGATATAAAACCCATTGAGGAAATTACAGAAGATATGAAAGAAAGGGATTTTACAATAAATGCAATAGCTTTTAATCTCAAAGACCTGAAGAGACTTTACGACCCTTTTAATGGAATACGAGACCTAAAAAGAAAAAGTATTGTTCCTATAAATAATCTGGTTTTTATAAAGGACTCTTTAAGAATATTAAGGATGTTCAGATTTGCCAGCACCCGCTCTTTTACGATATCAAAAAAAGCTATGGAGCTTGCAAAAGAATCCGTCAAAAAAATAGACAAAGTGGCAAATGAAAGGGTAAGAACGGAATTCTTCTTACTGATGGAAAATCAAAAAAGTTATTTCTATCTTAAAAAAATGGACAGTATAGGACTAATTGCCGAACTCTTCCCTGAGGTGGAAAAAGGAAAATCCATTCCACAGAGTAAATATCGCAGTAAAAACCTGAAAGAACACCTTTTTGTATGTTACGATATTATGGAAAAAATTATAGAAGAAAAACGATATAGGGTCTTCGAAGATTTCGTCCCCCTGTTCGAAAAATTCATTAATAAACATCTGGTTATGCTAAAGCTTGCAGCATTACTCCATGACATTGGGAAAATTTACACAATGAAGAAAGATGCATCCGGTGCAACTCATTTCTATATGCATGAGAAAAAAGGAGAGCTCAGATTAAAAAGATATTACCAGCACAGGTTCTCCTTGAGTAATAAGGAGGTAGAAATATTATCTCTATTAATACTTCACCATATGCGTGCATCACTACTTTCAAGGGTGGATAGGATAACGGACCATGCACTTTACAGATTTATGAAGGATGGAAAGGAAGCAATTCCTGGAATTCTTCTTCTTTCCTATGCTGATTGTATCTCATCATCGGGTGGGGGAAAAGAAGTAAGAAAAGCAGAGAAGACAATAAGAACTATCATCGAATATTATGCAGTATCAATAAAGGTAAAGGCAAGAAAAAAATTGATAACGGGTTACGACCTTATAGAAAAATTTGGATTAGAACCTGGACCTCTTTTTAAGACCATATTAGAAAAGGTTGAAAAAGCAAATATAGAAGGAAAAATAAAGAACAAAAAAGAGACGTTTAGATTTGTAAAAGAAATATTGGCTCGTTCGCAAAAAAAGATCTTATAAAAAACCCGCATCTTTACAAAAGATGCGGGTTTTTAACCATTATGTAAAATTGTTTCTGTTAACTTACTTATTCTTTTGCCTTTCTTTACACTCTGTACCTATCTTGGCATCCTCGTAAGCAGCACTCTTATCACCAAGTTCCCTTTCTGCAAAAGCTCTGTTAATGTATGCTTCGCAGTAAGAAGGGTCAATCTCGATTAGCTTTGTAAAAGTCTCTTTTGCTTCATTGTATCTTTTTGTTTTAAGATACATAATACCGAGATAATCGTATCCTTCTTTATCTTTGGAATCAATAGATATAACCTTTTTAAACGGTTTGATTGCAGCCTCATATTTTTCCATCTTAAATAGTGCAAGCCCGTAGTTAAAGTTTACATCTCTGTCGTTGGGTGATAATTCAATTGCCTTTTCCAGGGAACCCTCTGCTTCTGCTGTTTTTTCACGTCTTAATAATACATTTCCAAGATCTGTATAAACCTTTGCGGCTTTCCCTCTTTTTCTTTTCACAATATCATCATCTTTAGCTTTTAACCAATCTGGATTTTCTACAATCTTCCTTGCCTGGAGCAATACAGCTTCTTCATCCTTCTCTCTATTATTTCCTTTATAGCAAGCAGCGAGATTTATATAGGCATCGGTATCTTTCGGGACAAGTTTTATTGCTTTTTTGTATATCTCTTCTGCTTTGTCGCCTTTTTTCAGCATTTGATAACAGTATGCAAGGTAATTCAAAGATTTTATGTTCTTTGGCTCGAAATCGAGTGACCTCTCAACTCTCTTTCTTGCAAGTTCAAATTCCTTATTTTTTAAATGTGTCATTGCAGAATTGAAGTAAACCGCCCAGTAGTTAAGAACTGTATCCTTCCTCAATTGCTCAATCTTTTTGGCATCGATAGAAATTGCCTTCTCTGTTTGTATACAAGTTTCATCATACTTCTTTTTACCTGCGTAAGCCTTACCAAGCCAGATATAGCATTCGGCATTCTGGGGTTCTGCTTCTATCGCTTTTTTGAACTGCTCTATTGCGGCATCATAATTCGGAGGGTTCTGGTTATAATAAACCTTTCCGGAAGTCATAGATGTGGTCTGGCAACCAACGAAGACAAATATTAGTAGTAAAAAGAGGGCAACTAAGGGTTTGTTAAAATATTTCACACTACCTCCTAACTTAAGGTTTAGTAATAAAAATTCTTTTTGAAAATAGCAACTTTTTTACTAATTGTCAAGAAAAAAATTAACAAAAAATTAAACTCAACAAAAACTGACCATATTGCAATTCACCATTGACAAATAAAGAAATCTATGATATATGAAAAAAGGGGATGATAAGATAAAGTCACCCTTACTCTATTCCCTCGACATAAGGCCGAGGGAAAGTAGTCTATATTAATATTTATTATTAGGAGGTAAAATGGAATGGTTACTTTTTGGTGGTCTCATACTGATAATGAGTATCCTTGCAAAGATTCCTCATCTGGAAGAAGGGATAAAAATACTGAATGCGATTAAAATTCCTGTTGGAATCGTCGTTTTTCTTGTTGGTCTATCATCATTTGACGAGGGCGGAAGGTTTGTCTTTGGCGCCTTAATGGCAATTATAGCTGGAGCTACCCTCTTTTTTAATCTTTTCAGACTAATTCCAAAGGCAGAAATTTCCATTGAAAAGGTTTCTACAATACTTACTGCTTTTGAGTTACCAATAGGAATACTTGCTGTCCTTGCTGCTCTTATTGCTATGTTTTAAGCTTCTTCTTTCTGGCAGCGGGGAAAAGTACATTATTGAGTATCAACCGATATCCGGGAGAATCTTTGTGCAACTCGAGTCGAGTAGGAGGGTCCCCAACAAGATGTGCATAATCCTCCGGGTCATGACCACCTAAAAATGTAAATGTGCCCTCTCCATAGTTTCCATGAATATACTTTGTCTCTTCAGTCCCTGATACTTCCCCCATTATCACAACAGCTTTCTTTAATCGAGTCCTTCTAAAACCGCAGTCCTGCCCGAGAAATTCCTTTACCAGTACTGTATGGTCCTGGGTAAGCATAGTGGGAACCGGGTCATACTTTGCTGAAAATTCAAAAAGAGTGAAGTAGGTATCCTGACCCCTCATCTGTGCCTCCTTTGTGACATCTATATCTGAATGTTCGTAGATGAAGGGACTTGTTTCAAGATTAAAATTTTCAAATGCAAGGGTCTTTGTGTAATCAATCTTCTCAACATATTGAGCATCAACAGGGTCTCCATCCAAAGGAAGAGCTACAATATCCACATCCTCTGTCGCAAGTGCAATATCAAGAGTAATAGGTGCGGAACACATTGCAAAAAGAAAACCACCCTTTGCTACATAGTGTTTTATCATTCTGGCAACACTATGTTTGAGTTGCCAGACCTTACTATAACCAAATTTTTCAGCCATTCTCTCGTTTATTTTAACTTCTTCTTTATACCATTCAGCACTTCTGAATGAACTGTAGAATTTTCCGAACTGCCCTGTAAAATCCTCATGGTGAAGGTGAAGCCAGTCATAATTAATTAGTTCACCATTCAACACCTCCTCATCCCATATCTTCTCGTAAGGAATTTTTGCGTATGTGAGTGCAAGCGTTACTGCGTCATCCCAGGGTTCTTTATTTGGAGGTGTATAAACAGCAATCTTTGGCGGCTTTTCGAGAGTAATCTTCTCCATATTATTTTCCTCGATAGTCTTGTATATGGAGACAACATCTGTGGATGTAACCTCCTCGAATCTAACCCCTTTTATAAGACAGATATCTCTTGCTTCCTTAAAGTCATCAAAAAGGAAAGAACCACCTTTGAAATTTAATAACCACTCTACATCCCTTCCCTGCTCTAATACCCAGTATGCGATACCGTATGCCCTGAGGTGGTCGGTCTGCGTCATATCCATCGGAATGAGAATACTCTTGGCACTAAGGGTAAAAGGATAAATCAAAAAAATAATAAAAATAAAAGGCTTTATATGTCTGGGAAAGGACCTATTTCTTATTTTTACTGTTAGACTTTTTACTTTTCTGTGACTTCTTTGTTTCTTTTTCACCTTCTCTTTTCTCTTCCTTTTTTGACTCGCTTTTCTTCCTGACAATCTCCTTTTTCTTTACAGTTTTATTAGATGAATTCTTCGATTTCTTAGAAGGTTCTATAATCTTTATCCTTGCCTTTTTCTCCCATGTGTCGGATACACCATCTCCATTTTTATCTATAAAGTAATCGTTTATAAAATCTTTTGACAATCTATTATCCTTGATTTTCTTACCGGATTGTTTTAAATCGTTAATACCATCGTCATTTTCATCGATAAAGGTATCCGTTGTATTTATCCCCAATTTTTCCCTCAAAATCGATTTGCCCGATATATCGTTAAAACCATCTGCATCAGCATCTATTACATTATCGTTAAGCCCATCATTATCCTTATCCACAAAGCTCGTGTCTAAATCATTGACTCCATCACCATCACTATCCTGGAAAAGGTCATTCTTTCCATCCCTGTCCTTATCAACAAAACTAAAAGGACATCGGTATTTTTTTTCTGTAACATCGTTTATCCCATCACCGTTTGCATCCCTAAAAAGGTCGTTCCTACCGTCCTTGTTCTTGTCCTTGAAACCGATAAACTCTTTTTTGTTTACCTTCTCAGTATCAACCCTATTTTTTTTCTTCGTTCTCTCAATTGGGTATAAAAGACCAGGAATTATAATAACCAATAAAAAGACAAAAACCATTCTTCTTCTCATCATCATACTCCTATTTTTCTCCTACCATAAAAGTAAACTACTGTCAAGTATTTTTGTCAAGTTTACCATAATTTCCACTTCAGGTTGAGCCTTATGGTTTTAATGTCCCCTCCATTTATATGAATCATTTTACTGTATTTGTAGTATCCATTTTTAGTCAGAAGGAGTCTGTGTTTCCCTGGTGGAATACCACCTATCACTGCAGGTGTTCTTCCGAAGTAACGACCATCAAGATAAATCTTTGCTGCTCTCGGCTTCGTTTGAATCTTCAATGAACCGCAAAATGGGGGTGTAGGAAAAGGAGGAAGAGGAGGCATGAATTCATCCTTCTCTTCCTCAACAAAGAAATGACAAACATCTACTGCAGAGCTTCCCTGACTCCATTTCAATATTTCATCTGCAATATCCTTTATAGCCTCTTCTGGCTCACCCTCAACCTGAAAATATGTGTCCCCCTTCTGCTCCTCGAATATAGAGGGAATGTGTAAGGGTTCAGACGAAGTAACACAACAGATAAACTCCTCACCAGAGGGTCCTTTAACCCTGAAACTGTAATCATCGACCTCTGCTGGAATCCGATATGTTTTATTTGCCTTTATAAATCCCTTCTCTTCGGATGATTCAGGATATATAGCACTGATTTTACCATTGGTATCTATATCGTAAATAAAAATATAGGCATCTTTGGTTGAATGAAATGAGATAAAAATGGGCTCCCCTTCGTAGTAAACTGCATCATCACCTTTATCAACATTCATATCAATTCTGAAATCATCCTCTTCCTCTGCGGAGGAAAGTGAGGAGATTAAAAGTATTAGAAAAAGGATGTAGCAAAACTTTTTCATTACTATTTCCTCGATACTTTTTTATGACCTGAGGGACTGCTTCTTTTTGATGATGACCTCGAATGGGACGGATGCGAAGTAGAAGAACCCTTATTTGAAGACCTCATATGCGAATTTGAAGGCTTAATCTTTTCTTCCTGATATTTCCTTTTTTGGGACTCACTATATTTTTTACTCGAAGTCTTTTTCTCATTGTCATTCTCTTCCTTCTTTTTTTCATTGGTCTTTTTCTTGATATGAATGCCAAAACCTTTCCCATCGTCAGCTTCTTTATCCACATAGCCTTCCCTTGATAGATCATTCGGCTCCCTCTTAGAAATATTTACAGGATACTCATCTGAAACCTCTACGGCTTTATATCTGTGGTGTTCTTCTATTCTTGAAACATCCTTGTCTAATGATTTCTTAACTACAGAAGGTATTACATCTCTTTTTATAGTCTTTTTCGGAGCCCTTATGTTCTTCACAGGGCCAACCTTTGCAATCTCTAAATTACCTTTACCGTGTATCGGCTCTCCAAGTGCAAGCCTATTATTTCCTTCTCTGTAATTCTTTGGAGGTTTTGGACCTTTTTCTGGATTATGATAGGTGTATTCACTGCCTCCGCTGTAATTATTCGTTCTATATGGTTTATGTCCTCCATAATAGTCTCCTCTCCATCGTCCATAACCATCCCCATAGTAATCGGGATAATGGTGTTCATACCAGGCATAATAATGGTAATGATACGGCGGATGATAGTACTGGTAGGGACGATAGTAATAGTAGGGATAATAGCCCCAGGATATATTGAAAGTCCAGTACCATCCTGGTGAATAGCAGTAATAAAAGACTGGTTCATAGTAGCAACAATCACAGTACCCATCATACCAGCAATACTGGTCCCACTCACACCAATATGGATCCCAGTAATAGCAACAAGGCTGATAATAGTATGGGGACCAGGAGTAATAATGTACTTCATAGTATCCCCATGTCCAGGGAGGTCCATACCAACGAGGATGTGCTTCTGCCCTATCTACCGTAAAGGATAACAAAAGGATTGCAAGGCAAATAGCAAACAGTATCTTTTTAGTCATCTTTACCTCCTTTTTTGAGGTCTCTCAAAAATGGAAACCTCTGATTTATTACAAAAATCTCTTTACTGAAGATTGTTATTCTCATTTTTCACCCCAGGAGGGGAAAGTTCACGATTTCCTTCATCCACCTGGTATGCCCAGTCGAAACTGCACCAGCCCGTTCCGAGTTCCGTTACCCTGAACTTTGCAAAGTGGTAATCCCTTGTCCATACTATATATCCATGCCCCTCAATCAACTCTACCCACCCAAGCGATGACCATCCTTGCTCTGGTGCATAATTTATATCATCAAGACCATCCGTATATCCAAAATCCTGTATATCTGTTCCATCTGCACAATTCATATAATTTATTTTATAGAGTGTATCGTATTCATAATAAATATCTGTATGACTATCATCGTAAGAAAGCACAGACTCCGTAGAAAAATCAAAACCCGAATAAAGTGAGTCGGTTAAATAATTCTTTAGCATATCTGAACCTTCCGGCCTGGGTGTATCGTATACAAGGTCACCAGAAAGTTCACTCTCGTTCTCCGCATCATCAAAAGCACTCACCGCATAATAATAGGTTACCCCATTGGTCACATAATAGTCAACAAAGTATGGAGTCGAAACCGTTTCTATGAGGTCAAAATAACCTGTTGCAGTATATGCCCTGTAAACATTATATCCTGCAAGGTCTTTCTCGGAATTTGGATACCATTGTAGATATATCTCTTCATCCCCTGTTATACTTGCTACCCCTCTCGGAACCGCAGGCGGCTCCTCATCAGGACAACAAACCTTGCAGCAGGAAACAAACAAAGGTATAACAATTAAAAAGATTATAATATATTTTATCATTCTCATTCTTTACTCCTCCTTTCTTCTATCAATAAAAAACTGCAAGAATTGTGCCATACCCATAGAATATTCAAGTGCTTATATTTTCATACTTACTAAATATATTTTCTGGGTAAATTCTTATAAAGCACAATTTTTGTGCATATCGAACCTTATCCTGCACAATAATTCAGCAAGATTTCTTCGATGAAAGAACCTAAGCTAGTATCTATTCTGGGTATTAAAAATAAACAGCAGATTATCAAAAAAATATTGACGAATCTATAAAAATAGTCTATATTGAAAAAATGCAAGGGTTTGTGGATATAAAAATAGGTCTATTAAGAAAATTTGTCGAGGATGTCTTCACTAGCCTTGACGTTCCTGAAAAGGATGCAAAGATAACCGCCGATATCTTGATTACTGCAAACAGAAGAGGAATCAATTCACATGGGGTAGCACGTTTGGAAAGGTATGTAAACTATATCAAGAATAATAGGATGAATCCCAAAACGAAAATTACCGTAATCAAGGAAACCCCGGTGAGTCTTCTCATATCCGGTGGAAACGGTCTGGGGCAGGTTACGGCATATAAGACAATGAATATGGTTATTGAGAAGGTAAAGGAAACAGGATTATGCTTTGCAACGGTGCGAGAATCCAATCATTATGGAATCGCTGGATATTACTCAATGATGGCTCTCAGAGAAAACTTTATCGGTATCTCGCTTACCAATTCTGCACCCATCGTTCTTCCGACTTTTGGCAAGGAAGCAGTTATAGGAACAAACCCATTGAGTTTTGCAATTCCAGCAGAGAGAGAGAATCCCTTTGTTCTCGATATGTCAACAAGTACCGTTACGAGAGGAAAGTTAGAGGTTTACAGTAGAATGGATAGACCCATTTCAGAGGCTTGGGCAACGGATGAAAGAGGAAATCCATCACGAGAAACGGCAAAAATACTGGATAATATTCTTAAAAGAAAGGGAGGTGGGCTTCTGCCATTAGGGGGTGGGACAGAAGAAACAGGAGGGCATAAAGGCTATGGACTTTCAGTACTGGTCGATATACTGAGCGGTCTCCTCTCCAATGGAACATTCGGACCAATGATATACTCAAATAAAAAAAGAGCAGGGGTATGCCATTTCTTTGGTGCTATAAATCCAGAAATTTTTATCCCTGCCGATGAGTTTATGAAAAATATGGATAGATTTATTAAAAGATTGAAGGCGACTGCTCGTGTATCAGGTGCGGATAACATTTACATACATGGGGAAAAAGAATTTGCAAATGAAAAAAAACATAAAAAAACGGTTCCTATCTACTGCAAGGTGTTGGAAAACCTAAAATGTATCGGTAGAAAAGTGGGCATCAAACTAAAACCTTGAATGAAAAATGGAGGTAACAAAATGAAAAAAGATTTGCTATTTATCCTGTTTTTCCTTTTTACAATATCACTAAATGGGCAAATTATCTCATCCGTTCCAACAGGTGAAATTCTTCCACATAAAACTGCTGCTTTTTATATAACCGGAAAATTCCCAAGCAAAACAGACATTGCTCCAAGAGATATTGATTTTGCTGTTGGAGTGGGATTCTTTAACAAACTCAACATCGAATGTGTATCCTATCTTGGAAGCGCTTATGCACTAAACTGTCAATTCCTCGCAATAGATGAAACCAGGAACATACCGAGACTCTCTTTTGGCATTGAAAATATTTCCCCTGATAAATACATCTCCTCCTTTGGTAAAGGAACAGATACAAGATGGGAAAAGAATGTTTACAAAACAAGAAACTCCGAACGGTTCTCGGCATATGGACTTATAGGAAAACATATTGTTTTCTCAAACATCTCAATCGGTCTGGGAAGAGGAAAATTTGTAGGATACAGCGCCTGGACAAAAACACTAAATACGGATTGTTACTCAGATGAAAGGCACAGTGATGCATTTGGTATTTTCTTAAACTGGGAAATTATGAATATAATGGGTTTCAAACCCTACTTCAGTATCGATGGAAGGAATTACGATTACGGTTTTAGGTTTGACCACGCATATTTTTCCCTGAAAGCGGGGGTCATTACCCCAAACAGTCTTTACGGGAATGATATAAAAAATTCACTCTTTGATGTGGGGATAGCTTTCTACACAAGTAAGATATTCGAAACGGAAAGAATTTCAGATATAGGTGTTCTGAAGGGAAGGGTTTACGATGAGAAAACTGTTACCCCGCTGGCAGCAATGATAACTATCTCTGGGAAAGGATACTATAATACGGTTGAGACAAATAAATCAGGTTCTTATAAGATAGAATTAAAAGAGGGGATTTATAGTATTCATATTGAAAATCCAGACTATTTCTGGAAGGAAAAAACAGTGAGCATATCGGGTGGTGGCATTCTCTACTGCAACTTCAAGATGAAGAAAAAATCGAAAACTGAATCCAACACTGAAGAATAATATTTTGAGATATATCCTAATATTATTTCTTTATATCCCCTGTTGCCCGTTTTTAAGAACCTCATCGTAAGCAGCCAAAATTTCTTTCATTGTATTTTCCCAGGACAGACCTCTGGCTATATCTCTTGCTTTACTTGAGTAAGAATAATATGTTTTATTCCCTATTAGGGAGGCTATCCTTGATGAGATTTCTTTATAGTCATAAGGATTCTGTATCACGAACCCTGTTTCTCTATCCCTTACAAGTTCCGACGCCCCTACATCTCTACTCACTATCACAGGCAAACCCATTGCCATTGCCTCCAGTACAGGATAACCAAAACCTTCGTAGAGACTGGGAAGAACAAGTATATCGGAGACCAGATAGTAATCAAAAATAACCTTTTGAAAGCCCAAAAATATAACCCTTTTATCAACCTCATACTCCTCTGCAAGGCGCATATATTTTTTTATGTTACCACTGCCTATTACGAGGAGCAATGTGCTCTTACTCAAAAGCGAAAGTGCTCTAATTGCATACTTAAGTCCTTTTCTTTCCCACTGTCCACCTACAAAAAGAATAACAAAAGCATTATTGTCAATGCCCATTTCTTTTTTTTTCTTTTCCTTGACTGTTGAATCGACCTCCTGAAAAAATTTTCTCTCAATTCCAGGATAGATTACTATAGGTTCTTTTACACCGTATGAAAAATCTAGTTCTTTAACAAGCGAAGAAGAAACAGCTATAACCTTTTTAGCATTATTAAAACTAATCCTTTGAAAATTTGCCGCAACCATTGTTCTGATTATCCAGTAATACTTTTTTATGAAGGAAAAATCCTTAAAAATATTCCTTGAGATAAATCTTTTTTGACACATATGCACAGTAACAACATCGGGGTATAAATAGAGAGGTCCCATAGAATGGATAATATCAAAAGATTTCCTCTTGAGCCTTCTGGATAAGAAATACATAAAACTGTTTACAGAAAAAAGGTCCTTTTTGCCAATAGCAGGAACTAAATGAACCTTCGCATCGGTTTCACCCACAAATTTGTTTGTAAAAAGGTGCACCTCAACCTTTTTTGCAAGGTGATTAGCCAACTCATAAGCATATCTTTCGACACCACCGTATTCGTATGTTTTAAAAGAAATAATAGCAACCTTCATACTGTTTTCAACATTTCCAGGGTAGCATTGACAACTTGTTCGACGCTAAGTTCTCGCAAACATCGCAAATGGTATGGGCATCGAGGAATGTGAAAATTATAGCACGGTGAACAGGAGAGTTCCTTCCTTACGATGCGATATAAAACTCCCCAGGGTTTGTTTTTCTCGGGATCAGTCGGTCCGTATATCACAACAGATGGAACTCCTGAAATAGCGCCCAGATGAACGAGTGAAGTATCGTTTGCAATAATTAAGTCAAAATTTTTGAGAAAGAGAGAGAGTTGAGAAAGGGTTAACCTTTTTTTGAGAATCCTTAACCTATTATGCTGGATAGATTTCTCAATATATCTAATCTCTTCTTCCTCCTCTTCTGTTCCTGCAATTACTACTCTTAGACCCATCATTAAGAGCTTTTCAGCAAGGTCTTTGAATTTTTCCTTACTCCATCTCTTAAACGACTGTCTTATACCTGAACCAGGCTGGATTATAACAATTGGTCTATTTTCACCCTTTTCAAAAAGAGACTTAAAGGTTTTCTTTGCTACTCTCCTATCCGCTTCTGTAATGTCAAGACGAAGTGGTTTTTCACCTATATCAATAGAGAGTGCTTTAGCAATACGTATATTCTTCACAACCTCGTGCTCTTTCATCTCATCTATTCTTACATTATTAAGAAAACCTCTATATTTTCTATCCATACCAATACGTACCTTCGCCCCGGAGAAGAAAGCAATAAATGAAGTTACGAATGTTGGGGACATTGCATTTGATATAACCACATCGGGTTTTATTCCTTTTACGAGAAAGAGCAATCTCATTATTGTTTTTAATGATGGATTACCTTTAATGGATATAAATGAATCCGCCGTCTTAAAGAAAATTCTCTGTGCAGATGGTTGAAACGAACACAAGGTTAGATGAGCATCTGGAAATCTTTCCCTTATACCATAAAGTGCAGGAGAAAAAAGAACATAGTTTCCTATACCTCCCCAGAGAAGAATTGCAATCCGCTCAGGTTTTTCACTCTTCTCAGGTTTAGAAAATAATGGTCTCACAAGAAAACCAATAAATGAAATGATAGATTTGATGAAATTAAGTAACATTATTTTCTAATTTTCGTTTAAATGGTAGTGATTTTCCTCTTTAATGAATGACTCTTTTAATCTGGGAATATCAGTGAAATCAGTGTCTAAAATGTTATCTCAAAAAGGTAAAGAGCCCTTTTATCTTGGCTATCTGAGAAGTTGCAAACGAGCAGAAACTATTTTCATTTCTATTCACAACATAAAAAACAAAACGGAAATAACCAGGGGATGAACTATCTCCTATGAGAAAATAAAATAGTATAGCTAAGCATCTTTTCATACCTTTAAGATATTTCATAAATAGATAGACCGTATTATGTCCATACCAGTATGTCCATGACGGCTTAAGATACTCTCTATTATCCTTAAAATGATAGACCTTTATCTCAGGGTCATATATAATTTTCTTTTTTGTTTCCAACAATTTAAAAAAAATATCCTGCTCCCATCTCACAAAACCTATGAGGTTTTCATTCAATTTATGAAGATATTTTCTCTTTACTGCCATATTACAACCTTTCAAAAACATTACCTCCCTTTTTTTGGCACCCCTGTATTGATTGCCAACAATATAACCCTTCCATTTTAATATGCCAATCTCATTCGTTTCTCGAGATAAAACCTTCTTCCCATGACAAATTATCACATCCTTCCCACCACAGGCAACAACATCGCCATCCTTAAACTCACTGGTAATCCTTGACAACCACTCCTTATCACAACTTACATCCTCGTCAAGAAAAGCAATAATCTCACCCGATGTTTGTTTTATACCTGCATTGAGAATTTTTGTCATTTTCCCCATTCTTTTCAGAGGAACTGGGATAATATTCAACAAATTTTGAAAGGTTGAAATTACGCTTTTTGTTTCAACATCCTCTGAATCAAACACTATAATAACTTCCTCAGGTATGCGAATCTGATGCACCAATGAGTTAATGCATCTTTTGACTTTATCTGGATTATGGTAAGTGGGAATGAGAACAGAAACCTTCATACCTTATTATTGCTCCGCACTTTATACACGGGACAGGTCCCTTTTATCTTAATTACTCTGATAATCAGTTTCATAGATATTCTCCTTAACTAGTGCCCCATCAAATAAGGTAGGTCCTATTTTTATTCCAAACAGGTGAGGCATCTTGCCTTACTGCGAAAATAATAGGTGAGGCATCTTGCCTCACTGCGAGGCTGGAAGCCTCGCCTGTTGGAGCCTCGCCTGTTGAAATGTTACTTTTTCTACCTGCTGCGACATTAGTTTCTTTCGTTCATCTGCTTAGGAATCTTTCATAGCATTTATTTAGAGTCTGGACTGCTAAATCCAACGATAAGGCATCTTTGATAATCCGTTTTGTATTATTCTTCATCTCCTCAAAATTATCGAGAAGATATTCCTCTTTCGTGATACCCAAATCCCTATCCGGGTCCGTAACGATTCCAACATTATACTCTTCTATCAATGGAACGATACCCTTCAGATAGGGTGTGCAAATAATGGGGAGACCTGTTGCTAAATATTCCCCATCCTTAATTGCAATACAGTATTCTGTCGCAAGCGAGGAAGATTCAAGGTGAAGCCCGACATCACCCACTTTCAGCAAATTGGATACTTCCTCCGGCTCGGGATTTATGATTTTGTAATCCGCTCTATTGATCTTTTCTTCTACGAAGATTTTTATTATTCCTTTAACTTTTTTCTTATTCGGCATAAGAATCAGGAAAAGACTCTCCTCCTTTATTTGCTTCCATTTCCTGAAGTATCTAATTGCAAGACCTATATCCGCTTTTGTACTGAAAGTTCCTGAATGGACAAGAACAAACCTGTTTTCTATTGCCAATTCTTTTCTCATCCTTCGCCGAATCTCCTCATCAGGGAAAAACCTCTTGCGATTGACAGAATTTGGTATGGTCCATATCTTTCTATCATTCTGTAGTATATTCACCACATAATCCTTGAAAGGTTGCGATGTAACAATAATTCCATCTGCCTCAGAAACCATTTGTTTCTCTAATAGATTCCATAATTTAATTGAAATATCATCTTTTCGGAAAACCCCTGCCTCGATTCCTTTCTTTGTATAAACATCTCTCATATCGAAAAGAAAAAGCGCTTTATTAAACCTCTTGTTCAGATAGGCAAGAAAAGCAGCAGGATAACCTCTTGCTTGTATAAGTAAGGGATGAAAAATTGATTGAAAGAAAAGGAGTATTGGTAAATTTGCAAGTAAAAAGAAAGGAACCTCAAAAATTCGTAGGTAAAAACTTTTATGTTTTATAGGAAATAAAACAGGAATAAAAAAAATGGTAAAATTTTTTTGTCCAAGACCTTCCCTGAGCCTTTTTCTTCTCTTGTGAAAAAGTGCAAAACTTCCCCTCATATTCCCCCTTACGAAGTAAAAACTAACAGGAACAAGTGTAAGAAAGATAAATCTTATCCCCTTTCTCTTTGATGATATTTTCAAAAGAGGGTCGATAAGTTGATATTCAATGGTTGCAGAATAGAACGACCTTTCAATTGCAGTAAGAACCAATATATTCGTCATAGGTTAATATGTTCTGGAGTGTAAAAACCCTTTCTATTTCTTCTTAAAAAGTTTGACATTGCCATTAGCATAAACAGGCTCAGTAAAATCCTTTAATTGATTCTCAAAGGTTGAATCATTTTCCATCACAAAAAAATAGTTGTAGTGAGTAATAAGTTCCGCTTTGTTATTTATTTCCCCTTCTTCGATTCTTGGCCATGGAAACCACAGGGTATTAGAAATAGGTACATTCCAATTATATGAAGGAATAAAAGGATTGTCATTTTGAAGAATATTGTATGCAAGTATATTGACAAATGGATTGATGACCCCAACATATTA
>Ga0209121_10001352_pt1 | contig 25693 bp, 30 predicted proteins | sample Cruoilmetagenom3_FD_187292 | JGI IMG/M metagenome (GOLD analysis project Ga0209121, IMG submission 187292) | Oil polluted marine microbial communities from Coal Oil Point, Santa Barbara, California, USA - Sample 3 (SPAdes) (version 2) | ecosystem: Environmental > Aquatic > Marine > Oil seeps ... | reverse complement strand
GCCCGTAATGCCCTGACGATCCGCGTCCAGTGCGAAGCTGTTGAACAACAGGTCCGGCAGGTCGGCGGTGACGTAATCCCACATGCGGAAATGCGGGGCCCAGGGTTTTTGCGTCGCGTTCACATAGAACCCAGCACCCTGGCCCAGATCGTATGCGTCGTCATCCGCAACGCCTTCGCCGCGCGGCGAAGTGTCGGGAAACACCAGAGCGATGCCCTCGTTCGCGGCCCAGGCCTGTGCGCCTGCCTTGGTCATGGCATTGTCATGGGTGCAGGTCAGGCCTGACAGGTACCACAGCACGGGCACGGGGCCGTCGGCGGCCTCGGCTGGCAAGAACAGCCCGAATGTCATGTCGGTGCCCGTCGCGGACGAGGCATGCGTGTAAACCCCTTGGGTGCCGCCAAAGCAGGCATTTTCTGAAACGGTTTGCATGGGCAGATCCTTTGATGTCGTTGCGGGCAGGTAACTAGACCCGTGGGGCCAGCGCAATGGGAATTATGCGGATCACAAACAGCGTCATGCCCAGCGACCACAGCGCGCCTGAGGCATGCAACAGGGCCATCGGTTCCCCGAACCAGCCCGAAGACACGCGCAGAACCGCGCCCAGGTGCAGGGCGATCAGCAGGACCCAGTCCAGCGTGGTGCCGTCAATCGGGCGACCGGAATGACCCAGAATGGCTCGCAGCATGACGATGACGGTGATGGTGCCCACGGCGCCCGCGCCAATCGCATGACGGACCTGTGCCATGGTGGCCAGATCGGTCAGGCTGTGCAGCGCCAACAGGCCTGTGCCGATCACCAGCCAGGCAAAGCCTGCGTGTTGGGCCAGCAGCAGCGGTTCGCGTTTGACGTGCCAGGCCTTCCAGCGGGCCAGACGGACGGCCAGCGTCAGGGCGGCGACCCCGGACAGGGTGCCGGTCGCGGTGCCGGGACCGCTCAGGCTCCAGGACAGTGCGGCCAGCGTGGTCAAGCTCAGCGCGGCGCGGTCGATCAGGCCAAAGGGTGCGGGCAGCGTCGTGCCTGCGCGTTTCTTCAGCCAGTTGCGCGAAAACGCCGGGGTGACGCGCCCGCCGATCAGCGCCATCAGAACCAGTGAAACGGCCAGCCCGATGCTGGCCCCCAGATCATTGTCGACAAAGAAGAATACGCCCTGCGCAAACCACAGCGCCAGGATCAGTGCGACCACCGCATAGTTGCGCCGGTTGCGCGCCATCAGAATATCGCGCCCCGCGATCAGGGCCAGCAGCGGCAGAAAAGACAGGGCGATGAATTCAGTGCCATAGGCGTGCGAAAAGGCGAACAGCAGGATGCGCCCGGCCAGCCATAGCGCGAATAGTATCGCCAGCGGCGCTCCGGTCAGGGCCGGACGCCCTGTCCAATTCGGGATGGCGGTCAGCAGAAATCCGGCCAGCGCGGCGGGCAAAAAGCCGAACAGCATTTCATGCATATGCCAGCCAAGCGGGTCGAACAGGTCCGAGTTCCCGGTGCTGAAAATCACCAGCCAAAGGGGTATGACCCCGGCGGCAAACAGCCCGGCGGCGGGAAAGAACAGGCGATAGGCGGCGGAAAACAGGATCATGTGGTCACAAGCGCTATGATGGAGGACACGGTCAGGATCGACAGGACTGTCGATATCAGGATGGCGGCGGAGGCGCGATGCGGCGCGATGCCATAGTGCTGCGCCAGGATGTAAACATTGCCCGCGACCGGCAGGGCGGCGGCGGTGATCATCACGCCCGCCGCATAGGGCGCGACCGGGAAGACCATCAGCGCGGCCAGCGCCACGGCGCCTGGGTGCAGCACCAGTTTGGCAAAGGCCAACCAGCCCGCGATATGAAGGCGTTCCGCCGATTTGTCCGCCAGCGACGCACCGATGGCAAACAACGCGCCGGGTGTGGCAGCGGCGCCCAGGATCGCCAGGAAACTGTTCACCGGTATGGGCAGCGGCCAGCCGGTGGCCGACCAGGCAAAGCCCAGCACGATCGACACAATCATCGGGTTTTTCATCAACCCGCGCGCGACGGAAATCAGCACGCCGGGGCTGACACGCCCATCGCGTTTGGCGGAAATGATGATGACGATCAGGCTGCCAAAGACGATCAGGTCCACGGCCAGCACCATCATGACGGGGCCAATGGCGGGCTCGCCCAACAACAAGACCAACATGGGCACGCCCAGAAATCCGACGTTGCCGATGACGGCGCACTGCGCCTCGACCGCCGCTTCTTCGATGCCGATGCGACGAACCATCGCGACGGCGGTGGCCAGCAGATAGATCACCATGGTGCCTGCCAGATAGGCCCAGATGAACGGCCAGCTCCAGATATCATTCAGCGATAGGTTTGCCGAAAAGCGAAACAGCATCGCCGACAGGGCAAAGTAGAACACGAAGCGGGTTAGGTATGCGGTTGCCTCGGGCGGGAAAAAGCCACGTTTCCCGGCGCCAAAGCCAAGGCCGATCAGCGCGAAAAAGGGCAGGGTTTGTAGTAGCACATCAATCATGTGATTTTCCTAGCATGAGGGCGCGAGAGTGGCGAGGGGGGATGGGCATAGGTCTTCTATGCAGAAGAACGGACGTTTAAACTTCAATCAAGTGAGCACCTTCCCGTACACTCAGGTCGATTACAACAGCCTCACTAGCGCTTTCAATTGTATGAAATTCCACGAAATCCCCGGACTTAAAACACATACGCAATGCCAAAAGGTTCGGAATCTCAAAATGGATTGGGATTTGCTCGATAAGCAAGCCTATTGGTATACTTGAGGGGCTCTCGATCCAAGAATGGGATTTTCCACCCAAGAAATAGGACGGCCTTCTCATCGGTCTGGATGCGATTTACTTCGCCGAACGAGATCTGAAAATGAGTTGCTCCTAGCCCGACATGGTACACGCTTTCACCGTCACACTCTTTGTTGAGTATTTCGATGATGCTGGTGTCAAATTGTTTCACCTAGCTATCTATCTTTCCTTCCTGCACACGGACGCCCCTCAACCCGTCACCCCCCGCCAATCAACGCCCCCGCCGCAAAGACCAAGGCGCCCCCCAGAACCACCTGGAAAGTGGCGCGCAGGAATGGGGTTTGCATGAACCGGTTCTGGATCCAGACGATGGCCCACAGTTCGACGAAAACGACGATCAGCGCGATGGTGGTTGCGGTCCAGAAATCGGTGATCAGGTAAGGCAGGGCGTGGCCCAATCCGCCCAGTGTCGTCATGATACCACTGGCAAAACCGCGTTTCACTGGGCTGCCGCGCCCGGACAATTCACCGTCATCTGACGCCGCTTCGGTAAAGCCCATCGAGATGCCCGCACCCACGGATGCCGCCAGCCCGACCAGGAATGTCGTGTGCGTGTCCTGGGTCGCGAAAGCGGTGGCAAAAATTGGCGCAAGCGTCGACACAGAGCCGTCCATCAGCCCCGCCAAGCCGGGCTGCACCCAGGTCAGAACGAACTGACGGTGCGCATCGCGGTCCTCTTCGCTGCGCGCGTCGCCGCCCAGGTGTTCTTCCTCCAGACGGCCCGCCACATCGCCGTGTCCGGCTTCGGCAGCGGCCAGATCACCCAGCAACTTGCGCATGTCGGCGTTCGAGGTCCGGTCGGCGGCCTTGCGATAGAATCGCTCGGCCTGGCGCTCCATCTCGCGCGCCTCGCCCCGTATGGTTTCCAGGCCCAGGTTTTCGACCAACCAGATTGGGCGGCGCGCATAATAGCCCGACACATGTTCGCGCCGGATCAGCGGGATCATGTCGCCAAAGCGCGCTTTGTGGGCGTCGATCAACATGCGGCGGTGCCCGTCTTCTTCCTCGGCCATACCATCGAATATCTTGGCCGAGGCCGGGTATTCCTCGCGCAGCCGTTCGGCGTACTGGCGGTAAATTCGCGCGTCGTCCTCTTCGTTGGAAATGGCCAGGGCCAAGATTTCCTGTTCGGACAGATCGGCGAACCGACGACGGGAGGTGACAACACCGGGGATCATGAAGGGCCTCACAGTTTGGAATTGTTCTAATCTACTGGATTTGCAGGCAGGGTCAATCCGTTGCGACAATAGGTCAGGGGGCGGGAGTGCGCCAGTCTTCTGTGCAGCAGGTGAACGGGAGGAAATGACATGACGAAACGAACCATTCCGGCGGTTGTTGTGACCGTGTGTCTGGCTGTGGGGACCGCGCAGTCAGGAACGGCCCGGGGGGGCAATCCCATGCCCAACTGTGGACCCGCGTCGGTTTATGCAGGGCAGTTGATCCAGAGGGTTCTGGATGAAACACGCAAGACCGTGACCCTGCCGTTGATCGCCTTTTGCCGCAATATGTATGTGCCCAATGCCTATGCGGTGACCGTGCCGGCCCCTAAGGAAACATCGCGCATTCGATCCGCTATAACCCGATGTTCATGGCGCAGCGGTTCATGGTTGCGCTGCATGGACCCGCAAACCATCCCGATACGGTTTCGCGGCTGCAGGCCCTGTATCAGAGGTTTGCCGAAGGGGGAGGGGACACAGGTCCTCTGGCCACACCCCCTCTGGTTGCGCCGGGTCAGATTGCTCACGATATTTGATCAGGTGTCGCGCTGGTAAGGCGCCGCGCGCACCACAAACGCCCATCAGAACCAGGCGAGGGGAGGCCGTGGCCTCCCCTCTCAACTGGATCAGCTGTGGTCTGGATCAGAACAGAACGACCGAACGGATCGATTCACCGCGATGCATCAGATCAAAGCCCTTGTTGATGTCTTCCAGCGGCATCGTGTGGGTGATCATGGGATCGATCTCGATCTTACCATCCATGTACCAATCGACGATTTTCGGCACATCGGTGCGCCCACGTGCGCCGCCAAACGCGGTGCCGCGCCAGATCCGGCCGGTGACCAACTGGAACGGACGCGTCGTGATTTCTGCGCCCGCAGGGGCCACGCCGATGATGATGCTTTCGCCCCAGCCCTTGTGTGCCGCTTCCAGCGCCGTGCGCATGACATTCACGTTGCCGGTGGCGTCAAAGGTGTAATCTGCGCCGCCCTTGGTCAGATCAACCAGATGGGCGACCAGATCGCCCTCGACCTTGGACGGATTCACGAAATCGGTCATGCCGAACCGGGTCGCCATTTCGATCTTGGACGGGTTCAGGTCGACGCCGACGATCTGGTCAGCACCTGCCAGGCGCAGGCCCTGAATCACGTTCAGGCCGATGCCGCCCAGGCCAAACACGATGGCGCGGCTACCGATTTCGACCTTGGCGGTGTTGATCACCGCACCGATGCCGGTTGTGACGCCACAGCCGATGTAACAGACCTTGTCGAACGGCGCGTCCTTGCGGATCTTTGCCAGCGCGATTTCCGGCACAACCGTGTGGTTGGCAAAGGTTGAACAGCCCATATAGTGCAGGATGGGCGTGCCATCCAGCATGCTAAAGCGGCTGGTTCCGTCAGGCATCAGGCCCTGGCCCTGGGTGCCACGGATCGACTGGCACAGGTTGGTTTTCGGGTTCAGACAGTATTCGCATTCGCGACATTCGGGCGTGTACAGCGGGATCACGTGATCCCCCACTTCCAGGCTGGTGACGCCCGGGCCGACTTCGGTCACCACACCGGCGCCTTCATGGCCCAGAATGGCGGGAAACAGCCCCTCAGGATCGGCCCCCGAGCGGGTGAATTCGTCGGTGTGACACAGGCCGGTGGCCTTGATTTCAACCAGGACCTCGCCGTGTTTCGGCCCTTCCAGGTTCACCTCCATGATTTCCAACGGTTTGCCGGCCTCAAGGGCAACAGCGGCACGGGTACGCATATCTGGTTTCCTTCACATGTTTCGCCCTATCGTGCGCGAAACCTTGCGCCTTTTCAATACACGCACGACCATGGCTTGCGCATGGGCGACATCAGGGTCCAATTGCGGCCATGAAACACGTTCTTTTTCCGGCTGCCGTCGGGCTGGCCATGGTCGGGCTTGCGGCTTGCCTACCAAACCTCGAAGCCCAGCATCGGGCCCAGCATGATGCCTGCGTTGTCCTGATACCCCATCACCTTGTCGGCCATCCGGTCACGTCGCTTGACGGGGTGGCCCTGCCCGAAATCGTGCAGATCAGCCGTCCCGGCGATCAGGTGCTGACGGATATCAGACCGGGCCGGCTGAATGTTGATTTGGACGAGAACGATCTGATCGAATACCTGTCCTGCGGCTAAGCAGCCCTTGCGTTCTGGCCGGGTTTCAGGCGAGATGGCCTCATGATCCGTTCCATGTTCCTTTTGCCCGGGCTTGTGGCCCTGGCCGCGTGCCAGTCCCCTCTGGCGCCGTCACCATCCGGCCCGATTGACCTGACACCAACTTGTGGGGCGGATCAGTTGCAAGGGCTGATCGGACAGGATGCCGGGATCATTGCCGGTCTGGACATTGACGCGCCGCTGCGCGTGCTGCACCCCGGCATGGCGGTGACTGCGGACTACAGCCCCAATCGGTTGAACATCCTGGTGGATGAAAACGGGTTGATCACACGGGTTTGGTGCGTCTGACGAACGGTGGTCTGACGAACAGCGGTCGGGTAACGGTGGCCTCACAGCGTTCGGCCAGGCGGTTTCTGGCGAAACCTGCCTACTGCTTGACGCGATAGTCCCGGTGGCAGGCCTTGCAGGACCCGGCCAGCGCGCTGACAGTGGGGGGCAGGCTGGCGGGACCCGTGATCGTGACATCCGCCGCAGTTTCCATCGCACGGGCTTTGTCTTCGAAATCCGCCCAGCTGTCCCAGATCGCGGGCAAGGCTTCGGATTTCGGGTCTGTTTCCGGGGCTTTGAACAGGGCGGGCACCTGCCCGGCATGTCCCTTGATCCGGTCCAGCGCGGCCTGGGCGGTGGCGGTGTCGAACGTGACGTCGCCTTTCACCATGCTACCCAGCACTTTCATACCGTCACCGATGCCTTTCATGGCGTCCATCCGGGCCATCACGGCGGGGTTTTGCACCCCACCATGCGCCAGCGCCATGCTGGCGGTCAGGGCCATGGCAAGAAACAGGGGCAGGCGGGGCATGGGCGGTCCTTTCGGGTTTCGCCCAGCCTATCGCCTTTGCCCGGGTGAAAGCATGACAGTTTCGTGAGCAGGGACTCGACTCTCATTTTCACCCAGGGCAATATGAACATATCGTGAACAAACTGTCCTGTCCTTATGCCCGCTGCCCGCCGGATCCTGTCGCTGTGGTTTCCCCGTCTGGGGGCCGAACGCCTGTTGCGCTTGCGGCGGGGCTTGCCGCTTGGGCCGTTCGTGGTGGTGCTGGATCAGGGCAATATGCAGGTCCTGACCTCACTGTCGCACGAGGCTGAACTGGCCGGGCTGACCCCGGGTCAGCCGCTGCGCGACGCGCGCGCCATGTGCCCTGATCTGATCTCGCAAATCACCAATCCGGTGGCCGAGGCCACGTTTCTGACCACCCTGCGCCGCTGGGCAGGCAAGTTTTCACCCTGGGTGGGGGAAGAAGCACCGGCCTCGCTGGTGCTGGACATCACTGGCTGCGCCCACCTGTTTGGCGGCGAGGCCGGGATGCTGGAGGCGGCTGCGCGAGATTGTGCCGGGCTGGGCCTGACCGTGCGCGGCGGCATTGCCGACACGGTGGGCGCGGCCTGGGCGCTGGCGCGGTTCGCCGGGGTCGAGGCCGACAATGCCCATGGCGGCGATGCGATTGACCAAGAGGCGCGCGCGACGCGGTCGCGGGCCGCAAAAGGCAAGCGGCGGGACTGGACCCAGGGCGGGGCTGCGCCGCGCCGCGCGGTGGTGTCGGGCGGCGACCGGATCGCGGCACCGGGCAAAACCCAGGCCGCGCTGGCCCCCTTGCCACTGGCCGCGCTGCGCTTGCCGTCCGATACGGTGGCGGGGCTGAACCGTCTGGGCCTGCGCCGGATCGATGACGTTCTGGGCACGCCCCGCGCCGGGCTGACCCGCCGCTTTGGCCGTGACCTGGTGCGCCGTCTGGATCAGGCGTTGGGTATGGTGCCCGAACCGGTGTCGCCCGCCCGCCCGCCGCTCCGCTTTGCTGTGCGCATGGGCCTGCCCGAACCTATCGGGCTGGAGCAGGATATTCTGGCCGGGCTGGATCGGCTGCTGCCACCGCTGTGCGCGCGCCTGAAATCCAAGGGCCGCGGCGCGCGTGTCGTGCGGCTGGAACTGTCGCGGGTCGATCATGGCATGCAGCCGATCGAGGTCGGTCTGGCCCGTCCCGCCATTGACCCCGACCGCATCCGCCCGCTGTTGGCGATGAAGCTGGGCGATGTGGACGCGGGGTTCGGCATTGACCAAATCCGCCTGACCGCGCCCAGGCACGAGGCGATGCGCCCCGAACAGCATCGTGGTCCGGTGGGCCAGGTCACACGCGACAGCGGGATCGAGGATCTGATGGGCCGGATCGGCGCACGTCTGGGATTGGAGGCTTTGACCCGCCTGCACCCCGGCGACAGTCATGCGCCGGAAAAGGCAGAGATCACCGTCGCCGCCGCCTGGGCCCCTGCCGCGCGCGACTGGGCCGCGCCATCGCATCCCCGCCCGGCGCTGATCTGGCGCCCTGAACCGGTGATGATCCCGGCCAACCCCATCCTGCCATCCCGCATCCGCTGGCGTGGCCGCGATCTGGACGTGCTGGGTGCCACAGGCCCGGAGCGGGTGGCCGGGGAATGGTGGCTGGAAGACGACGCCTGGCGCACCGGCCTGCGTGATTACTGGGTCGTCGACACCGGCGAAGGCCTGCGCTTGTGGCTATATTACGCCCACGGCGCGGACCTGTCGGCGGGCTGGTTCTGTCAGGGCAGTTTTGGGTGAGGGGAGAGGTTTGTGCCCAAACTGCGGGGCGCTGCGGTTTCACGTATGGTCGCTTGTGGCGGTTCACTGCTGCATTGATGCTGAATGACAATGACCTGCCAATGGTGCAGGCTTCAAATGCGTTATGATCACAGAACGCGGACAAATACTTCTTTCTCAACTTCACACCGCAAACGTCGATGCCGATTTGGTGATGGGCTGCCTTACGGGTTCAAATCTTTTTGAACAATCACTCGCCTTCGAAGGTTTTACCGGTGCGTCCCGCGATGCGATTGTAGCGAAACTTCCGACTGACACAGACATTCCAATGATGCTTTTAGAATACCTTTTGAAATGCGTTTCTGCGGATGCATCAGCAGGTGAAAGAGAGCAAACAGAGGGCTGGTTTCACAGCCGAGGAGAAGCATTTTTCGAGCTTCGCGTGCCTCTGGCGGCCTATTGGGAAAAACACGGGCGCTTGCTGTCAGAAGAACGGTACTTTGCAAGGATTGCTGAATTTTTTAAGGAACGGTCCGACGTGTTCTATAGTGAACTTGTGACGCATACTCTGGGAGCATGGTCGTCGACGGCGCAACCTTACAGAAGCATCATGAAGGGCTGGAAAAGCGACCCCGTCCTCTCCAAGTACGCGGCTGGTGACCTTTCTGCTGATGTCTAAAAGCGGCCATTTCCCGGGTTTTCATGACCGCTCACCCTGTCTGCACAGGCCCTGAAAATCCAAACACCCAACAAGGCGATCACACCATGCCCGGCCCCTTGCCGTACCAGTCGCCCTGTTCGACCCGGATGGCATTGTCCAGCAGGGCGGCAAAGGCGATCGGGTCCTGGGTGCCGCCGTCGCGACCACGGTAATGATAAGGGATGACGACCTTGGGCTGAAAGTCTGCCACTGCGCTGGCGGCGGCCTGGATGTCCATGGTGAAGGGCAGGTTCATGCACAAAAAGGCCAGGTCGATACCCGTCAGCGCGCGCATTTCAGGCGTGTCTTCGGTGTCGGCCGAGACATAGATCCGCGTATCGCCCAGCGTCAGCACATAGCCGTTGTCGCGCCCCTGCGGGTGGTATTTCTGGCGGTCTGGCGTGGTGTTATAGGCGGCAATCGCCTCAATCCCCATGTTGCCAAACCCGGTGGTGTCGCCATTGCCGACCACCTGCGCGCGTGCAGCCAGATCGCTGGCCATCTTGTCCACGGCGCCTTGGTTTGAGATCAGGGTGGTGGTCTGACCCATCACCGCCGCCAGCGTATCATTGTTCAGGTGGTCGCCATGTTCATGGGTGATCAGCACCAGATCGGCGGGGGGCAGGGGGGCGTATTGCGCAGGCGGGCCGACCGGGTCGACATAGACCACACCGACCGTCGTTTCCAGAACCACCGAGGCATGAGACACCGGCGTCACCGTGAGGGCACCGCTGGCGAATTCCAGGCCAGGGCCGTCTGCCGTGGCCATGGCAGGCAGCACCGTGATCGCCCCGGCGGCAGCGCTTGTGTGCAGAAATTGGCGTCGTGACAGCATGTGATCTCTCCCTGTTGCTCTGATCCAACCGGCCAAACCGGGACGGATCAGTTCATTGCGACCAGCATACAGGCTGGGCGCGGGAACGGGGGTCAAGATTCTGTGAAAGGGGGTTAGAGCGCGCGAATGCCGCCCAGCACCATGTCGGTGACCAGATCGGCGTATTCCTCACGCGCGATGCCCTTGCCGGGGCGGTTCCACATGTAAAACCAGTTCAGAATTCCGAAAACGGACATGGTCACGGCGCGCAATTTCTCACCGCTTTCAAAGGCATCTGGCGATTCGGCCACCAGGGCCGCACCCATCATGTCGATCATCCGTCGCTGATGGGACATCAATTCTGCCTGTTGGCCCGGCTCAAGCACCCCCAAAGCGTCCAGTTGCAGTTTGTGTTCCGCATCCGCACCGCGATAGGCCAGCAGGATCGCGCGCACCAAGCCGCGTAACCCGTCGGTTTCCGGGGCGGCTTCGATCTCGGCCACCAGTGCGGACAGGTGGGTGTCAAGAATGTCAAACAACAGCGCCTCTTTGCTGTCATAATAGTGGTAAATCAAGGCCTTGGAGACGCCACAGCTTTTCGCCGCCCCCGTCATGGAGGCGCGATCAAAGCCGTGTTCGGCGAAATAAGCGGCCGCCCCCTTGCGCAGGGCGGTCCGTTTTTCTTCGTGGTCGCGTGCAATCCCGCGCGGCATACCTCTACTCCTTGACCCTATTCCTTGGGGCGATTGTCGACGATCCTTACAGCCTTGCCTTGGCTACGCTCAACCCCACCGGTTTCGGTGACGTTCACTTTGACCGTGACGCCGACGTGGGATTTCACCAGGCCCTTCAGCTTGTGGGCGGCTTCGGTGTGGATGTCCACCGACACGCCTTCGGCCAATTCCACATGAACCATCATTTCGTCCATCCGACCGGGGCGGTGCAGTTCGATCTGGAAATGCGGCGACAGTTGGGGCACTTCCATCAGCTGTTCTTCGATCTGGGTCGGGAAGATGTTCACACCGCGCAAAATGATCATGTCATCCGAGCGCCCGGTGATCTTCTCCATCCGCCGCATTGACCGCGCGGTGCCGGGCAACAGCCGGGTCAGGTCTCGCGTGCGATAACGGATGATCGGAAAGCCTTCTTTGGTCAGCGGGGTGAACACCAACTCGCCCATTTCGTCAACCTCGACCACTTCGACCGTCGTGGGATTGATGGTTTCGGGATAGAAGTGATCCTCCCAAATGTGCAACCCGTCTTTGGTTTCCTCGCATTCATTCGCCACACCCGGTCCGATCACTTCGGACAGGCCATAAATGTCGACCTTCAGCGGGCTTTCGCGCGCATATTCATCCAGGATCGACAGCGCATAGGACGGTGTGACCGTAATGCCGTCGGCCTGGAAGTCTTCGATCTGGCGCACCTGACGCTGGGTCATGCCGCCCGTGAACAGCCCAAAGCCATAAGCGTTGTGCAGCACATCGCCGGGGCGCAGACCCGAGGCGCGCAGGCTGCGCCCAACGACATCGCCCCACATGGTCAGGTCGTTCTTGGTATAGCCCACAACGGTCGGCTGGCCGGTGGTGCCCGAGCTGGCATGGATGCGCGAAATCTGTTCGCGTGGCACGGCGAACAAGCCAAACGGATAGTTGTCGCGCAGATCCTGTTTCACCGTGAAGGGGAATTTCGCCAGGTCCGACAGGGATGTCAGATCATCGGGGTGCACGCCTGCGTCGTCAAAGCTTTTGCGATAGAACGGCACATTGTCATAGGCATGTTTCAGCGACCATTTCATGCGCTTCAGCTGAAGGGCGGCGATTTCATCACGGGACGCGATTTCAATGGGGTCCAGGTCTTCGCAGCGGGGTGTCAGGTCTTTCATGGTGTTCTCCTGCGGTCCGGCCTAACCGGCGGTGTCTTCGTCGAAATGGTGGCCGCTGATCTGGCGGGAATGGCCGCGAAACAGCGCGATCTGGCGGCCGTCTTCACCGCTCAGCGTGACGTCAAAGACGTCGGACCGTCCCGCGCGGCTGGTCTCGGTTGCGGTGGCGGTGATTACTTCGCCCACGCGCCCCGGGCTGAGATAGGTCATCGAGGTATGCTGCCCGACCACATTGTTGTTGTAGCTGTTGCAGGCAAAGGCGAAGGCGCTGTCGGCCAGGGTGAACAGAAACCCACCATGGGCCGCGCCTTGACCATTGGTAATATCGGGGCGAATGGTAATGGTGGCCTGGCCTGGCCCGGCCCGATATTGGTGATGGCCATGCCGGTCGATTGGCTGGCATGGTCGCCCGCCCACATGGCATCCGCCGAGCGGCGCGCGCGGTCTTGTGGCGTCATGGCTCCCCCCAATACGACCGATTTCTCTGAGGATGCACAAAGCCGACCGAACGGCCAAGAGTGTTCTTTTGGGTGACCAAGTTCGGCTTGTCTATCCGATGTATCGTGATCAAGATGGACGGGGGCAATGACCACAGAAGATGTTTTCCGGGCAATGGGTCCGGGCGTTTTGGTGCGCAGTCGGTCCTGCGCGCGGCTGGCTGTTTGCCCCGCCGAAACGACAAAACCCCGCCTGAAAGCGGGGTTTTTGTAGTCCCGGCACTGCGGACTGGGTGGGGGCTATGAACCGCAGCGCCGGGTGAGCATTCGCTCGCTACAGGTATTGTTATCGCGGTGTCCTGTGGCGCGATGAGGGTGCGGGTGGGGTCATGGCACGGTCTTTTCAGGGCGAAAATGCGGCAGGGATTGATTTGTTAACTCTTTGGCCCCAAGTTTGGCCTATGACAGTACAAACACCGACGCCCTTTCCGGGCAAAGGCCCGGCCCAGCAGATCGCGTTCCATCGCCATGAGCTGGGCGCGATCATGGGGTTGTACGGGCGCATGGTCGCCGCCGGGGAATGGCGCGACTATGGCATGAGTTTCCTCAAGGATGTGGCGATATTTTCCGTGTTTCGCCGCACGGCGGAACATCCGTTGTACCGGATCGAAAAACGCCCGGCCCTGCGGCAAAAACAGGGGCAATACTGCGTTATTGGCATGGATGGGCAGGTCCTGAAACGGGGTCACGACCTAAAATCCGTGCTGCGCGTGCTGGAACGCAAGCTGATCCGGGCGGTAAAGTGACCTAACGCAGAACCATGCGGCGGCGCGCCGTGACCGGACCATCCCCTTGGGCAGCAATCCGCGCTATGGCGTCTGCAATCCCTTCATCGGCAACGGCCATGTGATGGGCGTTGGCATGGATCAGGCGACGGTCATCCACCACCATCGCGACATGCCCTTTCCAGAACAACAAGTCGCCGCGCTGATGCGGCCCCTCGGCCTCGTCCCCCAGGTTTTCCTGCATGTCGCTGTCACCGGGGCACGAGATACCGCAGGCCAAAAGCGCGGCTTGCACAAGGCCGGAACAGTCGATGCCAAAGGCAGAATTGCCGCCCCACAAATAGGGGGTGCCAAGAAACTGTTGCGCCACGGTGATTGGATCAGAGGCCGTGTGGTCGATGGGGGCAAGATGGCCCGCAGGGACAAAACGGTCGGCTGGGATCGTGCCGCGTCCCCAGGCGATGCGGGCCCAGCCGTCAGATTGATCAAGCACGGTAAGTTGGGCTGCGTAAGGCAGCGGCGTGATCTGGCCCATGGTTTTCAGGCCCGGCGTCGTCTTGGTATAGCTGCGGGGGGCGGCAATCCGGTGGGTCGGGGCAGCGATCGGGGGAGCGACCAGATCGGCTGCATTCAACCAGCCACAATAGCCGTCCTTTTGCGCAAAGCCAAAGACCTTGCCATCCTGCGTATCTAAGGCCGTGAACAGCTCTGCGCGCAGCAGCTGGCGTTCACGATTGCCTTGCGACGACAACAGATCGGCCACGACAACGGCGATGCGGTGTTCTTCGCCTTCTACAAATTGCTCTGCATCAACCCGTCCACGCAGGGACACATGCGCCACACGCCCGTTGCTTGGCGTCAATCGGCGATCCATCACAGATCCAGCATGTCGGGCAGGGCCGCCAGGATTGCGCGCGCGCCCATGCCTGTGCCGCCTTTTGTGCGGGCCGGTGCGGCGGTGGGGTTCCAGCCATAGATATCGAAATGCACATAGCGCGGGGTGTCGGTGACAAAGCGGCGCAGGAACAGCGCGGCGGTGATTGCGCCGGCAAATCCCCCCTTGGGGGCGTTGTCCAGATCGGCGATACCGGGTTCGATCATTGTCTCATACGGGTCCCAGAACGGCATTTCCCAGACCGGATCGGCCACTTTCGGCGCGGCTGATTTCAACGCGTCCGTGACCCCGACGTCGGTCGAAAAGAACGGCGACAGGTCCGGGCCGACGGCGACGCGCGCCGCCCCGGTCAGGGTGGCCATGGACAGGATCAGGTCGGGCGTGTCTTCGTCGGCCAGGGCCAGCGCGTCGGCCAGAACCAGACGGCCTTCGGCGTCGGTATTGTTGATTTCAACCGTCAGACCCTTGCGCGAGGTCAGGATGTCGCCGGGGCGAACCGCATCCCCCGCGACCGAGTTTTCGACCGCTGGGATCAGCACGCGCAGTTGTAAAGGCAGGTTCAGGGACATGATCATTTGGGCCAAACCCAGCACGGTGGCCGCCCCGCCCATGTCCTTTTTCATCAGCCCCATCGACGCGCCAGGCTTCAGGTTCAAACCGCCGGTGTCAAAACACACGCCCTTGCCGACCAGCGTCAGGCGCGGGCCATTGGTGCCCCAGCGCATGTCGATCAGACGGGGCGCATGGGGGCCTGCGCGCCCCACGGCGTGGATCATTGGAAAGTTGTCGTCCAACAGCCCCTTACCGGTGATCACCGAGACGTCGGCCCCAAAAGGCTGCGCAAGATCGCGCACGGCCTGGTCCAACCGATCCGGCCCCATGTCCGAGGCTGGCGTGTTGATCAGATCACGGGTCAGGGCCTCGCCAGCGGCAATGGCCATAAGCCGCGCGGCGTCCACGCCAGCGGGTGCGACCAACTGGGCTTTGGGCGTAGATTGCGGGTGATAGCGATCAAAGCGATAGCCTGCCAGCAGCCAGCCCAGGGCGGCCTCGTCCAGGGCCTCTGCGACCAAATCGGTGTGCAGCACATAGGTGCCTGCGGGCAATTTGGCACGTGCGGCGGACAGGCCAAACCGTTGGCGCGTGCGCGCAGGCGCGTCGCCGTTGCCAACCAGCGCCATGGCGGGGGTGCCATCGGGGCCGGGGATGACCAGCGTGGACCCCAGCGTGGCAGAGAAACCGTTTGCCGTGACCCAGGCCTGTGCGGCAGGGTCCAGGTCGCTGGTAAAGGCCGCCAGTGTTGCCTTGTCGATCACATGCAAGGGGATCGTGTCGCTGGTCTGTTCGGCAAAAGTCAGTGTCATGGAAGGCCCCGGTCTGTGAGTGCGTCAGTGGATCTGCCACAAGACTACAGCCTGGAGGGCGGGCCGCAAGACCCGCAACCAGCGTCCGCCGAGCGGAGCGAGGCCACCGACAGCCAAATTATTTCAAATAATTTGCACCGGCGGGGCGGTGGCCGTTTTCTGCGAAAACGGCTTGGTGGCCCGCCCGGCGAAAAGGTCTGACCGCATCAGCCAGGGATATCTTGCAGGTCCCAGACCGCCATTAGGCTGCTTTCACCGATCCGCCCCAGTCGTGCAACCGAGGCGCAATAGGCCGCGCCGTCCTTGCCATCCAGCAGGTCCATCACATCGCGCGCCACGCGGGCCAGCGTTGTCATGCCGATCTGTTGCGAGATGGTAATCATGCTTTTCACGCCCACGCGCACCTCGTCGACCCGCCCGGCGGTATGGTTTTTCTGCACCCGTGCCAGCGCCACTGCCAGTTCCTCCAGCGCGTGGCTGACCAGTTTGTCGGCCCCCGCCGGTCCCAGTTGGACATACAGGACTTCCAGCTGGTCACGATCCAGCCGAACATTTTCTTCAAGCGTCAATTGGACAATCGCGTTCACGACCACACCCCATGGTTTATTCCCTCAATCGGGGCAAGCATCGTGATGGGGGCATAAGAAAAGGTTTACCCGGAATGCAGAAATCGCTCGAATTTCTTGCAAATGCACCGTAAAACCGTTCGAACGATCGGAGGACCTAGATGCAAAACGCGCGCCCTTTGCCGGCTTATCTCATTCAACGGTATCAAGGCTGGAAGGCCACAGGCTTTGCCGAGAACAAGGCATGGTACCGCCGTCTGGCGGACGAGGGCCAGCGCCCGCGTGCCATGATCGTGTCATGCTGTGACAGTCGTGTGCATGTGACCAGCATCTTTGGTGCCGATCAGGGTGAATTCTTTATCCACCGCAATGTGGCCAACCTGGTGCCGCCCTATGCGCCGGATGGTGACCATCACGGCACCTCGGCGGCTGTGGAGTATGCGGTGACCGCGTTGAAGGTCGCCCATGTCATCGTGTTGGGCCATTCCAACTGTGGCGGCGTGCAGGGCTGTCACGACATGTGCACCGGCCATGCGCCTGAACTGGAAGACAAATCCAGTTTCGTTGGCCGCTGGATGGACATTTTGCGTCCCGGATTTGAACGGGTGCGTGACATCGAAGATGACGCCGAACGCACCACCGCGCTGGAAAAGGAATCGGTCGTCGTGTCGTTGGAAAACCTGATGTCCTTTCCGTTCGTACGCGACGCGGTCGAAAATGAGACGCTGAGCTTGCACGGAGCGTGGCATGATATCGGCGAAGGCCGGTTGGAGTTTTATGAACATGAGACGCAGGAGTTTGTCCCTGTCTGAGTGAGGTTATGTGCTGAGGTCTTTTCTGGCCGGAAACGTCGGCAATGCAATTGCGCTGTTTGCCCGGCTTGTCACCGCTGTGCGCGGCATATGGCAGGGGGTTGATCCCACCCGCCGTCAGCGCATTTATTTTGCCAACCACACCAGCAATGGCGATTTCGTGTTGCTGTGGACGGTCCTGCCGCCCGCGTTGCGCCGTGAAACGCGCCCCGTCGCGGCGGCGGATTACTGGCTGACGTCGAAATTGCGCAGCTTTATCGGGCGTGATGTGTTTCGCGCGGTGTTGATTGATCGCAATCCACAGACGCGCACCGATGACCCCGTGGGGCAGATGGTCGACGCGTTGAAGGATGGATCAAGCCTGATTCTGTTTCCGGAGGGTCAACGAAACATGGATGAAACCGTGACGTTGTTGCCGTTCAAGCCGGGGCTGTTCCACGTCGCCGAACGGCGCCCCGATGTCGATCTGGTCCCCGTCTGGATCGAAAACCTGAACCGTGTCATGCCGAAAGGCGAGGTTATTCCCGTGCCGTTGATCTGCACCGTGACCTTTGGCGACCCGATCCATGTAGAAAGTGGCGAGGCCAAGGCCGCCTTTCTGACCCGGGCGGAAAACGCGCTTTTGGCATTGAAGGAGGGCGCGGTATGAACGCTCCTGCGGAATTCAGCACGCTGATGTTGGGCGTTCTGGGCGTGTTGGCCTTTGCCACGGTGGTTGCGCAGATCTTGCGCGCGCGCTTGGGTGACGGACCGGTGATCGACAACCTGGTGGCGCGAATCAATGCCTGGTGGGGCATGGTCGCGCTGTTGGCCATTGCCATGCTGGGCGGGCGCGGCGGCGTGGTGATCTTGTTTGCGATCATGAGCTTTGCCGCCCTGCGCGAATTCCTGACGCTGACGGCGAAATCACGCGCCGATCACTGGGCGCTGGTTGCCAGCTTTTTCGTCGTGCTGCCTGTGCAATACGCGCTGATCTATTCGGACTGGTATGGGATGTATTCGATCTTTATCCCGGTCTATGCCTTTCTGTTCCTGCCGATTGTGTCCGTGCTGCACGGCGACACGGACAGTTTCCTGGTGCGGGTTGCAGAAACCCAATGGGGGTTGATGATCTGCGTCTTTGCCGCCAGCCATGTGCCCGCGTTGCTGTCGTTGGAGATCGCCGGGTTCGAGGGCAAGAACGTGCTGCTGGTCGCCTTTCTGGTCGTCGTCGTCCAGCTGTCGGACGTGCTGCAATATGTCTGGGGCAAGTTGCTGGGCAAGCGCAAGATCGCGCCCAGCCTGTCACCCTCCAAGACCTGGGAAGGCTTTGTGGGCGGCACTCTGTCGGCGTCCCTGGTGGGGGCAGGCCTGTGGTGGATGACCCCGTTTTCCCCGGTGCAGGCCTTTGGCCTGTCCCTGATCATCACGCTGATGGGGTTCTTTGGCGGCCTTGTCATGTCCGCCATCAAACGCGACAAGGGCGTCAAGGATTGGGGCCACCTGATCGCGGGCCATGGTGGGTTTATCGACCGGTTGGATTCGGTGGTCTTTTCCGCGCCGATCTTTTTCCACGTCGTGCGGTATTTCTGGTCCGCCGTATGAGCATCGCGCATCGTTCATGGGTGCATGTCGCCAGCGGGTTTGCCCTGATGGGCAGCTGGGCGGGATTTGCCAACCGTGCCTTTGATATGCCCGCGCCCCTGATCGCCGGGCTGGTGCAGGGCTGCCTGACCGCCGTGATCACCCTGTTCATGAAACGGGTGATCGAAGCCGTGGCGGCGCGGTTCACCGGTCTGGCAGGCTATGTCCTGCCTGTACTGGCGGCGGGGGTGATTTCGATCTGTTTGCTGGGGTCCATCCATTGGCTGGCCGGCACGCCCGCGCTGTTGGCGACCATCGCCGTGCCGTTTTGCGTCGCCAGCAGCTATGGCGCGATTTACACGATATCATTGAAGAGGTCGTCATGAGTGATCCCGAAAGCCGCCGTCCGATTGCCACACGCGACACCAAACTGGCGCAACGCTTTGCGCGTTGGCTGGCGTGCACCTCGGTGACGCCGAATGCGATTTCGGCGGGTTCTGTGGTCTTTGCCGCCATGGCGGGCGCGGCCTTTTGGGCGGGCGGCGGGTGGTTGATCCTGGCCGCGTTGGCGGTGCAGGGGCGACTGTTGTGCAACCTGTTTGATGGTATGGTTGCGGTCGAGGGCGGGAAATCCGGCCCCGATGGCGCATTCTGGAACGAAGCCCCGGACCGGTTCGCCGATATCCTGATTCTGGTCGGCATGGGCCTGGGCGCCGGGCTGCCCGCGCTGGGCTGGGCGGCGGGCTGCTTTGCCGTGCTGACCGCTTATGTGCGCGAGGCGGGCCATGCGCAGGGCATGGCGTCGGATTTTTCCGGCCCCATGGCGAAACCACAGCGCATGGCGGTGGCGACTGGGGCGGCGGTTTTGGCCCTGATTGCGCCTGAGGTTCTGGGTGTCCCCGTGTTGCAGGCCGGTCTGTGGATCATCGCGGTGGGCGCGCTGGCAACGGCGCTGCGCCGATCTGTGCGCCTGGTGGTGTGGTTGCGCGCGCAAGGGGGCTGACGCCTTCCCCGGCACGGTTCCCGCCCACCCACCCCACCGCACCGGGGAAGGCGCGGGCGTTTAGGGATTGATCCGAAAAAGCTGTACTGCCGCGACCCACGCAAGCGGGAGTGCGATAAAAACAGTCAGCAAAGGGATGTCAGGCCGACCGAAGGCCGTGGCGAAGATCCGCGCGCAACCCAGTGTTGCAAGCCCAAGGCTTGCCAGCCCGAGAAGCGTGATGATGCCAAGCAGTATGCCCTCGGTGTGCCTGTAAGCCTGCCGCAATTGTAGCAAACGGAAGAGAAGGGGCAGGGCAAACAGGCTGAAGACCACCATCATGGCGTCATCGTTGCCATCGCTTGACAGAAGATCACGACACAGCCCGCCCCCGCCATTGGAAAACCCTGGCGAGAGATCCTGCCAATACCGACCAATCAGCGCCAGAGCGGCCAATGATCCGAGATAGAGGGCCTGAAAGAAGAGGTGGTTCAGGTGATCGCCTCGAGCCGTTCTTTGGACATCTGACCGGGCACGATGGTGATTGGTACGGGCAGGTCGGACGACGCTCGGGTCAATTGTGTGACCAGCGGGCCGGGGCCGGATTTTTCTTCGCCTGCCCCCAGAATCAGCACGCCGATGTCATTGTCTTCGCGCACATGGGCCAGGATTTCGGGCACCACTTCGCCTTCGCGGATGACCAGTTCGGGGTCGACCCCCTGACGGTCGCGCATCCATTTGGCGAAGACTTCGAAATGGGCGACGATGCGTTCACGCGCCTCTTCGCGCATGATGGCGCCGACGCCGATCCAGTGGTTGAATTCGTCCGGTGGAATGACCGACAGAACGGTCACACCGCCGCCGGTTTTTGACGCGCGCATGGCGGCAAAGCGCATGGCGTTCAAGCATTCACGGCTGTCATCCAGCACCACGAGAAATTTGCGCATCTTGATCCCCTGTCTATCGGGGCGATGATGGACCAAGGGGAAAAGTCACGCAATATCGGAATTGTCGCGGCCAAAGCGTTCCGGGATCAGGGTGGCTTACAACCTGTTTCTGAAACGCACGCTGCATCAATAGGTTTCGCGCGTTTCGAAATACTGTTCTATTTCAACGACATGTCGAAACGCTTTAGGCGCTGCTGTTGGCCCAATCCCAATACAAGCTGCGCACGCGTTTCGTCACCGGGCCGACCTGATACATGGTGCCGTCGAATTCCGTGACTGGCGTGACCTTGGACATGTTGCCCGACAGGAAGACTTCGTCGGCCGCGCGGAAATCGTTAAATGACAGCACGCTTTCATGCACCTTTACGCCATCCGCGCGCAGGTTGGTCATGTGACGGGCACGGGTGATGCCGGACAGAAAAGTGCCGTTGGCGATGGGGGTAAAGACCTCTCCATCCTTGACCATGAACACGTTGGCGATAGCGGTTTCGGCGACATTTCCCAGCGCGTCACAGACCAGGGCATTGCCGTAACCTTTGGACCGGGCCTCGATCAACATGCGGGCGTTGTTGGGGTACAGGCACCCGGCCTTGGCGTTGACGACCGAGCTTTCCAGCACCGGTCGGCAGAACCGTGTGGTGGTCAGGGTCGTGCTGGCCTCGGGCGCGGCCATGGCGACGGCTTCCAGGCTGATGGCGAACCCGGTCGTGTCCTGGCCCGGCGCGATGGCGCTGGTGGACATGTCGGCGTCAATGCCCCAGTACATCGGGCGGATATAGACGGCCTCGTCCGGACCGAAGGCCTTCAACCCCTCAAGGGTGATCGCGACCATGTCCTCGGTCGTGACGGTCGGGTTCAGCATCAATGCCTTGGCCGAGCGGTTCACGCGGGCGCAGTGGGCGTCCAGATCCGGGGTCAGCCCGTCAAAGAATCGCGCGCCGTCAAACACGGTGGAGCCCAGCCAGGTGCCATGATCGGCGGCGTTCATCACCGCGACGTCTCCGTCGTGCCAGGTGCCGTTGAAATAGGTGCGAATTTTGCTGCCGATTGCCATTTGGGGGTCCTCCTTAACGGGACTGTATCAGGGAAAGAACGTGACTGTATCAGGGAAAGGTCAGGTGTCCAGACCTTTTCGTGCGGCATAGAGCGCAGGCTTCTGTGGCCAGTAATCGAGGCGCCCCCGGGGGTTGGCCGGGGGCGCTGACCGCGCGAACAGCGGGGATAAGACGGGCGCGCGGGCGTCGTGACAGATGAACGGGGCGGGCGGCCCAGCCGATCTGGAGAATCACGAGCAGGGTCAGCCTAGGTCGCGCAGGAGTCTGTTTTGTGACAGCTGAAGCGCCCGCAGGACAGAAGCTGACTCTTCGAACTGCAATACGGTTGACGATAAGGAATTTTCTGCGAGTTGAACGCAGTTGGCGTCGTGTGACTTAGCCCCAGACGAGTTCTGGAACTGCCGCCTTGAAATGCCTATGTTCTTCCTAACAATTGAAGGAGCAGGCATTTGGGGTTGGGCGATATTGCCGACAGCATCACCCGCCAGATCGAGGTGGTGGGCGACGCGGCGCATGAGACGTTGTTCGAACCTGTGATCCGGCTGGGCGTCACGGGGCTTTCGCGCGCGGGCAAGACGGTGTTCATCACCTCGCTGGTCGCCAACCTGATGGACCGGGGCCGGATGCCGCAACTGATTGCCGCCGCCGACGGGCGCATTCAGACGGCGTTTTTGCAACCCCAGCCCGACGATACCGTGGCGCGGTTCGACTATGAAACCTATCTGGCGGCAATGACCGGCGCGACGCCGCGCTGGCCCGATGGTACGCGCGCCGTCAGTGAATTACGCCTGTCATTTCGCGTGCAGCCCGGTGGATTGCTGGCCGGATTGCGCGGGCCGCGCACGGTGCATCTGGATATCGTAGACTACCCCGGCGAATGGTTGTTGGATCTGGCCCTGCTGGATCTGAGCTATGATGAATGGGCCGCGCAGGCCCTGTCACGCATTGCCCACCGTCCGCAGGCCGCCGAATTCCTGTCCGCCGCTGATCACGCCCAAGGCGATGTGAAACTGGACGAGCCCACCGCCAAGGCGCTGTCTGACAGTTTCGCAACCTATCTGAAATCCGCACGCGAGGCCGGGTTTTCTGATTGCACGCCGGGCCGGTTCCTGTTGCCCGGCGACATGGCGGGCAGCCCGGTACTGACCTTTGCGCCGATCCCCAAGCCCGCGAAAACCCCGCGTGGCAGCCTGTGGCGCGAGATGGACCGCCGGTTCGAGGCCTATAAATCCCGCGTCGTGAAACCGTTCTTTCGCGACCATTTTTCACGGATTGATCGCCAGGTTGTGCTAGTCGATGTGCTGGGCGCGATCAACGCGGGTCCCGCCGCGCTGGACGATCTGCGCCGCGCTATGGCGGAAATCCTGCGCGCGTTTCGCCCCGGTCGCAACGCGTTTCTGTCCCAGTTGTTCATGGGGCGACGGGTGGAACGTATCCTGTTTGCGGCGACCAAGGCCGACCACCTGCACCACACGCAACATCCCCAGCTGACCGCGATCGCCGAGGCCCTGCTGCGCGATGCCAAGGACCGCGCCGATTTCGCCGGGGCCAGCACGGCGGCCATGTCAATTGCTGCCCTGCGCACCACGACCGAGGAGACGCTGGACCACAAGGGACGGACGCTTGACTGCGTGCGCGGCACCCTGTTGGACAGCGGTAAATCGGCGGCGTTTTACCCCGGCGCTTTGCCCGAGGATCCCGGACGGCTGTTGTCCCCGGCGCGTGAAGGCGCGGAAAAATGGCTGGACGCGGATTACCAGGTCATGCGGTTTGCCCCGGCCCAGGTCAGCCTGAAACCGGGCGAAGGCCCGCCCCATATTCGGCTGGACAAGGCTGCGGAATTTCTGATCGGGGATCGGTTGTGATCGTCGATGCCGCCACCGCCGCAGATGCCCCTTCCATAGGGGGCATCATGTCGGACTGGATCGACACAACACCCTGGATGCCGCGCGTTCACACGCGCACCGAAGAACAGGGGTTCGCCCGCATGTTGGTTGACAAAGGCTGGGCCACGGTGGTGCGCCGCGCTGGTGTTCCGGTCGGCTTTCTGGCCCGCGACAGGGGCGAAATCCACGCGCTGTATGCGGCGCCTCAGGGACAAGGCGTGGGCAAGGCCCTGCTGGACCACGCCAAAACACATGCCCCGCATTTGTCGATGTTTGCCTTTCAGGCGAACGTCGCCGCGCAACGGTTTTACCTGCGCGAAGGGTTTGTTGAAACGGGCCGCAGTGACGGCATGGGCAATGACGAAAACCTGCCCGATATCCGCTATGAATGGAGCGCCTCATGAGCGATGAAAAAGGCCCCGTGCTGATCGAATTGGACGGACCGGCTGACGATACGCCAGCCACCGCGCCGCCGGTGCCCGAACCGGATCTGCCCCCCCCCACAGGTCAGGCGATGCAGACTGTCGCGACCTTGACGGCGCGGCGCGGCGGGCGTCTGGGCCGATGGTTCTGGTCCCTGGCAGTGGCGATCATCGGCTTTGTCGCCTCGGTCGCGGCCTATGATTTCGTCACGGGCCTGATCGCGCGCAACCCGGTGTTGGGTGCGACGGCCATGGCGTTGGTCAGCGCCTTTGTGTTCGTCATGCTTATCCTGGCGTTGCGCGAATGGGTGGCCTTTGTCCGCCTACGCCGGGTCGACGGCATTCACCGCAGGGCCGAGGAGGCTTTGGCGCACAAATCCCTGCCAGAGGCGCGCGAGGTATCACGCTCTCTCAAGCGTCTTTACGCTGGGCGGGACGAGCTGAAGTGGGGCTTGGAGCGGTTGAGCGAACGCGAAGGCGAGCAATTCGAGGCCGAGGATCTGTTGGGTCTGGCTGAGGCCGAGGTGCTGGCGCCATTGGACGCCGCGGCCAGGCTGGAAGTCGAAGCGGCGGCGCGTCAGGTCGCGACCGTGACCGCCATCGTGCCGCTGGCGCTGGCCGATGTGGTGACTGCGCTGACCTCGAATATTCGCATGATCCGTCGGGTGGCCGAAATCTATGGCGGGCGGGCGGGCACGCTGGGCAGCTGGCGGCTGACCCGCGCCGTGATGACCCATCTGGTGGCCACCGGGGCGGTCGCAGTTGGCGATGACCTGATCGGGTCCCTGGCGGGGGGCGGCGTTTTGTCGAAACTCAGCCGTCGTTTTGGCGAAGGCGTCGTGAATGGCGCGTTGACCGCGCGTGTTGGCGTGGCGGCGATGGAGGTCTGTCGCCCCTTGCCGTTCAATCGCAAACCCCGCCCATCGGTCACTGGATTGGTGAAACGCGCGCTGACCGGGCTGTTTGGCACATGAGCCGCGTGCTGGTCGTCGGTGCCTATGGCATGATCGGGGCGCATATCGCACGCGACCTGATGGCGCGGGGGCATCAGGTGACCTGTGTGGGGCGAAATGCGGCGACCGCGTTGCGTGTCCTGCCTGACGCCGTGTGGGGTTACCATGACCTGCGTGACCTGACAGGGGCCGAAGACTGGGCGCCCATCGTGATGAACCACAGTCATGTGGTGAACTGCGCGGGGGCCTTGCAGGACAACGGTTCAGATGACTTGGCGGCGGTGCATGCCACGGCAATCACCGCGTTGGCGGCGGCCTGCGCGGCGCAGGGCGTGGGGCTGATCCAGATCAGCGCCGTGGGGGCTGACCCCGGTGCGAACACGGCGTTCATGGACAGCAAGGCGCAGGGTGACGCGGCCATCCGGGCCTCAGGCGCCGATTGGTGGATTTTCAAGCCCGGCCTGGTGCTGGCCCCGACCGGATATGGTGGCACGGGGTTGATGCGCATGTTGGCGGCGGTGCCCGTCGTGCAACCCGTGACCATGCCTGAAGCCTTGGTGCAAACCGTCGCCGTGGCAGATGTCTGCGCGGCGGTGGCGCGCGTCCTGTCCGGCGATATTCCACCGGGGGCCGAGGCCGATTTGGTCGAAGACGAGGCGCACCGGCTGGACGCGGTGATCGCCGCCTTTCGCCGCTGGCTGGGTTTTGCCGATGCGCGCGCCGTGTGGCAGTTGCCTGGCGCGTTGACCCGTCCGGTGGGCTGGATCGCGGACCAGTTGGGGCGGCTGGGGTGGCGCTCGCCCCTGCGCTCAACGGCCCTGACGGTTACGGCGGCGGGGGTGGGGGGGGTGACGCGCTGCAAACCCG
>Ga0209121_10001351_pt1 | contig 25694 bp, 24 predicted proteins | sample Cruoilmetagenom3_FD_187292 | JGI IMG/M metagenome (GOLD analysis project Ga0209121, IMG submission 187292) | Oil polluted marine microbial communities from Coal Oil Point, Santa Barbara, California, USA - Sample 3 (SPAdes) (version 2) | ecosystem: Environmental > Aquatic > Marine > Oil seeps ... | reverse complement strand
GGGCGATATCTGCCGGATCCTCAAAGGGACCGCGCCCGAGATCACCCTGCTCGGGTGAGCGTTGTTGCCGGGCATTGGGGACGTTGAGCCACCCGGAGCGCCGCTGAACACGCGCTGCCGGGAGGCGGCGGCCCGGGGCGTCAGCTTTTGCGTTGGAACAGGATCATCACCAGCGCGAGCAGCGAGGAGCCGATCATGAGCAGGAGCGAGACCGCGTTGAGGAGCGGCGTCGAGCCCTCCTTGAGCCGGTCGAACATCGCGATGGTCAGCGGCGCGTCGGAGCCCACCAGCATCAGCGTGGTGTTGAAGTTCTCGAAGCTCATCAGAAAGGCCACGACGAAGCCGCCGATCAGCGCGGGGGCGAGGTAGGGGATCGTGACCGTGCGTACGGCGGTGAGCCTGTCGGCGCCGAGGTTGAGGGCGGCTTCTTCGAGGGTGCGGTCGAACTTCTGCAATCGCGCCGCGATCACCAGGGTGACGATGGTGGTGATGAAGGAGAACTGGCCGAGGATCACCAGCGTGATGCCGGGGCGCAGCGCTTCGATCTCGACGTTGGCGCTGTCCCAGACGGCGTTGGCGACGGTCGAGGAGAAGACCAGGATCGAGATGCCGAGGACGATGCCGGGGATCACCAGCGGCAGCAGCATCAGCACGTAGAACAGGCCCTTGAGGCGAAAGTCGTAGCGGTTGAACAGGAAGGCGTTGGTGGTGCCGACGACAACGCTGAGGAGCGAGACGAAGACGGCGATGAAGCCCGAGTTGCCGAGCGCGCGCAGGATCGGGCGTTCGTGGAAGACGCCGATCATCGGCCGCTCAGAACCGAAGAACCACGCCCAGGTGAAGCCCTCCCAGGGCAGCGACGGGAACTGGCTGTCGTTGAAGGCGAAGACCGAGACGACCGCGAGCGGCAGCGCGAGGTAGAGGAAGAACAGCACCACATAAGCGCGGTAGGCGATGCGGATCGGGCGGGGCTGGTGGATCGAGGGGATCATGGCGTTAACCCATCGTCGATTTCAGGGTCTGGCCGGTGAGCTTGAGCGTACCCCAGACAATCACCGACGAGAGGAACAGGAGCATGAAGCCGAAGGCGGCGCCGAGCTCCCAGTTGAAGCGCACGATGAACTGCGAATAGATCAGCTCGGTGAACCACAAGCTGTCCTTGCCGCCGAGCATGGTGGGCGTGAGGTAGTTGCCCAGGGACAGCATGAACACCACGATCGAGCCCGAGACGATCCCCGGCATGGCGTGCGGGATGATAATCTCGCGCAGGACCGAAGCGCCGTTGCCGCCGAGGTCGTAGCCGGCCTCGATCACGCTGTCGTCGAGGCTCTCCATCGTGGTGATGAGGGGCACCACCATGAACAGCATCGAGGTGTAGACGAGGCCGATCATTATCGCGACATCGTTGTAGAGCATCTCGACCGGCTGGTCGGCCAGCCCGCTCCATTGCAGGAATTTCGAGATCAGCCCGGTCTCGCGCAAGAGGATCATCCAGCCGAAGGTGCGCACCAGTTCGGAGACCCAGAACGGCACCAGGCAGAGCAGAAACAGGGCCGATTGCAGCCGGCCCTTGGCGATCTTGGCGATGTAGAAGGCGACCGGGAAGCCGATCAGCAGGGTGATCACGGTGGCGAGGATCGACATCATCGCGGTGCGGATGAAGGTGATGATGTAGAGAGGCTCACCGAAGAAGGCCATGTAGTTTGCGAAACTGGTCTGGTATTGCCCGACCCCGATGCGCTCGCGGATCGACACCAGGAACATGTCGACATGCGGGATCACGATCAAGAGGCCGAGCCAGAGCACCAGCGGCGAGATCAGCAGGATGAACCCGAGCTTCGCCCCCGCTTGCATCAGCTGCCCCCCGCGCTGAAGGCGTTGGCCTGGGCGCCTTCCCAGCCGATGTGCACCGTGTCGTCGCGGCCGAGGTCGGCAAACTCGCCCGATTGCGGCAGGGTCACCTCGATCTCGTCGCCGCCCGTCTCGGGGCGCAGCATGGCGCGCGAGGCGGCACCGTTGAACAGAAGCGACGTCACCCGGCCGGTCATCCGGTTTTCCAGATGCGCCACGTCACCCTCGGCATGCGCGATGCGGATCGCCTCGGGGCGCACGAAGATCTCGGCCTGGTCGCCGACGGCGAGGCCGCGGCCGTGGTCGGTGCCGGCGAAGGTGAGGCCGGCTTCGGTGGCAAGTTGCAGCTCGCCCGCCTCGGCGCGGGTCACCCTGCCCCGCCAGCGGTTCGCCTCGCCGACAAATCCCGCGACAAAGGCGGTCTCGGGGCGGTAGTAGAGCTCGCGCCCGGTGCCGACCTGTTCGAACCGGCCTTCGTTCATCACCGCGATCTGGTCGGACATCACCAGCGCCTCGGACTGGTCGTGGGTGATGTAGATGAAGGTGGTGTCGAAGGCCGCCTGCAGGGTCTTGAGTTCGATTTTCATGTGCTCGCGCAGCTTGAGATCGAGCGCGCCAAGCGGTTCGTCGAGCAGGAGCACTTCGGGCTCCATCACCATGCAGCGGGCAATCGCCACGCGTTGCTTCTGGCCGCCCGAAAGCTCATCGACCTTGCGCTTGCCGATGCCCGGCAGGCCGATGCGCTCCAACGCCTCGTCGACCTTGCGCGCGATCTCTGGCTTGGCGAGGCCGCGGCGGCGCAGTCCGTAGCCGATGTTGCCCTCGATGTTCATCATCGGGAAGAGGGCCAGGTGCTGGAACACCATGTTCACCGGGCGCTTGTTGGGAGCCACGTCGAGCACCGAGCGGCCCCGGATCAGGATATCGCCGGAGGTGGGCTCGAGAAAGCCCGCGATCATGCGCATGATCGTGGTCTTGCCGCAGCCCGAGGGCCCGAGGATCGAGAAGAAGGAGCCCGCGGGCACGGTGAAGGACACGTCGTCGACGGCGGTGAAATTGCCGAACTGCTTGGTGAGATCGACGCATTCGAGGTCGGCTGTACTCATGGGCTGGGATCGTCCTGGGGGCTGGGATCGTCCTGGGGGCTGGGATCGTCCTGTCGGATCGGAGTGCGGCACCCGCGCGCGGGGCGCGGATGCCGCGGTTGTCGTGTCGGTCAGCTCAACCGGCGGCTTGCACGCGGTCGAGCGTGGCGCCTTCGAGCACTTCGAGACCGGCGGGTACCGGCGGGTACCACTTGATGTTGTCGACGGCTTCCGGCGGGAACGTGTTCTGGAACCGCGCCTTCAGCTCGTCGTTGACCAGCTCGTCCGCACCGGCGGAGGCGGTGAAGTTACCGACAGCGTCGGTGATCATCGCTGCCACTTCGGGCTTCATCACGAAGTTGATCCAGTCATAGGCGGCCTGGTCGGCCTGGCCCTTGGCCGGCAGCACGAAGGTGTCGATCCAGCCCAGCGCGCCCGCGGCCGGGGCGACGGTGGTGATGTCGGCGTTTTCGGCGTTGAGCTTCCAGCCGCCGGTGTCCCAGGCCATCGAGGCCACGGTTTCACCCGAGCGCATCAGGTTGAGAAGCTCGTCGCCGCCCGACCAGTAGGTTTTCACGCCAGCCTTGCATTCGATCAACTTGGCTTCGACCGCGTCGAGGATCTCCTGATAGGCCGCCTCGTCGCCGTAGGCCGCGAACGGATCCAGCCCCATCGCGTAGGCGAATCCGATCAGCGTCGGCCGCTTCAGACGGTAGGTGACCTTGCCGGCCACGTCCGGGCTGCAGAGATCGGTGTAGTCCTTCACCATCGGGGCTGCGGCGGTGTTGACCACCAGCGCCGAGGTGCCCCAGACGTGCGGCACGCCGTAGATGTCGCCGCCGACGGTGGTGTTGGCCTTGGTGGCTTCCAGCATCGAGGCGATGAACTGGCTTTCGTCGAGCATCGAGAGGTCCATCGGCTTGTAGATGCCGAATTCTTCCTGCGGGCCGGCGATCCGGTCCTGGCTCGGCTGGGCGAGGTCGAAGCCGCCGCCGGCGGTGGCGCGCAGCTTGGCGATCATTTCCTCGTTGTTCGACAGGGTCACTTCGACGCTGTGGCCGGTTTCTTCCTCGAACATCGCCACCACATCCTCGGGGGCGTAGCCGCCCCAGGTCAAGAGCCGCAGGGTGTCGGCGCTGGCGGCGCCGGCGAGGCCGAGTGCGGCGAAGCTGGCAGCCGACAGGAACAGGGCGGCCCGGGTTTTCTTGGTTGTCATGGTTTTCTCTCCCAATTGGATAGACTTGGTTTTCTCCGCGCCCGCAGCTTGGCGAAGCAACGTAACAGTGGGGCGACTTTGTCCGGTCACCGCGGTATTCGGGGGGCGGCGCGAACCAACGCCACAGCGTTTTTTCCCTCTCGGTCAAAACATGACGCCGTTGCCGCAGGCAAGTCAATGCGTAACGCTCTCGCGTGGCGGGGAAATGGAGAAGAGACCGGCTTTCGCCGTCCCGACCGGGGCGATAGAGACCTAAGCCGGCAGGTCGTTTGCCGCAAAGACGTGGACCGGCGGGACAATTCCCAGGCGACCTAAGCCCGTTCTCGCCCTGCGGTCGCGCCCGCCTGTACACCGTGCCGGCGTGGCCCGGCTGCAAGGCCAGGCTGATCGCCCCGGCGGGACGCATGGCGGTTGCGAAACAGCACCGCGCAACGGCCCTTGGCTGAACCGGTCGCGATTTTTTGCACGCGGAGCGTTGAAGGGTCGGCCCGGCTCAGATCGTCCGGCCCGACCAAGGCGCAAGCGTCGCAGAGATCGGGCGCATGCGGTCCGGTCTGGTCGTCCGCCTCCTCCGGGAGGATGCCGGCAGTCCCTTCCTCCGACACGATCTCGCCGGCCGCGCCGGTGTCCGATCGCTGGCCGCTGTCGATCAGGGCTGGCCGGATGGTCGTCGTTGGATCGCTCGAAAGCTGATGTCCTGCGACGCGGCGGGAGCGATGCAGACACCGCCGATGGCGATCTGCGCTGCAATACCCGATTTCATCCTGTCGTCCCGTCTCGCTCATTTCGGACGCGCGGCGCGCCGCTGCGGGCCGCTCCCGAACTAGCGTTCCCCGGGCCGGGGTCCGTCGCGGCTGCGACCCCTTTCACGTCGGCGATCGGCGGGACACCGGATGCCTGCAAGACGCGCTCGGCACCGGCCTTTGCCGAGCTATGGGAGGTCCGGCCAATGGCCCGTGCCGCCGGTGCAGCCCGTGCCGCCCGTGCCGGGGTGACGATGTGTCGGGTCCGTCGTCGGCCGAACCCGCGCCCTTGGCCCGAGCCGGAAGATCGGCGCCGCGGCAAGCCCCGCAGGATGGTTCGGGACAGGGCAGCGCCGGTCTCACCGAGGAGCTTTCGCGCCGCCTCGCCCCCCGCGCGTCCGGCATGCACCGGACCGGGGGGACCCCGGCGTTGACGGTGCCGCGCCTGTCGTGACGTTCAACGGGTTGTAAGAACGGATGCGGTGTCGATCACCGCTTCGTCGGTCCGAGCGTGCCGCGCAAAGATCCGCCCCCATGGCCAAGCCGACGCAAATGTACACGGGTATCCGGGCGGTCGCGAGGGCAAGCATCGTCGGGCACGGCTTCCGACCGACCGGATGGCACATACGCATACGCTTTCGAAACCGCGTGGAATATCGTCGCGACCGTCTGCATCGACGAGGCGGGGGACCCGGCGTGGACAGGCGTTGATACCTTGATGGCGCAGGTCTCGGGGTGCGACGCGGGCGGCGATCCTGGAGCACAACCTTGACGCGCGGCTCGGGGCGGGCGATGCGCGCGACGTCCAGTGCGAGGCATGCCGCGACCAGTTCACGCCGGCCGGCGCGGATCAATAGACATGCCGGGCGCGCCGGGCCGGGCGTGCCACCACCCGGAGCGACGGAAGTCGCGCGGCAAGGATCAATCCGGCCGGGCGGCGCCAACAGATGTCTTGCGCGTGCGGGGCACACCGCGAGCAAGCGTCTTGCGGGCACGCTTGGCCCGGCGCCCACACGCCGCTTGCAGTTGCTGTCCGGCCCCCCTATTTCAAAAGGTCTGCGCGCCGTCTTCGAGCGGGGACGGGAGACGCGCGGCGCCTTCTGGGCGTAGGGGAAAGGACTGCGGATGTCCGGGCGCAGACAGACCATTGCCTGTCCGATTTGCGATACGATGTACCAGGTGGACGACGAGATCGCTGTTCGGGACACCAGATGCATCCGCTGTGGTCATCGGCTGACGTTCGGCAGGCGCGGGGCGATCGCGCGGGTGGTCGGGCTGGCCATGACCTCTGCCATCCTGATGGGGCTGGCGATGTTTCTTCCGTTTCTCAACCTGACGTCGGGCAGAAACACGGTGTCTGCCTCGCTGGTCGAGGTCGTCGGCGGATTTGCCGACGGCTTGATGGTCCCGTTGGCGTTTGCAGTGTTTGGTTTCATTCTGGTCCTGCCGCTGACCCGCTTTGTCCTTTTGATCTTCGCGCTCGGCCCGGTCGCTGCCGCACGCCCCGCTTTTCCGGGCGCCGCGCTGGCACTGCGCTGGGCGATTGTGCTGAAGCCCTGGGCGATGGCCGAGGTCTTCATGATCGGCGTCGCGGTCGCGTTGATAAAACTCTCGGGCCTCGCGACCATTGGCATGGGGTCGGCGTTCTGGGTTCTTTGCGCGGTCGTGCTCATCACCGCCTATCAGGAAACATTCATGTGCAGGCATACGCTATGGACCGAGCTGAACAGCGCGCGCGCCTGATCACCGCTCGCGACGCCGGGCGCGTCGGCTGCCGGAGCTGCGGGCTGGTCGCGCCCCTGGGGCAGCGCAGGTGCACGCGCTGTGGCGCGGCGCTGCAAAGCCGCGACACCCAATCGCTCCAGAAAGTCTGGGCGTGGTGGATGGCGGGGCTGATCACCTACATCCCGGCCAATATCTACCCGATGCTGCGCTCCACGGAGCTGTTCCGCACCACCGAGAGCACCATTGTCGGCGGGGTCGTCGACCTGATCCATTACGGAGACTACGCGGTCGCCGCGATCGTCTTCGTGGCGTCGATCGTGATCCCGATCGGCAAGTTCGGGGCGATCGCCTGGTTGGCGCTGATCCTTGGACGTCCGCATGCGCAGGACACCCACCGGTTGCACCGCGTCTACGAGGTGGTCGAATTCATCGGCCGGTGGTCGATGATCGACGTCTTCGTCGTTGCGATCCTCTCCGCGCTCGTGCAATTCGAGACGTTCGCGACGATTAATCCCGGGATCGCGGCGATCTCGTTCGCCGTCTCGGTCATATTCACCATGCTCTCCGCCCAGAGCTTCGATTCCCGGCTGATCTGGGATCGTTTGAAAGAAGGCACGCCCGCATGATGACGGATGCTGATCTCCCCACCCCGGAGCCGACCGAAAGCCGGCGCGAGATCTCCTGGGTCTGGTTGATGCCGGTCCTCGCCGTGCTGGTCGCGCTCGGGATGGTCTGGCAGACCTATGCCAACCGCGGGCCGGTGATCGTCGTCACTTTTCCCTCCGCGAGCGGCATCGAAGCCGAGCAAACCCCGCTGCGGTACCGCGAGCTCGACGTTGGAACGGTCGAGGAGGTGACCTTTTCCGAAGGCCTCTCGGCGATCGAGGTCCACATCCGTCTCGACCAGAAGATTGCGCCCTACGTCGATGCCGGGTCCGAGTTCTGGCTGGTCGAGCCGCAGGTCTCCGCGCGCGGGATCACCGGCCTCGGCACCGTGCTGTCCGGCGTCTACATCGAAGGCAGCTGGGACGGCACCCCGGGCGAGGCGGCAGACCGTTTTGAGGCGCTGACCGAGCAGCCCCTGTTCTCGCCCGACCAGGCGGGCACAAGGATCGTGCTGAGCTCAAGGACGGGGGGGCAATTGTCGGCCGGAGCGCCGGTGCTGTTCAACGGCATCTCAGTCGGTTGGATCGGCAGGCCGGTTCTGTCGGAAAACGGCCTGACCGTGACCCGGGACGCCTTCATCGAGGCGCCCTATGACGCGCGGCTCAGCACCGCATCGCGGTTCTGGGACAGTTCGGGACTATCTTTCGACATCGGAACCAATGGCGTCTCCTTCAACATGGAAAGCCTCGCCGCCCTGGTCGAGGGCGGGGTGACGTTCGGTACCCTGGTCACCGGCGGCCAAGCGATCGAGCCGGGCCATGTGTTCGACGTTTTCTCCTCGCTCAGGACCGCGCGGGCAGATGCGCTCGAGGGCAGCGGCACGCGGCTTTCGGTGGCGGCGCTGGTCGACGCGAGCGTGGCCGGGCTTTCGGCTGGCACGGTCGTGCGCTACGGGCGGGCGAATGTCGGCGAGGTCACCGCGGTGACAGGCTTTCGCGACGCGGATGCGCCGAGCGGCGACATGCAGCTGCTCGTCGATCTCGAGATCATTCCCGAGCGGCTCGGCTTTGCGGCCGGTCTTACCACCGACGAACAGCTCGCCACCCTGGCAGACCGGATCGCCGCAGGGCTCAGGCTCCGGCTGGCGTCGGAGGGGATCATCGGTCAGACGACGATCCTCGAGTTCATCCAGGCCGAGGACGCAGGGGCCGAAACCCTCGTCATCGACCGGACGCCCTTCCCGCTCGTGCCCACCGCGCCCGCGCGGGTCGGCGATGCAACGGAAGGTATGGAGGGGCTGGTCGACCGGGTCAGCAACCTGCCGATCGAGGAGCTGATGACATCGGCGATCGGCGCGCTTGAAAGCGTGCAGCAACTGGCAGGCAGCCCCGACGCGCTCCAGCTCCCGGCCAATGCGAACGGGCTCATCAGCGACGCGCGCGGCCTGGTCGGATCGGACGAGATCCGCATCGCTCTGGCCGACTTCCAGGCCGCAACGACGGACCTGCGCGCCATGACCGACGAGATCCGAAACAGCCCGGGGCTCGCCAACCTTCTGACCGCGCTCGAATCCTCGCAGCAGATCACCGACGGGCTCGCCGCGTTCTCCGAGGGTCTGCCGGGTGTTCTCGACAGCGTCGCGGTGATTACCGACGAGATCCGGGAGGTCCCGCTGGCCGAGCTCGTGGGCTCGCTCGATCAGGTGACGCAGCAGCTTCAGGGATTTCTGGGCTCCGAGAGTATCGACGACCTGCCGGAGGCGATTCGCGGGACGCTCGAGGAATTGCAGAACGCCCTGACCGAGTTGCGCACCGGCGGCGCCGTGGAGAACCTGAACAAGGCGCTGGCGGCGGCGCAAGGGTCGATGGAAGCGATCGAGATTGCGACAGAACTGGTGCCGGAGGTGGTTTCGCGACTCGACTCTACCGCCCGGACACTGGAAACTGCCGTGTCCGGGTATGCTCCGGGCTCGCGAATCCAGGTGGATATCACCAATGCGCTTCGCAATATCTCTGAGGCTGCCGCTGCGTTCCGCTCGCTTTCGCGCACGCTCGAACGCGATCCGAGTTCGTTGATTACCGGGAGGTGATGACATGAGGACCCTTTTCGGGCTGCTGGCCCTCGCCCTCGTGGCCGGCTGCACCGGCGGCACGTCCCCCCAGGTGGTGATCGACCCGCGAAGCTCGGAATTGCGGGTTCCGGCCCGGGTGGGCAGTGTCATGTTGCGGGATATCTCTCTGCCGGCCTATGCCCAGGCGACCGAGATCTCCGTGCGCGGCGCAAGCGGTACGCTCGTCGAGAAGAAGGGCGAGGTCTGGGCCGATGAGCCGGCCCGCGCGATGACCGGGGCGATGGTCCGCAACCTGAGCGTCATCACCGGCACCCAGGTCGCGGCGGAACCCTGGCCGCTGGAAGGCTACGCCGATGTCGAGGTCACCGTCCGGGTCGAGCACATGTTCGCGCGCGACGACGGGTCGATCACGCTCGTGGGCTACTACGCCATCCGGCGCGAGAACGCGCGCAGCGCCATTCACCAGTTCGACATCACCCGCGCGGCCACGGCGGACGCGCCGGACGATCTGGCTCTGGTCTACGAAGGGGCATGGGCGGACCTCGCGGAACGGATTGCGCGAGACCTGTAGGCGTCTCGGCGAAACGCGCCCGCAGTCGGGCGGCGCTTGCCCGATCGGCCGCGGGCGCCTTGGTTTGTTTTTTTATTGGCTTTCATCGGCTTGGCGGCGAGTGCTGCTGGAAATACGCCAACCGGGCTGGCGCGTGCGCCGGGTGGGCCGGATCGTCTACCCCGGGCAAGCCACCCGGCGCGCCGCTCATCCGATCGGGAAGAAAATGGCCCGGACCCGGCTTCGGTTCGGGTGGGCGCATTGGCGTCAAACCCGCCTGGTCCCCGCTCGGCCCCTGGTGGCTATGGTCCGGCCAGGACATCCCAAAACAGCCTCAGGGCCAGGACCCCCAGAAGAACCAGAATGACGCGATTGAAGGCCTCGGCAGACAACAGCCGTCCCAGGAAGGTGCCGACCGGCATGAACCCCAGGAGGACAACCGTTGCCGCGCAGCCGATGAGCAGGCGCTCGACGGTCAGAAAGCCATATCCGGCCAACATCGGGATCTGGACCAGCAACATCGAGAGAAAGAAGATCGAGACCGTCAATATGAAATTGGGCCGCGTCAGATGCATGGCGTTGAGAAAGGTGATCGTGACCGGCGCCGAAACGCCGGACGCGCCCTGCAACACGCCCGCGGCGAACCCGGCCGGCGCCGCGATCCTTTTTGCCGCGGGCATCGACAAGGTCCATTCGGGCCGCAGCAGGCGGAAGATGATGTATATGACGACCGCGACCGCAACGGCCAGTTTGAGCGCATCGGTCGGGACTTTGGCCAGAATCCAGGTGCCGAGCGCCGCGCCGAGAACCCCCGCGCCCGCAAACCGGATGAGAAAGCCCGTTGAAATCCTGGCCGCGCGATGGGTCCAGACCTGAATGCTGTTGGAGACCAGGCTCGGGACGACGAACACCGCCACCGCTATCGGCACGTTGAAGTAGAGCGCGATGATCGGGATCGCGACAATCGGCGCGCCGGCCCCGGTTGCGCCCTTGAGAATGCCGCCGATGGCAAAGCCGATCGCGATGTACAGAACACCTGGGTCCACGATCTTCGATCTCTCTTCAAGTCAAGCGTACAGGGTGAAACACCCGGCAGCGCTGCCGGGTCAAGAGGTTTCGCCCGCGACGCCGGACCCGTCCTTGGCCCGGTCCCGTCAACCGAAGCGCCCGTGCCGAGAAAGCCGCCAGCAGGGCAAGGCGGATGATGACGGCTATGAGAAAGGGGAGCCCCCGCGCATGCCCGTGCCGGACCCTGGCCCGGGCGCGACCCTCTGCAACACGCCCAGGTTCAACCTGGCCGGCGGGGTGATCGGGCCGACATCGGCCCCGCTCACCGCCAGCACGCCGATCCAGATCGGGTCGAAGCCGGGTGCGTCCACGCCCGGGAAAATGAAAGGGACCGTGAGGAGACTCGTCGCCACCGGGGCGATGCCGCAGCCAAGGACAAGGTCGAAGGCGATGATGATGAGACGCAGCCGGGCAGGCGTCGAGCCTTGCGGATCCGATGGCGCGGATCAGAAGCTGCGGCGATCTCGGGGTTTCGATGACGCGGTTGAACAGTGGCGCACCGACCGTGAAAAGAAGGATCATGTCGGCCCGCGCGACGGTGTCAGAGGCGCTCACCCAGAGCACCTTGCACCTGTGCGCGCCGGGGAACACGCCGACGATGCCCGCATCGAGCGCTCCGATCGCGGCGGCCGAAAGCCTGTCGCCGCAACTGGCGGCGCGCATCTCGGGTATCGAGACGCGGCCTTGATCGGGACCCGCAGACACAGCCCGGCGAGGTCTTCGGGCGTGTTGCCGGTCTATTGCGGGTCATGTTTTCTCTTCCGCGATATCGGTCATGGCCGATGTGTTGGCAGGATCACCGACATCGACGCGGGCGGCGTGCCCCAGGTGATGATCGACCGCGGCACGCCCGCCGCTGCGCGTTCGGCCAGCAATGGGTGAACGGTGTCGGTGCCGTCGAGGTCGGGCATAGGGGTCTCGTGGATCGCCTGTGCCGGATCGAGCCCTACGATATCGGATTGCGCCATCGGCCCGAGCACCGCCCGCAGGGGTCCGGACCCGGGTTTCTCAGCATCGTCGACCGTCTCGGCATCGCAGACGCCACTTGCCACCAGCGCGCCGCCGGAACCTGAAGCGGGCTCCGCGGCGCTGTGCACCGACACCGGCCCGCGAGACATCCTCGGCTTCGATCACGCGGGAAGGTTGCCCTCGGCATCGCGCGGATGGTCTTGCGCCGCCGAAGGATCGCCGGCCGTTCGACTGCGATCCGGCGGAGCCGTTTGCCGAGGTTGCTCAACGCCCGGTCACTGCGGATCAGAAGTCCGAAGGCGCGCGGGGCAAGCGGGGGGTCGGTCCCGACGCCTGTCATCGGACCGAGATCCAGCTCGTGAGGAAAAGCGGCCCGGACAGGCGCGAGAACGCATCGGTCATGCGCAGCGTTTTCAGCAAGGTGGCAAACGACGCGGACTGGATGACGCGTTCGGGGAAAGCCGAGCCGTTGGGCACATCAAGCGCTTCGATCTGCCGTCGAAGCTTTCGGCCATGTCGGGGAGCCGCCCAGCTCTCGTTCTGCAACCGGTCGGGGGACAGGCTGGTGTGTTTGGCGGGGGGATTGCAGCTGCGCGTCGCCACGCGAATGCCGTTGGGTTCGCCGCGCGGCACGTGTCACAGGCACGCGTTTGATCGTGTCACCACCGGCCGGCGCATGGTCGGCTAACGCCGGCGCACGGTCTGTCGACAAGACACCGCAAGCGACCAATCGCGGGACCGCCCGGTATAACGTCGCGCCCCGGGCCGACCATTGGCGCCAGGCAAATGGCATCCGCAGCGGTCGTTTGGACATGAGCCAATCCGCCAGAAAAATGCGCAGATCACGGGCGCCGGCCTCGATCTGTTCGCGACCGAGCCCCTGGACCCCGGCGATCCGCTGTGGTCGGCGCCCGACGTCCTCGCCACGCCGTGCACCGCCAGCATGTCCGACGTCAACAAACAGCAAGCGCTGCCGCTGGTCGCCGCAGACTTGAACGCGTTTGCGGCCCAGGGACCGGGCGCTGTGCGCGGCCTGATAAAACGCACCACAAAGCGCACCGTCCAGCGGACCGCGGAGAACGGCCGGGACCGTACCTGCGAAAGACGGAGAACAGGCGGTCGACATGCAACCGGCTCCCGTCGAACAGGGCGGTGTCGGCGTGGCGTGGGGGCATGTGGCGAGGCGTACGGGATCAGCGTGGCGCCGGCGATCGCGGAATGGCGGTTTCTCGGCCCGCACGCGCAGGAAACGGACCGAGTGACCACGCGGCTGGTTTGGGAATGCCAGTCTTCGGTTTTCAGGGTGCCGGGCGCGGCTCCTTCAGGCGGGAGGATGCTTGGGTTGGCCACGCGCACCGTTGCGCCCGCGCCCGCTCTTCGTCGCCTGCCGTCCGAGGTCTGCCGCGTGCTGCCGCCTGGGGGTATCTGTTGCGGTCTCCCCTCCGCTCAGAAGAAATCGAAATTGCCCAGATCAATATCTTTCATGTCGAGCCCCTTGAGGAACACCTCGGCTTTGCCGAACTCGATCCGCAGCCCGGCCTTGGTATCCGTGAACTTGAGCTGGAAATAGTTGTTCGCCCCGCTGCCGATGCTGATGGTGTCCTTGGCTTCGAAATCGGTGATCGTGTTGTCGCCGGAGGACCCGAAGAACACGAACCTGTCGGCGCCTTCGCCGCCGGTGAGCTTGTCCGATCCTGACCCGGCGTATAGCTCGTCCTTGCCTTTGCGGCCGTCGATCGTGTCGTTGCCTTCCTTGCCAAACAGGCGGTCTTCGCCCTTTGCCCCGACCAAGATGTCGCTGCCCTTGCCGCCGTCGATCTTGTCGTCGCCGGCGCCACCGATGAGGAGGTCTGCGCCCTTGCCACCGATCACCGAGTCATTGCCGGTGCCGCCCTTCAGACGGTCATCGCCTGTGCCGCCTTTCAATTTGTCCGCTCCGTCATAGCCATAGATCGTGTCGTCCCCGTCCCGGCCCTTCAACACGTCCTTGGCGCTGCCGCCGTGAATGGCGTTGTCTTTCTCATCGCCGTAGATGACGTTGGGCCCGTTCAAGGATCCCAGGATGTTCTCGATCTGGAAGAAACTGGTCGACCCGTAGGTTCCGGCGGAGGCCGAGTTGAGCTCCATGTCGATGGTGACGGTCTGGCCCGGCGTCGCATAGCGGTAGTCGAGGGTGTCGTTGCCGATGCCACCGTTCACGTAGTTTCCGGCCCCAGCCCCCGGGTCGATCGTGTCGTCGCCGCCAAGTCCGTACAGGGTGTCGGCGCCGTCTGCCGCCAGGTCAAAATCGCCCTTGTCGCCCCTTTGATCGCCGAAAATGTAGTTGTCGAGCCCGTTTCCATAGATCGTGTCGGCACCGCCATAGCCCTGGATCATCTCGTCGGTCGCAGTGGCGGTATACGGGGAGACGATGTCCCAGGTGACCTGCATGGTCTTGCCTTCATAGGTACCCGTCGTCGTGACCATAGCTTAAATCCCTGTGTCGCGTTCGAAACTGAAACGTGCAAATCCCGGCCATCTGCGCGCGACGACCGACGGTTCGTCCTGCGCTGGCACCGGCTCCCACGGCGGCCATGGGTCCTGGGTCCTGGACCCCGCCCTGCCATTGCCGGGCGCATGCCAAGTTGCTGCACTTTACCCGAGGCAAAATGTCGCAGATCGGATCCGGGAAATCAAGGTTCGCCACACCGGAGCTGAGGCGGGACCGGGGCGGATCCGGGGCGGGGCGGATCCGGGGTGGACCCCGACCCGGTTCCACGCACGGCGCCAGCGATGTCAGCCGGGATTGGCGCGCGGCCCCGTCGCCGCCCGCGCGACGCTGTCTAGGTTTTTGTGCGCAACCATGTCAGGTTTCGTCGGACCCCGCTTTACGGAAAGGCCCGATGGACATCGCACCGCCCCCTATTCCGCTGTCCGAACCCCTCGGTCCCGGCTGCGCCGCGCGCGCAAACAAACCCGCTCTCGTTCACAACGCCATCACGCTCGCCTACGACCGCGTCTTCACGGATGTGGAGCGGGTCGCGGGCAAACTCGGGGACCTCGGGATCGGCCCGGGGGACATCGTGGCCGTGCATCTGCGCAAGCCCGTCACCCACTGGATGGTGACGCTCGGGTTGATGCGGATTGGCGCGGTTTCGGTGTCGCTGACCAGCAATGCGCTGGGCGAGCTCGCCGCCTTGCCGGGTGTCTCGGCGGTGATCTGCGGCACCGGCGAGGAAAGCGCCTTTCCCGAGACCCTGTGGCGGTTCGCGGTAACCCGTGACTGGCTCGACCGGCCGGTTCCGGCAGCAGGCGTGTTGCCGCCGCCCGAGGCCGCAAACCGGACGGTCGGGCGGATCTGTTTCACATCCGGGACCTCCGGCCGGCCCAAGGCCATCCTGCTCGATGCGAAGCTTCTCGGCGCGCGCCTCGCGGGCACCGCCCGACGCGCCGGGATCGACAGCGGGTCGGGCCTCTGGTGCGGTCTCGGCCCTGATACCGCCTACGGCTTCACCGCTACGCTCGCGGCCTGGCTCGAAGGCGGCACGGTTTTCCTGTCGGCGGGCGACCGAGGCGCGTTCGCGCAGATGCACGCGCGCGGGGTCAACATCCTGATCGCCTCGCCTGCCGCGCTTGGACCATTGATCCGCGACGCAACAACGACGGAGCTGCCCCGGATCGATGGCCCGGTCCTCGTCGCGGGCGGGCGCCTGTCGGCCGGGCTGCGCGACCAGATCCGGGCCCATGTCTGCACCCGGGTCATGATCGCCTACGGGTCGTCCGAGGCCGGCGGGGTGACGCTCGGGGACGCCGGCGCGCTGGACATCCACCCCGGCCGGGTCGGAACGGTCTTTGCGGATATCGAGGCGGAGGTGGTCGATCCGCAAGGCGCCCCCGTCCCGCCCGGCGGCGAGGGGCGGCTCAGGATCCGGACCGACAGCATTGTACCCGGCTACATCAACGATGACGTGGCCAGCGCGCAGGTTTTCGACGACGGCTGGTTTTTGCCCGGCGATATTGCCGCGTTGTCGGACAGCGGCGATCTCACACTTCTGGGGCGCAGCGCCCAGATCCTGAACCTCGGCGGCGTCAAGCTTCCGGTCGAGGAGCTGGAAGACCGCCTGCGCGCGCTCGAGGGCGTGGACGAGGCCTGCGCCTTCCTGGTCAAGCAGGGGCCGACAGAGCCGGACCTCGTCATCGTCGTGGTCGCGCGGCCGGAGGCGGCTGAGGCGCTCGGGCCGGCGATCCGGGCGGCATTCCCCCGTCTTCCCCCGTTCGGCTTGTTCTCGGCCCGGGAATTGCCGCGCGGGTCGATGGGGAAGATCCGCAAACAGGAGGTGGCCGAGGCGGTGACCGCGGCGCTTGAGGGCGCGACACGCGGGGACACGGCGTTGGACGTGGTACCCCTCGGGACGGGTTGAGGCCCCTGCCCGCTCTTCAACGATGCCCCATACGGGCGCGCGCCAGCAGGAAACCTGCGATCGCGAGCGCGCCCACCAGGGCCACCCAGTCTGGTCCGCGCCAGAAGACGGCCACGGCTGCGAGCGCGGCGAGGCCGGTGCGCAGGCCCGGTTTCAGACCGGGCGCGGTCGCGGTGAAGATGAAGACAAAGGTCACCACCACGCCCTGCCCGACCGCCTGCCACCCGCCAAGGAGCACGAGCCCCGGTTGCACCACGATGATGAAGGGCATCACGAACAGGATCCAGCCGAACCGCAAGGCTGCCCACGCCGTCTGGGTGAAATCCGCCTTGGCCAACGCGCTGGCGGCGAGAGACGCGAGTGCGACGGGCGGCGTGAGCATCGACAGGATCCCGCAGTAGAGCACGAAGAGGTGTGCGGCGAGCGGTGGGACGCCGGCCTCGATCAGACCGGGCGCGAGCATGGCCCCCGCCAGGACATAGACCCCGACCGTGGCCATGCCGGTCCCCAGGACGAACGCGCAGGCCCCGGCCACGGCGAGGGCAAGCGCGAGGCTGTGCTGACCGATGTCGGCGAGGGTGACGGCCGCGGCCACGGCGACCCCGGTTGCGTTCAGCACGCCGAGCAGCAATCCCATCGCGCCGGCGATGATGACGAGTTGGAGGCCGGTGCTGACCAGCCTTTCGAACCCGGCCCGAAACTGCGCGAGGCTTTCGCGCCAGCCGACCAGAACCAGCGACACGACGGCGCAGGTCACCGCGCCGACCATCGCGGCACGGTCGGCCTGCATGTCCATTGCGGCCAGCGCGACCACCAGCGCGGCCGGCCCCGCGAGATGGAGCGCGAACGAGACCGGCACCCGGACGGCGGTGTACGTGGGCGTACTATCGACGGCGAAGACCACGAGATCCGCCTGCCGGAACATCGCGAGGTAGACGCCCAGCGCGGGCAAGAGCGACGCAAAGGCGACCGTGGCGTAGGTTTCGCCGACGAAATCGGCGAGCAGAAATGCGGCTGCGCCCATGACCGGCGGCATGATCTGGCCACTGGTCGAGGCCGCCGCCTCGATCCCGGCGGCGGTCTCATTGCGGACTCCGATCCGGCGCATGCTCGGGATCGAGAAAGCGCCGGTGGTCATCACGTTGGAGATCGCGGTGCCGCTGATCGCGCCGAACATGCCCGAAGCGAGGATGCAGGCCTTGATGGCGCCGGACCGGCTGCGTTGCGCCACTTTCAGGGCCACTTGTGACAGCGCCCGCCCGCCGCCGGAGGCTTCGAAAAAGGCGCCGAACACGACAAAGGCCAGGACCGGGTTGACCATGATGTCGAGCGCGCGGCCCAGGAGGCCCTCGGAGCCGTAGACCAGGTAGGTCGCGTAGCTGGCGGCGGGCACCGGGGGGGCGGAGGCATCGGCCCCGATACGCGGCCCGAGGAAACCCAGAACGACGACGAGCGCCGCGATATAGACGATCTGCCGACCACCCGACAGCAGACCCGCCACCAGGACGGCCCCGATCAGGAAACAGGCGACGCCGACCACATCGACGGACCGCGGCAGAAACACTGCGCGATCCGTTCCCAGGAACCACACGACCCAGGCGCCGGCGCCTGCCGCGGCGAGCGCGAGAAGGGCCGCGCCGATCCGATTATGGCGGGTCGGCGCGCGCGACACGTGGCGGGCAAACACCGCAACCAGCGCCAGGCAGACCTCGAACGCGAGGAACTGCGCGGTCGAAAAGCCAGGGCCGGTCACACCCGGCGGGGCCAGTGCGCGCAGCAGCGGCGCGAAGACGACGACCCCTCCCGGCACCAGCCAAGCGTGCTGCGCCAAGGACCGCGTCAGACTCACTGATACCCGTTGGCGGTGAAAAACGCGGCTGCTGCGGGATGGAAGGGTATACCGATGTCCTGATACATCGCGGCGGGGTCAAACGCCCGGAAATCGGCGCTGACGCTTGTCAGAACTTCGCCGCCGGCAATCAGGCTTTCGAGTATACCCGTCACCGCGGTATCAGCCGTGTCCTTATGTGCGTAGATCCAGTAGTCGTATTCCATCACCACCACCGGCTGCAATACGCCGGTCAGCCCGTCCTCGGGATCGAGGGTGACCAACCTGCTGTCGGGGAAGAGGTCGTGAAGACGGGCTTCGGCCTCTGCCGATGCGCCGAGCGACACGGCGTGGTAGCCGTCGACCTGCTGGGCATATTTTTCGACGGTGGCGGATCCGATGACCATGCCGTTCACATCGATATCGCCGCGCACGAAGGCTTTCCCCAACGCGGCCCAATCCGACACGCGCACCGGCACGACGTCGTCCGGGGTCAACCCGCCCGTCGCGAGCATCGCCACATAAAGCCGATCGCCGAAAGCGGTTGCGTCGAACCCGGTCGGGAACCGCTTTCCCTGCAGGTCCTCGACGCTGGAAATACCGGATGCGCCGCTGGCCCCGAAGGTGATCTGGAAGGGCACGAGGCGCGCGACAAGGCGAAGGTTTTCCAGCGCGCGGCCCTCGTAGAACGCGCGACCTTCATAGGCTTCGCGCAATACGATCGCGTTGAACAGGCCGAAGTCGTCCTCGCCGCGGTTGACGAACACCGCACCCTGACCGGCCGAGGTATAAGGCTTTGGCCGCAGGTCCAGCCCCTCGATCTCTCTTGCGGCTTTGGCGACGGCGAGGCCGTAGAAATATATCGCCGTGCCGTTGCCGGTGGTGGCAACCGTGATGCTTTGGGAATAACCTGGACCCGACACAAGGGCGAGGGAGATAATCAGGGTAGCAATACGCAAGACCGGCATCGGCAATGGCTTTCATAGCAAAGTATTCATTGAAACGGGGAGGTGACCAGCGAAAGCCGTTGCAGTGCATTCGGGCCGCGCGCCTCCGCTGTCGGACATGGAAATCAATGCACACATCCGGGCCCCTGTGCAATCTTTGTCCGCCCCGGCCCTCTTTTGCGGTCATAGCGCACCGCAAACGCGGCCGGGCCGATGACCTCGTCGGGTGCAGCGCCACCGGCCAGGCTGGCGCGCTTCGGCCGGGTCACATCACGCTAAACTGACCCATGTCCCGGAAGGCGTTTCGCAAGGCGCCCGCCCGCGCTTCGGACAGGGTCAGGGAGGCCGGATCCTGTTCCTCGATCCGCCGCTCGTGCAAAAAGCGCAATTCATCCCGAACGATCACCGTGAGGTCGAGTGGCATCCCGACGGAGCGGGGCGAGCGAAGGGGCGAGTCCATCGACAGAAGGGCAGCGTTCACGCAGACGTCGACCGGGGTATCGATTTCAATCACCCGATCGAGGATCGGCTCGCGATACCTGTGCTCTGCGATCTGGAGACAGCGGGAGCCTTCTGCGGCCTCGATGAAGGTTCCGGCCGATTAGACGTGGAACAAGCGCATCCCGTCCCCAGCGCGCTGCCCGCCGACGATGATCGACGGCGCGGTGCTTTCGCCCATTTGGGCGATGTTCCTTGCGTAGCATTGCTGAACGGCCCGCATCGCATCGCCGACGATATCCGCGACCCGGAACATCGGTTCCGCGTCCAGAAGGGTGTCGATCCCGTCCATCGGCTTGTCGATGTTCTCCTGCAGGAGGCTGGTCACCGTCTGGGTGATGGCGAGGTTCCCCAAGGTCATCATCGCGATGACGCGGTCTCCCGGCACCTCCCAGGTGAGCATCTTTCTGTACTTCGAGATGATGTCCACGCCCGCGTTGGTGCGCCTGTCGCACAGCAATACCATACCGGCATTGGTCTTGAAGGCGACGCAGTAAGTCATAGGCTTCGCGTATCTCCGCATGGGGTCGGCCCGGATTCCGGCGATGTCGCGGTGGTTCTGACATCGCCCTCAACCAGTTCCGAGGCGGTGGGCCCGACGAAACGGGACAGTGTCGGCCGGCCCATTCGCCGGTTGCGCGAGCGGTTCGCGCCGCATGGGGTGCTGCACCACGGACAGGGCCAATGGTATCGCGGCGAGCCCCTACCCCGCTGGGGCTATTCGCTGTTCTGGCGTAGGGATGGCCTGCCGCTCTGGTCGGATACCGTTCTGTTCGCGCACGAGATTTCCGCGCATGCCACCTTTGAAGCGGCAGTGGAGTTTTCCGACCGGCTGCTCGACGCGCTCGAGTTCGGCGACGGGGCCTGTGCCCATCCGGTCCATGAGGACCCGATGCACTTCATGGGCAAGGAAGCGTTGGCGCCCGGCGAGCTGAGCGCCGAGGACAACCAGCTTGAGGATCCGCAGGAAAGGGCCCGGCTGGTGCGGATGCTGGGCAACGGGCTCGCCAACCCGGTGAGCTACGTGATCCCGGATCAGCAGGCCCAGAGGGGGGCGAGCGGCCGGCGGCGCTGTCGTCGGGCCACCGATCAGTGGGGGACACCGCACGAAAAGCTGTTCCTGCTGCTCGGCGACAACCGGGCCGGCTATCGGCTGCCGCTGAAACCGCTGACCAAGGCCGAGGAGCTCAATCAGAATTTCCGCGACACGATGCTGCGCCGTCGCAAGGCGCTGGCGCCGCGCCGCAAGCTGCGCCGTCGCAAGGCGCTGGCGCCGCGCCGCAGGCTGCGCCGTCGCAAGGCGCTGGCGCCGCGCCGCAGGCTGCGCCGCGGAACCGAGCACGACTTCGAGGCCGGGGGCTACCTCGCGACACCGTTTTTCGGGCCGGGTTCCGGCCCGGCGACGAGGCTTTTCGGGGCCGGACAGTCGGCCGGGCCTGCGCCTGCGCGCCGGGTCCGCCATAGCCGGCGCGACCCGGCCCCGGGACCAGCGCAGGATTTCGACGAGGATGCCTGGCTGCCGGACGTCGACAGCGCCGACGACTGGTTGGTGGGCGACTACAGGTATTGGGTCGAAGGCACACCGATCCGCACCGCGATGGCGGTGGAGCCACGCGATGGCGCCCTGCATGTCTTCATGCCGCCGATCCGCTGTTCGGACGAATATCTCGACCTCGTCGAGGCGGTCGAGGAAACGGCCGCGGCGATGAACCTGCCGGTGCGGATCGAGAGCCAGGAGCCGCCGCGCGATGGCAATTTCAACGTCATCGGGGTGACCACGGACCCCGGCGGGATCGAGGTCAACATCAACCTGGCGACGAACTGGCAGGGGCTCCGGGACTTCAACGAGGCGCTCAATGTAGAGGCGCGCCAGAGCGGGCTCGACAGCTCTATCTGGATGGTCGATGGGCGGCTCAGAGGGTCGGGCGGTGGCAACCACATCGCGGTCGGCGGCGCCACCGCCGCCGACAGCCCGTTCCTGCGGCGCCCCGACCTCGTGGGCTCGATCATCCGTTTCTGGCAGCGGCATCCGTCGCTGTCGTACCTGTTCTCGGGCATGGTCATCGGTCCGACCAACCAAGCGCCCCGGTCCGACAAGCGCCCGCCTGACGCGGTGTATGAAATGGAGATCGCGCGGGGCGAGCTCGCGCGTGTGCAGGCCACCGGGCAGGCGATGCTCTGGCTCTGCGACCGCGTCCTGCGCCATCTCCTGACCGATCTGACCGGCAACACCTATCGCGCCGAGATCTGCACCGACAAGATGTATTCGCCGGACGGCCCCACGGGCCACCTCAGCCTGGTCGAGTTCCACGGGTTCGAACTGCCGCCGCACGGGCAGATGAGCATGGCCCGGTCGCTTGTGATGCGCGCACTGCTGGCCTGGGTCTGGGACAAACCCTTTACCGAGCCGCCGGTGCATTGGGGCAAGGACCTGCACGACAGGTTCAATCTGCCGCATCGCTGCCGGGCGGATTTCAACGACGTCCTGGACGAGTTCCGCGGCCCCCACGGCTTTGCCTTCCGGCCCGTTTGGTACGGCGCACAATTCGAGATGCGCTTCGGCGAGATCGGGCACACGACGGTCGGGGAGGGGAAACTGACGCTGCGCAACGGCATCGAGCCCTGGCTGGTTCTCGGAGAGGAAGCGACTGGCGGCGACACCTTGCGATATGTCGACAGCTCGTTCGAACGGGGGGAGCTCGAAGTGGAGGGCGATCTCAGCAGCCACCGCGTCGTTACCTGCACCCAGGTGGAAGTGCCGTTGCAAAAGGTCGGCCCGGAGACTTGCGTGGCCGGTGTGCGCTTTCGCAGCTGCCAGCCCTGGTCCTCCCTTCACCCGACGATCCCGGCCCACGCGCCGCTGGTCTTCGATGCGTATGACCGGGGGGCGGAACGGTCGGGCGGCGGTCTGAAACACCTTGTGACCCATGCGGGCGGTCGGGCGGATGAGACCCGCCCGATCAACGATCTCGAGGCCGGATCCTGCCGGCGCGTGGGCTTCCAGAAAGGCCAGCAAACGCCGTTCCGGTGCGACCCGATCAAGCCCCGCATGACCCTTTGGACCGCAGCCACGCTCGATCTGCGGTTCATCTAGTCAGGCAAGGTAGGCGCAAGGCGCCGCGCCCTTGTCCGTGCGGGCGCAGCTATTGGCGCAGGACGGACACGGCGGCCACGGCGGCCACGGCGGCCACGGCGGCCAGACACCCGAAAGCCAGCGGGGGCGGCGTCGGGTTTTTTCTCTCCGCACCATGCGGGGCGCCGGTGCTGCGGAACGCGGTCGGGCCGACCCCAGCTGAACCGTTGTTTTTTGGCCGCGCCCGTGCGACGTGACCGTTGCCCAGCCCGGGATTGCCAGTTTCACGATCTTTCACTAAGCAGATATTTCTTGGGGTCCACGGCGGCATGCGATCCGCAGAGTAGCATTTTTCGAACAATCTTCTCAATTGCAGCGGGACATCCTGATCCGGCGCATTCCGGGGGCGCCACCTGCGGCCGTATCTCAGGTTCGACCCCAACGACCCTGCGCCGACCGCGCGGCAGGTGTGACACGCACACAGCCCGCGGCGATGCCGGGGGCCGCATTTTTTTTGGCGCCGCGGGTGCCAGGTGGCGTTTGATTGCATCCGGTCCATCGCCACGGCGAAACCGGTGATACCCGTCATGCCCAGATCGGCCATGAGCGTGGCTTTGGCGGTCTCGAGATTGATGGTGTCGAGGCCCGGGGGGGCGGCCCCGTCCATCTGGAGGATGGCATTGGCCATGTCGGTCCCTTCCCCGAGCGAGGTATCGAAGCCGCCGACCGTCACCAGGTCCACCGTGTCGCCATTGACGGTGACCGTCGCGATCGTTGCCAGTTCACCGGCATTTCAGGCGAGGCTGACCAGGGCATCGGTGCGCGCATCGAGCACGTTTTGGAAGGTGCCGCCCGCTTTCTGGCCGGCATTCGCATTGGTCCAGGCGTTGGCGCAGACGAGCGGTTCGGTGCCGTGGTTGGCAGCGCCGGTTGCAAAGCACGTGTGGGGGAACACAGAACCGTATTTGCGCGTTCGGCGCCGAAATTGGTCGGGAAGTCGACCGGATTTGCCCTTCCGAGCAGACGGCGCGCACCGCGTTGATTTCGTTGTTGAAGTCGGAGGCGACGGCCACGCCGCCGATCATGGCGCCATCCGCGAAGCCGGCGCCGAGATCGGTCAACTGACTGCTCATCGCATCGATTGCACAGATCGTACCGTCGGGTGAGAATCCGAGGGGGTCACCGGTGACCGGGCGGCAGGCAATGGCGTCGAGGCGGGTGGCGAGGTCGTGTTCGGATGCTGGGAAACGCGCGCGAATACGATGAGCTTCTCGATCCCTTGCGTGCCCAGCACCGTCATCAACACGCCGTCGTCGAACCGGGTTCCGATCAGGATCTCGGCGTCGATCCGGCGCAGGCGGGCCCTGATCGGCGCGCGGCCCGCGTCGTGCTCGTCGAGCAGGAGGGACGGGTCGTTCGTGGCCAAGAGAGCCTCATTCCGGATTGAGTATCCGAACGGATGACCCGATGAAACATCTCGTCAAGACCTGCGTACTGGCCACCGGGGGTGTCGCGGCGCCATTCACGGTCGCCAGCGCGGCCTCGGCCGCGGGCGAACAACCGAGCGGGTCAAACATGCGCCGGACAGCGCCCCCCGGTGGAACACGATTACGACCGGCATGGCCGGTGACATCTGCTTTGGTACCTTCGGCCTCGGCGAGGGTATCGTGAAGGGCATCACGTCCGGCGTGATCGAATGGGGGATCGACCAGTAGACGTTCCTGCGGGCGTATCTGCCGGCGGAGATACAGACCAACTTCCACCGCTACGGCGTGCCCCCCGGCAGCAACATCGCTGCCGGCCCAGGCTTCGTGACCGCGAGCGGCCTCGAAAAGGCTGGGATGTTCGCGGGGGCGAACTCCCTTGATCACTCCCGAGGGACGGCGGGCACCTGCCGCTCCTCTTGCGCTTTGACCGGTGCCCAGCGAGGCACTGCCATGTCCGACGCCCCTTCGCTTGTCGCGGGCGGCGACGCGCGCATCAAACACCGCTCGCGCTGCCGCGAAGCCATGATCCGCCCCGCGTTCGGCGGGAACGTGGGCGCCATTGTCGTCTTCACCCTGTTGGCCGTGTCCGCCTTCGATAGCAGCATGGTCAACAGCCGGGGCATCATGACCCGGAACCGGATTTGGACGCGAGTCACGATCATCGCCGTCGGCGTCCGCGTGTTGACGATCGCCGGCGCGTTCGGCCTTTCGGTCGGCTCGATGATCGGGCTCTCCGGCAGGATGATCGCCATCTTCGGCGTCACGCTGGGCTGGCCAGTCTGGCTGGCGATCCTCGTCGCCTTGGCACGCGCCCTGACGATTTGCGGGCTCACCGATTTCTTCGTCATGCGGACCGGGCTGGCGAGCTTCATCGTTTCGCTGGCCTTCCTGTTCATCCTGCGCGGTTTCGCGGTTTTGCCGCCGCTGCTGATCGAACGCAAAGCCACCATCGGCGGCATCCGGGATGCGGTTGAGGGCGACGGGCTTGCGGCGCTCTTCTGCGGCACGATCCGCGCCGGGCTGTTCCGCTGGTCCGGCGAGATCGGTGTAATCGAGACCTTTGTGCGTGGCGACCACGACGGTAAACCCGTGGTCGACGGCGTTTCGATACTCTTCGTCTGGACGGCCATCCTGATCGTCTTCGGCCATGTGCTGCTGACCTGGACCAAGTTCGGCCACTGGAACCACGCCTCGGGTGGCGATGCTCAGGCCGCGTTTCGTGCCTAGGTGCCGGTGGCCCGGGTCAAGATCCTGATGTTCATGTTCACCGCCTTCTGCGGGACCATGTCGCCGACTGCCAGCTCATGAAATTCGGCACCGCCGGCGCGCACCGCGGGTTGCTCAGGAAACTCGAGGCGATCATCGTGGTGGTAGTCGGCGGTGCGTTGCCCATCGGCGCCTACGGCTCAGTGATTGGCACGGCGCTTGGCGCGCTGGCCTTCGGCGTGGTCAAGCAAGGTCTGCCTTGTGCCGGTGTCGAAAGCTCACTGAATCGCCCAAGCCTTCAGAGCACCAACACGCGCTACATCAACACCATCGCGATGCAAGATGCCGATGTCGCGGACTCGCTTCTGGTG
>Ga0209121_10001350_pt1 | contig 25712 bp, 13 predicted proteins | sample Cruoilmetagenom3_FD_187292 | JGI IMG/M metagenome (GOLD analysis project Ga0209121, IMG submission 187292) | Oil polluted marine microbial communities from Coal Oil Point, Santa Barbara, California, USA - Sample 3 (SPAdes) (version 2) | ecosystem: Environmental > Aquatic > Marine > Oil seeps ... | reverse complement strand
GCAGTATCGTATGGCCCTGCTCAAAGGCGAGGCCAAATATGCAGACGTCATGGAACTGGCCCTCTACAACGGAGCCATCTCCGGCATATCAATCGAAGGTGATGCATTCTTTTATCAAAACCCCCTTCAGAGTAACGGTAGTAAACGCTCTTCATGGATAGGTCTTGCCTGCTGTCCTACCAACCTTACACGATTTACTCCACAGGTTGGCGGGTTTATGTACGCTGTCGGCAAAGAGAACATTTATGTCAACCTCTACGCCGCGAGTACCGCCTCGATTAAAACAGAAAAAGGCAAAACAGTTAAGATCGACCAGGAGACCGACTATCCGTGGGACGGAAATATTAAATTAACCGTGACTCCGGACAAGACTTCAGAGTTTGCGCTTTGCCTTCGAATACCCGGCTGGGCACAGGGACGCCCCGTACCGAGTGATCTTTATCGGTTTGAAAATGTCAGTATTAAACCGATTACTCTCAAGGTCAACGGTAAAACCGTTGACGCAACCACAGGATCTGATGGTTATCTCCACCTTAAACGGAAATGGCGAAAGGGGGATGTTGTCACACTCGATCTACCTATGCCCGTAAACCGAGTGTACGCACACGAAAAGATCGAAGCAGACAAAGGCAAGGTTTCGCTGATGAGGGGCCCGATAGTCTACTGTCTCGAAGCGGTTGATAACACCGGTGTTGATTTTCCAAAACTTCAACTTCCGCGTAAATCTGCTCTAAAAGCAAGTCATCGTCCGAACCTTCTTAAAGGCGTAACAGTCTTGCAGGGTCAAGCGATTTCAGACGGTAAAAAAGTTAATGTCACAGCCGTACCGTACTACTCATGGGCAAACAGGAAAAAGGGAGCAATGACAGTATGGGTTAATGAAGCTGCGTCAGTATCTAAATCATCTGCTGAAAAAATAACCGGCAATACCCCGATCAAGGTCTTCATACTTGCAGGCCAATCCAATATGGAAGGACAGGGTGTTGTTTCTATGGATCATCCTCAGCATTACAACGGCGGCAAGGGCAACCTTCTCTGGTCCATGCAACATTCAGCAAGTGCCGAAAAAATGAAGCATCTGAAAAATGAAAAGGGCCAATGGGTGGTTCGGGATGATGTTCAGATATCATTCAAGGCTCGTGGCAAAGTGCGCGAGGGAGGACTCACGATTGGCTATACAGGATATGGCGGCAGCACTCATATCGGCCCGGAGCTTCAGTTTGGCCATGTCATCGGCGATTACTATGAAGAGCCTGTTCTGCTCATCAAGACAGCATGGGGCGGCAAGAGCCTCTATGTCGATTTCCGTCCGCCAAGTTCGGGCGGTGAGGTCGGGCCGTACTATACTAAGATGATCGAAGAAATCTACGCCGCACTGGGAGAACTTAAGTACGATAATTACGAACTTGCCGGTTTCGTCTGGATGCAGGGCTGGAATGACATGTGCACAAAACCTGCGATCCCTGAGTACGCTGATAACCTTGTTAATCTTGCCAAGGATATCCGCAAAGAGTTCAACGCCCCGGATCTTCCGTTTATTGTTGGCGAACTTGGCAACGGCGGGCCGGTAAAGGGGCCAGGAAGCATGGCTGATTTCAGGAAAGCACAGCGCGATGGAACCGCCCGTATCAAAAACGCCGTATTTGTAGAAACTGCCGGCTTTGCCCGTCCAAAGGAAATGTCACCCAATACCGGGCACGGACACCACTGGTTTGGAAACGCGGAAAGCTATTTTCTAATAGGAGATGCACTGGCAAAGGCAACAATAGAAATCATCGAGAAAAATGATTCCGGCCCTGCGCCAAAATAGATATAACGGTTAAGATTGATTTGGGGAAATTACCAGCATCGAAAGGACTGAATATTATGCCTTGGGCATAAATTTTGTAAACATTTAGATAGGGAATACCAGATGGGATATATTCTTTGTATTCGATTGAAATATAACAAGGAGATATTATGAAGCGAAGAACCTTTTTATACAAAGCCGCCGGAACCATGGCTGCCTCCACCTTATTTCCGGAATTTGCAATTGGCAAGTCCGGCACATCCCCCAATAGTAAAGTAAATGTCGCTTTTATTGGATCCGGGGGCTGGATTGCAAGGCAGCCCTATGAGCAGGGCTGCAAAGATGAAAATCTTGTAGCTTTTTGCGATGTGGACCGCAACCACTGCGCCGAGAACATGAAAAACTGGCGCACCAGTCAGCCTTTCTTTGATGACTACCGTGTGATGTTTGACAAGATGCACAAGCAAATTGACGCCGTTGTTGTTTCGACTCCTGATCATTCGCATTTTCCGGCTACCCTGGCGGCAATGGAACGCGGTATTCATGTCTACACACAGAAACCCTTGGCCCATAATATCTGGCAGGTACGCACCCTGGTCAAGGCCAAAGACCGCTACAAAGTTATGACCCAGATGGGCAATCAGGGGCATGCCGGCAACGGGATTCGCAATTCTGTTGAAGCATATCGCGCTGGAGTTATTGGTGAGGTTATCGAAGTTTATACCCACAATGGCGGACCGCAGATGGGCGGTGAACATTTTGCCAATCCCAAGACCATGCCGCCGCCTGAATCACCTATTCCTGAAGGACTCTCATGGGATAAGTGGATTGGCCCGGCGGCAATGCGTCCTTTCTATAAGGATTACCTCCCTTACAAGTGGAGGGCATTCTACGATTTTGGCTTGGGCATGCTGGGTGACTGGGGCTGTCATACTCTGGATACACCCGTTTGGGCCCTTGATTTAGATCCGCCCACTGTTGTGGAATGTTTGGAACGTCAAGATTCGCTCAAGGGCGTTATTCCCGCCGGCAGCCGTCTGAAATATCACTTCCCGGCCAAAGGCAGCCGTGGGCCGGTGAGTCTCTACTGGTTTGACGGGCCCCAGGACTGGAGCAAAGTGGGACGCATTGATAAATTTGGAGTTGAGCACGCCGCTCATCTTGGCAGGGCATGCTGGATGGTAGGAGCCAGGGGCATGCTTGGTTGTGGTACGCACGCCGGGCCGCCGGCGATCATTCCCACCCCGCTGCGCGAGCAATGGCAGGCTGACCCGCCAGAGCAGTCTATCCCGCGTGTTGAAGGCGGCCCCTTTCGTGAGTGGCTGCGCGCCATCAAGGGGACGGGCCCCGAACCAGGTTCCAATTTCAGTTACTCCGCTAATCTGACCGAGATCATTCTACTTGGAGTGTTGGCTCAGCGATTCAATACCCGCGTTGAGTGGGATGCTAAAAATGCCCGAATTACCAACCACCCCGAGTTAAATGCTTTTGTCAAAGAACCGGTGCGAAAAGGCTTCGAGTACGGCGAATCACTTTAGCCAGGTGTGGTTTAGAAAAGTTCAGCTAAGTCGCTGAACTGAAACATAAAATGTTATATGGAAAATCTCAGTTAAAGAAACAACAATGAACCTAAGAAATATTTTGTGCAGTTTGTTTTTGTTCTTAATTACGACAGGCGAAACCTGCCGGGCCAAAGAGGCCGACGTCGCAAGCAGTTCACCTCGAATTGTGAACATCATAAACTTCATTCGGCAGTGCGAACCACGTATTGACTGGATAACAGAGGATGTTCTGTACGAAACTGTTGTCGAGCAGATAAAGATCATGAAGCGTCATCAACTGAAAGGAACTTTTCTTCTGCAGTATGATGCACTTATGGATGTCAGGTATCAGAAACTGCTGAAGGAATTGCCTGCAGAGATGTTCGAAATCGGCGTCTGGTGGGAGATTCCGCAACCCCTGGTGGAAAGGAGTGGTTACCAGTGGCGAGGGCGGTTTCCCTGGGACTGGCATGCTGATGTGGGTTTTGCAACCGGTTACTCGCCGGAAGAGCGCGAGACGCTGGCAGATACATATATGGCCGATTTCAGAAAGATTTTCGGCTACTATCCGAAATCGGTAGGATCATGGTTCATTGACGCTCACACATTGCAGTATATGTATCACCGCTACGGCATTGTAGCTTCATGTAACTGTAAAGACCAGATAGGGACCGATGGATATACCATGTGGGGCGGCTATTGGAACCAGGGATATTACCCCAGCAGGAAGAATGCTTATATGCCTGCCCAGCATGCCGAAAACCAGATTCCCGTTCCAATATTCAGGATGCTCGGTAGCGATCCTATTCATCAGTATGACAGTGGATTGGGAGCAAATCACCAACGCGTTGTTTCCCTTGAACCCGTATATAACAGTGGTGGCGGTAATCGGGCTTGGTGTAAATGGTATTTCGACGCATTTGTCGATGGCGCGGCGATGGATTACGGCTATGTTCAGGCCGGTCAAGAGAATTCATTCACTTGGAAGTCGATGGCCAAAGGATTTAACATACAAATGCCAATGATCGCCAGACTACATAAAGAGGGGAAAATAGTATTAAAAACTCTGGGTGAGACAGGCAAATGGTTTAAGGATAACTACAGGGTTACTCCTCCGACCTCGGTGACCGTATTGAGCGACCACTCAAAGAAGAACCAGAAGACCGTCTGGTTTAACTCGCGGTTCTACAGGGCCAATCTGCTTTGGGATCAGGGAACCATGCGATTCAGGGATATTCATCTCTTTGATGAGAGTGTTGCATCCGATTATCTCACAAAAAGAGGCACGTCAAACCAGTGTCATTATTATACCCTGCCTGTTGTTGACGGCTTTGTCTGGAGTTCTTTGCAGACCGTTGCAGGTCTCCGGTTGAAATCAGTCGGGGGGCTGGAGATAAAGGGCGGTGATCCGACAGTAGATGATCACACTGACGGCGAACTAACCGTCCGATGGCCGATTCATTCACCTGAGGGAGAAATCGTCATAACATTTAATGAAACGTCCGTAAGCGTTTCCGCAGAGGGCGGCATGAAAGACAACTGGTTCCTCGAATTATCCAGTGATAAGAAGGCGAGTCTACCTTTCCGCAAAATAGACCGTCAAAAGTTATCATGTACTTATAAGGACGCCTCTTATGCCATATCAGCAATACGGGGGGCATTTACCAATGAGCCTGGCTTTGGTTTGCGAATCATTCCAGAGGACAACCGTATTGTTTTGGATTTTTCCTCAAGGTTATCGTTGTGAAACAACCGGCCATGAGCAGCATGGCGAATCATCTCCTCTTGAGAGTCTTTTCTCGCGGAAGGATATACGTGATGAATTACGTCCTGCGCAAATCTAGCAGGTGTCAACGAAACGGATACTGATAAACTCTCTGGCCTATAACAGTCGAAGGTCTATTGCTCCGGCACCAGTGACGATGCTTGCGGTCCTGTTGCCGGCCCGTGGAAATACCTTGAATCCATGGGATTAAGGACGTAGTATAGGCAACTGATTGCCCAAAGGCAGGAATGTTGTTGAGAAAATCGTTTTGAGAACCTTAGACGAAACCGCTTGAAAGGAACCGATTCATCTGGTCATACTAAGGAGGTCGTCATGCATAGTTTGTCATCTTTATTGGCATTTAAGCGTTCGCACCAAGCTGGGATTGCTGCCCTAACCATCATCCTTATCACCTGTCGGCCGGTATCACTCCACGGTTCGCCACAGGACGTTGAGTTCACACAGTCTGCTCGAAATGTGGACACATACGATTTTGTGGAGATAACATTGAACTTAAAGAATCCGGATGTGGAGAATCCATTCGTCGATGCCATCGTAGAAGGTTGGTTTGCGTCCGAGGATGGCCGGAAGGTACACGTCGACGGCTTTTGCGATTCGGCCGATGGGAGCAAGTTCCGTATCCGATTCATGCCGTCCGAGCCAGGCAAATACCGGTATTCGGTTATATATCGTCATCGCTCATACGAGCGTATCTACAATGGCCAGTTCACCACCAAAGACTGCGGACGTCGAGGCCTCGTACGTGTGGATAAGAACTATCCCTGGCACTTTATATGGAAAGGTACCGACGAACACTACTTCTGGAACGGCACAACAACCTATTGGCTCATGGGCTGGGATGACGAGACGATCCGCAGTAACATAAATCGGCTTAGCAGGCTCAAGATCAACCGTCTGCGCGTGGCCATCAATGGCCGGGTCAAGAACGGCCGTGCCTGGTATGAAAACGTCTTTCCTATAGATAAATTCACTTTTCTTCTGAATCCCTGGGTTGCAAAGCGACCGAAAAACGTCGAAAAGCCCGGGTTTGACGTCACCCGCTTCAATATCGACTACTGGCGGAAGATCGAACGTATGCTCCGCTATGCCTGCGATAGGGACATGGTCATTTCGATCATATTCTATGTTGACGGCAGGCGTCCCGGAGTTGATCCGTTCAAGGATCGGATGGGCGGCGAGGATGAGCAGCGGTATTACCGATACGGAGTGGCGCGCCTCGCGGCGTTTTCAAATGTCATGTGGGACGTCACGAATGAATACCGGTCGTTTCGAAATGACCCCTGGGCCGAGAAGATGGGTGCATTCATAGAGAAATGCGATCCTTACGATCATCTTACATCGGTTCACGGGCACGGAGACTTTCGCTTCCAAACCTCGCCCTGGGCGGACTTTGCCATGTACCAGCGCTGGGATGAAGCCGGCGGCTACAGATTCATGCTCTCCAACCGCCGCAAACAGGCCGAAACCGGCCGGATCATCCCACAGGTCAACGAGGAATACGGCTACGAGGATCATTACCCAACCTGGGGAGGCAATCGCAAATCCCCGGCCCGCCGGGCCGACAATCGCCGCCGTCTTGCATGGGGAATGTACATGGCCGGCTGCTATCAGACCACCGGCGAACGAGCGGATACCGGCACCGGTTGGGGTCCGGACACCGGCGGAGGATGGTTGAACGGCCGCGGCGACGATTCGATGACTATGCTTGTCGGCTACGGCTATATCGTCGATTTTTTTACTTCAATACACTGGTGGGAGCTGAACCCGGACAACAGCTTTTTCACGGCACACTCACAGACTTCCGTCCGGACGAAGCTTACTCATGTAGTTTACACTCGCGATAAGGCCGGACGTGCTACGTTCTACCTTGACGGGCAGCAACAGTCTACCAGAAAGGTCACCGGCGAGTGCTCTAACTGGGACAGCAACTTTCACCTCGCCCTGGCTAATGAGCTTACACGAGACAGACCGTGGCTTGGAGAACTGCATCGCGTGGCGATCTATGACCGTGCTCTCCGCAACAGGCAAATCATGCGAAACTTCAAAGCCGGCCATAACAAGAATCCCGGTTCACCGATTGCTCTTTACAATTTCCAACAAGGTCGGGGCGATACGATCAAAGACGTTTCCAATGTAGGCAAACCGCTGAACTTGAAAATCAGCAATACTTCAGCCGTTAGATGGTTGACCTCTGGCGGTTTGAGTATCAACGCACCCGCACTGATTTCATCGAGTGATCCCGCATCGAAGGTTGTCAATGCTATCCGCAAATCGCATGAAATTACCATTGAAGCGTGGATCAAACCTGTTAATGTAAGTCAAACAGGGCCCGCCCGCATCGTCACTGTCTCGAGTGACCCTGGCCAGCGCAACTTTACACTTGGCCAGAAAGGCGGAGCGTATGAAATGCGCTTTCGCACTACATCAACCTCTCGAAACGGTGAGCCTGCTCTTTCGACACCAGGAGGCCAGGATGATCCGAAACAGATTTGCGGCCTCCGCAACGATAGTGGCAACCTGGCAATTATATACTTTCCAGCGGGCGGCTCGGTCACAGTCAAAAAAGGAACGCTCGTTCCGGATTTGAAAGCCCGATGGTACAATCCACGTACCGGCCAATGGACACCGGCCAAAGCCACTAAGGGTGAGGCTTTCTCGGCACCAGATGAGGAGGACTGGACACTGTTGTTTCAAAAGACGAACGAGACCCGGTGATATTCATAAGATTAATAAGAGAGGACTGAACCATGGTGCACAATCCAGGTCGACGTGGTTTCTTTAGAGCATGTGCCTGGGCAACAGTAGGCGCCGTGCTGGACGCGAATTATGAAGAGAAGGCTTTGTTGGCACAAGCCTCGGTGAAAAAGCCGTCGACCACAACAAGCAATGCTAATGAGATGTCGCAGGGATCGATCGGAAAAGTCAAAATCAGCAGACTTATCCTGGGCGGCAACCTTATCGGCGGTGTCGGCCACAGCAGAGACCTGAAGTATGTCTCTGAGCTTATAAACAACTACTTCACGGATGAGAAGATACTTGACACCTGGGAGATAGCGGAAGAATGCGGTATTAACACGATGTCAGCATGGCCAAGCCCGCGAATGCTGCGTTTGCTCGATCGTTACCGGAAGGAACGCGGCGGACGGATACAGTGGATTGGACATACGGGATATTCTCAAGACAGAGTCAAGCTGTGTATCGATCACGGAGCCGTCGGTGTGTATGTGTGTGGCGATCCCACGGATAGGGTAGTCAAGAGTGGGCGGATCGATCTTCTGGCCGGGGCCATGGAGCTTATCAGGCAAAATGGTGCGTTTTGCGGCTTTGCCTGCCACGAGGTGAGGGTGCCGCGTGCCGTCGACGAAGCGGGGATAGAAGTTGACTTCTACATGAAGACGCTGCATCATGACAACTACTGGTCTGCAACACCCAGGGAAGATCGAAAGTACGGCGTTCGTATCTGGGATCCCGGATTCAAATCCGGGGATCACACCTCCGGTCACTATCACGATAACATCTGGTGTCTCGATGCCGAGGGGACAATCTATTATATGAAAAAGGTAACAAAGCCCTGGATGGCTTTTAAGGTCCTGGCGGCAGGAGCCATCCATCCGGCGGACGGCTTCAAATACGCATTTGAGAACGGCGCAGACTTCATCCACGTTGGTATGTTCGACTTTCAGATCCGAGAAGATGTAATACTTACCAAAAGAATATTGTCGGAGAAGCTGAACAGAGTACGTCCATGGAGAAGTTGAAAAGAAACAAGGTAAATTTGATGATTGATTGTAGTTGCTTTTTGAAACTCAATACTATTGTCTTGCTGTTCTATCTTGTTGCAAGTCAGCCAGGCTTTGCGGCCGACTGGCCGCAATGGCGGGGCCCGAACCACACCGACGTGACGTCTGAAAAGTCAGGCTGGCCCAGGGGTTGGCCGCCAAAACGTTTGTGGAAGAAGAATGTAGGATACGGGTGTACCTCGCCGATCCTCGTCGATGGACGTTTGTACGTGATGGGATGGAAGGGAAGGCGAAGTGGGAAGAATCCTGCAGGGACTGACACCGTTTGCTGTTTTGGAGCGGCTACCGGCGAGCTTCTATGGAAACGCTCGTACCGCTGCCGGTACCAGGGACGGTTCCGAGTGGGCGACACATCCCTTTATGGTGGACCGACATCGACGCCGACTTTAGACACTGCTTCGGGCTACTTGTACACGTTGAGCATCGACGGCGATCTGAAGTGCTGGAATACGAAGAAGGAGGGCCGGCCGGTCTGGTCGGTCAATCTCTATGAGAAATACAAGGTTCGTCAACGCCCCAAAGTCGAAACAGGGACACGAGATTATGACTACTCATGCTCTCCCGTTGTGCTGCGCAATGCCGTCATCACTGAGGTTGGTGGAAATTCCGGTATGCTCGTTGCTTTTAACAAAAAGACAGGCAGGCAGCTCTGGCGGTCGGCGAGCAAAGAGCCAGCCGGCCATAACGCCGGACCGGTCCCTTTGAACGTACAGGGTATACGATGTCTTGCCAGTTTCGGTATCCGCAAGCTTACGGTGGTTCGTATTGATGAACGACACAGAGGAGAAACACTGGCCCAGCACCCCTGGCGAACGGCGTTTTCATGCAACATTATTACGCCCGCCGTCACTGACAATAAGGTGATTCTTTCATCCGGCCATGACGTTCGCCGCACGGCATTGCTCCAGGTCACCCGCGACAAGGTACATCAGTTGTGGAGCAGCCGATACTGGTCCGAAGGGTGCAGTCCGGTGATTCACAAGGGCTGCATCTATCTGGTCATCGGCCAGGTACACTGTCTTAATCTTTCAAATGGAAAGCTTAAATGGCGAGGAGGAAGCTTCGGCAGGGACAGTTCCTGCCTTGTAACCGGTGATGACAAGCTCCTGGTGTTCGGATCGAGGGACCTCGGCCTGGTTGATATCTCGCCGAAAAGTAAGAAATACCGGGAACTGACTCGTGTCAGGGACGTCATAGGCGGAACCTGCTATCCACACCTTGCCCTAGCATACGGCATCTTGGCCGTGAAGAATAAGGAAGGCGACGTGGTTTGCTTCTCGGTGAGACCGCGATGAATCTAAGAAACGCATTATTCAGGAGGCCGATTAAAATGAAGAAGATAGCTTTGATTACTTTGGTTAATGTTTTGTGTTGTGTGTTGCCGACGTTAGCGGGTCAGTCTGCTCTGCCCGAACCGCTGGTTCGTATCGGCGTGGCCAACGACGAATCGGAGTACCTTATTAACGGTCCGGTTGAACGTATAAATGAAGGCACGTTTCGCTTTTCCGCTCAACCTCCGTGGGGTTGGCTCACCGTAGGCAAAGATGGAGAACCGCTCAGAGAGCTTGAGGATCTGCGGTCGTTTACGATCTGCGGTTGGGTCGGGCCAACATCTCTGTCCGTTGGTTCCGGGGGCAATCGCATTGTTTTTAACCTGAACTACAATCGATCCGGTTTCGATTTAGTGCATCTGCAGGACGGCCGGCTTAGATTGGCGGTGAACGAGTGGCCGGATGGTGTGCGCAACGATTCCTCGCCGGGAAAGCTAAAGGCCGGGAAATGGACATTTTTTGCAGTATCCTATGATGGGAGCGGCAAGAAAAACAATGTATGTTGGTATTTCGATTCTCCGGATTCGCCTGCGAAACTGGACAGGAAGACGACCTATCGCGCCGGGCCTACCGGCAACGACAACGGTCCACTCACTATAGGCAACTACAACAAGACGATTCACAAGCACGGCACCGACCGTCAGTTCCGCGGAGGCATGCACGGGATTCAGATCTTCGGTAGCAAACGCGGTTCTGACGGAGCGCTTGATCAGCCAACAATCAGGCGAATCCAGGCGGATTCAACAACGCAGCCGAACTTCGCTCAGCCGCTGCCCAAGGTGCGGCAAACACCACCGTTGCATTCGACCACACAGACGGACGCCGCCGAACCGGGCGTCAAAGTGCCCGTACCGCCGCTTGGAATGCGGCCGCGCGTCGTCGCCACCACGGACGGCGAAATCGATGACCGGTGTTCGATGGTGCGCTTTCTGCTTTATGCCAATGAGTGGGATATCGAAGCCATCGTATACTCAAGCTCCAAATTCCACTGGGTCGGACACAATTGGGATGGAATCAGATGGATTCAGGAGGACATCGACAAATATGCCACGTTCTACGACACGTTGAAGGAGCACGCATCCGGCTTTCCCACTCCTAAAGAGCTTCTCGATAAGGTTTTCATAGGCAATATCAGCAACGTCGGCGCAATGGATCGCAACACCTCGGGTTCCGACCGTATCGTGGAGATTTTGCTCGACTCTAAACCCGGCCCGGTTTACCTTCAGGCCTGGGGCGGAACCAACACGATTGCGCGGGCGTTGTGGAAGATTCAACACCGGTATCCCGACAGAATGCAAGAGGTCTCACGAAAGGCAATCCTGTACATTATCCTCGACCAGGATAAAACTTTTCGCGAGTACATACACCCGAATTGGCCCGAACTGCTGACGCTGGGCAGCTTCCGGCAGTTTGCGACGATAGCGTATCGGTGGGATCAGAAGATTCCGGAGGAATTGCATAAGCATTTCGACGCCAAATGGATGAAACGTAATATCCTCCGCGATCACGGTCCGTTATGTGCCCGCTATGAGGCTCATCCACAGAAAGGATTCCGTTCCGAAGGTGATTCCCCGGCTTTCATGCATCAGATCCGCGTGGGACTCCGAAGTCTTGAGCACCCTGGATTCGGCGGTTGGGGAGGCAGATTTATCCAGGAGAAATCCGGCAGCGCCGTATGGAAAGGGGCGAGAGACGCCGGTGATGTTTGCAAAGCCATCTGGCGATTGACCGAAGCCTTCCAGAACGACTGGGCGGCCCGAGCGGACTGGTGTGTTCGCGAATATGAGCAGGCGAATCATCCGCCGCAGGCGCGGGTGGCCGGTCCGCTGGACCAAACTGCCAGCCCGAACGACCGAATTAAACTAAGCGCCGGACATTCAACGGACCCCGATAATGACCGCCTGATGTTCAAGTGGTGGCAGTACGCGGACGTTGATACCTGTAAAGCACGAGTTGACATTTCGACGGTTGAGAACGGTTCCGCATGCACTTTCTTAGTTCCGGATGAGCCGGGAAAGAGTATCCATATGATCCTCGAAGTCACAGATAGCGGAGACCCGCCGCTAACGAGGTATCAACGCGTCATTGTCACCATTGTAGAATAAAGTGTTATTTTGAAACTTAATTGTAAACGTCAGTTCACTGAAGGGAGGCGACAAGATGACTCTAAGGTGTACGAAAAAGAACGCACACATAAAGAGCGTGCTTCTTTTGATGATCCTCATGGCAGTCAATATACCCCTGGCGCGCAGTGAGGGCATTAAGATCTACCCGAATAATCGTTCTTATTGGCAGTACGATGGCAAGCCGGTGATATTGTTGGGCGGTACAGATGACGAAGCACTGTTCCACTGGGCTGGCAATATGGAACTCCTACTCGAACAGTTCGACCGTCTCGTTGGCTGCGGGGGCAACTATGTGCGCTGTACGATGTCGGTAAGGCGGGGCGACAATCCGACCTATCCAGCGCGCGAGCAGCCGTATGTCAGGCTGGACAATGGCAAGTACGACTTGGACCAATGGAATGGCGAATTCTGGCGGCGCTTTCGGGTCTTCCTGAAGCAGTGCAAGCAGCGAGATATTGTGGTTCAGATCGAACTCTGGGCCACTCACGACCTGGTCCACCTGAAATCCGATACACCAGGTGTGTGGCCCACCCATCCCTTAAATCCAAAGAACAATATCAACTATGGCTTTCATCCGGAAACAATCTTTCCGCGTCAAGGCCGGGGTAACATGAACGATGCGTTCTACCAGACCATCCCGACACTGAAGCATGATCGGACTGTGCTCAAATACCAACAGGCTTTTGTCGACAAGGTTCTCTCTTACGCTATGACGTTTGACAACGTGCTGTATTGTGTTGACAACGAACAGCGTCCACAGCACCCCTATCAGTGGGGCCATTACTGGGCGAAATACATTCAGGACCGGGCTAAGCAACGGGGCAAGACGGTATACGTTTCCGATATGCACCGAGATTTCAAAACACCGAGAGATAAGAACCTTAGCCGAATCAAGCGCATGGTGGGTGGTAAGTTCGCCTACGTTTTCGACTATCCTCAGATCTTTCCATTCCTGGAGCTTTCGGAAACCAGCACGCGTTATAGTAGTTACGATGAGTTGTGGCGAAACCTTGAGGTCATTCGAGCATATACGGCGAATTCTCCACGTCCGATGACCAACGTCAAGGTCTACGGCGGCGGTCGCAAGAGCACATTCCGCAAGCGTCTTCCGACCATCCATCGGTTCTGTGAGTTGGTTTGCGCCGGTCGTTCGGCCGTACGCTTCCATCGACCTGTACGCGGGGGGGAGAACGGCATGGGCTTGAGTACTGCAGCCCAAGCCTGTCTAAAGGCCGTACGCCGCTTCTGCGATTTGGTCGAGCCATGGCGATGTACGCCGAACCTTGACTTACTGCGCGACCGAGAAGATAATGAAGCCTATATGCTGGCTAATCCTGGCGTCGCCTATGGCATCCTGATTACAGGCTCATACGGTGACGGCATGATGAGACTCGATACTTGCAACCATTCCGGGGCTTACACACTGACCTGGATAAACCTTGAAACCGGCCAACCTCTCAAGGCGGAAAGTATTACTGCTGCTGATAAGATCGACATCAAGGCTCCGGCGAAGGGTAGTAAATACGGCTGGCTTGCAGTCCTGGTAAAAAATTAGCTCCCACTGGCCCAGCTCATAATCGACAAGAATGGAGCAGCTTCTTATCTATACTCATACTTACCATTGCCCATGACAAGCATAGCTTTCAGTTCCATGTACGGTCGCAAAACGAATTTGGCGGCTCATCAATATTGTGACTATGACACATTGTGTATCTTAGCAGTAATTCGTGGACAAGTGGTGCAGGATATGCAGGCTCCAGTGCAATGCCTGACGCCCATTGGGGAAGTAAGGGAGTTGGTCGTACTAAGGACTGGACTCAAGCCATATTGGACTTGACCAGGCCATGCTGCCGTTACTTTGAACCACCCGAACATAGTACCAATCAGTCCTTCCTGTTTCCCGCTTATCCATTAATTTGAAATCAGTGCTATAGTTTTCGGAAAAGACGACGCGATGTAATAGAATGGACTCCGAAGTAAAAGGTCCGGTGAACTCAACGTCACTGGATTCCGCGAGCTCTTCGAGTAATTTTGCGAAGGTCATTTTAGCAGGCCGAGTCACTGCAATCTTCAATTCCGTTTTTGGGGTACCCTGAATTTCCAGTACTATGGCATTAGTTGCCCTCTCTTCATAGGCCTGCATACGCGATGTATAGGAAAGGACCTCGAAGCTTCTATCGTCAATCATCGTAATTCTGTTGCGCCGTTTTTCATCAAAGGGGCCTGATTGAAAACAGGGAGTTGCGCACAGTATTCTCCCATTGTTCACGACGACTCTGAACCGCCAGTCACAAATGCGTGCCATATTCAAATCTCCCCACGGTCCCCACCCAAATTCGATGCGACAGAGAACGGATTTTTTCCAACTGGATGCTCCAATGGTTCGGTCGACGGGATGATCACGATGAATCACTTTGTTGTTGCGCAGCACTTCGACTCGGTCGATCACATCTTTACCTTTTACCTTGACACGGATATTGCGATCCCCTGTCGCGGGAATGGTCCGGCCCATCCAGTGATCGTTAAGACGAAAATCCAACTCAATTCGATCTCCGCTGACACCATAGGTTCGCCGCGCTTTAAGAGCTTCCATAATAGATTCACGTGTTAGTGTTTTGGCATAGGCGGCAACAAGACCTTCGCCGTAGGCACCTGGATATCCAAGATGGTCATCGGTGCTCGCCACGACTCCCACTTGAGCGCCTTGCCGCCACAGCCATTGCAGCGTGTTCTTCGTGTAACGACCACCCATGCTGTGGCGAATGTAACGGTGAGGTCCACGATCGGACTCAGCATTACCGTGTTCAGAAAAAATTTCCACAACAGGTGAGACGGTGGGATCCAATACGCCCCAATTCTGTCCTCGCCAGCCTTGCTTGTAGGAGGGATGGTGGGGGATGAGTATAGCGCTGCGGCTGCGAGCAAATTCTTGAAATTCCTTGATGCTATTCAGGTTGATAAGTTCCGCTTTCGAACCGGGGAAAACAATACAGACATCGCCGCATGAGCTGGAGTGCCACTCGTATCCAACAAAAGGTACAAATTCACCTGGTGCGTAGTATTTGTCGGCAAGCCGTATGACATTTGGCCAGTTATTTCTCATCACCTCAAAGCCTCTTACCCACTTTAGATGTTTGTTTTGCGGCATCGTGGGCATATCGTGCCACTGCGAGTGCCCTGTGAAGCAGAAGAAGTCAAGATGGTTACGGGCAATATCGTAAGATCTCTCCAGGGATCCTTTGGCGTAGCCGACAGCGTTGTGGTTGTGTAAGTCGCCCCAGAACAGTTCGTACTTTGCTCCTCCAGTTGCATCCTCTTGTGCATGGGACTCTTCATACACACTCCCGAGCAGCGATGCTGCCAGTGAACCACCGACAAACTCCCGACGCGTGAGCTTCTGATTTACCATGACTGTCCCTTCTAATTCTCCTAATGCAATACGGGTAGAAGTCCCGTTATAGTTTGCGATTGCTGCAATCGCAGATGTCAATCAATGTGTACGTGCAGGTGTCCGACCGCCTCATACCCATGCTCATCGCTGCGTCTGACCGTGACGATGTAATCTCCGGCCTTTCGATACCGATGTCGCGTGATGGCGTAGCCCTCTGGATTATGCTGGTCCGCGTTGCCATCGGATTGCACTTTCACCGGGGCGCTTCCATCCCCAAAATCCCATACCTCCTCACCATACCGGGTTGCGAAGGATCGCACCTTGAATGTTACTTCATCGCCTGCCCTCAGGCCGAACGTGGGATAATAATTTGCATGAATCGCCGGCGGCACGCGCTCAGGGTGTTTGCGGTCTATTACATACACTACAGCAAAATCATATGCGACGTTTCCAGCCGAATCGGTTACCTTTACAATCTCGCTATACTGGCCCGCTCGCTCATACACGCGCTTGACAGTATCTACTTTCTCTTTGGTTCCATCGCAGAATGTCCACTCAAACTTAGTAATCTGCCCCGTCTTGCACCAGCTCTTTGAAGCATCAAGCTGGGCTGTTTCACCGGTATAGACCAAATTATGAGGTCTGGCCACGGCTATAATCTCAGGACTGTATTGCTGCTGATACGCCTGCCAGATAAATGCATAGCCGTTCTGCGTGCCCCACATACCCGAAGGCTGACGGCAGTTGATATCGAAATGTAAATGTGACCAGCCGCCGCTGCCGCCTTCCTTGCCGATAAGCCCGATACGCTGCCCCATCTTCACGTGCTTGCCCGGTATTACTGGTGTGGCAATCATCTGGAGATGGCTATAGCGATAGTACCAGCCGCGATTGTCGAGAATGTAAACCACATCGTAACGCGGTTTGACTGGTGTATCCTTGTGGCCCTCGAGTACATGATCTCCTGCCGAAACAACCACTCCGTCTGTGGCAGCGATGGCCTCGACCATCCCCTCCGAACCGCCGAAGTCCAGGCCGTAGTGATAGTAGATACTCTTCCGGCCAGGTATATCACAGGCGTTAACATAGCATGGAACGTTGGCCATCTGGGTATCGCTGGCAAACCATTTCTGCTTTACCGGGTAGATGAACGTGCCGGGGTGAATCCATGGTGAGTCGGCGGGCCAGAGTCGAAGGCGGGCATCTTTATCGAGACCCCAGGCGTTGGCTTTGCTACTGTCCTGTATGTAGCCTTTTGTTACCGGACAATCGATCTGGACGCCGCCTATGGCCGTCGGAAGATGATATGTCGATGAGATTAAAGATGCCCTTTGCCCGTTCACTTTTACTTTGACCTGCGCCCTGCGCACTGCATTACGGATCGAGTCGCGCTTTTCGGTTAACTCCAGAAGCGTCACTGTTACCTTGGTGCCGTTGTGCAGCGTAACCTGATGTGTTTCGCTCACATCCAGGTCGACTACACACACGAGAGGCTTAATTATCGCTGCAACAAGGGTAGAGGGTGCTAAGAAGCAGGCCAGCATTAAAACTGTGATTCGATGATTTGTATACATTATTGAAAACCTCTGGCTATTTCTGTTCGTATGAGCTGTTCAAAAGTCGAACTGACTTTTCAAAATATAGGTTTATGATATAGTCCGGAACTCAATAATTCAAGAATAACGTGCAGGTAAACGCAGAGCAATAGAATAACCAATCCTAACCACACAATCCCGATCCGGTATCTTAGCAAGTTCACTTATCCTTCAATGACTTTTCTGCTATGCTTTGTTAACCTGATATATACTTGCATTTTACATCTATCAGGAGTAGCATAAGCCTGTGAATAGGTAAATATCAAGAAAGAGCAAACGTCCTTAAACACTAACTCACAGGTGTTCTGGCAACACACGGTCTGAGTCAGTACATGCTGGGTTTATCTTGAATTTTAGAGTCATGTAAAAGGTTAAATTATGAATTCAATTATCAAGAATAATTCAAATCGAGGGTGGCGTAAGGTCTTGTTTGAAATAATTTTTGAAGCTGAAACTCCGGCAGGTAAATGGTTTGACATAGTATTGATAATAAGCATTTTATTGAGTGTTGTGATAGTCATGCTTGATAGTGTGAACTCTATCAGGTCGAAATATGGTGAATTCCTATATGCTGCCGAATGGTTTTTCACGATTCTTTTTACAGTAGAATACATTTTTCGGCTGCTTTGTATCGGAAAGCCAATTCGATACGCAGTTAGTTTCTTCGGCATAGTTGACTTGTTGGCGATACTGCCCACGTATATGAGCTTGTTATTTTTTGGCAGTCGCTATCTGCTGGTGGTTAGAGTTCTGAGAGTATTACGAATTTTTAGAGTCCTCAAACTCGGTCACCATACGAAGGAAGCTGCTGTGCTCAGAAAAGCTCTGTATGCAAGCCGGCAGAAAATTATTGTATTTATTTTTGTGGTTTTAACTTTGGTCGTGATCATAGGCTCATTAATGTATGTAATCGAAGAGGAGGAAAACGGTTTTACAAGTATCCCGCGAAGCGTATATTGGGCCATTGTAACTCTTACAACTGTTGGTTATGGAGACATATCGCCGAAGAGCGGGATGGGACAATTTTTAGCAGCCATAGTCATGATTTTAGGATATTCGATAATTGCTGTTCCAACGGGGATTGTAACTGTGGAATTATCGCGAGCACAGACGGGAAAAACAAGTTCCCAAGCATGTCCTAATTGCAGTGCTGAAGGTCATGACAGGGATGCCCAATACTGCAAATTCTGTGGAACAAAACTATAGCGTTTAAATAACTCACTGAATACTCTGAGTACAGTGACTAATCGTGGGAGAAAGTTGTAAACTGACCTGTAAAGTGCTTGCATGTACAATAGCTGTGTTCACGAATACCCATTCTTCTTCTCTCCATTATCTACTTAGCCCCCATTTAAGATTCTTTATAGCATACTTCGCGCTTCTTCTACTGCGACTGGTCTCTGCCTATTTCAATATTAACTACAATAAATATCTTCCCTTGAATATCCATATCCCGGCGTTATAATCCATTGCATATGTTGAAATCATATTTCATATTAGTCATCAGTTCTTTCTTCGCAGGAAGGCATTTATCGAGATTCTTTAGGGCGGAGACGAGAATACGTCTATCAGGAGGTATATATGACTAAATATAATATAAAGAAAAGCATTACTGAATACAAAGCACTGGTTTTGGTCGGTACGATTAGCTTCGCTTTCGCAGTGAATCCCGTAGAAATTTTAGCACGGGAGAATCCAACGGCCCCAAAGGAACGAGTCTCAAACGCCAGAGTTACTCGCTATGCCACCGCTCAATTGCTGAGCTCGCTTCAGAATCTGGGCGAAGGGGCATTGGTAGAGACAGCAGGTTTCTATGTTCCCGGAGACGGGGGCAAAGCGCTGTACCGGATCCAGAAGCTCAACGATGAACTGCAGCCCAACGGGGCCGATGTCATCGCTCTAAATAATAGTCAGGTTGCCATCCTCCTGGAAAATAAATTCGTAAACTACAAGATGTTCGGTGCAGTCGGGGACGGTGAGAGTGACGATGGTGTTCACATCAAGATAGCCCATGAATATGCCAATAGACACCGGATCCCGGTGATCAATCTAAGCGGCGAGTTCTGGATTAAACAGGCCAACAACATTAAAATCAAAACCAATGTGCACTGGGGAAATACAACTTTTCACATCGACGAAAAGTTCAACCATAGACAATTTCCCCGTTTTGTGGTTCTCAATGATGAACCGACGCAGACGCTGAAACTGGACAAAGAAACGAAAGCAACTTTACTCAAGAAGATCCGGCCCGGTGTACAGATCATCAATGAATTGGCGCCCTATGCAGGCCACTTGATCACTGTCGAGGATACAAAGGATCGCATCGGAATTCGGGCGGGTAACTATTCCAAACGAGGATGGGCACGTGAGGAATTGTTCTACGTGGAAGAAGAAGGCCGCATTATCGGCGATATCGCCTGGACGTTCAAGGACTTCACTTCGATAAAAGCCACCCCATGTAATGATGTATATCTCATCATAGAAGGGGGTCGATTCTACTTCTCAGGCGATACACCGGCTGGTGGCTCCAAGGGCTATCACCACCATGGGATTTCCATACAGCGCAGCCGCACTATCGTGCGTGAGCAATGGATGGGCCTGGAGAAGGGCCATCGGGATGTCTCCATTGAACCTCGGTGTGGATTCTATGTGCTAAGTGGCGTCTATGACGTCACGTTAGAAAATATCCGGGCTATGCCTTGGGAGAAAAATCGTCGTGACCGTTCCAAAATCGTCGCCCACGGTACATATGGAATCGCTGGCGCGCGTATGCTGAACTGCACATTTCGCAACCTCACTGCTGAAGGCGGCTGGGTGGCCTGGGGTGTCTTTGGTACGAATCTTAATAAGAACTTCCGTGTTGAGAACTGCCGGCTCAACCGCATTGATGTCCATTTCCACTGTTGGAATCTATACATCAGCGACTGCACCATCGGCTTCAAGGGTATTTCTGTGACTGGCGGTGGAGATCTCTTTGTGGAAGATACTACACGCCACGGTAACAGCTTCATCAACTTCCGTCGTGACTATGGTGCCAAGTGGGAAGGCCGAATTCGGCTTGATGGTTGCACCCTAAAGCCAACCGGTAATGGCACGGTCTCGGTGCTGAGCCACCGCATGGCTGATTTCGACTACAAGTATCCCATTGGTTTCGCTCGCAGTGTTATGGTCAACGATATGCTAATCGACTACAGTGCAGCACCTGAATCCACAGCCCCATGCTGGATGATGGACATCGTGCCCTTTTCCAAAACTGAGACAGGTGCACGTCTGTTCTTTCCCAATCTTATTGAATTCCAACATATCAGGGTCAGCGGACGAAAGAAAGGTATCCGTCTGCTTCGTATCCCCAATCCACACTACTATGATCTGCGCCGACAAGGTGGATACGATGGAAGCAGATTACAAGCGAACTGCACGCTAATCGTCGATGACGTGCAATTAGAAAAGATGGTTCCGAAGTATCCTAATGACATAAACCAGGTGCACTTCTTAATCGGCGGGGAAGCTGCAGTTGAGTATGTCGATCAGATGTCTCTCTTCCCGGAAATTCGTTACACAGATTGCGATGATGTCAGCGTCTACATGGGAAACTGCATTGCCAGCGTGTTCTTCGACCGGTGTTCCATAAACACCGTCACTGCCCCTGATCTACGAGGCGAACTGGTATTCCGCAACTGTCGGTTCCAACCCAACGTGCAGAAGATGAAGGGCGAGTTCTACACGCTCGATAGCACATTAGGTACGCGATTCACTAACTGCACTGTCCACGCACCCATCGTTACTGGAACAGCGAATCCAGAACTGGTGAATCGCACTGGTTTTGTCGAAATAAACAGATCCGTTCGGCATTACCATATCAACACAGCGTTGGGAAATCGGATAGTAAATCACTACCGAAGTCAGGGCATGAAACTGAATCCGGATTTCATCGCAATGCTAAAACTGCACCACGGATTGGAAGATTGACCAGTTACCATTTGGAGAGAGGACATTTTACTATACTATTCAGATGACAGGGAGCTTAACGATGAATTTTCATATTCATTCCGTATCAAACCAATTAACCAAGATTATATGTTTTTTCCTAAGTGCGCTGCTTATACATTCATCAACAGCAGAATCTTCTGAGTTTGAACGCATGTATCCAAAAAAGGTATGGCAGTCAAAAAAACCTTCAGAGGCTGATTTGAATTCAGAAAAGATTGACACAATTGCTCGTCTTCTCGGAGGTCGGGGCTGTATCATTCGGCGCGGCTTTGTTGTAAAGAGTTGGGGTAGTCTATCACAGAAAGGGGATTGGATGTCATCGAGCAAGCCGGTCTTTAGTACCCTGCTTTTTTTCGCCATTCAAGAAGGCAAGCTGAAATCGGTGCATACCCCAATCAAGCAATTTAGCTGGGATTTATGTCGAAAAGATGAGACAATGACGTTTCATCACCTTGCAAATATGATTAGCGGGTATGCCCGTCCAGAAAAGCCTGGTGCGGCGTGGGCTTATAATGACTACGCAATCAATCTATATCGTCTTACTCTTTTTGATCGACTCTTTCAAGAGACACCGGCCGCCGTAGCGAACGATTTACAGCGACTGGGCTCCTTGCAGTTTGAGGATGGACTTTCGTTCAGCAAGAAAGCCCGGGTTGTCGCTTCAGTTCGGGACTTTGCGCGCCTGTGCTGGTTCTGGTTGAACAAGGGTAAATGGGGACAAAAACAGCTACTATCACAAGACTTCTTTGATACATATTGCAAATCCCATGTGCCAAAGAAGTTGCCCCATACGGACAAAGCAAAAACGGATGACTACCTCGAAATTGGGTCCTATGGTGGCGGATCGGATCACTTTACAAAATATGGTCCGGGCATCTACGGCTACAACTTCTGGTTTAACGACACAGGACGGGACCATCCCAATCATGTCACGTGGCCCGACGCTCCGTGCGACGCATTCATGACCATCGGGGCCGGTGGAAACTCTGCTGCCATCATACCAAGTCTGGACATGGTCATCGTTGCAGCCAAGGCCAAGTGGGGAGGTCCCAAAGCCGGTGATTCCACATCCATTATGAATCGAGTAATGAAGATAGCTGCCAAGGCTGTCCTGGACGGCCAAGCCATTAATAAGAGAAGCTATACAATAACCGGAGAAACAAAAAAATGGCATCCTATCACACTTGATTTCAGAGGACCTTATACGAGTGAAACGGCAGACTGGACACTATTGGTCATGCGGGAAAACTCACGATGGAGCACTAAAGATTAGGAGGCAAGTGTATGAGAGTTCGAACATTTGTGCAAACGGGTGTTGGAAATGTGATTTTGATGTTGGCACTCATAGAGATTATGAACTGTGCGATCGTCTGCGCTGAATCGGATGTGATGGTACGACCAGCTCGCGGCAAATACATGGGACAAGGCTGGCATATCGATGCCGATCATCTTCAGTGGTGGCAGGGTAAGCCTTATGTTCGTTATGGTTTCACGGGCAATGGAGACGTAGACCGTTTCATGGAAAAGGGCTTTAGCCAATTTAATGCGTATCCGAGTGAGGCATTATGGGTATTCTCCAAAGATCCGGCCAGGAACCAAAAGGCTGTCCGGGAGGTGGATACATTCACCAACCTTCTACAAACAAAAGGGGCGACGTATTATGCCGGGCTCAACCTTCTATGGCCATGGAGTGGGAGCGGGAAGATTGCCGGGAAGGATATGGTGAATTGCGTTTTTCGTAAGGTCTGGGAAGTTGCGGAATTTTCTAAAAAAGGGGATGTTATCAAACTGGCATTTACAAGCGACATTCCTATTGAAGTGAATCGGCGGGACGTAAAGGTGTATCTGTTTAGCTTTGCCGCGGGGCGATATGAAGATATCTCGGACAAACTGAAAGATGTTCAAACCGCGGAGAAAATCATCGAGGAATCGGCTGGTGAAAGATATCGTGCGACAACACACAGGCTTACATTAAAGAAATTGCACCTACCCGATTCCGGCGAATCACGAATTACGATGCTGGCAAGGATTATCTCGCCGACGGTTCCGGGCATATATCCGAGCAGCTTTCCCGCGCTCTGGAAGCCCGGCATCCAGCAATACTACAGGAACGGATTGAAGCAATTCCGAACAGCATATCGCAAACCCGGGCTACGGGGAATGATGTTTGGCGACGAGATCAATACGCACCGCGTTTCACTCACTCATATAGGTCTCCACGTCGATTTCAGCAGAGACGCTATTGCTCTAAGTGCGTACAGAAAATGGCTCGGACGACGTTTCGGCACAATCGCCAGACTGAACGATGCACTTGCAAGTAATTATCAAAGTTTTAATGATGTTACATGGCAAGTTTGCATCTATCCGTTCATAGAAGATGACAGGGAAGGTGGGCGTAATGGATTGTCACAGCAAACATTTGGCTTATACAAATCTGCCGAACAGTTAGAAATGATTGATCGCTTACAGGAGGAATTCCGTGTCTGGTTCTACGGCCACTGGCTGGCGCGTTATGCCAAAATGGCAAAAGAGGCAATTGGTGATGTGCCGGTTTTCATAACCTCTGCGGGAATAACCGGCGATGCCGAAGGATATTTACAGATTCACAAGCACGCAATGCTCGAGGGAATAGAAGGGCTGGTTCGAAATCACTATGCGTGGGTTGGAAGGGGCGATCATGGCCGTTTAAGCACTTTTACGGCTGGATCAAAAGTTAGGTTTCCCTTGGAGACGGTAACAACACTGCTGGATTCGATTCAGCAAGAATGTGGATTGGCAAAAACGTACTTCGCGAATGAGTTCGGGCATCCACAGCGAGGCGGAGATGATTTTGTAGACGACTTCGGTCTGGGCAATGCTTTTTCATTCCCGAGCAAGGAGGAACTACGTAATTTTCTGCTGGTTCTTATTGAAAATGGGTGTAAGGGATTCAACATGTTTAAGATGAATCCGAATGTACCCGCTGCTCAAAAGGAAGTGGAGTGGTTTTCACAGTTAAAACCGGAAATCGTTCAGAAGATTATCGAGACAACAGAGTATCGTAAGATAATCCGAATCACGGCCGACGAGGCGATATCGATCGCGCGCAAACACCCGAAATTGAGGAAATGGTTGGAAAAGTATCCAAGAGCAAAGGCAACGGCGACGTTCAACGAACATTACTATGTCTGTATTGTCGAGTTTATCGAAGACGACAGGGAAATCGGATTTGCTTCGGTAAGTATGGACGGCCGGATTTTGGAGAGCGAAACCCGGTAAATTAACTCTGTGTAAAATTCGGCAAGCTCCAGTTAGTTGTATGGTAACGCATTGTAACGATTGACCACGATATTAGCAGATTCACGATACCTACAGTTAAAACTCTCTCGATGGATGAGTGTCTATTGTTTCCCGTCATTGTTCTATGGTTTTATTTCCTGCCAGACTTCAATCCCGGAGAAGTTGGCAGCCCCACCGGAACTTGTAATACTAATCACACCATCAGTGACAGTAGTTACCCATGGACCAAGCCGTCGCCATTGACCTTCCTGACCGCTGTAGTAGTCCTTCTCTATCACCTTTCCCTGCAACGAAATGTTGAAAGTTTCAGGATTATTGTCCTCCCAGAGATACACATACACGGCATACTTACCGCGAGGCACACGTGTCACTTTAATTTTTACACGACGGTTCCATCGAAACGAGTGAATCATTTTTGCCCTCGAGCCGTTCGTAGGCGGCCTGAGCACGACACCAGGACTGTCGATTGCACGGTCGTTACAAATAAAGTCAGGGGCATCGTCCCCTTGCCATCTGTTGCCGTCGATTGTAATAGCAGAGCCGTTGAGATTGATTCCACGATAGAATTTCCATTTCCCCATCTTGGTAGAAGGGCCGCTGAGCTTATTGATAGGTGTGCTCAGATATTCGGCAAGGGGCCGAACCTCAATAGGTGCTTTGACCGGATCGCGGCTGACATTCAATATTACTCTCCTGTATGCCGTTAATGCCGGCTCACCTGCATCTACTACTTCAAGTATAATGTGAATTGTCCTGCCCGATGCCTGCTTCGGCGTCGTTACCACGACCCGAATAGAATTGCCTCCACGAATGGACGCATTCGCCCAATAGCTGCCTGCTTCCCGATAAATCCACCACTTATACGAAAGCACATCACCGTCAGGATCCGATGATCCTTTCGCAGTCAACGTGACATCTTGCCCCGGATCGACATCGATATTTAGAACCTTATTAGTCTTATCGCCGTTACATACGGCCACTGGCTCATGATTGCACTTCCCATAGGGCTTGACGCACCAATCCATACGTGCTTCGAAAGAGTTCTGGTAAGCCTGTCGCCAGCAATGGATGGTGTAGAGCATAT
>Ga0209121_10001349_pt1 | contig 25712 bp, 26 predicted proteins | sample Cruoilmetagenom3_FD_187292 | JGI IMG/M metagenome (GOLD analysis project Ga0209121, IMG submission 187292) | Oil polluted marine microbial communities from Coal Oil Point, Santa Barbara, California, USA - Sample 3 (SPAdes) (version 2) | ecosystem: Environmental > Aquatic > Marine > Oil seeps ... | reverse complement strand
AAAACTCGGGCGGATCATGCATCGACCTGAATCTACTACGCCTAAATCGTCAAGCAGTTCTTCGGGTGTTCTCGGGTGTTCAAGGACTCGCAGTATAATATAAAAAAACTTAGCGCCTATTCCGCCAGTCATCACGTAACACAGGGTGGTTCAATCGTTGGCTTACAAATCGGCGTGAACACAGGTGTTTTGTAAAACCCCGCATCGAGGCGCGGATTTGTCTCATGCCAAGGCGACCCGAACAGAACGCAAAGGGGCCTTGGAACGACACATGAAGACAAACCTTGAAAGGACTACAAAATGAAAACCGCAATCTTCTCCGCTATCGCTGCAACCCTGATTGCCGGTGGCGCATCCGCCATGGGTTCGGATGTCACCCCGAACGACAGCACCTTTTCGGGCCGTGACTATGTTGAACAGCGCGCCCAAGGCCCGAGCGTCGTCAAAGGCTCTGAAGTCTCGATGAACGCTGCTACTTACCTGACGGGGCGCGACAAGGTTCAGGTGCAAGGCGCGGATGTGACCGCCTACCTGTTCGACGAAGCCAAAGGTGATACCGACAACAGCCCGCGGTAACCCCGCAGAACTTGGCCGCCGCTCCGGCAATTCGCCGGGGCGGGGCAGGCCGAAAGGAGGAAGGATATGACTTTCTTGAAAACATCAACGATCCTCGCTGCCGTTCTGATGGCGGGGTCCGCCCATGCCTATCCCGGCCCGATCGAGGTGCCGGCAGACAGGCATCCGGCATCCAGTTCGCAGTCAGAGCCGCAAATACGCGGACTAAGCGCGGTCCAACGACCCGTGCTGCGTAACTTGGCCGAAATGCCGATCCATGACATGCTGCCGCTACGCTGGAACGGGCCTGCCACTTTCGGGCAGCAAGGGCCGGGCAGGCCGCTGCTGACCCATTAAATCAAAGCCCACTCACGAAAAAAGGCGCCCCTGACAAAGGGGGCGCCTTTCGCATGTCATGGCGGGGCGGATCAGGCCAGATGGTCGATCTTCTGGATATACTGGGCGATCTTGCCCACCTCTTTCAGCCAGCTTTCCACCAGCTTGGGGTCTTTCGGCGCGGCGCTGACGCCGACCGGAATGGCGCGCGCCAGAACCGTTTCCACGGCCAGCGACACGGGCACCGACACCAGCTGCGCCATCGCTGTGCCGCGCGCATCGCCATGGGCGTCTATCACGTAGGACTGGTTCCAGACGGTTTTCCCATCCTTTTCGGCCTTCAGCGCGACGCAGAGCACCACGCGGTCCGGCTCTCCCTCGTCATAGGCGTTGTCGCGCCAGAACCGGTCGGACATCTCGGACAGGCGCGCCTCGCCTGCGTCGCCTTCCAGCGTTTCGATTTCGCGGAAGATCGGCGTCCATGCTTCGGTCCAGCCGTTCAGGCGCAGGGTGCCGCGCACGAATTCCTTGACCTGCCATTCGGGGGCAAAATCGTATTGCGCCATGAAGGGGATCGAGTCGCGGTTTGGATATACCTCGAACGTCTCGGGTGTGGGCAGGGGCGCGTCATAGGTGCTGATCGCATCCCACGGGCGGTTCACGTTCAACTCCACATAGTCGCGGATAGAGCGCGAGGGCGAGCGCAGGGCGCGCAGCACGCCAAGGGGCGACCAGCTGAATTTATAGCGGAACGCATTGGCATGTTTCGGCACGCCGCCGCAGTAGGAAATGAACGAAATGTGGTTGTCCGGCGCATAGGCATCTGACGCGCGATAGGCATCCACCAATGCGTGGGCCATCAGGTGATCGATGCCGGGGTCCAGCCCGACCTCGTTCACAAAGCAAAGCCCCTTTTCTTTTGCCGCATCGTCCAGCGCATGCATTTCCGGCGCGATATAGGACGAGGACACGAAATGCGCATCCTTCTCAAGGCACAGCTTTGCCAGCGGCACATGCATGTCGGCGGGCAGCATGGATACCACCACATCGCCGGGCTGCACGGCTTCGGCCAGCGCCTCGGGGGTGAAGGCGCGGATGTCGTCGGTCAGATCGCCCACCGCATCTTTCGCCTTGTCCAGCGATCGGTTCCAGACCGCGACGGGATGGCCCGCTTCGATCAGCCTGCGCAGGCCGGGGATGGCCGAAAGGCCGGTGCCGCACCAATGGATTGTCATGATTTTTCCTTTCCTGTTGGGCGCTTAAACCTGCGCGATATGTTCATCAAAAATGGCCTTCGCCCGGCCCCAGACACCCGCGTCCAGATCGGTCAGCGTGGTCAGGGAGGGCAGCAATTGCGCCGCGTAATCATGGCTGCTTTCGACCGGCAGCATCGAGGGCAGGTTGTCGATCGCGGTCACGTCCAGCACCGGATCGTCATGCACGCGCAGGGCGGGTTCGTCCCATGTGGTCGTCCGGTCATATACCTTGATCGGTGAATAGTCCGAGGTCGGATCGCAGGCGATATCGCCGATCACCGTCAGCTTGCGCGGGTCCGTCTTGGCCGATGCGGGCACGAAAACGGGGCAATCGGGATTTGCCAGGATGCAGTTCAGCAACACCTCGTGTTCCAGTACTTCGGGGAAGGGGCCGCCGGATGCGGTTTCGGCCATGTCCCACTTGGTGACCTGCACGCCCATCGCTTTGCACAGGTCGGATGCGCCGCTGCCGACACGGCCCAGGGCACCGATGATGATGGCGCGGGGGGCGCCGGTTGCCTTCAATTCATCCGACAATTCCGCAGTCAGCGCATCCTTGCCGCCATACACGCCCACCGGGCCGCAAATGCCGCCCTGCTGCTGCGCGGTCCAGCATTTCAGGGCCACGGCGGCCCCCGCGTAGCCCGCCCAGTATCCGAACGCGGCAACGCGGCGACCGTTTTCATCCAGCAGGTATTCCAGATCGTAAAGCGTGCCGCTGCCGGCCTTGAACCGTTTCAACAGGTCTTGCCCTGCGGGCTGGCCCTTGTATGCGTGGCCGAACATGATGTGGCGATGCGGCAGGGGCGTGCCATCTTCGGGCAGTTCCTTCAGGCCGAAAATGATCGCGTCGTGCGGCGCATCGCGCCAGGTGTTTTCCGGTGCGATTTCGGCCCCTGCCTCGCGGTATCCGTCAATCGGGATGGCGCGGGTGCTGCTTTCCTCGACCGTGACGCGCAGCCCTGCATCCAGCAGCGCGCGCACGCCATCAGGGGTCAGCCCCACGCGGTCTTCGTTCGGGCGCTGTTCAGCGCGGACCCAAAGATGTGTCATGTTCGGCCTTTCGTATTCCGGCATTCGTCGCGGCGGAGCCTAGACGAGGCATTCAGCCCCTAAAAGGGCAGATTACAGATGCGTTTGCGCGAAATGCCGGTCCGGCTGGTCCAGATGCGGCACTACATTGAATTGCATCATCCCCATGTGCGGGCCAAGCCGGTGTAGTCGGTGGACCGAACTGTTCATGATTGACAGGCAGGTGATGGCGGTGTTGGTGATGTCCATCCCCATCACCTGCCGCAACACCATGGCGATCAGCCCGCCGGACGTGACCACCAGCGCGGAACCGCGGCCCTGTGCGATTTCGTCCACTACATCGCGCACACGGGTTTCGAACGCGGCGAAGGGCTCTGGCGGCTCTTGCAGCCGGTCCTCTTGCCACAGGGCCAGAAGCTGCGGGAAATGGGTGACGAAATCCTCGCGGTTTTGCGGCATGGCCAAGCCGTGCTGCGCCTCGGCGGCAGAGGCAAGGGCGAAGAATTCCAGCTCGTTCAGGCGGGCATCGCGGATGGGCTGCACCCGCGCCACGTCACCCATAGAGGCAGCGGTTTCCACGTGGCGGCGCAGGGTGCCCGTATAGACCCGTTCGAAACTCTGGCCCGAGTGGCGCATATGCGCGCCCAGCCATTCGGCCTGTTGATGGCCAAGCGGCGACAGCTTGTCATAGTTTTCCTCGTCACGGGCTTCGGTATTGGCCTGGCCGTGACGGACAAGGGTGATGGTGGACATGCTGGTGGGCCTTCGGTGGTTTGGACGCTCAAGGGATAGGGCGGCCAAGCGGCAGGGGCAACCAGTCAGGTCAGAAGAAACAGCGCGGCGACCGGAAACGCCGAAAGCACCCAGAACACGAATGCGCGCAATTGCGCGTTCCGCGAAAAATCGGCGGCAAAATTCGGCGCGATCTTGTCGCCCAGCCGCGCAAGCAGCTTTGCAACGCCGGGGATCAGCATGATCGGTACGGAAAGGAACAGCAGCCCGGCCCGCACGATCGAGGCAAAAACAAGGGTCACGGTAAGCGTGATGACAAGGGTGTCCGTTGTCACGTCGTCATCGAAACTGGACAGGACGATGAGCCAGACGATCAGAAGCAGCCCGATTTTCATGGCTGGCCATGGGCGCTTTTCCATGTCGAAGCTGCTTGTCCCCTTGGATGGGCGACTGGCCGAAAAACAATGCACAACACGTTGAAACAATGACGAAAAGGCAAAGCGGCGCGACAGGCCCACGCCATCGGTGGACCATTGGAAATGGTCCTCCAGCAGGGCGGCAAGACGTGGGTCCATCGGGGTTGAATAGTCGGGTATGTTTTCCGCGATGGTGTTGAATGCCATCCGCTCGGCCCGGCGCTTTATGGGCAGGTCGGCGGCGATCTGGCGCTGCATGAGCTGATCCAGCGCAGCGATATCCGTCGGCCAGACCAGCACCGCCTCCAGCCGTTTGAAGAATGCCTGTTCCGCCGCCCATGGATCGGTTTCGTAAAGCGCGTCCAGATATTCGGAACTGGTGCCCCATGGCTTGGCCGCGGGTTTGGGTCTTGGCTGCGGCTTTGGCACAGGTGGCTTGTTCGCCCAGGGTTCGGGGCTGGGCGGTTTCGACTGTTCCGGCGTCTTTTCCGGCATGGGCGGTGAAGGCGACGGAAAGGTTTGTTCTGCTTGTGCGGGTTGCCCGCCGCCTTGGACCGTGCTGTCCGGTTTCGGTTCGTGGCGCCGTGCGGGGGCACGGGGTTCCGGGTCCGGCAGGGGGCGGGCCTTGTCACCCATCAAAGCGGCCATGCCCGGCTGCTGACGTGGCTTGCCCTCGCGCGCCTTGGCGCGGATCTTGGCCGCGGCAAAGGCTTGTTGCAAGGGTTGGAACTGTTCGGGATCGTTATGGTCGATCTCTTTCAGCCGCCGCGCATAGGCGCTTTTCACTTCGCGCAGCGTCGCCTTGCTGTCCAGCCCGAGGGTGGACTACGGCCAGCCCAAACCGTTAGCTGACATAGAAATCGTCCAGCCGATCCAGAACCTCGGTGATCTCGCCGCGTTCCTTGGCGATCTCGGTATTATCTTGCCGCGCCAGTGCCGCCTCGAAACGCATCAGCAGGTTTGACAGCGCATGCCTGTCATCGCCCGAAGCCATTTCGAACAGCCTCCGGATACGGGCCAGAACGGCGGTGTTCACCTCGTCCTCGCGCGGGTGCAGCTTGAGTTTTTCCATGGCTTTCAGACGTTTGGCGATGTCCGCGTCGCTTAGGTCGGTGACGTTGTCACGAATGACTGTGCCAGCGGTCTTGCCGGTGGACAGGGACCGCCCTTCGACCTGGATAAGCCCGGAACTGTCGTAGGTGGCACGAATGGCGATGCTTTCTTTCCCGGCGGGGCCTTTCGGCACCTTGACCGAGAAACGGCCGATATGCACGTTATCTTCGCACTTGGGTGCCTCGCCCTGATAGATGTCGACGGACAGGTTATCCTGCCGGTCATGCATCGTACCGAATTCCCTTTCGCGCGAGGCGGGCAGGGGAGTATTGCGTTCGATGATCGGGGCAAAGAACCCGCCCAGAACGGTGCCGTCGCTCATTTTTGATCCTGTGTCGATGCCGACGGAAAAGGGCGTGACATTGGTCATCACCACATCGTCCAACGCCTTGTCCTGCGCGACCAGACCGGCCTGCACGGAAGCGCCAAGCGCGACGGCGTGATCGGGGTCGATGGTCATTTCCGGCAGTATTCGGAACTGTTTCGCCACCAGTGAGCGGATCATCGGCATTCGCGTCGCGCCGCCCACAAGGATCACGCGGTCCAGATCGTCGATCCCTTCGCCGCTGTCATAGAAACACCGTTCAATCGGGCGGTAGATGCGTTTCAATAGGGGGGGCGCGGCCTCTTCGAACAGGGCGCGGGTGACGGTTACGGAATGTTCCTCGCCGCCGATCCGCAGGGTGACGCCATGTGCCTCGTCCGGGCCAAGCCGGCGCTTGGCACCGTCTGCCTGAAAACGGATCTGCGCCTGATCTTCGGGCGAGAGTTTGGGCCACATCAGGCCAGCTGTTTCGGCCATGGCTTTGGCCAGCGCTTCGGAAAAATCCTCGCCGCCCAGAAAGGCATCGCCGGACGAGGCCTTGACCTGCATCTCCCCGTCGAAATGTTCCAGCACGGTCACGTCGAAGGTGCCGCCGCCCAGATCGAACACCAGAAACTGGCTTTCGCCGTCGCGATCCTGCAGCCCATAGGCAAGCGCCGGGGCGGTGGGTTCGTTCACCAGACGTTTCGCGTTCAGCCCGGCCATGGGTCGCCTGCCGGTCGCGCGCGGCGCTGCCGACATGCAGCGCACCATCATCCATGGACACGACCGAGGGGGTCAGGAATGCGCCCAAGGCATTGGGGATCAGGCGCGGCGCGCCATCCTCCAGTACCGCGATAAGGGAGTTGGTCGTGCCGAGGTCAATACCAATCGGGGGATGCGCCATGGGTCGTGCCTTGAATACCGATTACGAAACGTGTTCGCTGGGTTATGGCCGTTTGCGCGGTCTCAGGTCAAATGGATAGGCGGACAGATGCGGATCAATTCCGAGAGATTTCTAAACGATCTTCACAGTTTGCGTGGCTTTGGGGCCAGTGGCGTAGGCAAGGGCGTGGTGCGCCCGGCCTATTCAGCGCCCGATATCGCTGCGCGTGAATGGCTGGCGGACAGGATGGCGCAGGCAGGGCTGCGGACGCATTTTGACCCGGTCGGCAACCTGTTCGGCTTGGCGGATGGCCCGTCGCTGCTGATCGGGTCGCATTCCGATACCCAGCCCGAAGGCGGCTGGCTGGATGGTGCCCTTGGCGTGGTGATGGGGTTGGAAATAGCCCGCGCCAGTTTGGAATCCGGCGGCCCGCCCGTGTCTGTCGTGTCCTTCCAGGACGAGGAGGGGCGCTTCGGCACCACCACCGGCAGCCAGGTCTGGACCGGCGGGCTATCGCTGGAATTGGCCGACACGCTGACCGACCGCGATGGCGTGACGCTGGCCGAGGCGCGCGGCGCCATGTCCCATTTGGCGCAGGGATTTCTGGACCCGTCGCGCTTTACCGGCTTTCTGGAATGCCATATCGAACAAGGCCCCTGGCTGGACGAGGCAGGGCAATCGGTGGCCGTGGTCACGGGGATCGTCGGCAAGCGCGACCTGTCGGTTACTTTTGTAGGCGAGCAGAACCATGCGGGCACCACCCCCATGTCCCGCCGCCGTGATGCGTTTCAGGCCTTGTGCGATTTCAACATGGCTTTGGCGCGGGCTTTCGCGCCGGAAATGGGCGATGCAACGGTCTGGACAATCGGCCATGTCGAGGTGTCCCCGGGGGCCAAATCCATCGTGCCGGGGCAGTGCCGGTTCACCCTGCAATGGCGCGATATGGATGATACGCGGCTGGACCGGATGGAGCAGATCGCCCGCGAATTGGCGGCCGATGTGGCCGCCACCCGCGGGCTGGAGGTGCAGATAGAGGCATTGCCCGGCCTGACGCCGATCCCGATGGATGATCGCCTGCAATCGGCCCTGCGCGACAGTGCCCGCGCCACGGTGCCGGATGGCTGGCGGGATTTGCCCTCGGGGGCGTTGCACGATGCGGCAAGCATGGCGGCGATCATGCCGGCGGGGATGCTGTTCGTGCCGTCGATAGGCGGCATCAGCCATGCCTTTGAGGAGGACACGGCAGAACCCGATCTAATCGCGGGGCTGGAGGTGTTGGCCGCGGCCGTGGACAGGTTGTCAGGCTGACATTTCCTGAACCGGCGTCGGCTCGTATCCGCGCCGGATCGCCCCGTCGCGCCAATGATCGGCGGCGTGGCTGGCCTCGCGCAGGTTGCCGTAGATACGGATCATGCTGCGGCCCGGTTTGCCCGCAACGCCCCATTCCCGCAGGACCGAGATTTCGTCCAGCAGGTTATAGGTAATTTCCACCCGGTAATAATGCGGGCGTCTGGCAGGGCGGGCGCGGTAAAAGAGGCAGCTGAGCATATTGCGATTCTAGCGCCGCGCGAATCGTTCTGTGAAGGGGGGGCGCGCATGATTTACGCAAGGTCAGCGCGGCTTCAGCCCCAATGGACATCGCCAAGAAAAATATATCCCGCGCCGTATATCGTTTTGATAAGGCGAGGGTTTTTCGGATCTTCGCGCAGTTTCGTACGCAGGCGGGAAATGCGCACATCCATGGCGCGGTCGAAACTTTCCCCCGCCGTGCCGCCAAGGATTTCCTGCATGACCGCGCGAGAAATAAGCCTTTTGGGCCGGTCCAGAAACAGGCGCAGCACCTCGCCCTCGGCATGGGAAAAGGGGGTCTGAACCCCTTCGCTGTCTTCCAGCGTGTAGCTGTCGAAATGCGCTGTCCAACCGTTGAAACGGGCCAGATTTCCGGCCTGTTGCACCGGCTTGTCGCGGCGCAGGCGGGCGCGGATGCGGGCCACGACCTCGGCCGGATCGAAGGGTTTGATGATGTAATCGTCGGCACCCAGTTCCAGCCCGGTCACGCGGTCCTGCACCTGCGCGCGGCCCGAAATGATGATGACGGTCGCGCCCTGTTCCAGCGCCAGCCGATGCACCAGCGTCAGCCCGTCGCGGTCGGGCAGGGACAGGTCCACAAGACAGACATCGGGGGTGGCGGTTTTCAGCGCCGCCTCGAATTCCGTTGCGCGGCCAAAACCCATGGTGCGAAAGCCGGCTTCCTCCAGCGCGTCAGAGAGCATGGCGCGGATCGCCGGTTCATCGTCAAGGATGGTGACTAGGGGGGCGGTCATGGGCGGGCCTCTTCGGTGGTCAGGAACGCGGCCAAGTGCGAGGCCGTGAAAGGTTTGCGCAGTACGGCGGTGCGTGTCAGCGCGGTGCGGTGCAGCGGGGCCTCGGGCGGCAGCGAGGTCATCAGCAGGCAGGTGGGCGCGCCTGCATCAAGGCTGTCGAACAGGTCGATCCCGGTTGCCTCTCCCTCCAGCTTCAGGTCGGACAGGATCAGCGAAATGCCCGGCACCTCGGACAGGATGGCGCGGGCCTCCTCGACGCTGGCGGCCTCGATCACGGAATGGCCCGCGCTGGTCAGCATGGCGCGGATATTCTCGCGCAGGTCGGGGCTGTCCTCGACCAGCAGGACCATGCCGGGCGGCGCGGGGGCCGGGGCGCGGCGCAGCGGCAGACGCAGCGACACCTCGGCCCCGCCGGTGGGCACGTTCCCGATGCGCACGCGGCCCCCCGCCAGTTTGGCCATGTCATAGACCATTGCCAGTCCCAGACCCGACCCCTCGCCGCCCTTGGTGGTAAAGAACGGCTCCAGCGCGTGATCCAGCGCCGATTGGGAAAAGCCGGGGCCGCTGTCGATCAGCAGGAATTCCATCCATGTGTCCTGCACCGCTGAAACCGTCAGGGTGATCTTGCCGGATTTGCCCGCGCCAAGGCAGGCACCGCGGGCGTTCAGGATCAGGTTCAGCAGGCTGTCCTGCAACATGCCCGTGTCCAGCATCAGCGCGCCATGTGTCATGCAATCGAACACCTCCAGCGTGATGCCGTCAGGCAAGGCGGGGGCGGCCAGCGTTTCCAGGTCGCTGAGCGCGGCGCGCAGGTCGGCCGGTGCGGGCGTCCATTCGCGCGCGCCGGTGATGTCGGCAATCCGGTTCAGCAATTCCCCGCCACGATGCGCGGCGGACAGCGTTGCCTTGATCAGGGGGCGGGCATCGTCGGGTAAATCCAGCCGTTCCAGCCGCGACTGGCTGCCAAGGATGATGGTCAGCAAGTTGGAGAAATCATGCGCAAGGCCGGATGTGATCTGCGCCGCAATTTCACGTCGGCGGGTCTGTTGCAGGGCGGCGCGGGCCTGGGTTTCCTCGGTCACGTCCATGGACAGGATATAGACGCCAGCCACCTGACCGTCCGCCCCGGTTTCGGGGGTAAAGGCGCCGCGGATACGGCGCGCGCTGTCTTCGTCGGTGAATTCCACCACCGATGGTGTGCCGTTCAGGGCCGATTCCAGGTGAGGTCGCACATGGGCAAAGGCCGACGGGCCAAGCGCCTGTTCCACTGTCAGTCCCAGAATATCCGATGGCCGCCTTGGCATCACCAGTGACAGCCGCCTGTTGGAAAAGTCATAGACGCAGTCGCGCCCAGCATGGGCGATGTGGGCCGGCATCATTTCAGTGGTCAGGCGGGTGCGGGCCTCTGTCTCGGTCAGTTGGTGCTTGGCTTCTTCCAGCGCGGTGATTGTCGCCTCTAGCTGGCGGTTCGTGGCGGATAGTTCCTCGGCATAGGACAGCACCTTGTCTGACAGTTCCTCGGACCTTGTGCGCAGCAGGGTTTCCTGCTGCCTGACGCGGGTGATGTCGGTGTAGACGGTGATCCAGCCACCTTGGGGCAGGGGCGATCCCTCGACGGAAATGGTGCGCCCGTTGGCGCGGGTGCGTTCCATGTAATGCGGGGCAAAGGTGCGGGCCTGCGCAACGCGGCTTGCCACCGATGTCTCGATATCCGGCACCTCGCCATATTCGCCGCGTTCGACAAGAAAGCGGATCGTATCCTCGAACCGTGCGCCGGGGGTGACGTGTTCGGAAGGCAGGTTGAACATATCGCGGAATGGTCGGTTGCACAGAACCAGCCGCAGGTCGGTGTCATAAATTGACATCGCCTGTTGGATCAGGTTCAGGCCGGCCAATGTCATGGCAGCATTGTCTTTGGGTAAACTGGGCATCGCTGACCCCCTTTTGGGCGGGTATAGCTACACCGCTTTCAGGGGCGGGGAAAGCCCCTCTGCCGTTTGTTGCAATTCGTTAGATTTGGGAAATCATTAAGAAAAAGTTGACGCACATCGTGAAACCCGCACCGTAGGGGTCGGGAGAGAATCGCCGACAATAGGCGGTCGGCCTGCCTTGGGAGGGGCAGGCATAAGGGAGGAAGAGATTTGGCACAGTCGTCTGAAGCGGCCGGTGGACTTGTGTCCGTACCGGCCCTGTTGCACCGCAACGCCACCGAATTCGCGAATAAGTCCGCGTATCGGGAGAAAGAATTCGGGATTTGGCAAACATGGTCTTGGTCCGAGGCTGAAAAAGAGGTCGAGGCACTTGCCCTTGGCATGATCAACCTTGGCGTGAACGAGGGCGATTTTATCGCCGTCATCGGTCGGAACCGTCCGTATTTCTACTGGACCATGATCGCGGCCCAATCGGTCGGGGCGATCCCGGTGCCGCTGTACAACGACAGCGCCGCCGAGGAGATGGCCTATGTTCTGGACCATTGCGGCGCGCGTTTTGCCGTGGTCGAGGACCAGGAGCAGGTCGATAAAGTTATCGAGATTCAGGAGCGCCTGCACCAGTTCGAGCATATGATCTATCTTGATCCGCGCGGGCTGCGGAAATACGACCACCACAAGCTGCACGAATTTTCCCACGTGCAGAAACAGGGCCGTGCCGCCCGTGACGAGTGGATCGAAGACCTGAAGGCACGCCGCGCCAAGCTGGATTACGACAGCATCTGCGTGATGTTGTATACGTCTGGCACGACCGGCAGGCCCAAGGGCGTCGTCCTGTCCAACCGCAATATCATCGAAACCGCCAAGGCATCTTCCGAATTCGATCACCTGACCGCGGGCGAGGAAGTCCTGGCCTATCTGCCAATGGCATGGGTTGGCGATTTCATCTTCTCGCTGGGGCAGGCCTTGTGGACGGGGTTCTGCGTGAATTGCCCCGAAAGCCCCGAAACGATGATGACCGATCTGCGTGAAATCGGGCCAAGCTATTACTTTGCCCCGCCGCGCGTGTTTGAAAACCAGCTGACCAGCGTCATGATCCGCATGGAAGACGCCAGCCCGTTCAAGAAAAAGCTGTTCGACCGCGCCATGGCCCATGCGCACAAGGTCGGCCCGCAATTGCTGGACGGCAAGCCCGTGGGGGCGATGGACCGGCTGAAGTACAAGTTCTACGATCTGGCTATCTATGGGCCGCTGAAGAACACCCTTGGCCTGAGCCGTGTGCGTGTCGGCTATACAGCGGGCGAGGCGATCGGGCCGGAGATCTTTGAATTCTACCGCTCGCTCGGGATTAATCTTAAGCAGCTGTATGGCCAGACCGAAGCAGGCGTGTTCATCACCCAGCAGCCCGATGGTGAAGTGCGCAACGACACGGTTGGTGTTCCGTCGCCGGGTGTCGAGGTGCGCATCGGCGACAATGGCGAGGTTTACTACCGCAGCCCCGGCACCTTTGTTGAATACTACAAGAACCCGGAAAGCACGGCAGACACCAAGGATGCCGAAGGTTGGGTCGCAACCGGCGACGCGGGCTTTTTCGAGCCGGACACTGGCCATCTGCGTATCATCGACCGCGCCAAGGACGTGGGCAAGATGGCCGACGGGTCCATGTTCGCGCCCAAGTATGTCGAGAACAAGCTCAAGTTCTATCCCTCGATCCTTGAGGTGGTTCTGTTCGGCAATGGCCGCGAAAAATGCGTGGCCTTCATCAACATCGACATGAACGCCGTCGGCAGCTGGGCCGAGCGTAACAACGTCGCCTATTCCAGCTATCAGGAACTGGCGGGCCATCCCAAGGTGCTGGCGGAAATCCAGAGACACGTGGAAGAGGTGAACCGGTCGGTTGCCGAAGACGAGATGCTGTCGGGTTGCCAGATCCACCGTTTCCTTGTGCTGCACAAGGAACTGGACGCGGATGACGGTGAAATGACCCGCACCCGCAAGGTTCGTCGCCGCATCATCGAAGAAAAATACGCCGATCTGATCGACGCGCTTTACAGCGATGCCGATACGGTCTCGACCAAGACCGAAGTGACGTATGAAGACGGCCGCAAGGGCTATATCAGCGCCACCCTCAGCCTGCGTAACGCAGCCGTGGTGCCCGTGCAGACGAAACAGGTGGCAGCGGAATGAACATGACAGCACAAGACGACGGCTACATCACCGCCGACGGCCGCAAGATCGGCCCGGTGATGATGGAGATGAAAAACATCACCCTGCGTTTCGGCGGCGTGAAGGCGATCACCGACATCTCGTTCGACATCCGCGAGGGCGAAATTCGCGCCATCATCGGGCCGAACGGGGCGGGGAAATCCTCGATGCTCAACGTGATCTCGGGTTTCTATGTCCCGCAAGAGGGCGAGGTCTGGTACAAAGGTGCGAAACGTCCGCCGATGAAGCCTTTCCAGGTCGCCCGTCAGGGCATCGCGCGCACTTTCCAGAACATCGCATTGTTCGAAGGCATGTCCGTGTTGGACAACGTGATGACCGGGCGCCTGAACTACATGAAAACCAACATGTTCCAGCAGGGGCTTTGGTTCGGCAAGGCGCAGCGCGAAGAGGTGGAAAACCGCGAGTCCGTTGAAAAGATCATCGACTTTCTGGAAATCCAGTCGATCCGCAAAACGCCGGTGTCGCGCCTTCCCTACGGTCTGAAGAAACGGGTCGAACTGGCCCGCGCCCTGGCTGCGGAACCGACGCTGCTGCTGCTGGACGAACCGATGGCCGGCATGAACGTCGAGGAAAAAGAGGACATGAGCCGCTTTATCCTGGATGTGAACGACGAATTCGGCACCACCATCGCCCTGATCGAACACGACATGGGCGTGGTCATGGACTTGTCCGACCGTGTGGTCGTGATGGATTACGGCAAGAAAATCGGTGACGGCTCCCCCGACGAGGTGCGCAACAACCAAGACGTGATCGACGCCTATCTGGGGGTGGCTCATGACTAATCAAGCATTCGAAATAACAACAAAAACCGGAGGACGCAGCAATGCCTGAACAGTTTTACTGGGGTCTCGAAGCCGCGTTCAACGGGCTGATGACCGGCGTTCTTTACGCTCTCGTCGCGCTGGGCTTTGTCCTGATCTACAAGGCCTCCGGCATCTTCAACTACGCCCAGGGTGTGATGGCGCTGTTCGCGGCGATGACACTTGTGGGGATCATGGAAGGGCAAGTGCCTTTCAGCCACCTGATCAACGCGACCTTTGGCACGGAAGTGCATCATTTTGGCTGGCACCTGCCCGCCGTGCTGGGCATCTTGCTGACCGTCGGGGTGATGATCCTGTTCGCATGGGTCGTGCAGAAAGTCGTGTTCAAACACCTGATCGGGCAGGAGCCGATCATCCTGTTCATGGCCACAATCGGCTTGGCCTATTTCATGGAAGGTCTCGGAGACCTGATGTGGGGGTCGGACATCAAGACCCTGAAAGTGGGACTGCCGCAGGGTACGAACATGTGGCTGGATGAAACCACCTATCGCCTGTTCGGCTATGGTTTCTTCATCAATAACCTGGACATAGTGGCGACGGTCATTGCCATCGCGCTGGTCGCGGCATTGGTCATGTTCTCGCAATATACCAAGCAGGGCCGCGCGATGCGCGCCGTGGCCGATGATCACCAAGCGGCGCTGTCCGTCGGGATCAACCTGAACTTCATCTGGGTTCTGGTCTGGTCGCTGGCAGGTTTCGTGGCACTGGTCGCCGGCGTGATGTGGGGTGCCAGCTCGGGCGTGCAGTTCTCGCTGTCGCTGATCGCCCTCAAGGCGTTGCCGGTGCTGATGCTTGGCGGGTTCACCTCGATCCCCGGCGCGATTGTCGGTGGTCTGATCATCGGCGTGGGCGAAAAACTGTTCGAATTCATTGTCGGCCCGATGGTCGGCGGTGCGACCGAGAACTGGTTTGCCTATGTGCTGGCGCTGATCTTCCTTGTCTTCCGGCCGCAGGGCCTGTTCGGCGACAAGATCATCGAGAGGGTCTGAGCCATGAAAAAGCTGATCGCCCTTATCAATGTGATCGCATGGTCCGGCTTTTGGGCCTTTGGATACATCGCCGTCACCGCCGAGGGGCTGACCCGGGGCCAGATCTGGGTCGCCACGGTTATCGCGGGGCTTGGGTTCCTGACGGGCATCGTTGCCTATCTGCGCCTGAGCCGCGGCCAAACAATGAACAACAAGGCGCTGGGTTTCACCCACGCGGGGGAGGAAGCGTAAGATGCTTTATCGTGAAGCGGGTGATTTCAAGACCACCTATACAGACGACAATCAGACCTTCCCGATCAAGGCGGACCGCGTCGGCTATTACGTCATTATGGCGGTTGCCTTCGGTGTGATCCCTTTCCTGATCAATGACTACTGGGCCAGCGCCGTGTTGCTGCCCTTCCTGATCTACGGGATCGCGGCGATCGGGCTGAACATCCTTGTTGGCTACACTGGGCAGCTGTCGCTGGGCACCGGCGGGTTCATGGCGGTGGGGGCCTATGCCACCTACAAGCTGATGACCGCCTTTCCCGACCTGAACATGTTTTTCGTGGTCATCCTTGCGGGGCTTATCACAGCGGTCGTCGGGGTGCTGTTCGGCTTGCCTTCGCTGCGGATCAAGGGGTTTTACCTGGCCGTTGCCACGCTGGCTGCACAGTTCTTCCTGGTCTGGCTGTTCAACCGGGTGCCGTGGTTCTACAACTACTCGGCCTCGGGCCAGATCAGCGCACCCGAGCGCACGATTTTCGGTCAGGCTGTGACGGGGGCGGAATCGCTGCCGGCGGTGGCCTACCTGTTCTGCCTCGTATTCCTTGTGGGGTCGGCTTGGCTGGCCCGGAACCTGACGCGCGGCTCGACGGGGCGTAAATGGATGGCGATCCGCGACATGGACATCGCCGCAGAGATCATCGGCGTGGACCCCCTGCGGGCAAAGCTGACCGCCTTTGCCGTGTCGTCCTTCTTTGTCGGTATCTCCGGCGCGCTGTTCTTCAGTGTCTACTTGGGCGCGGTCGAAGTGGGCGAGGTATTCGGCATCAACAAGTCGTTCCTGGTCCTGTTCATGATCATCATCGGCGGGCTTGGCTCCATCTTCGGGTCCTTCGCTGGGGCAGCCTTTCTGGTGCTGCTGCCGGTGTTCCTGAAAAACGTGCTGGTTGGCACTATGGGTTGGCCGACCGATCTGGCTGCGCACCTCGAATTCATGATCGTCGGCGCGCTGATCATCACCTTCCTGATTGTGGAACCGCACGGGCTGGCGCAGCTTTGGCGCGTCACGAAAGAAAAATTGAGGCTTTGGCCCTTCCCGCACTAAGGGGATGTGCCAGGGTTGGCCGGGCGGAGGAGGCCCGGCAGCCCGTCTAGGCATGGCCTGCACCTGCAGGCCGCAACGATCGACCGGGGCAAAACCCCGGCAAACACACCATCGGATCTAACCAAGGGAGGATTACCCCGATGAAAATGAAATTCGTACTTGCCACAGCCGCCGCTTTGATGGCCGCTGCACCGGCCATGGCCGAGCTGACCTTTACCTCGCTCAGCTACCGGACTGGCCCCTATGCCGCAAACGGCATCCCCTTCGCGGATGGCTATGCCGACTATTTCACCCTGCTGAACGAGCGTGACGGTGGCATCAGCGGCGAAAAGATCGACCTGGTCGAATGCGAAACCGGCTATAACACTGAAAAGGGTGTGGAATGCTATGAATCCACCAAAGGTTCGGGCGCGCTGGTCTATCAGCCGCTGTCCACCGGCATCACCTACCAGCTGATCCCCAAGGCAACTGCCGACAGCATCCCCGTTCACTCGATGGGCTATGGCCGGACTTCGGCCAAGAACGGCAAAGTGTTCCACAACATCTTCAACTACCCGACCAACTATTGGGATGGCGCATCGCTGGCCATCACGCACCTGGCCGACCTGAACGATGGCAGCCTTGAAGGCAAGAAGATCGCGCTGGTCTATCACAACTCTGCCTATGGCAAGGAACCGATCCGTACCCTGGAAGAGCTGGGCAAAAAGCACGGCTACGAACTGACCCTGCTGCCCGTTGACCACCCCGGTCAGGAGCAGAAATCGCAATGGCTGCAAATCCGCCGCGAAAAGCCTGACTATGTGATCATGTGGGGCTGGGGCGTGATGAACCCGGTTGCGATCCAGGAAGCCGTGAACATCCGCTTCCCGATGGAAAACTTCATCGGTGTGTGGTGGTCCGCTTCGGAAAACGACGTGCGTCCGGCAGGTGCCGCGGCCAATGGCTACAAGGCGGTGACCTTCCACAACTTCGGCATGGACTACCCGCTGTTTGAGGACCTGAACAAATACGTCGTCGAGGCGGGCAAGGCTGCCGGTGCGGGCGATCAGATCGGCACCGCGCTTTACGACCGCGGTATGTATGCCGCGATGCTGGCCGCCGAAGCTGCGAAAACCGCGCAGGAAATGCACGGCACCAAGACCCTGACCCCCGCACAGATGCGCGACGGGATGGAGAACCTTGAAATCACCGAAGCCAAGATGGCGGCCCTTGGTCTGCCGGGCTTCGGCCCCGAGTTCAAAGTCTCCTGCGAGAACCATGGCGGCAACGGCTTTGGTGCCGTGGCGCAGTGGGATGCGGCCAAGGACGAGTGGAACCTGATCACCGATTACTTCCAGTCGGACCAGGAGGTCATCGCACCGCTGATCGAAGAAGACTCGGCCGCATTCGCAGCTGAAAACAACATCACCCCGGGCTGCAACTAAGTCCGGAACGCCCCGGCCGGTATCGCGCTGGCCGGGGCACACCCCTGAAACGAATTTACACAAGAGACACGCCATGCTGGATGCCGGACGCAATGACGAGGTCCTTCTCGAAGTCAACAATATCGAGGTGATCTACAACCACGTGATCCTCGTGCTGAAAGGCGTGAGCCTGAAGGTGCCCAAGGGCGGTATCACCGCGCTTCTGGGCGGTAACGGCGCGGGAAAGACCACCACGCTCAAGGCCATTTCCAACCTGCTGCATTCCGAACGCGGCGAGGTGACGAAAGGCAGCATCCTGTATCGCGGTGACCGTATTCAGGACAGCGCCCCCGCCGATCTGGTGTCGCGCGGCGTGATCCAGGTGATGGAAGGCCGTCACTGTTTCGAACACCTCACGGTCGAGGAAAACCTGATGACCGGCGCCTACACCCGCAAGGATGGCAAGGGCGCGATCGATGCCGATCTGGAGCTGGTATACAGCTATTTCCCCCGCTTGAAAGAGCGCCGCAAATCTCAGGCGGGCTATACCTCGGGCGGCGAGCAACAGATGGTCGCCATCGGGCGCGCCATCATGTCCCGGCCCGAAACCATTCTGCTGGACGAGCCTTCGATGGGCCTTGCGCCGCAGTTGGTCGAGGAAATCTTCAACATCGTGAAGAACCTCAACGAGAAAGAAGGCGCGACCTTCCTTCTGGCCGAACAAAACACCAATGTCGCCCTGCGCTTTGCCCATTACGGATACATCCTGGAATCGGGCCGTGTGGTGATGGACGGGCCCGCCGCCGAACTGCGCGAGAACCCCGACGTAAAGGAATTTTACCTCGGCATGTCGGACGAGGGGCGCAAATCATTCCGCGACGTGCGGTCCTATCGCCGCCGCAAGCGTTGGCTGTAACGCCACGCCCAACCCAAGCCCATTCGATCACGCGGCCACGCTGACCCTTGTGGCCCAACCGGAGAGACGCGCCATGAGCCGCCATTTCGACGACCTGGAAACCCGCAGCCCCGACGCCCGCGCCAAGGATTTGGCAACGGCCCTGCCGCAGCAAATTGCCCGCGCGCAGGCGCTGCCCGGCTATGACGGGCGGCTGGATGGTGTCGATGCCAGCAAGATCCAAAGCGCCGCCGACCTGGCCGCGCTTTCGGTGCTGCACAAATCCGATCTGGGCACGGCACAGGCAGGCACGGCCCCGTTCGGCGGGCTGACTACGCGCCCCGCACACGGGTTCGCGCATATCTTTCAATCCCCCGGCCCGATCTACGAGCCGGGCGGGGTGGACCATGACTGGTGGCGCATGGGCCGTTTCCTGGCAGCGTGCGGCATTGGTGCAGGCGACATCGTCCAGAACTGTTTTGGCTATCACCTGACCCCTGCGGGCATGATTTTCGAATCCGGCGCGCGGGCAGTGGGTGCCGCCGTGCTGCCCGCTGGCACTGGCCAGACCGAATTGCAGGTGACTGCCGCGCGCGACATCGGCACCACCGCCTATGCCGGGACACCAGATTACCTGAAGGTGATCCTGGACAAGGCCGATGAGATGGGCGTGAAGCTGGCCATTACTAAGGCCGCAGTCGGGGGCGGCGCGCTGTTTCCGTCGCTGCGGCAGGAATATACTGATCGCGGCATCCTGTGCCTGCAATCCTATGCCACCGCCGACTTAGGCAATATCGCCTACGAATCCGAGGCGCAGGAAGGCATGATCGTGGACGAGAACGTGATCGTCGAAATCGTGACCCCCGGCACCGGTGACCCCGTCGCGCCGGGGCAAGTGGGCGAAGTCGTCGTGACCACGCTGAACCCCGATTACCCGCTGATCCGTTTCGCCACCGGCGATCTGTCCGCGGTAATGGAAGGCACCAGCCCCTGCGGTCGCACCAACATGCGGATCAAGGGCTGGATGGGCCGCGCCGACCAGACCACCAAGATCAAGGGCATGTTCGTGCGCCCCGAACAGGTGGCCGCGCTGGTTGCCAAACACTCCGAAATTGCCCGCGCCCGCGTGATTGCGGGCCGCAAGGGCGAGATGGACACCATGATCGTCCAGATCGAGGCGACGGGCGGCGACGAGGAAGCTTTTGCTGCCTCGGTCGCGGATATGCTGAAGCTGAAAGGCAAGATCGAGGTGGTCGCCCCCGGCACCCTGCCAAACGACGGCAAGGTGATCGAGGATCAGCGCACCTACGGCTGATCCGCGCCCTGCCCGCATGGGCATAGCCAACTATTGAAAATATGTGGGAAAGCGCCCGCAGCGGTTCAGCGCATCATCACGTATGTGCCGGGCGCGGGCGTCATCGGCGGATGCTTGTCAGACCCCATGGCAGGCGGGTCCATGACGGGGCTGCTTTCACCGTGCAGCCAATCAACCCAGGCCGGCCACCAAGACCCTTCGACGGGGGGATGTTCGGCCAGCCAGCTTTCGGGGTCCATGTAATGCGCCCCGATCGTGCGATGTCCCAGCCGATAATGGCGGTGCGCATGGCCCGGTTCGGACACGATGCCGCCGTTGTGCCCCCCCTTGACCAGACAAAAACGCAGATCGTTTTCGGTGAACAGCTTGATCTTGTAGACAGAATGCCATGGCGCGATGTGATCCGTTTCGGTGCCGACGACAAACATGGGCGCGTCGATGTCTTTCAGCGCGATCACGCGGCCCTCGACGGCGAAACGCCCGCCGCTCAGCCGGTTTTCTAGGAAAAGACTGCGCAGGTATTCCGAATGCATCCGCGCAGGCATCCGCGTGGTGTCAGCATTCCAAGAGGCGATGTCGGCGCTTGTGTCCTTTATCCCCATCAGGTAGCGGCGTACGGCGCGGGCCCAGACCATATCCTCGGCCCGGATGGCGCGGAAGGCATTGGCCATCTGCCGCCCGTCCAGCACACCCTTCTCGAACATCATGTCCTCTAGAAAGGCCAGTTGGCTTTCATCAAGGAACAGCAGCAACTCGCCCGCCTCGGTGAAATCGGTCTGGGTGGCCAGCAGGGTGATCGAGGCAAGGCGCTGATCGCCATTCCGCGCCATGGTCGCCGCCGCAATGGACAGGATCGTGCCGCCCAGGCAATAGCCACAGGCGTGGATAGGTTCATTGCTAATCTCGCTTACCACGTTGATTGCAGCCATCACCCCGTCGCGGCGGTAATCATCCAGAGAGGTGTCGCGCATTTCCGGCCCCGGGTTGACCCATGACATCGCAAACACCGTGAACCCATGCCCGACAAGGTAATTAATCAGCGAATTATGCAGGCTGAGGTCAAGAATATAGTATTTCATGATCCATGCGGGCACGATCAGAATCGGTTCGGGGTGAACCTTTTCGGTTTGCGGCCTGTATTGTATGAGCTCGAACAGATCGTTCCGGTAAACGACTTCGCCTGGGGTGCAGGCGATATCCTCGCCCAGGGTGAATTCATTCGGCAGCGGGCGCGGCGTACCCGTCGTGGTTTGGGCCATGTCCTGCATCAGCAGCTTCACGCCCTCGATCAGGGCGGTGCCCTTTGTGTCGCGAAGTACCTGCAAGACTTCGGGGTTCATGGCCGCGATGTTGGACGGTGACAACATGTCCAGTATTTGCCGTGCCATGAACCCGACGCGCTTGGCGTTGCCGGGCTGGATGCCGGGAAGGTCCCGGGCGGCTTCGGCCCACCAATCCTCGGCCGCAAGATAGGCCTGCTGCCAGATGCGGAACGGCGGTTTGGACCAGTCGGGATGGGTGAAGCGGTGGTCGGTCGTCGCGGGGTGGAATGGGGTGTCATGCGCGGTATCGGGGTGCAGCGCGTCCAGCCAAACGGCGAAGGCATTGCGTCCCGCATGCTCCGCCAGATCCAGCTGCCGGCCCGGCGCGGCGGCCAGGTGACCCATCCAGTCGGCCCATGCCCCGACCGTCGCATTCGGGGATATGCCTTGCGTCCAGCGGGCTATTGCGGCGTGCAGAGCGCGATCCAGCGCATCATGGTTGACGGTGTCTTGCTTGATCTGGGCCATCCGGTGGCGTCCTGACATTCATAAACTGCGTTTGTTTCATGTCTATGCAGTTCGGCATGGCGGGGAAATAACAGAATGCCGCGGTGCAGCGTCGCAGGGGGCAGTTGCGCGGTATATTGCGAGTCGCAATGTCTGAAAGGGAAAGGGGCCCGAAAGAAAAAGGGCCGCGCCCCTTTCGGTGCGCGACCCTTTATTTGGTGTCCGATGCTCGGATGCTACTTAACCCTGACGGGCCTTGAAGCGGGGCTGCGTCTTGTTGATGACGTAGACGCGGCCTTTACGGCGCACGACACGGCAGTCGCGGTGACGCTGCTTGAGCGAGCGGAGCGAGTTGCGAACTTTCATAGTTCCTCTCCTTCAATCGCGGCGCGCCATTGCGCCTTTTAGCAGTGTGCCCCTTGCGGGGCGGTGAATTCATGGTGGGCGGTACTGGGATCGAACCAGTGACCACTTCGATGTCAACGAAGTGCTCTACCGCTGAGCTAACCGCCCATGATATGACGACCGACCCGGTTTTTCCTTGCCCCACAATGAAGAGGGGCGCGGATGATCCGCGCCGGTTCGCTGGTCTATAAAAGGAGTCGGCGGAAGGATCAAGGGGTTTTGGAAAATGCTTTTACCGCGCTATGATAATGCCACGGAAGGGGAGCGATTTGCCCAAACACGCCTATCACCTCATACGCCCGGAACGACGCAGCACAAGCGTGATTTTCGCCTCGCCGCACAGCGGGCGCGATTACCCGTGGAGCTTTCTGCGGCGCACCGTTCTGGACGGGCACACGATCCGCTCGTCCGAGGATGCCTTTGTCGATCAGCTGTTCGAAGCCGCACCCGCCTTGGGCGCGCCGCTTTTGCTGGCCGGGGCCCCTCGCGCCTATTTGGACTTGAATCGCTCGGCCGATGAAATGGACCCGGCGCTGGTCGAGGGTATGCGCCGTTTGCCGCATAACCCCCGCGTCGCGTCGGGTCTGGGGGTGGTGCCGCGCGTGGTGGCGGGCGGGCGTGCGATTTATAGCGGCAAGCTGTCGCTGGAAGAAGCCCGCGAACGCATCACCGGTTATTGGCACCCCTATCATGACCGCCTGCAAGGCCTGATCGACGAATCGCATCTGGGCTGGGGCGCGGCGATCCTGATCGACTGTCATTCCATGCCGCACGAGGCGCTGGACAGTATCGCGCGCCAAGGCGCACGCCGCCCCGAGGTGGTTCTGGGCGACCGTTTCGGCGCATCGGCGGGGCGCGAGGTGGTGGACCGGGTCGAAGAGGCGATGAAAGCCGCCGGTCTGCATGTAATTCGCAACGCGCCCTTTGCCGGGGCCTATACGACGCAGCACTATGGCCGCCCCTCGCGCCATCAGCACTGCGTTCAGATGGAAATCGACCGCGCGCTTTATATGAACGAACAGTTGATCCGCCCGAATGGCAATTTCGAATCCTTCAAGCGGCTGATGACGGGCGTGATTGCCGATATCATACAAATCGGGTCGCGGGCTGAACGGCTGGCTGCCGAATAGCCCGCGCCGGTATCAGTGGCGGGTTTCAACTTCGCCACGCCATTTACGCAAGGCACGGACCAGCTTTTGCGAACCTTCCTGAAATTTTCCTTCCAGAAGCGCGTCGGCCTCGCTTTTGCGATTGGCGATGGCCAGTTTCGCCACTTCACCCGCATTGGCGTGGAATTTGCGGTGCAGGCGGCTGACCACCTGGTGCGGCATACCTGCACGGATTTGCGAGGTCATGACCGGGCTTTTTAGCCATTGGCCCAATGCGCAGCGATCATCGCATGCGATATGTGACGGATCCTGATCAGTCTTGCCCGTGTTGATCGCGGTGCGCAGTTTCAGTTTCCACGTGCCATGCGCCTGGATTGCGTCGGTCAGGTGCTTTGCAAATTCATTCTCGGGTAATTCGGTTTCCATGATTTGCGTTATGGGCGCATGATGCTCCTGAAATCTTAACCGGATGTTGCGTGTTCTACTGAACCAACGGTCACCGCAGGGCCCGCCCTTTGAGAATCGCTTGGGGCCCGAAACGGGCGCGAATCTCGTCTGTGGCGCGTTCGGCGCGCGAACGGGCGGCGGCGCCCTCGTCCAGCAGATCGGGCGCAAGATCGGCCTGATCGGCCGAACACAGGTCGGAAATACCCATTCCGATCAGCCGGTAAGGGCCACTGCCCTGAACCGCATCAAACAACGCGCGCCCCTCGCGGTAGATGCGGTCGTGCATTTGGGTCGCATCGCGCAGGGCGTGGCGCCTGGTGATTGTGCGGAATTGCGCTGTCTTCAGTTTTAGCGTGACCACCCGCCCCGCCAGCCCCTTGGCCTTGGCGCGGTCGGCCACCTTTTCCGCCATGCGCCACAGGTGCCCGTCCAGCAGGTCCGCATCGGCGGTGTCCTCGGAAAAGGTCATCTCGTTGGAAATGGATTTCATGGGCTGATGGGCGGACACGCGGCGCTTGTCCTCGCCCCGTGCCAGATGCCACAGCCGGTCGCCCATCGTGCCGAACCGCGCGTGCAGATCCTTGATGTCCCACCGCAGCAGGTCGGTGAAGGTGCGGATGCCTGCCTTTTCCAACTGCGCCTGCGTCGCCTGCCCCACGCCCCAGATCATGCGCACGGGTTTGTCCGCCAGAAAATCGGCGGTTTGCGCTTTGCCGATGACGGCGAAGCCGTGCGGCTTGTCCAGATCGGACGCGATCTTGGCCAAGAACTTGTTGTGGCTGAGGCCGATGGAGCCGGTCAGGCCCAGTTCGTCCCGCATCCGTTTGATCAGGCGGGCCAGCATCACAGCGGGCGGATGGCCATGCAGGCGGGCGGTGCCGGTCAGGTCCAGAAACGCCTCGTCCAGCGACAGGGGCTCGATCGAGGGGGTGAGTTCATCCATCATGGCGCGTATCTCGCGCGAGGCGGCGGCATATGCCTCCATCCTCGGTTTGATGACCACCGCGTCGGGGCACAGTTTCAGCGCCTGAAACATCGGCATGGCTGAACGCACGCCCCGCACCCGCGCCACATAGCAGGCTGTAGAAACAACGCCGCGCTTCCCGCCCCCGATGATCACCGGCTTGCCCGCAAGCGAAGGATCGTCGCGTTTTTCGACACTGGCATAGAAGGCGTCGCAATCCATATGGGCGATAGTCAGTTCGGACAGTTCGGGATGCGACAGCACGCGCGGGCTGCGACAGGCCGGGCATCGGGTGGATGCCTCGAATTCGGTCAGGCAGTCGCGGCAAAGGGCGGGCATGGCGGTATTTCCGGGACAGGGGCAATGGGCGCTTGCCTATGGGGCGGCGCGGTCAACATATAGGGATATGAGCCAATCGAAAACTGACATTTCAGGCGGGGCAATGGCACGGGGGCGCATGTTCTACGGGGCCAAGGCGGTCGTGCTGATGGGCGCGCATATGCCGGTGCTGCTGCGCGACGACAAACCGGACATTCCGTGGCCCGGCTATCTGGATTTGCCGGGTGGCGGGCGCGAAGGCGGGGAAAGCCCGCTGGAATGCGCGCTGCGCGAAACCATCGAGGAATTGCGCCTGCACGTCATGCCGGAGGAGGTGCATTGCGGCCGCAGCTATCGCGACCCGGCGGGGCGCGAGGTCTGGTTTTTCGTGGCGCGCCTAGACCCCATCCGCGCAGCCGGGATCGTGATGGGCGACGAGGGGCGGGGCTGGCAGATGATCCGGCTGTCGGAATACCTGGCGCATCCCAAGGGCATCCCGCCGTTCCAGGCGCGGCTGCGCGATTACTTGGCCGCCTGATCCTTGACCGTCATCTTGCGCATGGCCGTGACCATGGGCGTCAGCGTTTCACTCTTCACGAACCAAGAGGCAGAGAAGGCGGAGAGGCCCAATGCCTCGACCCAGAATACCAGTTTGAAACGGGTGGACAGGGTGCCCAGCCAGTCGATCATCGCGCCGCCTTTGATCAGAACGATCAGCGCTATGGCGCAGGCGAAAATGGCCCAGCCGCATAGGCGGTAGATGTTCCATCCCGGATGATCACATTTCCCCTCGGCGCTCGGCCCTGTTCATGGCAAGATCGGTTCTGAGGGAACTTCGGGACGGGGGACGCCCATGCTGA
>Ga0209121_10001348_pt1 | contig 25717 bp, 22 predicted proteins | sample Cruoilmetagenom3_FD_187292 | JGI IMG/M metagenome (GOLD analysis project Ga0209121, IMG submission 187292) | Oil polluted marine microbial communities from Coal Oil Point, Santa Barbara, California, USA - Sample 3 (SPAdes) (version 2) | ecosystem: Environmental > Aquatic > Marine > Oil seeps ... | reverse complement strand
GTTGGTGTAGGCCACGGCGAAGTCGGGCTGGAGTTGGATGGCCTGGTCGTAGTCGGCGATGGCGCGGTCGTAGTCGCCTTTGTCGGCGTAGGCGACACCGCGGTTGCTATAGGCCGCGGCGAAGTCGGGCTGGAGTTGGATGGCCTGGTCGTAGTCGGCGATGGCGCGGTCGTAGTCGTCTTTGTGAGCGTAGGCACTCCCGCGGTAGAAGTAGATTGTGCCCTGGTCCAGCGCGGGTATGCGCTCTGTGGTCTGGCTCAGCGCGTCGCCGAAGCGAGCGATGGCTCCGTCCCAGTCTTCCGCCGCGTAGCGGGCCATGCCCATGGAGAAGAGGCTCAGATAGGCCATCTCACCCGAGAGACGAGTCTGCAGGTCGAAACTCTCCAGTTCGGCCACGGCCATCGTCTGCACCTGGCCCTTCGCCTCCGGCCTCAGTTCGGGCATGTATTCCGGCGGGCGCAGCATCTCAAAGTGCACGCTCAACGGCACGGCTTCGGTCGTCACTCCGTACCAGCCCCAGATGACAATGGCCGCTTGGCGCTCCTCCCCCTCGGCGCGGGCGAAGGCGCTCCCTTCCGCTTCGGTGATGGCCCGTCCCAGGCTCTCAACTTGCACGTCGTCGTACGGATCCAGTGCCTGGCGCAGGCGGGCCAACACGGTCTCCGTCACGCGGTACTTTTGTGGCTCTGGCCCATCAAAGTCGGCGATGAGGATGATGACCTTGTCGGGAGGCTGGGCCAGTTGGTACAGGTGGTACCCCACCCCGCCCGCTGTCAGCAGGGGGACGACGACTATACCGGCCAGCGCCCAGCGACGCCAGCGGGGATATTGCCAGGTCCCTTTGCCGCCTTTTACTAGCGGTGGGGTGCGCTTGAAGGCCAGGTATGCGCAGCCCAGGGTTCCGCCACCCGCGCCTATCGCCAGCAGTACGATGGTCACCAGGCCCGTATCGCCCTGCAGTAGTTTGATAAACCCCACCACCGCAGTGACGAAGGCGACGAACCCCGTGATCCAGCCAGGGATCTTTGGGATAAAGTCAGGCCAATTACGCTTGTCGTGAGCCATCTGCGATACTTCCTCGTATAATACGTGCGGTGTGGGGGCACCAGTCCGCCGTCCACTCGATAACTCAAGGTTTCGCTTTCCCTGGCGGCACTTCACACGAAAATGAGATTGGCGACTGTGGCCCGTCTCTATTATACCCAACAGCGTCACTTGCACAAATGAACGCCGCCCGCCGCCCCGCTTCCCCCACCACGACCAGTGCTAGTGGGCGAAAAGCGCGGGGCTGCGGGCTTGTCTTCTGGCGAAATGTGGTTGTCACACCCACGGCGGGCCGCCCTCCTGTCTGGGCCTGGGTTGGCGATGTTGCTTTCCGCTTCGACGGCGGGAGATCATCCCCTTGTTTTACGTTCCAGGTTGTCTGTGTGCCGCCATCTTTACTACAACGGCAGGTAACGCACCTGCCCTTCCCATTCGCCATCAAGGCTACATTCCGCCAGCAGCAGAATATCCTCAATAGCGCGACCGATGGGAACGGCTCGGCTGACTTCAAATACTCCCGGCATAGATTGGCCAGCCCGAACACGCTCGTAGGCGTACCTTGTGATCGTAGAAACGTCGTGGGTGAGCAGTACGCGCCCCTCTTGCGCTGCCCATTCCAGCACTGTCGGGTCATCCGCCCCAGAGAGACCGACGTCCTGAATGCGGACGATGTCCAGTTCTGGTTCCCAACGTAGCAGGCCGCGTACAATGTTATTGTTGAAGTTCTCGTCAGCAGCCAGCCGCAGCATAACTCACAGCCTTCTGTCCGGCACGACGAGCCAGCAGACGGTCGCGTATGCCGTGCGGGTCGAATCGATCTTCGTTCCGCTCACGCGCCTCGTCCGCTTGCCGTTGCCGCCAATGCAAATATGCTTCGACGTCTGTACGTCTTTGCAGGTAATAGCCAATCACGAAGTATACGTCGACCAGGTCCAGGGACGGATACTGATACACAATCTCCTCGGCGGTAGCGCCTTCTTTGAAGGCAGCCACAACCGTATCTAGTGTCACGCGGGTTCCACCGACTCGCACAATGCCATCCGCGTCCGTCTCCAGCGGAATGGGTTCGGTTACGATCGGAAAAGTTATGTCATCTATTTTTACTTCCAGCCCCTTCTGTGTTCTGTTCATTCCAACTCCTCCCTGTTTTCTTGCTGGCTCAACGCCGATCTGCCATTGTACCAGTCTACCGGCATAGTATAGCACAACAGCGGTAGGGAGCAACATCCCGCCGCGCACCCGTCGCCACAGCCAGAAAAGAAACAGGAGTGCCGCGAGACCCACCACCGTCATCCCAGCCGGGTTGTCCGTGCGCGTCGCGTCGAGTTCTTGCACCGGGGCCAGCAGCACGAAGAACATCAACGCTCCAGTCGGGGACTCACTGGCTCACTCAGCGCCATACACCTTCAGCGACTCCACCCCGGCATCCGGCGCGACGAGCAGGACGTTTGCCTGAATGTCCTGCAGATGCTGGTACACTGCCTGTTCCCCAATACCTGATGGTGCGTAGACCGCAAAGAAAACCTGCCGAGTTGCCGATGTGATGCGCGTGCGGCGGTCGGGACCGTACAGTACACTAGATATGACGCCTTGAGCATCGGCCATCATCATATCGCCCGGTTTTAGCACTTGCTCCCGACCGTTGAGTAGGATGTAACGTTCACTGCCCTTTGACACATCGAGTCTTACCGGCGTCTGTATGGCTTCCAGGTCATGCCCTGCCGTCAAGAGCAGATTCTTGAGTTCGGCCATAAACATCGCTTCGACGAGCGCCGAGACGCGGGGAATACCTTTGCCTTTGAGGGCAACTGACTCGAGTTGAAATTGGACGTGGTAGGTCTTCTTGTAACGCTTGAAGTAAGCGTTGTATGCTTGGATAGGGGGAAGGGCCTTCAGCGCGGCTCTATCATAGTCGGAAAAACGTGATCGTAGCTGATGCTCTAATTCGTCTTTACGTTTGTCAAGTGCAACGTGATGCCCTGGGTTAACAACGTTGCGCATCACCAGTATTCCTGCCGCTGCCCCAGGATAGGCTGTCTTCCACGCCTCTGATACTGTGAACACTTTCGTTGACTCCTTCCGTTTCTTGCTCACAAGAATGCTCCAATTTGTGCAACAACTCTCCTTGACCGCCAGCAAGTTCAGGCACTTCGTCTGGAAACCGCGCCCAAAAGAACTCGAACTCAATTGGTTCGCTGCTCCCGTTGGATGGGTATTCCTCGTAGTGTCGCCATCTGGTGGGTGCCTCACCGCATAACACCAGGTGAAAAAAGTGCCGCCGCTGGATTCTGGATTGGCCAAGCGGTGACAGATCGTACTCCCGCACGCCGAGATAAGATCGTATCTCCAGGTTATCCAGACCAGTCTCCTCGCGTGCCTCTCGAAGGACAGCATCATCAAGAGACTCGCCCTGTTCGACCGTCCCGGCAGGCACTTGGATACCGGCATCAGGGTGATGCGGGTGGCTGAATACCAGGAGTCTGTCGCCGTCCGTGATGTATGCTGTGACTTTCTCAGTAGTCATCTTTGACGCAGTTCGTTAGTCTTGCCCGTCGCTTCGCCTCCCCATTTGGTCTGTGTTCATCTTTTCGGCCTTCATCGGGATTGACTAACCGTCCTTTCTGTTGTGACCACACCCATCTGCGTTTTTCTTCCTTGAAGCGTATCGGAAGCGTATCGCCCCGATTATAGTCTGACATTGGTGCTTATGCAAATACCCTTCGACGCGCTCAGGGGGGACAGCGCCCGCCCTCTGGCGTTGCGGGAAACGTCTCTTTCGGTTACAATTGACCTCGATGAGCCTGATGCTATAGGAGGTGCGCGATGCGTCTCAGGTGGTATGGATGGCTGGGGTTGGGTGTCGTCGTCGGGGCGGAAATCTGCCTCTTTGCCCGGCAGCCCTTCGTTGCTAAGTGGTTCACCCCCATGGTCTGGACCGGCTATATTCTCTTCGCCGATGCATTGGCGCTGCGCTTGCGCGGCCACTCGCTCATCCACGACCGGCCCCGGGAGGCGCTGATGTTGGTCTGGATCTCCGCCGGCTGTTGGCTGCTGTTTGAGGCCTACAACTTCCGTCTGCAGAACTGGTATTACGTGGGCGTGCCGGAACATCCGGTCGAGCGGACTTGGGCTTACCTGTGGTCCTTCGCCACCATCATGCCGGGCATGTTCGAAACCGCCGACGTGCTGGAGGGGCTGGGATTCCTGCGCAACCTACGCTCCAAACCGACCACGTTTGCCCCCACGCTGCTCGCTGTCTCGGTCGTGGTGGGGGTGGCTTTTGTGACCATCCCGCCGTTGCTGCCGTTCTCCATCGCTCGCTACACCTTCTGCTTCGTCTGGCTCGGTTTCATCTTCCTGCTGGAGCCGATCAATATGCGGCTGGGCGCAGAGTCACCGCTGGCAGAGTGGGCACAGGGCGACCCGCGCCGGGGACTGCGGCTTCTTGCGGCTGGGCTGATTGCCGGATTCCTGTGGGAGTTCTGGAACTTCTGGGCCACCTCCGGCTGGCGCTACGCGCTGCCCTGGCCACTTGACTTTGGGGTCCACTACTTCCGTATGCCGGTGTTGGGGTTGCTGGGATTCCCACCCTTCGCCTGGGAGTGCTGGGCGATGTTCCAACTGCTCAAGCAGGCGCTGCGCGGCGACGTGCTGTGGCAAAGTTAGCCTGCCGCCGGACTTGACACGGTGGCCAGGATGGGGTATAATGTAGCTAGAACGTTTGTTCTACGCTCTATCCGAGAAAGGAGACCAAATGGCGGAGAAGATGATTGCTTACTGTGGACTGGTGTGCAGCGAGTGCCCGGCCTACGTCGCCACCCAGGCCGGTGACAAGGAGGCTCTCGAGCGCGTCGCTGCCCGGTGGAGCGAAGAGTTCCACGCGCCGTTCACCGTCGAGGATTGCCTCTGCGACGGCTGTACCTCTGGTAGCAAGCGGTTGAGCGGCTACTGTGGTAAGTGCGAGGTCCGCGCCTGCGCCGTTGCGCGGGGCGTGATCAACTGCGCCTACTGCGACGACTACGGCTGCGAGAAGATCACCGGTTTCTTCAACTTCGCGCCGGAGGCGAAAGCCGCGCTTGAGGAGATTCGCAAGGTTCTCTGAACTGCAGCGAAACTACTCACCTTGCTCGGCTTGGATTGCCAAATCCAAGCCTCTTGGCAGTGGGAAGTGGCACTTTGCGGGCCAGAAGTGGTCAAATCCACTTGGTTCTATCCGCTGAACCGCTGGATTTGACAATCCAGCGGGAGCGGGTGAGTAGAGTTGCCCGCAGCGATCGTAAAGCGGGCTCAGTAGTAGATAGTGCGCGTGCGGTGGTAGGGCCGGAGGTCTGGCCCCTGGCGCTGCCCCTCGTGCCATAGCCAGTAGTCAACGTGCAGGGCGGTGACCTGCGGGAAGCGGGGGACCAACGCCTGCCGCATCAACTCGCTGGCCCAAACGGTGGCAGCGCGGATTTCGACCTCCTCGCGACTGCCAGCCTCCAGCGGTTCGTACCGGTCAATCCGGCCGGCCAGGTGTGGCGCGTAGTGCAGAATGGATAGGCGACGCAATACCTGGGGGAGTTTGTAGTCCGCGAAGACGGTCAACTGCTCTACGCGGCGCAGGTCACCCGGCCCCTCCCCGCCGAAGGCTTCGTATAGCATCGCCGCTGCCAGTTGTGCCCGCTTGTAGAAGGCCACAGTGAACCCCCCCCGCCCCCCCCGCTTCGGGGGGGAGTCCAGTGAGGCGACGTCGTTGAACGAGGGGAAGCGGGTCACCAGCAGTCGTACCAGCGCGACTGCGTCGTTCTCGGCAGCGCGCAGCAGGTCGCCAAAGTTCCCCCCAAACCGCGCCACGAGCACGCGGCCCACCTCGTGCCAGATGGCCAGCCGCTCCTGGAACATCGGGATCTCGACGTTGCCGCGCAGGACGTGACGGGCGTCCGCTTCGGGGATGCTCGCCAGGTAAGCGCCGTCAAAGAGTGGAAACTCCTCGTCCATGGCGCGGACCAGCGCGCCCAGCATCCCCCAGGCGCCGTCGAGCGACCGTCCGTGGAACTCAATCGTCCACTTCGGTTCTCCCCAGTAGGAGAAGTTGATGGTGTTGAAGAGCAGCAGTTGCGCTGCGCGGGCCTCCGGTGGGTGAAGTATGAAGACGTCGTCGTCCCAGGTCGGCAGGCACAAGGTGGCGGGGAGAGCACGGGCGGAGACTGGCCCCAGCAGGCGTGCGCAGACCTCGCGTAGTTGCACCTCGTCAATGGTGACGTGGCGCAGGTGCGGGATGACGGGGGCGATGGTATCCAAGATCATCGGGTTGTGCCTTCAACACAAACCCTTGGGGTTTCGGAAAACCCCAAGGGTTTCTACGTGGCTCCTACTCTTCCGCGAGCAACCGCAAGGCGTAGGTCACGCGGCGGGGCCGTTTGGTCAGCAACGCGCTGGCCTCCCACGCTTGGGCCAGCGCGCTCAGGCGGGCGCGGGAGATTTCGCCGCCAAAGGCCCGGTGCAGGGTCATGATGGTGAAGTATCCCTCTAGTTCGTCCAGCGCATATCGCACCAGCCTCCGCTCGAGTGGGCTGAGAGCGGGGAAGGCGGCCGGGGGACTGATCTGGGGGGAGATGGCAACGGCGTGCAGTAGCCCGAGCCAATGCACCGCGTCCTCGATCAGACGCCCCATTTGGAAGTAGAGCCGGTTAGACCACTGCGCCACCCCCTGCAGGTCGTGGATGAAGGGGGGCGAGGTGGCGGAGGTGGCGTAGGCGGCGAAGGGGAAATCGGCCGTGCTGAAGACTCCTGCCCGGGGGGTGGTCGCCTGGGCGCGGAGCACGTCCCAGCGCTCCTCGGTCACGGTGCAGTCGAGGCGGGCGGTGACCAGGATGCCGCCCGGTAGCCGCCAGTACCAGGCTGCGCCCACCCGCCCTTCGTAGCCGGGTGTCTGCTTCCCGATCTCGCCCAAGAGCCTATCGGCCAGGCGCAGTGCGTCGAACGAAGGATAAGACAGGGGCATGGGTATCTTCCCTCACGGGCTAATCGTCAGATTCCGGTGTAGATTGCTGTCAATCAGGGAGAACTCTTCCTCTCACTAGCGATGAACTTTGCATTCGGGCAAGCCAAGTTCGTTGTTAAAAAGCCTTGCTCTATCTATTGTCAAGATAGGTTGTTCTTACACATTGTGCAGGGATTGAAGGCCCCCAGGTGCTATCCAAGTTGACCGTCAAGCCAATTGAGTATATCCTGGTGTACTTCATCCCGGTTGGTTTCGTTTAAGATCTCGTGGCGCGCATCTGCATAAAACTTGTACGTGATGTTTTTGATGCCATGCTCTTCGTAGCGGCTCATCAATGCTTTGACTGACTCTGTGTTGCCACCCACCGGGTCCTTGTCGCCAGAAATCACGAACATTGGGAGTTCTTTGGGGATTCGTGCTTCTTTTTCCGCCTTCCAGATTTCCCGCCCGCCTTTGAGCATGCCGAGCGTCATTTTGTTGGTGAAGGGAAAGCCACACCAGGAATCGTCAACGTACTTCTGTACCTCGGCCTCATCCCGGCTAAGCCATTCGAAGCCGGTCTTGACGGGTGCAAATGGTTCGTTGAAGGCGGCGAACATAGCACCAAAGGCGGCTGAAGGTACATCTGCTTCAGGCCCTTGCACGGTTTTCTCAATCAATGTGATGGTTGCTTCCAGCTCGGGGAGCATTCCGAATGTCCCGGAGAGGATAACCCCCTTGATTTCGTTACCCCATTCTTGGATATACTGCTGGGCAATGAGTGAGCCCATGCTGTGGCCAAACAGGAAGACCGGTAAAGCGGGATTCTCCTCCTTGATGATGTCTGTCAACTGCTTCACATCCTTTACGATCCCGTTCCATCCATCTGGCCCGACCATACTGGCCTGCTCCATTGTGCCGGCTGTCTTATTGTGGCCCCGGTGATCGTTCGCATACACAATGTAGCCGGCTGTGTTCAGAAACTGGGCAACGCGTTTATAGCGCAAGGCGTGTTCTGCGGCGCCATGTGCAATCTGCACGACAGCCTTTGGGGTGATGTCCGGTGCTGGCACCCATTTGTAAACGAATATCTCAAACCCATCTGGATCTGTGAAAGTGAATGTAGACTCGTGCGTTTTTGCTTCCATCATTTACTCCTTGTGTGTTTATGTGATTTTGGCTTGCCTAAACGAGTGGTTCATCGCTGGTGAGAGGGAAACTTCCACTCCAAAGCACCTGTCTTTTGTGTCACGTCGCTCAAAAAACTACTTCGCGTCTATGCCACGTCGCCATCGGGGCGGGTGCGGGCTGGAGCCTTCATTCTTCCTTACTACACCGTAGCCGTCCAAACGTGATTTTATGCCGCCGCCGGGTGGCCTGTCAACCGGAGAGCCATTCGGCCGCAGCCCTCGGGAGCAGCGCCACCGACCCTCGCCGCACGGTCGGCTCGGGCAGCGATTCGATGAACAGCGGGCCGTAACTCTTGGTCAGCAGTCGCCTGTCGAAGACGACCACGACGCCCCGGTCGGTACGGGTGCGGATCAGCCGCCCGAAGCCCTGTAGGAAGCGTAGGATCGTCTCCGGCACGGCGTACTCGAAGAAGGGCTGCTCGAAGGTCTCGGCCCGCGCGGCGAAGATGGGGTCGCTGGGGACGCTGAAGGGCAGTCTGGCGATGGCCAGGCAACTGAGCGCTTCGCCCGGCACGTCTACCCCCTCCCAGAAACTGCGCGTGCCTAGCAGCACCTGGCGCTGGCCCGTGCGAAAGTTCTGAAGGAGTTGCGCCCGTGAGATGCCCTGCCCCTGGGCCTGGACGGTAATGCCGGCCTGGGTCAGCGGCGCCCGGATGGCCCGCAGCGTGGCCCGCAGTTGGCTGTAGGAGGTGAAGAGCGCCAGCGCTCGCCCCTGGGTCGCACGGAAGAGTGCCGCCATCCCCTGCTCTACTGCCCGCTGGTAGCCCGGCCGCCCCGGCTCTGGGACGTCGTTCACCAGGTAGACCAGCGTTGAGGTCTCGTAGTCGAAGGGGGAGCCGACCGCCAGTTCGTCGGCCTCCCAGGCGTTCAGCCGCTCGCGCAGGAAGTCGAAGGTGCCGCTGGTACGCAGTGTGGCCGAGGTCAGCACCACCGACTCCTTTTTGTGGAAGAGGTGCTCCTCCACCAGCAGCCCGACGTGCAAGGGGGCGGCGTGCAGGCTCAGGTGGTCGTTGCGGGGGTCCGATTCCAGCCAGTAGATGAGGGACGGCGAGGGTTGCGTGATCATCTGCCTTATCTGCCCCCTCGTTTCCGCCAGTCGCTGCCCCACTCCCAATACCAGTGCCTGTAGCTCCTCAAAACCGTCGGCATCGGGGACATCGGAGGAGGACAGGCCATCCAGGCTGCCCGCCAGCCGCTCTAGCCCATCCGCGACGGCCACCAACGGCGCGTTGGCGTCGTCCCACGTAATCTCGACTGTCTCCCAGGCTGGCTGAACGCGCATCCCCGAAGTGATGCGCGGGCGGAAGGAGTACTGGCTGTGCCGGCCTTCCTTTTGCTCTTCCACGAACTCATCCAGGCGGTCGAAAAAGACGCCCAACTCGCGCGTGGCCCGGTCGGCTGCCAGCCCAATCTTGCCGACGAAGAGCTCCACCTGCTCCATGACATCGCTGGGCAGGCGGGCTTTCTGGCAGCGCCCGATCACCTCGGCCAGCAGGCCGGTCACCCGGCCAGACGGGCCTACTTTGCCGATCTCGCTCAACAGCCGGCGCAGGCTGGTGCGGTCGGTCTCGAAACTGAGACCGTTGGTGGTGGCCGTCTCCAGGTGGTGGGCCTCGTCCACGATGAGGTATTTGTACTCGGGCAGGGCGCGGTTCTGCACCGCGACGTCGGCCAGCAGCAGTGCGTGGTTGACGATGATGAGGTGGGCGGATTCGGCGACGCGACGGGCGTTGTAGAAGTAGCAGGTGCCCTCGTGGAAGCGGCGGCAGTGCTCCGGGTCGCAGCCCTCGTAGTCGGCCGAAAGTTGCCACCACAAGGCTCGCTCGACCGGGTTGGGCAGGAAGAGCTCGTCGCCGTCACCATCTGCTGTCTCGGGCAGCCACACGAGGACCTTCGCCAGCACGCGGGCCTCGTCGGGTGAATTCGCTCCCCGGCGGCGCAGCGCCTGTAGGCGGGCCGGGCAGAGGTAGTGGGAACGGCCCTTGAGCACGGCGGCGCGGAACTCGAAAGGCAGGACGCGGGCCAGGTCAGGCAGGTCCTTGTGGTACAGTTGTTCCTGTAGGTTGATGGTGTTGGTGGAGACGACCACCCGCTCGCCGTTCTGCACCGCCCAGTGGACGGCAGGGATGAGGTAGGCCAGCGACTTTCCGACGCCGGTGGGGGCCTCGACCAGCAGGTGCTCGCTCCGGTTGAGCGCCCGCGCCAAACCGCGCAGCATCGCCACCTGTTGGGGACGGTGCTCATAGCCGGGGAAGTGGGCTTCGAAAGCCCCACTTTCCTTCAGGAGCGCCGCCAGTTCCTCCACGTCCAGCATTGTCCGTTCGGCAGCCGGCTGCAGGGGGCGGGCCTGTTCCGCCGTGGCGAACAGCAGCCCTTCTGGCGCGACGCCCAGCCTGGGCCTGGCGCGCTGCTCAGGCGGGTGCCGAGCTGCCTCCTCCAGCGCAGCGCGGAAGAAGCTGGCGGCGGCCCACCCGGCCCGTTCGCCGTGGCCCACGATCTCCTTCAGTAGCCGGGGCGGGAGGCTGACGGCGCGGAGGAGGAGGGCGCGGAAAAGGCGGTGAGTGGCCTGGGCGTCGTCCAGCGCCCGGTGTGCCCGTTCCATCTCGATCCCCAGCATCTGCGCCAGTGCCTTCAGGCTGTACCGCTCGGCGTGCGGGATGAGCACGCCGGCTAATTCGAACGTATCGAGGGCTTCGTTCTCGAACAGCCGGGAGTGGCGGCGTAGGAAACTCAGGTCGAACCCTACGCTGTGGCCCACGATGGGCCGTTGGCCGACGAAGCGGGCCAACCGGGGCAGCACGTCGTGCAGGCCGGGTGCGCCGGCCACGTCGTCGTCGCGGATGCCGGTCAGGTCGGTGATCTGGCGGGGGATGGGACGGCCAGGGTTGACGAAGGTGGAGAAGGTTTCCAGCACCTCGTCGTCGCGGAACTTGACCGCGCCTACCTCGATGATGGTGTCACGGTCGGCGTCGAGGCCGGTGGTCTCCAGGTCGAGGGCTACGTAGGTTGGGGGCATATATCCTCATTTCTAGGCCGCAGTGGGCGGCAGGGGGATTATACCTCAGGGGGAAGGAAGGGGCAAGGAGCAGGTGGGTGTGTGAAGGGCAGAAAGTCAATCGAGGGAATGCAGGGAGGAGCAGGGGGGCAAGTACCATTCGTTCCTGTTTTGTGCTATACTCGTCTTTGGGGCATGGACTGTCGGGGCTGAACCAATCGGCCCGCTCGAAGGTATTCTAATTGCAAGTCCTCGCTAGTTGCTAACTGCTAACTGCTGACTGCTAACCGCTGACTGCTAACCGCTAGGACAGGAGGCACAGATGGTCGCCGAAGTCGCCGCCCGTGTGCGCGAGAATATCCAGAAAGTCATTGTCGGCAGGGACGAGGTGATTGACCTGGCACTGGTCGCCATCCTCTGCGAGGGGCATATCCTCATCGAGGACGTGCCCGGTATCGGCAAGACTACGCTGGCGAAGTCTGTCGCTGCCAGCCTGGGCTGCACCTTCCGCCGCATCCAGTTCACCCCCGATCTGCTGCCCTCCGACGTCACTGGCATCAACTACTTCAACCAGAAGACGCAGGAGTTCGAGTTTCGTTCCGGGCCGGTGATGTCCCAGGTCGTGCTGGCCGACGAGATCAACCGCGCCACGCCGCGTACCCAGTCGGCGCTGCTGGAGGCAATGCAGGAGCGGCAGATCACGGTAGATGGTGTCACTTACCCTCTGCCTCGTCCCTTCCTGGTGATGGCCACCCAGAACCCGATCGAACTGGAAGGTACCTTCCCCCTGCCGGAGGCGCAGGTGGACCGCTTCCTGGTCAAACTTCCTATCGGCTATCCGACAAAGGAGGAGGAGCATGCCATCCTGCTCCGCTTCGAGCGAGAGGATCCGTTGGAGGAACTGGGACCGGTCACCACTCCCGACGAGTTAGTCGCCATGCAGCGACAAGTGCGGGAGGTGCGGGTCGAGGAATCGGTGCGCGGCTACGTTGTGAACGTCGTCCGTGCCACGCGAAGCCACAAAGACGTTCAGTTGGGAGTCAGCCCGCGTGGGACGCTCTCGTTGTACAAGTGTGCCCAGGCGCTGGCTGCTATCCGTGGGCGCACGTACGTCCTACCCGACGACGTCAAACTACTAGCCCCCTACGTCCTCACCCACCGCATCCTCATCAGTCCAGCGACCAGGCTGAGAGGCCGCCGGCTAGCCGACGTGTTGATGGACGTGATTGAGACGGTGCCGGTGCCGGTAGAGACGTTATGATGCAGGAACGGACAGACGGACACCGTGTCCAGTTCAGCCCTGTCTGGTTCGAGATGGCGGCGTTGCTCATTATTATTGGGCTGATGATTCATCAGCGTGCCCTCTTCGCCCTGGCAGCCTGTATCCTGACCGTCATCCCCGTCGCCTGGTGGTGGAAGTGCGCCTCGCTGCGCCATGTCGAGTACGAACGACGCTTCGACAAGCGGCGCGCTTTCCCTGGTGAGACGTTCGAGATGACGGTGTGCATTACCAACCGCAAACTTCTGCCCTTAACCTGGCTGGAGGTCAGCGACGAAGTGCCGATGGTCATGCCCCTGGTGCATGGCGTGCTCATGCCTACCCACGTCCCCCAGGTTGGCACGCTGGACAATGTGCTCTCCTTGCGCTGGTACGAGCGGGTCAGCCGGCGCTATGAACTAGAGTGTACCGCGCGGGGCATCTACACGCTGGGATCGGTACATCTCAAGTCGGGTGACGTCTTCACCCTCTTCGAGGCGCGGGAGAGCCGCAAGAACCCCGACCGGCTGGTCGTCTACCCGCGCCTATGGCCGCTGGAGGACCTGGGGTTGCCATCTAAGGAACCGTTTGGCGAGAGAAAGGCTCACCGCCGCTTGCTGGAGGATCCTCTACGCACCATCGGCATCCGTGATTATCGCCCCGAAGACAGCCTGCGCCGCATCCACTGGAAGGCCACCGCCCATCGGGGTGAGTTACAGGTGCGGGTTTGCGAGCCGACCACGACGCTCAGCCTGGTCATCCTGCTAAACGTCTCCACGTTCGAGCACAATTGGGAAGGCGTCATTCCAGAACTATTCGAACACACCATCAGCGTGGCAGGCTCCCTCGCCACCTGGGCCGTGGGGCAGAAGTACAAGGTGGGGCTGGTCGCCAACGGCTGTATGCCGCTCTCAGATCAGTCTATCCGTGTGCCGCCGGGTCGCTCGCCGGACCAACTAGCCGCCATCTTGGAGGCGCTGGCCGCTGTGACTAGTTTCGCCACCTCGTCCATTCAGGAATTGCTGCGTCGGGAGAGCCCTCGCCTACCTTGGGGAGCCACATTGGTCGTGGTGACGGCCATTGTCACCGACGGGTTGGCGGCGGCGATCCTGCGTCTTCAGGATGCCGGGCGGCGGATGGCGTTGGTCTCGCTGGCCGATGAGCCGCCGCCGCAACTGGATGGGGTCACCATCTATCACCTGTCTTCCTCCACGCTGGCCTTTCGGCGCTTCGACCGGGGGCCTTGCGACGCGACGGCAGCATTGCAAGCCGCCGGGCTAACCTCCCCCTATTGGGAGGCGGGCGGTGGATAGGTTTCGAGCCCACGCCCGCCGTGAGTTGGTGTTCATCGCCCTGGGGACGATGGACGTCTGCGTCATTATACCTCTCTTTGCTGCATTGCTTTCTTCCATCATCCCGGCCCAGCCATTGCCGGTCACTGCCGCCCTCCTCGGCGCGGTGCTGGTGGTGGATTACCTGGCCCGCCTGACCCTGTGGCTGCCTCTTCGTTCCGCTTTTCGTTCCGGCTTGCTGGGACTGGGGATGCTGTTGAGCGGGCTGCTGGTCGTCCACCAGTTGCTTCACGCTCAAATGCATCTCCTGGACCGCACCTGGTTGGTCAGTATGTTCAGTGATCTACAACAGGATGTCACATCACGCGACGTGATGGTCTTTCTGTTGGTGCTGTTCCTGTGGTGGCGAGGGCTGGTGCTGGCCCAGCGCCGGCTCGATAGCGAGAGCGTCGCCTTTCGTTTTCGCTTGGGGCTCGTGATGCTAGCCGTCACTACAGTGCTGGGCGACGCCATTTTTCCCTGGCCTTACTATTACTTCGTGTTCGTCTTTTTCTTCGCCAGTCTGCTGGGGATCGCACTGGCGCGGGCTGAAGAAGTGGGACAGCAGTACGGGGGCAGCCAATCGCCGTTCGGCCTCGGCTGGCTGGCGACGCTGGTGACCGCCAGTCTGGCCGTCCTTCTGTTGGCGGGTGGATTGGCGGCCTTGTTGACCGGCGAGAACATCGGCCTCTTACTGGTGCCGATATTGCAGGTGCTGAGCATAGTCTTGTTTGGCGTGGTCTATGTCCTGGTCTGGATTGCACAGATCGTGATCGTACCGCTGGTGGCCCTTTTCCAACAATACGCACTCGGACGTGCCTTGGATGAGGTCATCCGCCGCATAGAGCTGCCTGAATTGGCGCTGCAGGAGGTGCAATCTGAGGAAGCGTTTTTCACGGCCGAGCAACTGGCGCTGGCAAAAGCGGTCGGTATCATCGTGGGCGTGCTGCTCCTGCTGTTGCTGGTGGCCCTCTCACTTCGCCGGCTGCGTGCACGGGCCGGGCGGCGACGCGACGAGGAGCGTGAGTCGGTGTGGGAGGGAGCGCACCTGCGCCGTGGCCTGCGCGATCTACTGCGGCGCGGGCGCCACCGGTTGGATGAGGCATCCGCAGCACTGAGCCGTTCTCTCCTGGGCCAGCTCTTCGCTGCCTTGACGATCCGCCGTATCTACGCCCACATGAGCGTGCTGGCCGCAGAGCGAGGTTATCCCCGTGCTTCCTACGAGACCCCATACGAGTACCTGCCGATCCTTGAGCAAGCTTTCCCCGACAATCGTGAGGAGGTGACGCGGATCACCGAAGCCTACGTCGCTGTACACTACGGCGAAGTGACGGAGAGGCCAGATAATCTGGCGGCGGTCCAGGCCGCGTGGGAGTGCATCCGTGAGGCACCGGCCGTAGAGTCGCGCCAGCGTCGGTGCGTGCCGGGTTCTCCTGCAGCCGACGCCTAGCCGGTGACGGAGACGGGATTATTTGACACCGCACGGGACTTGTGATATAGTGTATTTGTACTTGATTGCCGTCTTGGGAGCATTCCCCTACCGGTTGAGGCCGGCCCAGCGAGTAGATGTAAGGAGACGAGGATGGCGAAGTCACGCACGGAGTTGCTGGTAGATCGGCTACGAGACCTGCAGGCTGGCACGCCCGATATAGAGGCCTCGGCCATCGTCAGCGTGGATGGACTGATCATAGCTTCTGCACTCCCGGCCAGTGTGGAGGAGGACCGAGTATCTGCGATGTCAGCCGCGATGCTCTCGCTGGGCGAGCGCATCGCTGGCGAGTTGGGACGCGGTGTGCTGAACCAGGTTTACATCAAGGGCGACGATGGCTATGTCGTCCTGATGTCGGTGGGCGAGGAGGCGGTGCTCACAGTGCTGGCGCGCAAAGAGGCCAAACTGGGCCTCATTTTCCTGGATATGCGACGGGCAGTCGAGGACCTGGCTGTCTCTCTGTAGACCTTTCGTAGTCTGTGTGAGGGGGAACAGAGCCGACCGGGGCTGTCGTTGTGGGTTCAACAGAGGTTGTAAATCAGTTCCAATCCTGTGTGGGGAGAGTCGCCCCCGAGCGACCCTCCCCCATTCTCTTGAAAGTCGAGTGAGGAGGCATGCGCAAGTACATTTTCTGCACCGGTGGAGTGATCAGCAGTGTAGGCAAAGGTGTGACCGCTGCCTCCATTGGCCGGGTATTGAAGGCGCGGGGTGTGCGCGTCTGCATCCAGAAACTCGATCCTTACATCAACGTGGACCCTGGCACAATGTCTCCCTATCAGCACGGTGAGGTCTTCGTCACCGACGACGGGGCCGAGACCGACCTGGACTTGGGGCACTACGAGCGCTTCATTGACGAGAACCTGACCCAGGCCAGCAACGTCACTACGGGCCAGGTATACGCGGAGGTCATCACCCGGGAGCGCCGGGGCGACTTCCTGGGAGGCACCATTCAGGTCATCCCGCACATCACCAACGAGATCAAGCGTTGCATCGCGTTGGTCGGCGAGCGGAGCGGAGCTGAAGTGGTGATTGTCGAGGTCGGCGGTACGGTCGGCGACATCGAGGGGTTGCCTTTCCTGGAGGCATTGCGGCAGATGCGCCGGGACGTGGGTTCTGAAAATACGCTCTATGTCCACGTCACCTTCCTGCCCCACATCGGTGCCACCGGCGAATTGAAAACCAAGCCCACGCAGCACAGCGTGCGTGAACTGCGCTCTATTGGTATCCAGCCTGATGTCATCATCGCTCGCGCTGACTACCCGGTGGATGACGCGCTGTGTGACAAAATCGCGCTTTTTTGCGACGTGGAGCGGCGGGCCGTCGTCCCGTTGGTGACCACACCGGTGTTGTACGAGATACCGCTGATCCTGGAGGATGCTGGCCTGGGTGACTTCGTCTCCGAGCGACTGAGGCTGAAGACGAGAGCTCCTGACCTGGGCGAGTGGCGCGAACTTGTGGACCGCATTCGCGCCCCGAAGCCGTCGCTGCCTATTGCCATTGTTGGCAAGTACACCGAACTCCACGACGCCTACATCAGCGTGCGCGAAGCGCTATGCCACGCGGCCCTGGCATACGGGTGGGACGTCGCCGTGCACTATATCAGTTCTGAGGAGCTTGAGCACGGCCGGGGTTGGGATGAACTGGAGAAGGTAACCGGCGTGGTCGTGCCCGGCGGCTTTGGCTACCGGGGTATCGAGGGCAAGAGAGCCACAGTGCGTTGGGTGCGAGAGAACCGGATCCCCTACCTGGGGCTGTGCCTGGGCTTGCAGGTGATGATCATCGAACTGGCCTGTCATGTGCTGGGCAGCGAGGGGCCGAACAGCACCGAGTTTGACCCCCACACCAGGTATCCTGTGATTGACCTGATGCCCGAGCAGCGAACGATCGTGGATCTGGGCGGCACGATGCGGTTGGGCTTGTATCCCTGCCGCCTGGTGCCTGGGACGAAAGCGGCCGCGGCTTACGGTGAGTCGGAGGTGCAGGAGCGGCATCGTCATCGCTTCGAGGTGAACAACGCCTACCGTGACATGCTGGCGGAGGCGGGGCTCGTGTTCAGCGGGCTTTCACCCGACGGGCGGCTGGTCGAGATTGCCGAACTGGCCGATCATCCCTTTATGCTGGGCAGCCAGTTTCACCCTGAGTTCAAGTCTCGCCCCAACCGGCCTCATCCTCTTTTTAAGGCCTTCATCGCTGCGGCCATCGCCCGGTACGAGGAGGCGCTAGCCAGCAGTTAGCGGCTGTCCGCTGGCGACCTACAGCTAACTGCGATCTCACCACGCTTGGCGCACACTCATACCTGTGCTATAATCACCCTGTACCTGCGAGATGGAGGGAACCCTTGTGGCGTAGAACCGGATGTATTGCCTGGCTCGTTATCGTCGTTGCTGTCGTTGCACTCTTCCTCACCTGGCAGTACTTCGACTATCTCTCGACCAGCCGCACCCTGCCCGCTGGGATGACGATGGCCGGTATGCCGGTGGAGGGGATGACGCGCGAACAAGCGCTAAACACTCTCGAAGTGGCCTTTGCTACACCTGTCGAACTTACGTACCAGGAGCAGCGGCTGTCTTTGTCACCCGACGGCGTCGAGTTGCGCTACAGCGCCGAGGAGACAGAGGCCAATCTGGACGCGGTGCTGGCTGCATGGGGTGGGCTCAATGGCTTCATAGCCCATCTTCTGCGCCGCCCTCCTGACCCGGTGGATGTCCCCGTGGCGGTCGCTTACTCGGACGAGCGGCTCGATGGCTTCCTGGCTCGTGTAGCCAGGCAGTACGACCGGCCGCCGCAAGAGCCGGTCCCACTCCCGGCCAGCCTGACCTTCCGCCGTGGTCAGCCAAGTTACGAACTCGACGTCGAGGCATCTCGTGCCCGGCTCGCTGCTGTTCTGGTCTCGCCTACTGACCGGCAAGTCGAATTGGTCGTGCGGACGGAGGAGGCATCGCTGCTGGGCATAGAGGTACTGGGTCAGTTGCTCCAGTCCCTCCTGGATGATCATGAGGATCTGATAGCAGGCATCTTCGTCAAGGACTTACAAACCGGGGACGAATTGGGGATCAATGCTGACGTCGCCTACGCTGGACTGAGTGTACTCAAGATTGCTGTCCTGGAAGAAACCTACCGTGTTCTCGACCATAGTCCAGACGTCGAAATGACCAGGCTGCTCAGTGATACGATGACACTCAGCGAGAACATCGCCGCCAACTTGTTGCTGCGTGACGTCATTGGTGACGGCGATGGGAGCCAGGGGGCCAAGAACCTCACTGACTCGATGCTCCGCCTGGGGCTGGTCAACACCTTCATGGCGACCCCTTACGACGACGAGGAGGAGAGCGTCCCGCCGACTATCGTCACCCCGGCCAATTCCCGTACCGACATCACCACCGAGCCTGACCCCTGTATGCAGACTACGCCGCTGGACGTGGGGTTGCTGTTGGAGATGATCTATCAGTGTAGCCACGGCGGTGGTGCGCTGGTGGCCGCTTACCCCGATGCTTTTACCGCTGATGAGTGCGGTCAAATGATTGAGTGGATGAGTATGAACTGTATTGATAGTCTCATCGAGGCCGGGGTTCCAGTGGGGACCAGCGTGGCGCACAAACACGGCTGGACCGGCGACACCCATGCCGACTCGGCGCTTGTATTCAGCCCAGGCGGCGATTTCGTGCTGGTCATCTTTCTCTATCGCCCTGAGTGGCTGGAATGGGAGGAAAGCGCATCCCTTATGGCCAACATCGCTACTGCCACCTACAACTACTTCAATCCCTCGCAATAGGCCTCGAATTCACCTGTTTCGTTGCCGTTCTACCGCCTGTGCTGACCAATCGGTGCCAGTAATGGTGTTTTTGCCCAATTGCATGTTTGCCCATTTGGCTTATAATTATACCAGGCGCACTTGAGATCCACGAAGTGGGCAGAGTCTGCTATACCAATGGGCACTCCTGCGAGAACGTGATATGCGAAGCGCAAGGCGTGAAAATGACTCCAAACATGAAGTCTCTTGAGACCCGACACATTCCGGTAGCCGGTTCTTCTCCCAGTACACCTGCCGCGCGAGAGCCAGAGCCCTCGGAGGGAACGCAGGCATCAGACCATCCAGGGGGGCCGGATGCGCAGCGTATCTCCTCCCTATCCCAGCCACCCCAACACGTAGAGGGCCAGCTCGCTGACGGCCACTTGCTTCAGAACCGCTATCGCATCCTGGGGATGTTGGGAGTTGGTGGCATGAGCGCCGTTTACAAAGCTCAGGACCTGCGCTTTCCTAGTGTCACTAGACTGTGTGCCGTCAGGGAGATGTTCAACACCGCTACCGATCCCCAGGTGCGGGCTATGAGGGTGCGCAATTTCGAGCGCGAAGCTAACATCCTCGCCACCCTCAGTCACCCGGCTGTTGTTCAGGTATACGATTACTTCACTGAAGGTGACCGCAGTTACCTCGTCGTTGAATATGTCGAGGGTAAGAATCTGGAGGCCATCCTGGCCGAGACCGAGGGCTTCTTGCCGGAGGCACAGGTGGTGCATTGGGCTGTCCAGGTCTGCGAAGTGCTGAGTTACCTGCATAGCCACGAGCCGCGGCCAATCGTCTTTCGTGACGTCAAGCCTGCCAATATCATGCTCGATGACCATGGCCGCATTCGGCTGGTGGACTTCGGAATCGCCAGGATCTTCCAAAGTGGTCAGAAGGGCACTATGATTGGCACCGAGGGCTACTCGCCGCCTGAGCAGTATCGAGGCATCGCCGAACCGCGGGTAGACATCTACGCCCTGGGGGCTACGATCCATCACCTGCTCAGCAAGCAGGATCCGCAACTGGAACCGCCCTTTTCCTTCCACGAACGCCCTATCCACAAGACGAATCCTCTCGTCTCCCGTGAACTGGCGGAGGTTGTCAACCGGGCGTTGGAATATGACATCAACAATCGCTACGGCTCGGCCGAAGAGATGCAGCGCGCGCTAATGAGCCTGAGTTCGGTCCGTGGCATAAGCGGAACGGCTCCCTTCGGCGCTCCGGCCTTTATCAGCGGCAACGTCATGGCCCTTTGGCGTTTCGTCTGCGAGGACGAGGTCCGCTCCTCGCCAGCGGTGCATAACGGCATCGTCTACATCGGTGCTTACGACCACAATCTCTACGCGGTCAATGCTGATAACGGGAAGTTCCTATGGAAGTATCCCACCGGGGGGGGGATCGCTTCGTCTCCCTGTGTGCATGAAGGGCGTGTGTTCGTCGGTTCTGCAGACCGGGTGCTCTACGCGATCAATGCGGATACGGGGCGCATCTCGTGGACCTGCCCCACCCAGGGCGGCGTGTGGTCATCGCCCCGGGTTGCGTTTGGGCACGTATTCTTCGGCTCAGATGACCAACATCTCTATGCGGCTAATATCCATAGCGGCCGCGTTGCCTGGGCTTTCGAGGCGGATGGACCGGTGCGCTCGTCGCCAGCCATCGGAAATGATACCGTCTACGTGGGATGTGAGGGAGGAATGGCCTACGCTGTGGACATCAGCGGTCAATTGCGCTGGCGCTTTCGCTCCCGGCGCGGCGTGACTTCCTCTCCTGCCCTCACTGAGGAGATGGTCTACGTGGGGTGCCAGGACTGGCACGTCTATGGCCTGGACATCCGCTCAGGTTATCCGGCGTGGCGCTATCGCACCGGAGGAGTGGTCGTGTCCTCCCCTGTTGTCAGTGAGGCTTTGCTCTTCATTGGCTCAGTGGATGGTTACCTTTATGCCCTGGACACTGAAAGCGGGCATCTCGCCTGGCGCTATCCTACGGATGGTCAGGTGACCTCCTCTCCTGCCGTGGCTGAGGGAGTAGTATACTTTGGCTCAGTAGATGGGGCTATCTACAGTCTGGATGCTCAAACGGGTGCCTTGCGGTGGCGCTTTCAGACTGACGGGCCGGTGACGTCGTCACCCAGGGTGGTGGACGGCGTGGTCTATATTGGATCGACAGATCGTTACTTGTATGCGCTCTCTGTCTAAGTCATTATTGCCCTGGGATTCGGAATGACATTCAGAATGTTGAGCCACTTTTGTTCATTGTTCATTGTCTCATTGTTCATTAGTCTAGGCTCTGGCTGGGGGCGGGTGTTTTCTCTGGAAGTTATTGGCCCGTGTTAAATCTGCCAGGGGCCTGAACAAGGCCACTGGGGATGGCTTCGGAATAGACCGGTGGAAGTTATGCAATTCATACGCAACTTTCTGGGACTGGGGGAGACATCTACATCTCCTGCTAGCCCCTCGTCCACGCCTGTGGTGGTATCCACCTACCCCAGGTTCAAGGTCGGGTGGGCTACCGACGTGGGTGAGGTGCGTCGTCATAATGAGGATACGGCCTTGGTCATAACAGCCGCCCGCGGTGGTGACGCTGTGGAGCCAGCGTTTGGGCTCTTCATCATGGCCGACGGCATGGGAGGACAGCGGGCCGGAGAGGTTGCCAGTTCTCTGGCGGCGCGAATCGTAGCTCAGCACATCATGCGTCAATTCTATCTGCCGACTCTCGTCAGCCAAGAATACGACGCTAACCAACCTCCCTTGAACGAGGTGCTCGTGGACGCAGTGCAGGTGGCCAACAGTGCTGTGGTGGATCAGGTACCCGGTGGGGGAACGACCCTGACCTGTGCGCTCGTGCTTGGCCCACGAGCCTACATCGCCCACGTAGGCGATAGCCGTGCCTATATTGTCACAGAGGAAGGGCTGGATCAGATCACCCATGATCATTCATTAGTGGACCGTCTGGTTGAGTTGGGGCAACTTACGCGCGATGAAGCCGCCATTCATCCGCACAAGAATGTGCTGTATCGCGCCGTTGGCCAGAGTGGCGTGCTGGAAGTGGACACCTGCGTGCGAACTATTCCCCACGGAGGGCGTCTGCTGCTTTGCAGTGATGGACTGTGGGGCATGGTGAGTGAGGCAGAGATAGCCAACGTTGTCACGACCTCTTCCTCGCTTCAGGCAGCGTGCGAGAGTCTGGTCGCTGCCGCAAATCGAGCTGGCGGATATGACAATATCACTGTCATCCTGGTAGGACTGCCACTGAGTCAGGGCATGTGAGCATGGACTCTGAGAGGGACTACTACACTATATTGGGGCTGACGCAATCTGCGACGGATGAGGATATTAGGCGTGCCTATCACGCACTGGCGCGCCGTTATCATCCCGACAGCCGGGTGGAGGATGTTTCAACAAAGTTGTTCCACGAGGTCCAGACAGCGTATGCTGTCCTGAGTGATCTGCATCGCCGTCGTGCTTACGACCGGCGACGGGCGGAGTCGGGGTTGAACGATGATGCGGCGCTTTCCTGGGAGATCCTGTTGAGTCAGAATCAACTCTGCTCTCTCTATGAGGAGCAGGTTATCTATCTCCTGATAGGTATACAGCCGGCTGCGGCCGCGCGGGGCGAACGTCTCTCGCTCAACTTGTGCCTGGTGATTGATCGCAGCACCTCGATGCAGGGAGCGCGACTGGAACACGTCAAGGGAGCGGCACACCAGATCATTGATGAACTGCGCGACGATGATGCCCTGGCGGTAGTCGCTTTTCACGACCGTGCCGAGGTCGTGCTGCCCAGCCAGTTGGGCGTCAACCGCGCCCGTGCTAAGGCCAAAATCTCCACCATCTGGGCCAGCGGCGGAACCGAGATTTTGCAGGGTATACAGGCTGGACTGGCGGAACTCGAAAAGCGCCATAGCAAGCAGATCACCAGTCACTTGATCCTGCTCACCGATGGTCAGACCTACGGTGATGAGGAAGATTGCATAGCCGAGGCCCGACGGGCAGGGGCACAACGCATCGGCATCACAGCCATGGGCATAGGCGAGGACTGGAACGATACCTTGCTTGATGAGATCGCAGCCCAAAGCGGAGGAGTCTCTGCTTACATTGCGTCGCCTGGGCAGGTGCGTGCGCTGTTACAACAGAGGGTGCGCGGCCTGGGGTCCGTCTTTGCTCAGGGATTGACGCTGGAGACCCGCTGCGCTGAGGGCGTGTGGGTAGAGAGCGCGTTTCGTCTCTCGCCCTCCCTGGAACGTTTCACTCCGACCGACGGCGTGATCAGCCTGGGTGCCATGCAAGCCAACGTACCATTAACCATCGCGTTGGAGGTGGGCGTGGCCCAAAAGCCGGCCGGAGATCATCAGCTATTGCAACTTGAACTCACAGGTGACGTACCGGCCCTGGGTCGTCAGGGCGACAAACTGCGGCGCGATGTTCGCTGCACTTTCACATCCACCGAGTCACCGCCTGAACCGGTGCCGACGCCCATTCTGAACGCGTTGGGCAAGATCACTCTCTATCGTATGCAAGAGCGGGCCTGGGACGCGCTGGAGGATGGGGATGTCGACGCGGCAACCCATCAACTGGAGAGGGTGGCCACGCGCCTGTTCGATCTGGGAGAGGTACAGTTGGCCCGGTCGGCAATGCTGGAGGCTGGGCGCATTGCTGAGGGTGGCGCTCCAACGGCCAAAGGGCGTAAAGAACTCAAGTACGGCACGCGCAGTTTGACTATTGCCTCACGGAGAAAGTCTTATGATTGAATGTCCATCTTGCGGGTGTAAACACCGTCCTGGTACGTTGTTCTGCAGCGAGTGTGGCGTGTATCTGCCCACCGGTGGTCCTCTGCGTACTGAGCCCCTCCCCGAAGAGGAGTTGCCCATTTCGCGAGCAAATCCGTGGGCTAGCGAGCCTGTGGAAGAGACCGGCGAGGAACCTCGTGTGTCATTGCGCATCAAGGTACTGTCCACTGGCCGCCAGATCCAACTGCCACCCACTCCCGAGGTGCACATCGGGCGTCTCGATGCGGCTCATGGCATCTTCCCCGATCTGGACCTCACCCCCGATGGAGGGCTCGATGGTGGCGCCTCCCGCCGTCACTGCAAAGTCCATCAGCGAGGCTCGGCTTACCTGGTCGAGGATGTTGGCAGTGCCAACGGCACTTTCTTGAATGGGCAGCGTCTGACCCCCTACCTGCCTCACGTGCTCAAGGATGGGGACAAACTTCAGTTGGGCCGCATCGAACTGGAAGTTATCATTCAGTGATGAGTGATGGATAAGGAGGGTAGCGTATGCCTCAAACCGTGATGATCCATCTCTTAAATGAGGATGCTGTTGTGGCAGAGATAGAGCGTATTCCTGAGCCCAACGACCAGGTGCTGATTGTAAGCAATGTTCGGCTGCGTGACGGACGCGACGTCCCCTATATTCTCCCTGAAACCAACACAGTGGTCTACCCCTGGTCGCACATCCACTGTGTGGAGATCCTGCCCAGCGAGGAGGAGGAGAAAATTATCAGTTTTGTCCGCGAGTGACGTGCGCTGGGATTGCTAGTGATGTCTGCTCACCGTGAACTTGTCCTGGTCGTGGATGACGAGCCCCGCATGACCCGGTTCATCCGTATGAATCTGGAACTCGAAGGGTACCGGGTGGTAGAGGCCCACAACGGCTTGGATGCGCTCGACAAAGTGCGCACAGACCTGCCCGATCTGGTCGTCCTCGACGTGATGATGCCTGAACTGGACGGCTTCGAGACGTTGAAGATGCTGCGCGAGATTTCCAGCGTCCCGGTGATTATGTTGACAGTCCGGGCCGACGAGGATGACAAGGTGCGCGGGCTGGAGCTGGGGGCTGACGATTACGTGACCAAGCCCTTCGGTGCCCGTGAACTCGCCAGCCGTGTCAAGGCGGTGCTGCGCCGCACCCGAGGCTCGGTGTCGCCGGAGAAGGCCGTTCTCCGCGTTGACGATCGGCTGAGCGTGGATTTCAACAACCACGAGGTCATCGTCGCAGGCCAGCGCATCAAGTTACGCCCTACCGAGTTCCGCCTGCTCTACCACCTGATTGAAAACGCGGGTTGGGTGATACCCCACGAGACGCTGCTGGCCAAAGTCTGGGGCTACGAGTACCGCGACGAAATCCACTACGTGCGCCTGTACGTTGCTTACCTGCGGCAGAAGATCGAACCCGATCCATCCCATCCCCGCTACATCTTTACTGAGCGTGGGGTGGGGTATCGTTTTGTGGACTTCCGCAAGGAGAATGAACAATGAACAATGAACAATGAACAATGAACAATGAACAATGAAAATGACTATTTGTTACTGCCCCTGCGATGTGCGCGGGGGCGTTCTCTTTTTCTAGCGTATTTCTAATGCGGCTCTTGTGCCAATCTAATGGAATGGTGCAATAATATGGGCGATGTGAGATCACAAAATAAACCGTAACTACTCACCCTGCTCGGCTTGGATTGCCAAATCCAAGCCTCTTGGCAGCGAGAAGCGGCACTTTGCAGGCCAGAAGCGGTCAAATCCGCTTGGTTCTATCCGCTGAACCGCCGGATTTGACAATCCAGCGGGAGCGGGTGAGATGTTCTAAGTCTTGTCAAGTAGTTGAACCTTAAAATTCTCGAATAGCACTGACTCCTCTGCCAACTGGGCATGAGCCGCAGAGAACCCTCC
>Ga0209121_10001347_pt1 | contig 25720 bp, 24 predicted proteins | sample Cruoilmetagenom3_FD_187292 | JGI IMG/M metagenome (GOLD analysis project Ga0209121, IMG submission 187292) | Oil polluted marine microbial communities from Coal Oil Point, Santa Barbara, California, USA - Sample 3 (SPAdes) (version 2) | ecosystem: Environmental > Aquatic > Marine > Oil seeps ... | reverse complement strand
CCCTTCAAGATGATAAAATTTAGAGAAATTTATCGCAACATTCACCGCGAAAGGCGATTGAAATATCCGAGGTGCTTTGCCAGAATGCTTGCTATCTATATTAATTTAAATAAAGCCAATTAAAAGATACAATATATGAAAAAAACTCTATCTAAATATTATCCTATCTATTTTATTTTGTTATCAATTTTACTTTTATGTCTTATACTTACTTTCTTCAATCGATTTCTATTCATGCCTAAAATCTTAATCATTTTAATTATTACACTACCAGCTTTATATATAGGAAAATTAAAAGAGTTATATAAAGAATGGTTTGTCTTTCTTTCTTTCATTTATTTAACTGACAGTTTAAGAGGGACCATATACATTCTTACATGCAAATTTAATCTCCCAGTTCATACGGTCTATGCTATAAAATTAGAAAAATGTTTATTTTTCACAAAAATTCCATCGGTTGTTCTCCAAGAAACTCTCCTCAATCCAGATAAATTTACTTGGTTTGAGAAATTTCTAACTATCATACATGGGACTCACTTTGTGGCTTTTCTCATTATAGGGGTCATTATATGGCTATATAAATCAGCTTATTTTAATTTCTTTAAGCTTACATTCTATTTGATGATATCTTTAGGAATCTCACTCTATTTCATCGTTCCCACTGTCCCTCCTTGGATGGCTTCTGAAGTCTTCAACGCTATTCCAAAGTTAACTCATTTCAATGTTTATATATATAATATGTTTATTCCAGATATTACTTCTGGCTTTAATACAAACCCTATTTCAGCAATGCCTTCTTTACACGCAGCTTTCCCAATTCTGTGTAGTTTGATCTTGTGGCGGCTATACAAATGGAAGGCGAGTCCTTTTTATATTTATACAGCACTGATATTATTTACTATTGTGTACACGGGAGACCATTACATTATAGATATTATTGCTGGGGCAGCTCTTTCATTAATCAGCTATTTCACTATTTGCACTCTTATAAAACTAAATTATATCTCCATTTTTCAAAAAGCAATGCCCATAAAGAATAATAATATTAATATTATGAAAAAATATAAAAATTCTATAACCGGGTTATTAATTTTTTCTATAGGAATTGGAATAGGTTTAGCCAACAAAAATCAATTTAGTCATAACCCAAGTCAATATTATTTTCTTTATTCTCCAAACTACATTGATTTCATCAAACATGAAGATGAATATTTAGAAAATTACTATGTGCAGTCTTACTTAGGAAATCATTATTTATATAAGCGGCAATATAAAAAGGCCCTTTTTTATTTCGAACGTGCAATGAAAATTACTAATAATTTTGTTGAAGAGAAAGAAACTGCCAGAAAAATAGGAGGCGTTAAATCGCTCATAGAAAATAGATGATTTCCCAAAAAGGAAGATACAAAAGGAATGCATAGTTAAAAAGTGAATGAAAAAATAGATATTTCAATTGCAATCCCTGCTTTTAATGAAGCAAAGAGACTACCGACTTTGCTTGATCAACTTTATATTTTTTGCAAAAAAAGTAAAAAAAAATACGAAATAGTTATTGTAGACGATGGCAGTAAGGATAAAACAGTACAAATCGCTGAGTCTTACAAAGATAAATTTGATTGTATTCAACTAATTCAAAACAAAAGGAATCGAGGTAAAGGTTATTCAGTTAAAAGAGGTCTCTTAAAATCGAAAGGGAAAGTATGTCTATTTCTTGATGCTGATGGATCGGTTAGTCCTTGCGAAATAGAAAAGAACACTCATTATATTGAAAATGAAGGGTATGAAATTTTCGTTGGATCAAGGGTTTTAAGAAGTAATGACCAGATTTTAAAAATAAAATGGTATAGAAAGTTTATTGGTATAGTATTCAACTTTTTCGTCCGCACATTCCTTTTCAAGAATATTAAAGATACTCAGTGCGGATTTAAAATATTTAGAAAAGAAGTTGTAAATCCTCTTTTTTCCAGAACCTACTTAGATGGTTTTGGCTTTGATATAGAGATTTTATATCTAGCTTATAAAATGGGATTTAAGGTAAAAGAAGGGTCAATTTCTTGGCATCATGTAAGTGGTTCAAAAATTAATCTTTTCACTGATTCAATTAAAATGTTTTTTAATATTTTGCAAGTTAGAAATTGGCACTGTACACCAATAAATACTTTTTCCAAATACTTAGAACCTAATGAATATAAGTATATGTTTGAAATGGAAGATTATCACTGGTGGTTTATTAGCAAAAGAAACCTGATAATTCAATTAATTAAATCTTTAAAATTTCCCTCACCATTTATATTAGATGTAGGCTCAGGAACTGGAGCAAATTTATCTTCATTCAGTAAAATAGGAAAAACTTTTGGTATCGATATTTCAAAACAGGCTGTAGATTTTTGCAATAGAAGAGGTCTAAAAAATATAATTCAAAGTCCTGTAGAAAAAATAAAATTTAAAGATAAAAACTTTGACATAATTACTTGCCTTGATCTCTTAGAACACACAACAAATCCGATCGATGTATTAAAAGAAATAAGAAGGGTTCTAAAAGATAGTGGTAAAATCATTATTACTGTTCCAGCTTTTAGAATCTTATGGAGTCAGCACGATGAAGCACTTTGTCATTTAAGAAGGTATGAAAAGGATTCTTTGATGTATGATCTTCACGAGGCTGAATTAAAGATAGAAAAGATGAGTTATCTTTTTTTTACATCATTTTTTGTGGTTGCCCCAATAAGAATATTGAGAAGAATAATCATCAATAAACAAAAACTTTATAGTGATACAACTACTTTGCCTCCAAAAATCTTAAATGATTTTTTGAGATTCCTTTTTGAAGTAGAGACAAAAATTTCTATCAATTTAGGTCTTCCCTTCGGCACAACTCTTTATGCTATAGCATCAAAGATAGAAAAATAATTATATTGAGTCTCTATTATTTTTATAAGATTTAAATCCCATTATTTTATGAATGAAAGTTTTTGTGAATTTTATAATTAATCAAATAAAGTTCCTCTAAATATATGGTATTCTTAGCGTTAACAAAATGCACTTTCAAAGTCTTAAAATGCACCATGAATTTTACTTTTCAGCCTATAAATATTACAACCTTGTATACTTGAAAAAAATTTATAATTATTATCTATGTGTTTCATGACTCTCGGATATTTATTTATAGGGTACCTTGAATAACCTCGGATATTGGCAGAAGAAGTATCAATAAATAATTTTGGCCTTTTTTCTTGTAAATCATTAAAAAAAATTTCCCAGCTTCCAGGAAGAGTATTTTTTTCAGGAAAATTATTTTCAGGAAATTGCCAAGAAAAAGTGTTTGCTCCAACTAATAAATGAGAGGAAACAAAGCGACTTCCTGGAGCTCTATTCGAAAGGACATAGACTTCAGGAAGCCTTCCCCAAATAAATATTGTGTCATTCTTTAAAGTATGCTTTCGAACGAAATTTGCCAGTCTATTAGCCTCTATTTGATAAAATTCCCCATGAGCTTTCCTAAGAAAGATACCTCCTCTATACTCGAGCACAAAGAACACGCCTGATACAACCAAATTCCATAAAATTAGGAAAAAAATAATCTTTCTTCCCCTATTAAATATATGCTTATACTCTGCTCCTAAAGCAGTCATAACACATAAAGCTGGCAAAAATTGAATGAAATAGTGAGGGAAAAACCTAAAACCTGCACAAACAACAATAAAAGAGCCAGCAAGCCAGAGAAGAATTAAAGTGCTTTCATTAAATCTTAAGATAAAAAACTCTTTTAATTGTAATTTAAAATAATTATAACTAATAATAAATAATAAAGCCCAAATAAAAATAAATTGAACAGCATATTTTCTTATTTGATTAATTAGTATATTAAAATTAATATTTTCAGTAGAATATATAAAATTAAACTTCCATCCCCATTCAATAAATTCTGATATGTTTTTTTGAAAACAGAAAAGGCTGAGAAAGATAACAAAAATAGACAAAAATCCTATACTTAAAGTCAAAATATTCTTAACCATTCTTAAAGAGCTATATCTAAAATGCCTAAAATTTGTTATATAATGCAATAGAATATAAGTAATTAAAACAACTAAGATTATCCCCCCTTTAAAATTAAAAAAAAATCCTATCCCACTAGAAAACCCACTAAGAAACAGGTTTTTTCCTTGTTTCCTTCTCGAACTTAATAAAAAAAAATATACGCTCAAACAAATAAATAGCGAAAGAAATATTTCAGTATTCGTAGCTAAGGCCTTGGGCACATAAGCAGTATTTAAGCACGCCCATAAAAATGCGCCCAAAAATGAATATTTTATGTTTTTGACTAATAGATAAATAATTTTAAAAATCACAAATGACGTTAGGACAACAACAATCAGAGTAATAAAATGTATCGAAAACATATTACCTACGCCAAATAATTTGAAACAAATTGTATATATAAAATAAATAAGAGGAGGCTTCGGATCTACAGCATCTTTATACAATATTCCATCATGCATTAAAGAAACTGCAACCGCACCGTAAATAGCTTCATCATTGTCAAAAAAATTAGCTTGAAAAGATGGAATTCTAAAAAAAATAATTATTAGGATTAATAAAATAAAAAGAAAACTTTTATCTTGAAAATATTTCAAATCTATTTTCTCTTTTTGGAACCTAACAAATTAACAATTTCTTCTATCCCTAAATATCCTGTATAAACTGATATTAAATATTTTAAAAATATAATAATCTTTATTAAGATTCGATTGAATTTTAATCCACTGCTGAGGTTGCATGGATTTGAGAACTTCAAGAAGTACCATTTCTATATACTTTTTTCTTCTTCCCAGTGATAATGAGCTTCTATAATAGATTTTATTCTTACTCTCAGATTAAACTCTCCTATTGCAGTGGCACTTACAGCTTGAATGCCTTTATAATATAATCAAAATACATTTTACATTATTCTCATAAAATATACCAAGATTCCTATAAGCTAATATTCATTTTCAGCGATTTTAACTCAAGGCAATTATTATCAGAGAAATAGCGGATTTTTATGGTCCCAAAACCAGGGAGTCTCGTTTTGGGGCAAAGCGAAGTAAACTCTTGTATCTCATTTTAATCGCATAATAAGGGAATTGTTTTGGGAAAGTTTCGATCGTAGGAAGTTTTTCTTTTAAACCTGCCTCAGCTTATTTTTTCTTATGTTTATTCATCATTTTTATCTGTTTCTCTTTTATCAAACCACCGGTATCCTACCCGAGTTAAATAAACACCGATAAATATAATCAAGACACCGCAGGCCTGTAATATAGTAATTTTTTCATTCAGAAAAAGATACGCAAAGATTACAGCAAAAACAGGAACAAGATTATCATATATCGCAGTTCTACTGCTTCCCACTCTCTTCACAGATGCAAACCAAATAATATAGCAAATAACCAGTGCAAAAAGACCCGAGTAGAAAAGTGCTCCCCATGCTTTAAAAGAAACTTCGTTGTAGTGAGTGTTTATAATATCTTTTACACAAAAAGGAATATAAAACACTGTACCGATGACCATGGAAAGTGATGTCAATTTAAGAGGAGAGATTCTCTCAAGGAGCGGTTTGGAAAAAACAGTGTAAACTGCCCAAAAAAGATTCCCGAAGAAGATCATCAAATCGCCTGTCAGTTCCTTCTGAGAAAGCTGAAAGGCCCCAACTTGTTTAGCTATTACAAGATAGAATCCTACAAAAGAAGTAAAAATCCCAAACCATGCAGCCCAATGTAATTTCTCGTGTTTTAATAAGAAACTTAATAGGGCAATAAAAACGGGGCCCATGGCAATGATGATGGATGAATTGGATGCAGTGGTAAGATTAATACCATGAATAAAGAGCATTTGATAAATAGTATTTCCGCTTATGGCAATTATCAGAAGCTTCAAAATATCTGATCTATCTACAGATAAATTTTCTCCACTTACGAACAGAAAAAAAATGAGGATTAAAGAAGAAAGCAATAAACGGATACCATTAAAAGCCAAGGGAGTAAATTCTCTCAGTGCTATCTTGATAAAGGAAAAGTTGATAGCCCAGAGAAGTATAGCCAAAAGCATGAGGATGTCAGTAGCTCCAAACTTCTTATGTTCTTCCATTTTGTAAGTTCGTGTTTCGCGTGTTGAAAATTAAGAGAAAGTATATCTAAAGAAAAGAAAAGTTCAAACTTCTAATTTAGGATTCAATTAAATCACAAAATTTGGGCTCATGATTTAATTTAAAAGTGATAAACAGAAAAAGATGGCGGTCTATTCCAATTTTTTTGAACGGGGATAATGAGCTTGGACGACAGATTTTATTCCTCCTCTCGGGTTAAATTCTCCAGTTACCGTAGCCCGGACAGGACAGCAGGCTTTTACAATGTCTTCAAGGATGCGGTTTACAGCATTCTCATAAAATATGCCAAGATTTCTGTAAGCTAAGATATACATTTTCAGCGATTTTAACTCAAGGCAGGTCTTATCAGGAACATACCGGATTGTGATGTGTCCAAAATCAGGAAGTCCGGTTTTGGGGCAGACAGAAGTAAACTCAGGAATCTCAATTTTTATCTCATAATCAGGGAATTGGTTCGTAAAAGTCTCAATAGTCGGGAGTTTTTCTTTTAGGCCTGATTCAGCTTCTTTTTTTGTGTATTCAGCCGTCATTTCTATTTCTCTTTCTTTTTACCTTTTGTTTTGAAGTATATAACAAGCAGAAAATGAAGGCAATCTCTTGTTTTAGGTTTAAAATTTCAGAAATTCATGCTTGCATCTTGCATGGCAAATAGAGCTCTCAAGATAAATAAAAATTTTGCTTGACAAGTATCTAATTTATAACTATAATTTTATTGAAAATGGTTTTCAATATCATTAAAGGAGAATATGATGCCTGGACGAGGTAATTGGAGCCATCGTTATCAGGGATATTTTTCGAGATGGACGGTTCCAAGGGAGGCAATATTAAACCTCTTAAGCAAGACATCAGGACATATAAGCGCCAAAGAAATCTATGCTGCTCTTTATCGCATCTATCCAGGCATTGGATTAACTACAGTTTATCGCACTTTAGATTTGCTGGTCAGAATGGACCTTCTTAACAAATTCACTTTTGGAGGAGGAGAGAGTTTATATGAGATTAGATCAGGTGAAAAGAAAGAACATCATCACCATCTCATATGCACAAACTGTGGGAGAATAATAGACTACAATGAATTTTTAGAGGAGGAGGTTAAATTAATTAAAAAAACAGAAGAGGTTTTGGAACAAAAATATAATTTTAAAGTTCTGAATCATAATATCGAATTTTATGGATTGTGCGATAAATGTAGATAAATTCTTATAATCTTAGTAAGAGGAGGTGAAAAAAATGCCAAGAGGAGACGGAACAGGACCGATGGGATTAGGACCTATGACTGGACGTGCCATGGGATACTGTGCAGGATTTCCCACACCGGGTTTTATGAGTCCTGGATTAGGGCTTGGTCTTGGAAGAGGCATTGGATTTGGAAGAGGGCTTTATGGTAGAGGAAGAGGCTTTTATGGTAGAGGAAGAGGCTGGGGATATCCAGGTTTTGGTTATTCTTATGGATATCCTTCTCCTCCTATGATGGGCTATGGTTATCCATCTGTATCACCTTATGGATATCCTTATCCCTCGAGTTATGGTTATCCACCCGCAGGCGACTACTATCCTCCAGCAGGCCCTACCCCAACAGGTCAACAAAAAAAGTAAAATCAGTGAATAGCCTTTTTGAAAGGAGGAGAAAAAATGAGAAACAGATGGATGTATCAATTGACAGGCCTTCCTGGATGGATGAGATTTGGCTTTTCTCCTGGTTGGATAGGAAGAAGCCCGACAGGATTGGGTCCAGCAGCACAATATCTTATGTATGGAACATGGCCAAATCCTCAAATGGATGCTGCCTGGCAAGCAGGCCAAATGCCCGGGCCTTATATGGAGGGATTTCCCATGCCTGGATTTCCAAGTCCTTATGACCCTTGGGGAGCCACAAATTTGACTCCAGAGCAGGAACTGTATATTCTAAGAGCTCAGGCTGAGCAGCTCGAAGATGAGCTTTCTGGAATAGAAAAGAGAATTAAAGAGCTTAAAGGAGAAAACAAATGAAGATTGCGATTACAGCTTCAACTCCTGATCTATCAAGCCCTGTTGACCCAAGATTTGGACGGTGTCCTTATTACATTTTTATCGATCCAGAAAGCATGAAGTTTGAAGCCATAGAAAATCCGAGCGTTACATCACCCAGTGGAGCAGGTATTCAGGCTGCCCAATTCATTGCAAATAAAGGCGCAAAAGTCTTGATTACTGGGAGTTGCGGCCCAAATGCTTTCCAGACCCTTACCGCTGCAGGCATAGATGTCATAGTGGGTGTTACAGCAACTGTTCAGGAAGCGGTTCAGAATTACAAATCAGGACAATTTCAGTCTACAGCTCAAGCGAATGTTCCCTCTCATTACGGTATAGGGATGGGACAACCCCCAACTCCAGGTGCAGGCTTCGGAATGGGAGGTGGCATGGGTCGTGGTATGGGTAGAGGCATGGGTCGTGGTATGGGCATGGGCCCAGGAATGGGCTATTACCCCCCAGCCCAACCCTATGGAATGCCATCTTCTATGCCGGGCACAGAACCCCAATCTCCCGAAGAAGAAGTTAAATATTTAAAGCAGCAGTCAAAAATCCTTAAAGAACAGATAGAAAAAATTTCAAAGAGAATTCAGGAATTAGAGAAGAAAAAATAAAATTTTCGATTCTTAATGCCTGCAGGAGGAGTTAAAATGAAAGTTGCTATCTCTACAGACCGTGGTTATGTTTCAGAACATTTTGGGCGATGTGCTTCTTACACAATAGTTGAAATTAAAGAAGGAAAAATATTAAACAGAGAGGAAATCTCTAATCCAGGTCATAGTCCCGGTTTTCTGCCACAATTCTTGTCTGATATTGGTGTAAATTTGATCATTACAGGTGGGATGGGGCCACGGGCAAAGAGTCTCTTTGCTCAAAAGAATATCGAGCCAATAATTGGTGTGAAGGGTTCGGTGGATGAGACGATTGAAAAATTTATAAAACAGGAAATTGAAGTGGGAGAAGATTTGTGTGCTCACGGACACGGCGGGAAGCATGAAAAACCCGATTTCTCTCTCAGCGAAGGAGCTCCTCCACTGGAAGGTGCCAAAATCTGCATAACCTCGCAGGGAAGAGATTTAAACTCCGAAGTAGAACCAAGCCTTGGAAGAGCACCTTACTTTCTTATTATTGACCCAGATACAATGCATGTGGAAGTGCTTGATAATCCAAACATAGATGCCGCACAGGGAGCCGGAATTCAGTCGGCCCAGCTTATCTCAAGCAAAAATGTAGGAGCTGTGTTAACCGGCAATTGTGGCCCTAACTCACAGAGAGTGCTCGAATCATCAGGGATAAAAGTCATAACAGGCATAAGCGGAAAAGTAAGGAATGCTATATCAAAATATAATCACAAAGTGAAATGATGGCTCTCAAAAAGAAAGAAATAGAAGAACAGCAAACAAAAATTTCAGATACTTTAGCTAAGATTAAAAAAAGCGTTCTTGTTTTTAGTGGAAAAGGTGGGGTCGGGAAAAGCACAGTTGCAGCAAATCTTGCTCTGGCATTTGCAAAAAAAGAGAAGAGAGTTGGCCTCCTGGACGTGGATATTCACGGACCCAATTTAGCAAAAATGTTAGGTGTAGAGGATAAAAGATTGAATGTATCACCAGAAGGAAAAATTTTGCCCGCAGTAATCAATGACAATCTTACATTGATTTCTATTTCTTTTCTTTTACAGGATCCTGATATGCCAGTCATCTGGCGAGGCCCAATGAAGATGAAAGCTATACAGCAATTTCTTGGAGACGTTGCTTGGGGAGAACTGGACTGGCTTGTTATTGATTCACCTCCCGGTACAGGAGATGAGCCTCTCTCAGTGGCTCAACTCATCCCTGCTTCTGGAGCAATCATAGTTACAACCCCACAGGAAGTATCACTCATGGATTCACGAAAGGCAGTTTCCTTTGCTCAAAGGCTTAATCTTAAGATTCTCGGGATCATAGAAAACATGAGTGGCATGATTTGCCCACATTGTGGGGGGAAAATAGACCTTTTTAAAGTAGGAGGAGGGGAAAAAGCTGCCGCCGAGCTTGGAGTACCTTTCCTGGGGAAAATCCCTATAGATCCAAATATCGTTTCTCTTGGAGATGAAGGAAAGTCTTTTATTGACTCATATCCTGATTCTGATGCAAGCCAAGATTTCATTAAAATAGTTGAAAATATCATAAAAATAAATTAAATAGATTGTTATAGATCGACACTCAAAGGAGTATCTCATGGCAAAAATTGGAATTATTATTTGTGGTCGATATCAGGACTGCGGAGGAGGAAAATGCTTCAGGGCTGTCAGAGAAAGAGTGGGAGGTTTCTCTCGCTATCCTAAAGATGAAGCCCTTGAAGTTGTGGGATATTCTTACTGTGGAGGATGCCCGGGTGGGAACATTGAATATGTCCCTGAAGAAATGATAAAAAACGGAGCAGAAGCTATACACCTGGCCACAGGACTAATAGTGGGTTATCCTCCATGTCCTCGAATTCGAAATTTTAAGGAATTCATAGAGAGTTATTATAAGGTTCCAGTTGTCATAGGAACTCACCCAATTCCTTTGAAATATTTAGAGGCCCATAAAAAATTATCCTTGTGGAAGAAGACAAAAATGGAAGAAATAGTGGGAGATTTGATGAAAGAGGATAGAAAAATTATGGAAGATTATAATTAAAAGAAAGGAGGCTAAAATGCAAGGACAAGGTAAAGCTGGCGGACGAGGCCGCATGGGCGGAAGAAGTATGGGTCCAGGTGGAAACTGTGTCTGTCCTTCATGTGGCGCAAAATTTCCTCACAAGATAGGCGTTCCCTGTTATCAGATGACATGCCCTAAATGTGGGGCTAAAATGACCCGTTAGAAAGGTTTTATATGCCTATATATGAATACAAATGTATGAATTGTGGAAGAGTGACAGAAGTCTTTTTCCGCTCGCTCCAACAGGATATTGAGGTCCGCTGCTCTAATTGCAGGAGTAAAAATATAAAGAAAATATTCTCTGCTCCATCATCTGTTTCAATCGCAGAATCTTCAGGAAAAGGGGTTACCTGCTGCGGGAGGTCAGAGCGGTGTGAAACACCTCCATGCGGAGAGGACAAGATATGCAGAAGGGACAAGGCATAGAATAAATCAATAATACAATTTTTTCCGCTTTTATAACAAAATAATCAGTAAAGAGCATAGAGATATTCATAAAAAACTTTATAAAACATGATTATTATTAAACAGGAAAGGAATTTTTAAAAGGAGAGGAAAGTTGCGTATTAAGATGACTGTCGTTTATGACAATAATCCATTTGACAGTAAGCTCATAACGGACTGGGGTTTTTCCTGTTTTATAAAAGGCCTTGAAAAAATTATCCTCTTTGATACAGGGACAAATGGAAAAATTTTGCTTTCTAACATGGAAAAACTAAAAATTCATCTTGATAATATCGATCTGGTTTTTCTTTCCCACTTTCACAGAGATCATACAGGAGGTCTGGATGCCATACTCGAAAAAGTGCCTAAAATTGACATCTGGCTTCCCTATTTTTTTCCTTCAAATTTCAAAAGAGCCATTCAAAAAAAGGGTGGAACTATCGTTGAAGTAGAAAAATTTAAAAAAATCTCTGATGGAATTTACACGACAGGAGTAATTGAGGGGTGGATCAAAGAACAATCTCTAATTTTAGATACGGATAAAGGCCTTGTAGTCATAACTGGCTGTGCCCATCCCCGAATCATGAATATCCTGACTGAAGTGCAGGAAAAGACAAAAAAGAATATCTACATGGTCTTAGGAGGATTTCACCTGGCTGGGCTTGAAAAACATTACATTGAGGAGATTATCTCCTTCTTCAGGGGAATAGGAATAAAAAAAGTTGCTCCGTGTCACTGTTCAGGAGATGAGGCACGCAAACTTTTTGCCCGGGAATACGGAGAGGATTTTATAAGTATAGGAGTAGGAAAAGAGATCATAATTTCATGATTATTTCTGTAGCCAGCGGTAAAGGAGGAACTGGGAAAACCACAGTTGCTGTCAATTTAGCTCTTTCTCTGGAAAATAAAATTCCTATTCAGTTTCTTGACTGTGATGTTGAAGAGCCAAATGCCTATTTTTTCCTTAAACCCCAAATTATCCAGAGCAAATCCGTTTTTCTTCCCGTGCCTGAAATAATAAAGAAAAAATGCAGTTATTGTGGTAAATGTGCCGAAGTCTGCGCTTACAATGCCATTGCAGTTGTTAAAAATGCAGTCCTCGTTTTCCCTGAACTGTGTCATGGATGCGGTGGATGCAGCCTCTTATGCCCTGAAAAAGCTATCATAGAAAAAGGACAGAAGATAGGCACTATAGAATTTGGTTCGATAAATGATAGCAATTTCATCCATGGTAAGCTCGATATTGGAAAAGTTTTTTCTCCACCCCTTATAAGAGCTGTCAAAAAACACATAAATTGGACACGTACTGTTATTATCGATGTACCTCCAGGAACATCCTGTCCGGTTGTAGAAGCCGTCAGGGGAAGCGATTTTTCACTTCTTGTGACAGAACCTACGCCTTTTGGCATACATGATTTGCGGCTGGCTGTTGAAACACTAAGAAAGCTAAAAATTCCATTTGGTGTTGTCTTGAATCGTTACGATATCGGCGACGATAGCGTAGAAAATTATTGTGAGGAAGAGAATATACCTATATTGATGAGAATTCCCATGGATAAAAATATTGCTGTAGCTTACTCTGAAGGAAAATCCATCATAGAAACTCAAGCTTCTTATAAAGAAAAATTCATAAAATTATTTGAAAAAATAGAATCATTAATAAAATGAAACAACTGGTTATAATAAGCGGAAAAGGAGGAACAGGAAAAACAATCATATCGGCTTCCTTTGCAGTACTTGCAAAAAATAAGGTTATGGCCGACAGCGATGTCGATGCCGCAAATCTCCATATTCTTCTTCATCCAGAAATTCAAGAAAAACATCAATTTTCTGGAGGTAAAACTGCCAGAATCAATCCTGAATTGTGTTCGGGATGCGGTGAATGTACGAAGGTCTGTCGTTTTGATGCAATAAAAGAAACACAAGAAGGAGAATTTATTGTAGACCCAATATCCTGTGAGGGATGCTCTATCTGTTTTCATGTCTGCCCCGCTAACGCTGTAGCAATGACTGAGAATCTCTCGGGCGAATGGTTTGTTTCCAGGACAAAATACGGTCCATTTGTTCACGCTAAATTGGGAATTGCAGAAGAAAATTCAGGAAAATTGGTAAGTGAAGTAAGAAAAAAGGCTAAAGAAATTGCAGAAAAAAACAGCTTTGATTTTGTGATAATTGACGGTCCACCCGGGATAGGATGTCCGGTCATTGCCTCCCTTTCGGGTACAGACCTCTCACTCGTGATAACAGAGCCAACGCTTTCTGGAATACATGATATGGAACGAGTGATTAAAGTAGCACAGCATTTCAGAGTGAAAACGGCATGCTGTATAAACAAATATGATATCAATCTTCGCAATTCCTTTCGACTCGAATCCTGGTGCAGTAAAAATTCAATTCCTGTTGTCGGGAAAATTCCATTCGACGAGAAAGTCACACAATCCATGGTTGATGGTGTACCTCTTATCGAATATTCAGAAGATTCTGCATCCAAAGAAATAAAAATAATGTGGAACAGGATACTTGCTTTTTTCCAATAAATGAAGAAAATTTACGGAGTAAACAATGAAAGAATGTCAGAGTGAAAAAAATCTCAAGAAGTGTAACTGCACTTATGAACCATGCAATCGAAAAGGAATGTGCTGTGAATGCATCAGGTATCACTGGAGCATGAATGAACTTCCCGCATGCTTATTTCCTGACAGAGTAGAAAAAACATATGATCGTTCTCTAAGAAAATTCATCGAAATCTATAAAGATAGAATTTGAAATGGAGACTATTGGATATATTGCAAGACGAAAATAATAACATACACATTTATGGACCTGTTCCCTCACGACGTCTTGGATTTTCTCTCGGGATCGACATCATCCCTTTCAAAACATGCTCTCTTGACTGTATCTACTGTCAGTTAGGCCGAACCTCAAAAAAGAAGATTCGAAGGAAAGAATACTTTTCACAAGAAAAAATTCTCTCTCAAATCAAAAAAGTCTTAGCCTCTGGAAAGCAGATTGATTATGTAACATTTTCAGGTTCAGGGGAACCCACATTAAATAAATCTATAGGCAAACTCATAAGAGAAATTAAAAATTTGACACCCATTCCTGTTGCGGTATTAACAAACAGTACTCTTCTCTGCAGAAAAAGTGTAATAGAAGCTTTGAAGGCAGCAGACCTGATTGTCCCTTCTCTTGATGCTGTATCACAGGATATTTTTGTTAAGGTTAATCGTCCTCATCCATCCCTTAAAATCGATACAATAATCGAAGGCCTGAAAAAGTTCCGCCAGAAATTCAATGGCCAAATCTGGTTAGAAGTTATGCTTGTTAAAGGCATTAATGATTCCCCTTCTCATATCAATAAATTAAGAGAAGTCATTGCCGAGATAAATCCCGGTAGAATTCAGCTAAATACTGTTGTTCGTCCTCCTGCTGAAAATTTCGCCCAGCCTTTAAACCAGGAAAAGCTTGAAGAAATAAAAAAGTCAATGGGGGAAAAATGTGAAATCATAGTGGAATTTTCCAGAAAAGGTCAGATATCTTCTTCTGAAAATCTTGAGCAGGCTATTCTTTCCCTGCTCCGAAGAAGGCCAGCTACGCTAAAAGATATTTCTTCTTCGTTGGGAAAGCACAGAAACGAAATCATAAAATATATTAATTTTCTACTCGAAGATAGAAAAATAAAGGTGGTGACTCACAAAGGCATGAAATATTACGAGCCAAAATGAGGAATAAATTCACTCCCCTTATATTCTAATATTAAAGAGTAAAGAAACTACTCATTAAATCCAGAATAAAAACATGAGAGAAAATATAAGAGTATTCGAGGAAAATTGGAGGACTTATGATGAATGGTATGAACGCAACGAGAGAATTTACCTCGCCGAAATTAATGCACTTAAGAAAATAGTCCACTCAGGAAAAGGATTAGAGATAGGGGTTGGAACAGGTCGGTTTGCTGTTCCGCTCGGAGTAGATATAGGGCTTGACCCTTCATTTAACATGCTTCATCTTGCAAAAAAAAGAAATATTAAACCAGTCCAGGGGATGGGAGAGAATCTTCCTTTTAAAAATGAATCTTTTAATTTTGTTATAATTGTGCTAACTATATGCTTTGTTGAAAATACTATTCTCGTTTTATCCGAAGCATCAAGAATTTTAACAAAAAAAGGGAAATTGATATTGGCCATTATCAACAAAGAAAGCCCCTGGGGAAAACATTATGTAGCTAAAGCAGTAAAAAACAAGTTTTATAAGTTTGCTCATTTTTTCTCTCCAGAAGAGATTATTCAGAAATTCAAGGAAATTTCTTTAGAATTCAAATCATCCTATCAGATTCTATTCTCATATCCTTATCCTCCGATTCTGAAGGAAAATGAAAATCCCAGGGCTGGATATGAAAAAGGAGGCTTCGTCATTCTTGAAGCATTGAAAAATTAGCAATGCTAAAAATCCTTACAATATTTTTCGTCCTAATCTTCCTATGGCATATTAAAAATATTAATAATATATTTACATAAAGGAGTAAAAATGTTTGATAATATGCATTTTCCGAAAGCAAAAAAATACTGGCACATGGGAAAATTCCATGAATGGAGTGAACCAAATCTTCACTCAATGACGCATGCACTCCATTACGGAAGTTCTGTGTTTGAAGGTATTCGTGCATACAATACTCCCAAAGGCCCTGCAGTTTTTCGTCTTCCCGAGCATATCGACAGGTTCTTACACTCAGCTTCGGTACTTATGATGGACGTTCCTTACAATAAAGAAGAAATAATGAGTGCTATAAAATCGGTCATTAAGGAAAACAGGCTTGACTCTGCTTACATACGTCCTCTTCTTTACTATTCTTACGGAAACTTAGGACTTGTGCCTGTGTTCTGTCCTGTTGAATTGGTTATCGGAGCATGGGAATGGGGGGCTTATCTCGGTGAAGAAGCGGAAAAGGGACTTCATGTGTATTTCCCCCAATGGAGACGCATTCATCACAGTCAGTTCGATATGAGTGCAAAACTCGGAGGAGTTTATGTTCAATCGACTATCTGTGGAAGGCTGGCGAGGGCTAAAGGCTTTGCCGAAGCAGTGTTTCTTAATCTTGAGGGAAATGTCGCAGAAGGCCCAGGAGAGAACATTTTGATTGTAAAAGATGGTGTCCTTAAAGCAAATGACAGATTGGAATCCGTACTCGAGGGTATCACAAGAACGAGCATACTCGAGATTGGCGAAGAACTGGGGATAAAAACTCACATAGGGCCGATAACTAAAGAAGATTTTATTCATGCAGATGAAGCCTTTTTCTCAGGAACGGCAGCCGAAATCGGTCCGATAGTACGCGTGACAGACGGTTCTAATTCGAATGTCCCCGTAAAAGAATATGTTATAGGATCAGGAAAACCAGGAGATATCACGTTAAAACTTTATAAGACTTATAAAGATGTTGTTGGAGGGAAGATCAAAAAATACGAAAAGTGGTTGACCTACGTGTACGATTGATTAAGTTACGCCTGCCAGTTTATAGATAAGCTTTCTTTTGAGTAAATAATAGTGAAGTAAATTAAACCTAAATTTTTACCTTAAGGGAGAAAAGAAGCCAAAGATAAAAGAAAGACTTTGAAAGAAAAGCAAAGAGGAACATATGTTTTGGTTATAAAATTGGAAGAAAACAGGTATATATCTGCAGGAAAATTGCCTGTAACATTATTCAAACAAGGGACTTATCTTTATGTAGGAAGAGCAAAAAATAATCTTTTTGCAAGATTGAACCGCCATCTAAGAAAGGGGAAAAAGCTCTTCTGGCATATAGATTATCTACTTCAGAAAGCCAAAATAGAAGAAATCTGGATAAAGCGTAACTTTCTTGAAGAATGCAAAATAGCCTTAGAAATTAAAAATTCATTAAAGGATTCTATTATTCCTATTAAAAAATTTGGTTCGTCGGACTGTAATTGCGTTAGCCATCTTTTTTATCTTCCAGAAAAAACAAATTTTCATTCGCTGTTTAAAAAACTTGCATTTGAAAGAATCGAGTGTGGGTATTAATGAGAAAAGATTCAGCAATAGATGGAGCGGCTTTTTAGGTCAAAGTCGCCTGTTATATTTGCTTTTGTTATATTTTTTAAGCTATTATCAAAGTTAATAAATTGAAGTTTTAATCATGGAGGTAATGCAAAATGAATAGATTCATTGCCATAGCCCTGTTTCTCTCTTTTGTTCTTTTCACTTCGAGTGTTATCTTGAGTTCTGACATTTTCCCTTATAAATACAAGATAGAAGAGCTGGGAAATGGATTTAAAGTCATCTCTATCCCGCTTGATAATCCCAACATAATTTCTTATTACACAATTGTCAGATCCGGATCCAGAAACGAGATTGAACCCGGAAAATCTGGTTTTGCTCATTTTTTTGAACATATGATGTTTAAGGGAACAAAGAACATTCCTCGTCCTGTCTACGACGATTTCCTTACTCAATTAGGAGCCGGAACAAATGGATATACGACAGACGATTACACATGTTACTTCGTTGTATTCGCAGGCAGGGAAAACCTGGAGAGTGTCGTAAAAACTGAGGCTGACCGCTTTATCAATCTTTACTATGATGAAGAAATGATTAAAACAGAAGCTTCGGTAATAGAAGGAGAATATTATTCGAGTGTTTCAAACCCATCCAGGCGATTATTCGAACTCTTAAGAGACACGGCTTTCGAAAAGCATTCGTACAAGCACACAACTCTTGGTTATCTGGAGGATATCAAGGATATGCCTAATCAATACAAATACAGCCAGCTCTATAAAAAACGCTTCTATGCTCCTGATAATTGCATTCTTCTTGTCGTAGGCGACTTCGATCATGCTCAACTGATGGAATACGTTGAAACATATTACAGTGGCTGGGAAAGATCTAACTACAAACTCATGACTCCAGAGGAACCACTTCAAACAGAAGCTAAAAGAGCTCATTATGATTGGCCTTCGAAAAGTCTTGCTCGACTTGCAATTGGATTTCACGGACCGGCATATTCTGATGAAAATGTAGACAAACCTGCCTTAGACCTCCTGGCTCAAATAGCTTTCTCTGACGCGTCTTCGCTTTACCAAAAATTAGTTATAGAAGAACAAAAATGCCTCACACTCAGGCCTAATTTTGCTGACCGTAGAGATCCCTATCTTCTGATTTTTAATTCAATAGTTAAAAAAGATAAAGATCTCTCTTATGTAGAGGAAGAGATATTCAGGGAGCTGGAAAGGTTAAAGAATGAACTTGTTTCTGAAGATATCCTGGAGGATGTAAAATCCAATTTTAAATATTCTTTTGCTAATGAGCTGGGAACAACAGATGGAATAGCAGGAGCTCTTGCCTTTTATATTAACCTTGCAACAGAGCCTGGAACAATTAACAAGCTCTTCCATCTGTATGAAAGGGTAACACCTCAAGATATTCAAGATGTGGCCAAAAAATACTTCAAGGAAACAAACAGTACAGTAGTTACCCTAACAGGAGGCAATTCAAAATGAGAGAAAAAATTGTTTCTTATTTTTTGAGTATTCTTTTCATAGGAGTATTATTCATGACAGTATCATGTAAAAAGGAAGCTCCTGGTAAGCTTTCTTTTGAAACCCTTCCCTTAGAAGGGAATCCTCTTGTAAGTTTCAGAATTCTCGTAAAAGTCGGGTCTGCCAATGACCCGGCTGATAAAGAAGGCCTCACTCAGCTAACTTTTAGTATGCTCGCCAATGGTGGAAGCGAGAAGATGAGCCTCAGAGAAATTAAAAAAATCTTCTATCCGATGGCCACTTCTGTAAGGCTAAGAGTGGATAAGGAGATGTCTGTCTTTACAGCTACAGTACATATAGATAATCTGGAAAAATTTTATAACGTCTTCAAAGATATGCTTCTTGATCCTGGCTTTCGTGAAGAAGATTTCATAAGGTTAAAGACAAACCAGTTAAACTTTCTGGAAAGAACGTTGGTGAGCAACATGGATGAACAGTTTGGAAAAGAGATATTAAACCTTATGATGTACGAAGGACATCCTTATGGCCATAATGAAGCGGGAACGGTTGAAAACCTCAAAACTTTAACTTTAGATGATGTTAAGAATTTCTATAAAGAAAATTTCTTAAGAGGAAATATAACAATAGGAATTGGAGGAGGCTATCCTTCTGATTTTCCATTAAAGATTAAAGAAGATTTTTCTGTTCTGCCAAAGGGGCGGACTCCAGCACTAAGCCTTCCTGAACAACGCATGCCTGAGGGACTTGAAGTAGTAATTGCTGAAAAAAAGACGCCGGCTACGGCTATTTCCATGGGCTTTCCTATTTCAATTTCTAAAGCAGATGAGGACTTTTTTCCTCTCTGGATTGCATGTTCACACTTTGGAGAACATAGGCAGTCGCTTTCTCACCTATATCAAAAAATCAGGGAAGAACGTGGCCAGAACTATGGCGATTACGCGTATATTGAACATTTTATTCAAGGTAGAGATAAATTTCCTGCTACTAACTACTGCCGTCAGCAACAATATTTTTCAATCTGGATACGGCCTCTTACAAATTCCAACCGTCATTTTGTTCTACGTCAGGCCATACGGGAAGTGAAAAAACTTGTAGAAGAAGGAATTTCAGAAGAACGGTTTAAGTTAGCACAAGAATACCTTATAAATTACACAAAACTATATATTCAAACTATCAGTGAAAGAGTTGGATGGAAAATGGATTCGAGTTACTATGGCTACAAAGATTTTCTCGTTGAAGCCCAGAGAAAATTACCAAAAATCACAATTGAAGATGTTAATCGTGTTATAAAAAACTACCTGAACTTCGACAATTTATACATAGCAATAATCACAGAAGATGCCGAATCATTAAAAGATGCTCTCGTCGCAAACATGCCGTCTCCTATAACCTACACAAATCCTAATATGCCTGAGGAAATATTGGAAGAAGACCTAATTATTCAAACCCTTCCTCTCGAAGTTCAACCTGAAAAAGTGAAAACAGCCCCTGCCTCTGTGTTCTTTAAGAAATTGGGATTACCACAATCATATTAGTTTAGTTTTTGCAGTATTTTTTGAATTATTCCTTCTCTATTAATTATCTTCCTTTAATTCTTTTAAAAAAGTGCGGTGTTGCTTTTTAATTAAGTTCCCTATTATCAAGCACTTACATTGTAGTATCAGCTTATTTTCTAAAGTTTTTTACTATTGATTGTAAAAAATCGACAAAATAGGCTTTTTTAAGGTAAAAAAAGCGTTTAAAATGCTAATAAAATGGGAATTTTATGAAATTAAAAAATTTTTATTGAAATTATAGAATTAATTGTGATATAATAATCAGTAATGATTTTTTTCCATATTAAAAAATTCAAAATTTTTTAGTAAAAAGCAACTTTTTTCTTTTTTCCTGCGTATATAAAGATAGAGTGGCTAATATTCATAAAAATATTATGAGAATTACTGTAAAAACGAGAATTACCTTAAAACCCCTCCTTTTTACCCCTTTTGATTTTGAGGGTTTTCAAATAAATCCTCTAAATTTTTAATTCATCCCCCCTGAGGCCGCCGTTTTTCCCCTTGAAAACGGTGGCCTCACATTTCTATATATTTTGCTTGACAAAGCAATAGTAACTTGCGTAGATTAGATAAAAATAGCTTCTTTGACAATTTAATTTCAGGTTTAAAGGAAAGGGAAGTCCGTGAAAAGCGGACACAGCCCCCGCTACTGTAATCGAGGACGAATTCCAGAGAAAGCCACCGTTCTTTGTTTAAAGGATGGGAAGGCCTGGAAGGAGGATGATTCGAGAGTCAGGAAACCCCCTTTAAATTTCTGATTCCCATCTTCGGGAGGAAGGTAGGGAAGTTTTTTTTTGCTTGCCTTCTCTTCGTAAATTTATCTAATAAAAATATTTTTGGAAGCTATTAAGTCCAGGGCGGGGGCAAAAGGAGGCAGATAAATGACGTTAAAAAAAATTTTTTATTTTTTCCTCGCTGTTTGCATGTTAGTAATCAATATTATTGCTGACGAGGACCAAAAAACTCAAAAAAAGGAAAATGCATCTTCTCTCCATCATGAAATAGTTGTCACTGCAACAAGGATAGAGACAACAACCAGAGAAATAGCAAGCTCTGTGACTGTTATAACAAAAGATGAACTAAATAAAGAAAAGAAGATTACAATAATCGAGGCTCTACAGGAAGTTCCCGGGCTAAACATTATTCAGAATGGATCAACAGGTGCAGCGGCTTCTGTATTCCTCAGAGGTGCAAATTCTGAACACACTCTGGTAATGATGGATGGAGTCGAGCTTAATGACCCCATCTCTCCTTCTCGTTCCTTTGACTTTGCCCATCTTGCATTAGCAGATGTAGAGCGTATAGAGATTCTCCGCAGTCCTCAGAGCACTCTCTACGGTTCTGATGCCCTTGGCGGAGTTATAAATATTATAACCAGAAAAGGTCAGGGCAAACCGAAATTAAATCTTACAGGCCTCGGAGGGTCATATGGGACATTCTGTGGGAGTGCGGGGATTAGTGGTGGAACAGATAAAATCAATTACTATCTCAGTAGCTACTATTTTCAAAATTCAGGCTTATCTGCAGCCAGTGCTACTTATGAAGGAAATGAAGAGAAAGATGGCTACCGTAATCTAACATTCTCAGGGCGCTTCGGACTTCATCTTCTTGATAACTTAGATTTTGATTTCTTCCTGAAATCCCAAAACACTAAAACCGACATTGATAATTTTGGCGGATCTTATGGGGACGACTCAAATAATGTTCAGGACTATCGCTCTATTTCTTTAAGATGTCAGACTCGGGCCATTTTATTCAAAAACCGCTGGGAACAAAAATTAGGGGTTTCAACAACAAAAAATGACCGAAAGCATAATAATCCGACAGATGAATTTCATCAGTTAGAATCGGATACAAGCCATTACAAAAGCAGACTCTGGAAATTGGACTGGCAGAATAATTTCTTTCTCAATAAGTCAAATACATTGACATTCGGAGTTGACTATAAACAGGAGAGGGGAGAATCAGAATACTACTCCTGGAGTTTCTTTGGAAATTATGAAAGCATTTTCCTCCCTCAAACCTCTTATACTGCAGGCACATACATTCAAGATCAGATAAGGATTGCTGATAAATTATTTGCAACAGTAGGAGTTCGATTCGACAGACATAAAAATTTTGGAAATGCTATAACATATCGCATAGCCCCTGCATATTATGTTGAAAAAACAGGGACTAAATTTAAGGCTACTTATGGCACGGGATTTAAATCTCCATCTCTTTATCAGCTCTATGCTCCAGCCAGTTTATGGGGGGAGGTTGGGAATAAAGATTTAGAGCCGGAAAAATCCAGTGGATGGGAGGCAGGAATCGAACAGCAATTTCTTAATGGAAGATTAATGTTAGAAACCACATTCTTTCTTAATAACTACGAAAATCTGATTCAATTTGACTCTATTCAAGGATACATGAATATCGGAAAAGCCGAAGCCAAAGGAAAAGAGATTATTCTCAAAACTAATCCGTTTAAGAAATTTTTTATTAATACGGCTTTTACAAAAACTGAGACAAAAGATGAGAATTCAGACACCTGCCTTTTGAGAAGGCCAAAACATAAATTTTCAGCATGCATTAATTATGAATTCAATAAAAAATATAATGTTCATATTTCTCTTATCTATACCGGGGAAAGGGATGATATGGACTTTTCCATGTGGCCACCTTCTCGAGTAAAACTTTCGCCCTATACTATAATCAATGGTGTTATTTCCTATAATATTGCTCAGAATACACAAATATTTTTTCGCCTCGATAATATTACGAATGAGAAATATGAATTGATTAAGGGTTATGGTACACCCAGCTTTTCAGCATTCATGGGAATAAGACTTCAAATTCAGTGACAAAAATAAAGAATCTTTGCAATAGCACGAGAATATATACCGGCTTATTCATCCAACTTAAAGGATGTGATTGTTGGAGATCCTTAATTCCTTTACAGGTTGAATCTATCAGTGTGATCTAATCGGTTATTTGCTTTCAATGATTTCTGGTTTCAAGTGCTCAATAAGATATTCGACTCGAGCTTCCCCATAGCGATTGAAACCGATGCCATGCCTCTGTTCTGGATAAATCATCAGATCGAACTTCTTGTTGAGTTTCAAGAGAGCCCGAATGAGCTGAATCGTGTTTCCGGGATGTACATTGTTGTCAACCGCACCGTGATGAATGGCAAGGTGTCCTTTTAGGTTTTTAGCAAAATTCATGCAAGAACCTTTCTCATAGCCTTCATGATTATCCTGCGGTCTTCTCATATACCTTTCAGTATAGATTGTATCGTAATTTCTCCAGTCTGTGACAGGAGCGCCTGCAACACCGACATGAAAGACATCGGGTGCTTTTAGCAGAGCAATGCATGTGAGATATCCGCCGTAAGAGTGGCCAAAAATGCCCACTCTTGATTTGTCCACATAGGGTCTCTGGCAAATAAATTGTACCGCAGCTACGTGGTCTTCAAGCTCTATCTGGCCAAGATTCATATACATTAGATTTTGAAAGGCCTTCCCTCTTCTTGAGATTCCCCTGTGGTCTATACAGCCAACGACAAAGCCCAGTTGAGCCAGAGCCTGGAGTCTATCATTTAGAATAAAGGTGTTGAATATTCTTTTTGAGCCCGGACCCCCGTATACAGACATGATTAGGGGATATTTTTTGGTCTCATTGAAGTGGGCAGGCTTATAAATAATACCATCGAGGTCGTATTTTCCGTCGGCTGACTTGAAAATAAAATGTTCTGGCTCTATCAGACCTAAATTCTTGAATTCCTGGCTTAAAATTGACTTTCCGAGTTCCCTTATTGGCTTTCCATCAGACCTGCAAAGTGTTACATGCCGCGGAGTGTCAAAGGAAGAAAAAGTATCGGTGAAGTATCTGGCTTCAGGAGAGAGTCTTACTCTATGCATTCCAGGCTCTTTGGTTAATTTTGTAAAGCCACTTCCGTCTAATTTAATTCTATAGAAGTGGGATTCGAGCCCCATGTTTTCGTAGCCTGTAAAATAGACCCATCCGTTTTCCTCATCGACACCAAGGATACTCCCTACAGGCAATTTTGCATGCGTAAGTTGTTTGATCAATTTTCCTGAAAGATCGTACAGGTAGATTTCCTTCCATCCGCTTCTCTCGGAGGTCCAAAGGAAGTGTTTGTTATCTTTGAGAAATGTAAGATCAAAGCTGGCTTCGATATAACATTTATCTTCATCCTTGAGAAGACGCCGGACTTTCCCTGTAGCTGGTTCTGCAGAATAGAGTTCCAGCACATTCTGGAACCGGTTGAGCTTCTGGAAAGTGAATTCTTTACCATCATGTGTCCATTGTCCTCTAAAAAGGTATACATTGGTTTCAATCCCGGTGTCTATTCGGACTGTCTTTTTGGTCTTTATATCTACAATAAAAAAATTGATGATTGGATTGTTTGCTCCAGCCTTGGGATAGCTCTGCATTTCAAGGACGGGAGCAGGGCTTATATCATGGACTATGGGATATTTTGCCACAGGGCTTTCATCAAACTGCATGTATGCGATTTTCTGGGAATCGGGTGACCACCAGAAAGCGTCATATTGATTGAGCTCTTCGGGATAAACCCAATCCGGGAATCCTTTTCTCAAATCCTCATGTCCTCCGGAAGTGAGTGCCTTTTCTTTTCCTGTAGGATCCTTTATATAAAGATTAAAATCTTTGATAAATGCGCGGTATTTATAGTCTGGAGAGAACACTTCTGAGTAAATACGGCCTCGAACGCCTCTAAATTCTTTTTCTGGAATGTAGGAAATCATTTGACCCGAGGCTAAATCATAGATGAAAGCCTTATTACCTGAAAGGAATCTGATTTTTTCTCCTTTTTTGATAAAGGTGAAGTTTTTAAACGGAAGTTCTTTTACATCTTTATTTGTTAAGGAATTGTAGGCCGAAATGATCCTGGCATCATCAAAAAAATTGCTTTCATTCCCTGTTTCAGCATCTATTCTTTTAAACGTTTTATCTTTGAAAACATAATAGGCAGTTCCATCAGGGATCCAATTTATTCTGGATAGCCCTTCAAATTTTATGAGTTTTTTATCTTTTATTAGCTTCTCATAAAGGGCTTTCCCTCTTATTTGAGCCTGTGAAGTCGAAAACAAGCATATAATCAAGAGTGAAATAGAAATGCCGTGTAACCATATTTTTAAATTCTTGTTCATTGCTTCCTCCTTTTCTCTTTTTGAAAATTATTCATTAAATATTATGGTTATGTCAATATCTCAAGGAATCTTTATAACTTTGTTCCTCACTTTTTTCAACCATTACAACAGAATCTGTAATGATTTAAAATTAGATCAATCAATAATCAATCAGGGGGATACAATCTGATACAATCTGTTTACAATCTGCTGAATCTGC